>Ga0164307_10000009_pt1 | contig 80886 bp, 61 predicted proteins | sample Whisoiple_243_MG_FD_110214 | JGI IMG/M metagenome (GOLD analysis project Ga0164307, IMG submission 110214) | Soil microbial communities amended with fresh organic matter from upstate New York, USA - Whitman soil sample_243_MG | ecosystem: Environmental > Terrestrial > Soil > Unclassified >...
GCGTTCGAAAGACTCTGAATCAAAGCCCACGACGACGCTTGATTGATCAAAAACGGAACGTTGTTCTGATCCACCAGATAACGACGATTACTCGAAAGCTTCAGCGGGAACGCCACTGGAGCGGTCAACGGGGCTGCCTGCGCGCTGGTCTGAGCGTGTACAGGCAAAGACTCGCCCGAATTGACCGATGACCCGCATGCCGGCGCTAGGCACGATACTAAACCAGCGAGGGCAATGAGCTTTTTGTGCATGTTCTCTCCGTAACCATGGGATCCGTGGATCCAGAAAAAGTACCATTGCCCGTCAGCAAGAGGCGTGCCGCGCATGCGGACCGCGCGCTCAAGCGACGACTCCCTCGCAGACGGACGCCAGCCGAAAAAACTAAACGGCGCCAGCAGCGATCTCTGGAGTGTCACTCGATAACTGGTCGAAAATTCGACGCTATGAAACGCATCGTCTCATTGCGATTGAGCTGAGATAAGGTAGGCCAAAACGAGACGTCGCGGCACATCAACGACTTGGCGTGTTCAGACTCGCAACGCTGAGTGAACATGACATCGCTGTCGCACCGAGGAGTTAGAATGCCGTGGCGAACTGGCAGCAGCGTGGCGAAGTGGTAGCAGCGTGGCAGAGTGGCAGCGTGGTCGCTGTAGGAAAGTGCGCCGCTTGCCAATCCCGAAGACCGCGCTATCCACTCAAGCTGCGTAAAGCCCGGTCGATACTACTCAGCGGGTTCAACGCCAGTCTCGCGGCGCTCTTCAGCGCCGCGGCGCGCACCTGATGCATGCTGAGTTCCTTGCCGATCGTCGCGAGACCACGGCGATGGTAGTCCCAGAAAGCTGGCTCGCGGCGGCGCAGGAGACTGCTCCCCAAAAAATCCCAGTAGTAACCCCACTCACGTGCCCGGAGTGCCTCGAACTCCGAGTCCGTTAGAAAACGCCGACCGAAGCGCTCGATCACGATCACGTAGTCGAGCAACCCAGGGTTGAAATCAAGCGACTTGGACGTGATCGACTCTTCCTGCGTGCGACAAAAACTCTCGATTTGGTGCACGAACCCGAAGTCGTGATCGAGGAGAAGCTCGTAGCCAACTTCGGTGTCTGGGTGCAGTGTTCCTTCCGGAAAGAATTGCGCGCGGCTGCGAACGACGTCGGCCCGATACAAGACCACCGTAGGCGTCCCCAACAAAAAGCGTTGCTGCAAAAGCATGAGTCGAGCGACATCCCGACCCGGCGAGCGCCAAGAGCCGTACGCGATCCCTTCACCGCGCGGCTCGTTGCCATTGAGATAGAAGGAGCTAACGATCGCGATCTTCGGATCACGTTCTGCAACCGCGACCATGCTGCTCAAGCAGTCTGGGAAGATGGTGTCATCGGATTGAACCATCTTGACGTACTTGCTATCGGCGCCGATGCGCCTCAGGGCGCCGTTGTAGTTCGGCATCTGTCCGACGAACTCGTCGTTGTCGAACAGCTTGATGCGGCTATCGCGCCCGACGTATTCCGCTGCGATTTCGCGAGACCCGTCAGTGCTCTTGTTGTTTACGAGCAGAAACTCGAAATTGGAGTAGCGCTGAGCGAGCACGCTTTCGATGGCTTCTGCCAGGTACGCAGCCGTGTTGTAGAAGGGGGTGACGACGCTAACCCTGGGCTCCTGATCCATTCGGCACTCAATACTATAGCTGGAGACGCTTGGCAGCCCGAGTGAACGGCTCAGGCTGGCAACCTCGAGGCCTTGGCGGCGCCATGCAGTGGCGCGCAGCGACGCCGAGCGCGATCGACGGCGCGAGCGTTGCCGGACGGCCCAGGCAGGCATTGGCATCACTCGGTCAGCGCTACTTGGGTCCGGAGGGTTGCGTGAAGCGTCGTCGACAATCAGCAGCCAATCTCCACCTCTTGGGAGTGAATACGTCGTGACGTCGCATTATCCGTCGACTTCACGCCCTTGCCGTGCGCCACGCTGCCGCTGTATCCCGCCTTTAGTGGCCGTCATTCCCCCCGGATACCAGCGACGACCAGCGCCGAGTGTCACCCTGCGCAGTGATAAAATCCGTGCCTCCTGCTCATGGCGCCGCCGCGATGGGTGTGACCTGCGTCTCAACGCGCGACGTACTGGCGGCGCTCACGATCGATTCGAAACTTGTACGACGTGACCGACCCGGACAAGAATGCCGCGAGAAAACCCAGACCGAGCGGTCGCGTGCCCTGAACGACGTTGTCGTAGACGCGACGCACGCTCGCTCGGAAAAACTTGAGGTATACGGCAGTGCCCGACGGATCCAGGAGGCGAACGTGCTTGAACAGCGCGGCTCCGGTTCCGAGCCCGTAGCCACGCAGTAACTTGGTCGCCTCTGGGCCCGGGCTGCGGATCCCCAAGTGGTCGACCAATACCTCTTTGGCATTCACGACCTTGAGTCCGGATCGGAGTGCGCGGAACAGGAAATCCGGCTCCTCACCGGCTCGCATCGGGGAACCAGGTCCGAGCATCGGGTCGAAAATACCGATGCGCCCGAGCGCGCTGCGACGCACCGCCAGGTTGGCCGTGATGCCCCAATCGCTGCCGAACGGGGGGTAGGCATTCTGCCATTCGCGAATCAGCGGTTCGAAGGTCTGCGCGAAACCGAGCGCCTGAAGTTCTTCGGGAATGATCACTCGCCCGCAAACGACCGCTACTTGCGAATCGGCGGCAAAGACTCGCGCGATGTTGGGGACCCAGTCGGGCGCCACGCGGCAGTCGTCGTCGGTGAACGCGATGATCTCACCCTTGGTTGCTTCGATGCCGGTGTTGCGCCCGCGCGTGACGCCGCGACTAGAGCTGCGCAAGTAGCGGACGCGCGGGTCATTCAGCGTTGAAATGGCCTGCTCGGTTTCGCGACCGTCGCTCTGATCGACGACGACGAGTTCGTCGAAGCCGGTGTTTGCGAGAATCGTCTGCACGCAGGCCAGCGCGTGGTCCGCGCGGTTCCGTGTCGGCACGACGACCGAAACGCTGGGGCTCGGAGCTTGAGAGTGAGAGTCGTAACCCATGGGGATCTCGGTTCGTATCGACCTAGCGGGAAGTGCGAAATCGGTCGCGTTGTTTTCGGTAGCTGGAGCGCGCGCGGACTGCGTTCTCGAAGCCGATGACCCTCGACAGGATGTCCAGAGCGGGACTCAGATTGAGTGGACGCTTCAAACCCAAACCTTGCAAGGAGGTCTTCAGCCACTGATACGTTTCGGGGTCATTTTCCAGGTAGAAGGTAGCCCATTTCGAATAGCGAACGGCCAACGCCGCGCGAGCTTCTTCCGGCAATCGTCCGGCTGAGTCTCGGGCCCGCAGGAAATCCTCGGCGCGGCGAAAGGTGCCCATCAAGTTGCGCATCGCATCGACGTTCTTCACGTAGGCGCGCCACAGGGACCCAGGCGATTGCCGGTACAAGAACGCCGCTTCCGCGGAGCGAGCCTCACGAAACTGTCCACCGGCCATCGCCAAGCGCAACATCAGGTCGGTGTCCTCACCGAGATTCGGCTTCTCTTCGAAGCCACCGATTCGGGCCAGGAACGACTTGCGAATCAAGGTGGGGCCAACGTAGCCGAAGCTCTGATTTTGGAGGATTTGGACTACCGGGTCTCGGTCGACGAAAGGCGCATTCACCGGTCCGGTCGGTTGCCAGACGTCACCCTCGAGGGTGTAATATTGCCAATTGGAGTAGACGACCGCAACGTCATCGGACGCCGTTGAGGCAACTCGCGCTTGCAGCTCGATCTTGTGCGGCGAGAGCAGGTCGTCCGCATCCAAAAACTGGATCCAGTCGCCGTTCGCCAAACGCCAGCCCGCGTTCCGGTTGGCAGCTACTCCAGCGTTTTTCTCGCGCGCCACGACTCGGTTGTCGACGTCGTGCTTTTCCAAAAATCGCTTGGCGACCGCCACGCTGTCGTCCGGTGATGCGTCGTCGACGACGACGATTTCGAGCTGCTCGCGTGCATAGGTCTGTCGAACCACGCTCTCCAACGTCTCCTCCACCCAAGCGGCAGACTTGTACGTCGGAATTACTACGCTAACCCGAGGCGGCATCACTTTCTTTCGGAATTCAACCCGTGCTCCCGCTCGGAGGCAAGCGGAGCGTGCTCACGAAGCCTCAAAAACGGCTCCGTCCCCAGCCGGCCCTTTAGCACGAACCGAAGACTCGAGCCGACACCCCAACAATAGGCCGAATCACGCGGCCCAATCGCGCGTCGGCCAAACACACCCACAAACACCCGAGCCAAATGCCCATGCCCGAATCGCAAGGCGGGAATCTGCGGCGTGGGCGTCGTTCGTGGCTTGCCGAAGACGCGTCGACTCAAGTATCATTTTTCGATGAGTGCATCGCGTTGCCGTTTTTGCGAGACGCGGCTGACGGATACGGTGGTCGATTTGGGCATGTCGCCACTCTGCGAGAGCTTTCTCGCCGAGGACCAACTGAACCGAGCGGAGAGCTTCTATCCGCTACGTGTCGAAGTGTGTGGGAACTGCTTCCTGGTACAAGTCGGCGAATACGTTCGAGCCGAGGAGATCTTCACCGAGTACGCCTACTTCTCGTCGTTTTCGACCTCTTGGTTGAAGCATTGTGAAGACTACGTCTCGATGATCAGCGAGCGTCTGTCGCTCGGCGCCGGGAGCTCGGTCATCGAGCTCGCGAGTAACGACGGTTACTTGCTTCAGTACTTCGTGAAGCGCGGCATCCCTTGTTTGGGCATCGAACCGGCAGCCAACGTGGCGAAGGTGGCTCGCGAACGCGGCGTTCCAACTCAGGTGGCGTTCTTCGACAAGAAGCTGGGGGTCGAGCTGCGAGCTGCTGGGCAGCAGGCGGATTTGGTGCTCGGTTGCAACGTGCTCGCGCAAATCCCCGACCTGAATTCCTTCATCGCGGGCGTGCCAGAGATCTTGAAGCCGACGGGGACCGTCACCTTCGAGTTTCCTCACGTGATGCGCCTGCTGGAAGGCAACCAGTTCGACACCATTTATCACGAGCATTATTCGTATTTTTCGCTGATCACGATCGAGAAGATCTTCGCTCGACACGGGCTAACCGTGTTCGACGTCGAAGAGTTGTGGACGCACGGCGGGTCACTGCGGATCTACGCGCGGCACGCAAAAGACAGCACGCGCCCGGCTACCGAACGCCTGAACGCACTGCGTGAACGTGAACGAAGCGCCGGTTACGAGAAGGTCGAAACCTACACTCGTTTCGAAGGTCAGGTCCGCGAGACGAAGCGCAAGCTGCTCGATCTACTGATCGACGCCAAGCGCGCGGGCAAGCGCATCGTGGGCTACGGCGCGCCTGGAAAGGGCAACACGCTGTTGAACTACTGCGGAATCCGCACCGACTTCATCGACTTTACGGTCGACCGCAACCCGTACAAGCACGGCAAGTTTCTTCCCGGCACGCACATTCCGATCCTGGACACTGCCCAGCTCGACCTCGCGAAGCCCGACTACATCTTCATCCTGCCTTGGAACTTCAAGGATGAGATCATGGCTCAGCTCGCCCACGCGCGAGACTGGGGCGCGAAGTTCATCGTGCCGATCCCCGAAGCGACCATCCTTTGATCGGACACTCCATGGACTCCCGGTTTTGGAACGGAAAGCGAGTGTTCATGACCGGCCATACTGGCTTCAAAGGGAGCTGGTTGAGCCTCTGGTTGCAGCGCTTGGGTGCGAACCTCGTCGGCTACGCGCTGCCTCCCCCGACGAATCCGAGCCTCTTCGAGCTCGCGGACGTCGAACGCGGCATGACCTCTCTCGTCGGTGACGTTCGCGACTTCCGCGCGTTGAGCGCGGCGATTGTCGAGCATCGGCCAGAAATCGTGCTGCACCTCGCTGCGCAATCCGTGGTGCGCGCCTCGTACGACGATCCGCGGGAAACGTACGAGACGAACGTGATGGGCACGGTCAACGTGCTGGAAGCGGTCCGCCACACGCCCGGCGTTCGCTCGATTGTCAACGTCACCACGGATAAGTGTTACGAAAATCGCGAGTGGGTCTGGGGCTATCGAGAAGACGAGCCGATGGGCGGGCATGACCCTTATTCGAACAGTAAGGGCTGCTCGGAGCTGGTTACTGCCGCATATCGCAGCTCATTCTTCCCCGCAGACCGCTATCCACAACACGGCGTGGCGTTGGGCAGCGCTCGCGCCGGCAACGTCGTGGGTGGGGGCGATTGGACCAAAGATCAACTCGTGCCGGACGTGATTCGCGCCTTTTCCGCGAGCGAACCGGTGTGGCTCCGTAACCCAGGGGCCACACGCCCTTGGCAGTTCGTGCTCGAGCCCTTGAGCGGTTATTTGAGCCTTGCCGAGCGACTTTTCATCGACGGACCGGCGCGCGCCAGCGGTTGGAATTTCGGGCCTGTCGATGACGACGCCAAGCCCGTACGGTGGCTCGTCGAACACCTCGCTTCACGGTGGGGAGAAGGCGCACGTTGGCAGACCGACCAAGGGGTCCATCCGCACGAGGCGCATTTCTTGAAGCTCGATTCGTCCAAGGCGCGCGCCGACCTCGCGTGGCAGCCTCGACTGCGGTTGGCGGAAGCCCTTGATTGGGTAGTCGAGTGGTATCGCGAGTTTTTGAACGGCGGTAACGTGAGAGCGATCACCGAAGCGCAGATCGAGCGCTACCAAGCCAAACCCGTGGGGACCTGAATGTTGCCAATAACGCTCGGAAGCAGCCCGTCAGGACCACTCAAGGTCGTGTGCCTCGGCGCACACAGCGATGACATCGAAATCGGCTGCGGCGGCACGATCCTGAAGCTGCTCGAAGCGCATCCAGGCTCGTCGGTGACCTGGGTCGTGTTCTCCGCCAATGATCGGCGAGAGGCCGAGGCGCGCAGTAGCGCCGCTGCCTTCCTCGAGCACGCGGCCGAATCGAACATTGTCGTACATCGCTTCCGGGAAAGCTATTTCCCTCATGCTGGTGCTGAAATCAAAGATAGCTTCGAGGAGCTGAAGCGCTCCACCCAACCGGATTTGGTGCTCGCTCACCACCGTCACGACGTTCATCAAGATCATCGAACGATCGCCGAGCTCACCTGGAACACATTCCGGAACCATTTGATCGCCGAGTACGAAATTCCCAAGTACGAGGGCGATCTCGGGCATCCAAACCTGTACGTGCCTCTCACGGAGGCACAATCGACACGGAAGGTGGAGCTCTTGACCAAGCACTTTGCGTCGCAAGCTGGCCGCGGCTGGTTTCGCCCGCAGACGTTCCACGGGCTCATGAGCATTCGGGGTATCGAGTGCAACGCGCCTGACGGTCAAGCGGAGGCGTTCCACCTACGCAAGGTGGTGCTCTAGCGACTTCAGTTGCCTATTCCGGCAACTTTTCACGCTTGGTGCGAACCCAAGTCGAGGTCGGGCGAGACGGCTTCCGAAAGCGGAGGCTCGCCTTCCAAACCACGTACACCGGGGCAAGGCCGAGATCGACCAGGCCACGTAAGCCTGTGCCCGAAACGGACCACCCGCGCAGAACGTAAAGCACCACGGCGAATAGGCACCAAATGAAGGCCGCCAGGCTGAGCGAGAAAGCCCCGCTCCACACGGAAAATGCCGCGGCCACCAACGCGCCCAGCACGGAAAGAATCGCGATCCGCGACAGCGGCGGGACGAGCAGATCGAGAGCGAGGTCGAACAGGACGCGATTTCGTCGGGCGAGGCCCGCGCGCAGCAACCGCCAGCCGTTTTTCGCGATCAGCTCCTTGCGTCCCTCTTCCCAACGACGACGCTGCGAGCTGGCAGCTGCCGCGGTCGACACCATCTCCCCGTAGACGTGCGCTTCGTCGGCGTAGTGCACGCGGTAGCCGGCTTCGCCCAAGCGAATGCCGTATTCGACGTCTTCGACGATCGAAAAGGCTTCGTGTGGCACGGCCGCGAGCAGCTCGGCCGCAAAGCACATCCCGTTGCCGCGGAGCCCGCATGACAAGCCCAGCCGCTCGCGGGCTCTCGAGCGAACGATGTGGAAAGCGCCAAACGCGATCGCGATCAAACGAGTGCGCCAGCCGGCGTTGGGGTTGCGCACGGCGTAGTCCGCCTGAATTGCGAAGGCACCGAGGTCACGCCGGGCCGCAAACGCGCGCAGAATGTTGGGCGAAACCAGCGTGTCTGCATCGATCACGACCACCGCGTCCACGTCCGCCGGTAGGCTGGAAAACGCCAACAACAGCGCATAGCCTTTGCCTCGACGTGTCGTGTCGTGACGCTCGAGGACCACCGCACCTGCGGCTCGCGCTTGTTCGGCCGTGTCGTCTTCGCAATTGTCGGCCACCACCAAGACGTCGAACGAGGCTTGCGGATAGTCGACCGCGAGTAAGCTCTTCACCGTCGCCGAAATTCCGGCACTCTCGTTGTGCGCGGGGACGATGAAGCGGAAGCGACGCGCCGGAGCGACCTCTGGCGGCAGTGGGGACTTCTTCGAGAGCAGTGTGGCAACGAACAGATAATTCCCTGCTACCAAGACCGGCAACCCGAGAACCAAGAGCACGAGATCCAAGACGAGTTTCATGGGCGCGCCTGGATACCTGCCACCACGCTAGGCGGACCGAAACGTTTGCTGATCAGCCTGGGCAGACACTAGCTTCTTCACGTAGCCAGGATGTGGCCAAGACGCAAGAACGGGATGGCTCCTCGGCAACAGACACTCGCGAATCGCGCGGGCAAAGGGACATTTTGGGCAAGGCCGCTCTTCAGCCGTTGCTGCGAGGCTGGCAGAGAGCCTCTTTCGTTCCGCGGGCCGCTTGATGCTGGGCCGGCGAACGGGCTAGCATCAAGTATCTTGTTTCCTCACCTGCAGCCTCCTCGAGCTCGCCCAGCGATGCGTTGGTTTGCCGCGATGGTGCAAGCGGCGTTTCTTTCCCTGTCCGCGGCCGGCTGCGCGAGCGCCGGTACATTCACCTGGTATCAGGACGTTCCCAAGGGCGACTGGGCCACAGACACGAACGAATACGTAATCGGCGTCGGTGATACGATCAGCATTCGGGTCTACGAGCAAGAAGGCCTGTCGTCGAGCGTCAAAATTCGGCGCGATGGTAAGTTCGCCATGCCGCTGACCGGCGAGCTATTGGCGGCTGGCAAGCATCCGTCGGAGCTGGCCAAAGAAGTCGACGCCCGCTTGAAGGAGTTCGTCGTCAGCCCGCGGACGACGATCAACATCGAGAGCTCTCAACCCGTCACCGTGACCGCCGTCGGCGAAATTGCCCACATTGGCACGCTCACCCTGGAGCCGCCGGCCCGGCTGATCGAGGCGCTGGCTCAAGCCGGCGGTCCCACCGAATTTGCCGACCGCTCGCGAATCTTCGTGCTGCGCCGATTTCCGCAGTTTCAGCGTATCCGCTTCAGCTACGACTCGATCGTCCACAACGAAGGCGGTGCCGCGAGCTTCCCGCTGCGTACGGGCGACGTGCTCGTGGTCGAGTAGGCGCTGGTCTTGCGGGGTCGTGGCTGGCCGCGCGTTCCGCGCTCGAAACCGATCCAACGCTCGGCTACACTTTGAAACAACGGGGGCAGCACGAGTCGTGTGACCCCATACGTTGTGCAGAGCCGCGCGAACTGATAAAGACACGAGTGGTGTTGGTGAAGATGAAGGTACGCCGTGGCCACGAAAGCGGCACCGGCGTCGCAATCGCCGAGGGAAGGGCCGCGAAGCTCGAGACGTGCCGTCGATCCATCAGCAATCGTTGCGAATCCGCGCCAGTTAGTTAGTGCGAAACCGAACCATGAGCGAACGACCGATCGCCTATGTGATGGAGCAAACGCTCGGCAGCATCACGCACTATCTAAACCTACGCCGTGAGGAGTCGGCGTCCGAGGACCCGAAGCCGCTCTGGATTCCGATCGAGCATCGACAAACGCGCGTGCCTTGGACGTTGACCGCGAGCTGGCTGACGCGCTTGGCGGTCGGCGCCGTGCTGAACCAGATCGACGGGATCTTCATGCACACGACCACGCTGGCGCCGCTCTCACTCGACTATTTCGGGAAGAAGCCGACGGTGCTCTCGACCGACGGCACGCCACTGAACAAGCGCGACATGCGCCGTTTGTATGGTCTGAAGGATCAAGGGCGGCTCGGTGAGCGCGCCAAGCGGGCCATGCATCGTCAGGTGTTTCGCTCGTCGGCGGGCTTGGTCGCCTGGTCGCACTGGACCAAGCAGTCCTTCATCGAAGACTATGGCTGTCGCGAAGAAGACGTGGCGGTCATCGCGCCGGGCATCAACCTGGATGATTTCTCGATCGGCGATCGCAACCATGAATTGCCTCGCATTCTGTTCGTTGGTGGAGACTTCGAGCGCAAGGGCGGCGATCTTTTGCTCGATGTCTTTCGCAAGCGGCTGCGCGGCCGCGCCGAGCTCATCCTGGTCACTCGTGGGGAAGTGAGTAGTGAGCCGGGGGTAGCCGTGCACCGCAACGTGAGCGCCAACTCCAAAGCACTTCAGGAGCTCTACCGGAGCTCGGACATCTTCGCGCTGCCCACGCGAGCGGATTGCTTTTCGCTCGTCTGCATGGAGGCACAAGCCGCGGGCTTGCCCACGATCACCACCCGCGTTGGCGGCATCCCCGACCTGATTGAGGAAGGTGAGACCGGACATTTGCTCAAACCGGGCGATACGACGACCCTCGGGGACGCGCTCGAGGCACTCGTCCTCAACCCGTCGCGACGGCTCACCATGAGCAAGAACAGCCGAGCCGCCGCCGTAAAGCGCTTCGATTCGCACGCAAACGCGCGGCAACTGTTCGAGTTCGTCCGCTCTCGCTGCTAGCGCGGCGGGCGCGACCGCCTGTCACAATCTCCGTGCACGGCACCACCTTCGAGGGCCGAGCCGGCGGGACTTCGCCAGGCGCCCTGCCGCGCGCGTTCAGGGCCAGCCAAAAACAGCCCGAAAAAGAGCTCATGCGCCGCCGGGGGCGGGAGCTAGACGCCCGTCGGTCGTGTAGGGTACGCTAAATTCGATTATCCGTGAACGCACAGCTGACGAATCGCAGTGGTCGCACTTGGGCGCTTCGCGCAGCGACGGGACTGTTCGAGAAGTGCCCTCCGTTCGCAGCGGCGCGGGCGGTCACGCTCGCTTTACGCGCGGTTGGCGTACAAATCGGAAGCGCAACGGTGTTTTGGGGCATGCCCCGACTGGTCGGCCCAGGCGACGTGGCGTCACGCCTTCGCGTTGGCACCTTTGGTGGCTTCAATGCGCGTTGCTTCTTCGAGCTAGACGACCAGGTGACCATTGGTGACCACGTGGCAGTCGGGCAGGACGTGATGTTCTTGACGCGCATGCGAGACTCGAGCGACCCCAATCGACGCGGGCGAAGCAGCGGCTCGGCGCCGATCGAGGTCGGCAACGGGGCATGGATCGGCGCCCGCTGCACCATCATGCCGGGCGTCAAAATCGGCGCTGGCTCGGTCATCGGTGCGTCTGTCGTCGTCGACAAGGACGTGCCTCCGAACATCTTGCTCATGGGAACGCGCAGAATTTCCCTGGCCAAATGGCGCTGATCGCCTGGAGGCATTCGCCGTCTTCGAAAGTCGCGGAAAATGGATAGACCTGGGCCCAAAATGACTGGCTGGGAAAAGACCATGACCCTCCTGCGGGAGGAAACGACCGGAATTCATCCCCGGCTGATCGCACTCAACGCGGTGATCGGGCTTCTGCCTCGGCACCACGCCCAAGCAACGCGCGCGCGCATGCTCTCGATGGCTGGCTTTCGCGTCGGCGCGGGTACGCGACTCGCGGGCCCGCCCAAGATCAACGGTGGGCAGAAGCTATTTCAGAATCTCGTCATCGGTCGGGATTGTGAGATCGAAGCCGACTGCGTGCTCGATTTGGAAGAGCGCATCACGATCGGAGATCGCGTCACGCTGAGCCCGGGTGTCATGATCCTGACCAGCACCCATGAGCTCGACATTCGCGAGCACCGGGCTGGACCAGTTCAGCTCTCCCCCGTGAGCATCGGTGACGGCGCTTGGCTCGGGCCGCGCTGCATCATCCTGCCCGGCGTCACCGTCGGGGCCGGCGCAATCGTGAACCCGGGAGCCGTCGTGAACAAGGACGTGGCGCCACACACTCGCGTCGGCGGTGTCCCGGCGGTGCAGCTCGAAGTGCTCAAACCAGCCCAAGGCGACGCTTCCTGAGCTTTTGTCGCCGGGCGAGCGCGTTCACCTGGCAAAATCTGATTCCGCGGCAGGATCAATTGCCGCTAAGCTGCTGGCGTGACGCGCGTTTCTGCAATCGTCTGCACGCGAAATCGGCCGGAGCCCGTTGCCCGTGTCGTACGCTCGCTCTTGCTCTCCCCGGAAGAAGACCTCGAGCTACTCGTCGTCGACCAGAGCGACGGACCGGACACGGAAAATGCACTGCGTTCGCTGCTCTCCGATACCCGGCTTCGATACTATCGCTCGAAAGCGCGCGGCAAAGGGGCCGCGCTCAACGAGGGCATCCGAGCCTCGCGCGGCGAGATCATCGTGTGTACGGATGATGACTGCGAGGCGCCGCCCGGTTGGGTCGTCGGCATGGCGCGCGCGCTTCAATCTCAGCCATCGGCCGTCGTCGCGTTCTGCAGCGTGATCCCGGTGCCTCACGACAAGAGCGCCGGCTACGTTCCCGCGTACGAGCTGACGAAGAACCGATTGCTGCGTTCGGTCGGAGAGATCTGTCAGGGCCTCGGCATCGGCGCTGGCATGGCGCTGCGTCGTGATTTCGCGATGTCGATGGGCGGATTCGACGAGGCTTTTGGTCCTGGCGCGCGCTTCCCGTCTGCGGACGAGTGGGACATCGCCATGCGTGCGCTGTTGACTGGCCATCACGTCTTCGAGACCGCCGACCTTGCGATCGTTCACGACGGCTTCCGAACTTTCCAAGAAGGCCGTGCCCACGCCCGTCGTGATTGGATCGCGCTCGGCGCTGTCTGTGCGAAGCCGCTTCGCGCCCTTCACCTGCGCGCCGCCATCGTGCCTTTGTGGTTGTTTTCCACACGCGCGGTTTGGCCGCCCGTCGCGGACGTGTTGAACCTGCGCAAACCGCGAGGCTTGATGCGCATCGTCGCGTTCCTGGAGGGCTTCGGTCGCGGCCTGTGCATTGCCGTCGACCCCGCGACGCTTCGGTACAACTGAAGCGTCACGGACGACCGAAACCGACGGTTTAGCTGTCGTAGCCCTTCTTACCGACGAGCGAGCGTGCGAAACGGTATGCCGAATAAGTGATCGGCGCGGTCACGAAGGTGCGTTCGCGCAGGCGGCCGAGCAGGTTCGGGCGGAACCAGTTCGGGTCGAATTTGATTTTGCCGCCGTTGGTTTGGAATGGATCGCCCTTCGGGGCGACCGTTTCGCCGAACGTGAAGGCGAGCATCGGGCGCGGGGTAGCGCTGCGGTTCGGCATGCCTCGGTGCCAGAGGCGCGAGGTTCGAACCAGCACGTCGCCCGCTTTGAGCGGCAAGCGCGTGGTCAGCTTGTAGCGCCGCTCGATCGCGTAGCGCCAGAACTCGTAGAACCGTGAGTGCGTGCCCGGAAGCACGTCGATTGCTCCGTTGACCAAGTCGGTGTCGACCACGGCCACGTTCGCGATCATGAAGTCTTCCGTGAACACGCCGTCCATGTGGTAGTGCTGGGCGACGCTGTTCGGCAGGTTGAAATTGCAGCTCACTCGGAGCGGCATGGGCTTCTCGTAAATTTGGCGGATCACTTCGGTAATCCCCCGCTCTTCGAGCGCCTCCAAGGCAAAGCGAGACTCGGCGCCCGGGAAGCAGTTGAGGTGGCCGCTGATGTTGCCGCCACCATCGAACAGCGAGCCCGCGCGCTTCAAATTCTCGAATTCCTCGAAAATCCGCGTCTTGAGATCGGCGAGCGCCGGCTTGGGCACCACGTCTTTGAACACGAGATAGCCCTGTTTGGCGTACGTCGCGCTGAAGGTTTCGAGCTCGTTCTTGGAAAATAGGTTCATCGGTCTTTGGGGACGGGTGAGGAGCGCTCAGTCGGAGGAGTGCGGAGGCAGGCGAAGCTCGGCGAGCACCGGCAGCGCGATGTGCTCGACTTGCCAGCGGTCACGGATGATATCGACGCGCAGCTCGGCCAAGATCGGCAACAGGAGCGCGACCAAGATCGACAAGAACAGACCGCCACCAAACACCATCGGGATCTTCGGCTTCTCGGCTTTGCTCGGGGCTTCGGCGGGAATGATGACCTGATATCGGTGCTGGAATGCTGCCTGCGCGGTGTCGAGATCGACGCGGGTCGTGAACAGTTCGTTGCGCAGCGCGCCGTAGGTCATGACCGCGCCAGATAGCTGGGCGCTCAGCGCCGGGTCCAGATTGTCGCGCTCGAGGAACTCGGCAACCTCGACCGGGAGCGATTCGTTGGCTGCGCCGGTGCGCGCAGCCCCGCCTCCGCCACCGATGACCGACTCGCCGTTCTGTCGAAGCACCGCCTCGCGTTGGTCGATTTCGGCCTGGATATTCTTGACCTCGGCCTGCATCAGCGCCTCGTCCGAAGGGACTTGAGACGCGATCGCGATGCGCTCCTTTTGGAGCAAGACCGTGGGGTGCGAGTTGGTGAGGCGCAGCTTGAGGTCGTCGTACTTGGCCTGCTCTTCGCGAACGCGCCGCTCGCGGTCGGCCTGTGAAGCCGCGATTTTGCCTTTGATGGTCGTGAGCTTCTCCCTCAACACCGGGATTTGCGGGTCCGAGCCGGGCGTGCGACGCGCGACGACCCGAGGGGCCACGGGGGGGGAATCAGGAGTCGCCGGGGACGCGGTCGGACCGGCCCCTTTACGAGCTTCAGCGCTCTTGGCGAGTTGTTGCTCACGCGCGGATTTGAGCTGCTGGACGAGCACGCCGATGTCGTCTCGAAGTTGGCCGGCATGACCGTCGAGGATCGCCATCTTGTCCTCGAAAGCCGAGACCTCTGCCTGGTGACGCGCCTTCAAGAAGCTCTGTCGCGCGGCTTCGGCCAACTCTGCGGTGGTCTGGGGGTCTGACCAGGAAACCTTGATGGTGAGGTCGCCCTTTTCTGTCGAAACCGACATCTTCGATTCGAGGGTCCCCTCCAAGACGATCGCGCGCATCTTGTCGTCCATCTCCCCGAAGATGGCTTCGACGACGCGATCCTTGAGGTGGAGCAACGGCGGACGACGCGACGCTGCGGTCTTGATCAGACCCGTGTCGCGAATCAACCACTCCAGGTTCTCCTTGCGCATGATGATGTTCTCGGCGCCAGCCAACGGCGCGCCGGGATCCCGGCCGTCCAGCACGTGGGTTCCTTGAACCATCATCACGGTCGTGCACGAATACGTTCGCGGCAGATATTTCACAGCGAGAACCGTCAAGCCGATTCCGATGACCAGCGCCACCACGCTCATTCCCCAGCGCGCCTTGAGCGCTCGCTTGGCGAACGTCAGGTAGCCTTGGAGGAGGTCCATGCGTGGACCGCCACCGCCGCCTTCGTTTTCGTCATCTTCGTCCTGCTCTGCCATTCTCGAATGCTCCCGAAAATCCGCGCCAGCCAGCGTACCAGAAAACGCGCGCCCGCACCGAGTCGGAGCCAGCCTGACATTCCACAATGGCTAGAATCTGACTGGCGAGGCAAGTTTGCGAATCCGTTCGGGTGATGCGGTCGCGGCACGCGGACACGGCTGTTGCGGTAAACCGAGGGCTAGGCCTAAAACGAGGCTACTTGCCTATGCGCCCTTTGATCCTCGCTGCAGGCCGCTTCGACGACGCTCTCAAAACACGTATCGCCCAAGACCGGGAGCCTCGTCTCGACGTGTTCGAGCTGGCTGACGCGATGGGCGCCGCGGTCATGGATTTCGGCGACGTCGACCGCAGCACCTCACCCGCGGTCAAGCTCGTGGCGCGCAGCGCGGGCGCATCGGCCGCCGTTGCCTTGCTCGGCTTCCAGCAGCGAACACAGTTCGATGCCATCTTCACGACCGGCGAAGACATCGGTTTGCCCTTGGCGGCACTGCTCAAAACGAGCAACGCGGGCTGCTCGCACACGATGATTGCTCACACGCTGCACCCCGCGAAGAAGCAGGTGTTCTTCAAGCTGGGGCGCGTGGCCAGTCGAATCGACCGAATCTTGGTCTACTCCACGACCGAGGAGCGCCTCGCGATCGACGAGCTGCACGTGCCCGCGGCCCACGTCGAGCGGCTTTACTATCACGCGGATCAGAAGTTCTTTCGGCCCGATGAGGCGGCGATCGAACCGGGCTTGGTGTGTGCAGCTGGACAGCTCTTGCGCGACTACGATTGCTTGATCGACGCCGTGCGCGACCTGCCAGTGCGCGTGCAGATCGCCGCGGGTAGCCCCTGGATCGAGTCCAAGCTCGAACATCGCGCGGCGCTCCCTCAAAACGTGAGTTGGGGCAAGCTCGATCGCTTCGAGCTGCGCAAACTGTACGCGCGCTCGCAGCTGGCGGTCGTGCCCATCAAGCAGAACAAGTACCAGACCGGAATCGCCACGATCCTCGAAATGATGGCGATGGGTAAGTGCATCGTCGTCAGCAAGACCGAAGGTCAGACCGACACGATCGTCGACGGCGTGACCGGCGTCTACGTCCCCCCGGGGGATCCGCAGGCGCTGCGCAACGCGATCGAAGGGCTATTGGCGAACCCCGACCGCATTCGCGAGATCGGGCGCGCGGCGCGCCAATTCGTGGAAAAGGAAGCGGGGCTCGACCTGTTCGTCGAACGAATCAAGCGCGCAGTGGTGACGGGGCATGCGACGCGCTTCCCCAGCTGAGCGTTCACGCTGACGGCACCGGCTCTGAATTGCGATCGATGTCGGCCAAGAGAGCGGTACTCATTGCTTGTGCGCTGACTGCGAGCTTGATCGCGGGGATGCTGTTGAGGATCTCGCGTCGACCGCACGCCACCCCACCGAAAGGCGCAACCAGCGCAGCACCATCAGCGTCCCTTTCGCGCCCGCTGACTCCACTCACGGTTGCGGAGACGGTGTACGACGGAAAGCTCGGTACGGGCTGGAGTGACTGGGGTTGGGGGCGTCACGATTTGACCGCGCGCGCCCCGGCGAAAATCGTGTTTGGCGGCTACGGCGGGATCATCTTTCGTCACGCCGAGCTGAGCGCGAACTACGGGGCGCTGGCGTTTCGCTACAAACCGCCGCAGACCTGGCCGAATTTTCTGAGCGTCGCGCTGAAGGGCGGCACCTCGGACAAGGGTTCGACCCCCAACGTGGCGGTCGCGCCGGGCCACGTCGCCGAGCTACCGAACGGCTGGCGCGAGGTCGTGATGGATTTCTCCGAGCTGAATCCGGAAGGGTTACCGTTCGATCGGATCGTGATCAGCGCGAACGCTCCGGTCGACTCGGACTGGGTGTTGCTCGATAAGGTGGTGCTGGTGAAATCCAGCGCGGAGAGCTCTTCGGCTCGCCGCAATCTGCAGCTCACCGTCTCCTGCCGCGCGCCGACGCACCCGATCAATCCGTTGATCTACGGCAGCGCCGGGGGAGATTGGACGAGCGGTCAAACCTCACAACGCGTAGGCGGCAACCCCACGAGCCGTTTCAACTGGGAACTCCGCGCTTGGAACGCCGGCAATGATTGGTTCTTCGAGAATGGCCAAGCGGTCGATCTGCACGCTCAAATCGCTGAAGGACTGACGCACGGCGCGCGCACGGCGCTGACCGTGCCGATGATTGGCTGGGTCTCCAAGGACGTGAGTTCCGTGGGGTTTCCGCGCTCACTCTTCCCCAAGCAACGGAAGTTCGACGAACATCGCACGTACGCGGGAGACGGCTATTCGCCGGACGGAACGCTACTGCGCCCCGGACCAGCCACGGAGACCAGCGTCCCTGCCCCGCCCGAGCTGATTGGTCGATGGGTGCGAGAGCTGCGCGAGCGTGACCAAGCACGCGGCACGCACAGCGTGCAGATGTACATTCTGGACAACGAGCCTTCGCTTTGGAACGTGACGCATCGTGACGTTCACCCCGACCCGCTGGGCTACGACGAGCTGCTGGACCGCACGCTGCGCTACGCGAGCGAGCTGCGAAAAGCCGATCCCGATGGGCTCATCGCCGGTCCCGCAGAGTGGGGGTGGATGGGTTATCTGTACTCGGGAAAGGATCGCGTCGCGGGCCAACAAGCGCGACCCGATCGGCGCGCCCACGGCGACGTTCCGCTCATCCCCTATTACCTCTCCAAGATTGCAGCCCGCGAAAAGAGCTCGAACGAACGCCTGCTGGACATCTTGGACGTCCATTTTTATCCCACGCCCGACGGCCTATACGGCGCGAACGCGCGCACCGATCCCGAAGCCGCCGCCCTTCGAATCCGTTCGACTCGCGCACTCTGGGATCCCACGTACGTCGATGAGTCGTGGATCAAGGAACCGATTCGGCTCATCCCGCGTTTGAAAGAATGGGTGGCGACCTACCACCCAGGCTTGGCCATTTCGCTCGGCGAATGGAGCTTTGGAGCCGACCAACACATCAGCGGTGGGCTCGCGACCGCGGAGGCGCTCGGTCGCTTCGGCGAGCAAGGGTTGGACTCGGCGTACTATTGGAGCGGGCCTGCCACTGGCACAGCCACCTACTGGGCGTTCCGCGCGTTTCGAAACTTCGACGGCAAGGGCGGACGTTTCCAGGACGTGTCGTTGAGTACGAGCGAAGCCAGTCAAGTGTCGCTGTTCGCGTCACGGGACGAGGCGAGTAGCAAACTCGTGGCCGTGCTCGTGAACCGCGATCCGCTGGTTGCAGCCAACGTGCGGATTGCCCTCGACGGCTGCGCGCAGCCCCGCTCGTATCGGGTATTTCGCTTCGTGGCCGGGGCGGACGGGCTGGTCAGCCAGCCCCCCGGTCCGCTCGAGCGCAACCGCCTCTCCGAGACGCTTCCGCCGTACTCGTTGACGGTGCTCGATGTCGTGACCGAGTGACGATTACTTGGCGGCGTCGACTTGGTGCGGATGAAAAATGGCCGAACCGACGAAGCGCGCGGCGCCGATCAGTTTGACCGTGCGCTTGGCCTCGCTGCCGGTCATGCGCTGGTTCATGATGCACAGCACCACGGCATCCGACGCTTGCGCGATCTCGACGGTGATCGCGTTCTTGCCCGCGGGCGGTAGCGCGACGAGCAGGCGCTCGCCTTGGCCCGTACTCCGGGCGACCTCGTTGAAGAACGCCGTCAACTGGTTGAGCGGCACGTGCGTGGCATCAGCGACCTGAATGGGCTTGCCCAGGTGAACCATGCCCGTTCGCGAAAGCAGCATCGCGACGCGCGGCGTGAAATCCAAAGAGGCGCCCTCTCCCGCGGGGATTAGCGCCAAGGTTCGCCAAGGACGAGACTGAATGGCTAGCCACAGGCGCTGCCATTCCGCGTCTTGCCACGGTTCCACCAGGGCGGCCCGCTCGATACTCGTGCCCGGGCCGGCTGTCGGATGGTTGAGGTGTGTCGGGTGGCTGCTCAAAGGTAGGCTCCGAATTCGGAACCATAGGCCCGCACGGCGCCCGTCGCCAGGGAAACTCAAGCTCCGACGCGATGACCCACGCATCGCCCGCAAGAACCGAGGCCGTTGTGTTAGCCTCGTCGCCGGTCTCGCTGCTGCCATCGCGGACCTTGGGCAGTAAACCACCCTCCCCCGACGCAGCCGCCGCCCGCCGAGCCGCTTTTCAGCCAGCAATGTCCAAGCTGATCCTGATGTCGATAATGATCGCGATGATCGGAATTCCGGCCCGCGCGGCGCGCGAGAAGAACTCGCGAAAGGCACTGAAAAACGTCATCGTTCAGATGCTCGCCTTCGAAGTGTTCTACCTGTTCGCGTTGAGCTACCTGTACGGTCGCTTCGGCTGAGACGGGCAAGGACAGTAGGACAGCACAAGCCAGGACGAGAGAGCGGCGAGCGCACGAGACAGTGCCAGTAAACGCGCGGAGGGCGGTAGACGCGTGGCAGCGCCGCGATCTATAAGGGAGGGAGTATCGGCATTGGGCGTGCGGCGTCGAAGCGCTTCGCACGACAACTGGAGCGCAACGCGGCAATGACCAACATCGATTCATCAGTGTCGAACCAGCCTACGAAGATCGTGGGGCGTCCAACACTGCGCGGACACATCGAAATCGCGCGAATCGACCATTGGTTCAAAAACGTCTTCATCATTCCGGGCGCGGTCGCCGCAATCGCGATGGATCCAGCGCACATGGCGCCGGACATTCCCAAGCGTGCTGCGCTGGGCCTGGCCTCGGTCTGCCTGGTCGCCTCCAGCAACTACGTGGTCAACGAGGTGCTGGATGCGCCTTCGGATCTGGCACACCCGACCAAGCACCTGCGGCCGGTACCGTCGGGCAAAGTCAGCATTCCGCTCGCCTATGTGCAGTGGCTGCTGCTGATGGTCGTCGGCGTGTGGCTCGGGTACCTCATTTCCACGCCGTTCGCGGTCACCGTGTTCGTGCTCTGGGTGATGGGCTGCATCTACAACATCCGGCCCGTACGCAGTAAGGATCTCCCTTATTTGGACGTGCTTTCCGAGGCGGTGAACAACCCGCTCCGCATGCTCGCCGGTTGGTTCATCGTCGGCAACGCTTCGGTCGCGCCGGGTTCGCTGCTCCTCAGCTACTGGATGGTGGGGTGCTACTTCATGGCCATGAAGCGCTACGCGGAGTATCGGGAAATCGCCAATCCGGACCGCGCTGCGGCGTATCGCAAGTCTTTCAAGTACTACACGGAAGACCGGCTCTTGGTCTCCATCATGTTCTACGGCTCCGCCGCCATGCTGTTTTTGGGCGCGTTCGTCATGCGCTACCGGCTGGAGCTCATCCTGTCGTTCCCGCTCATCGCGCTGGTGATGGCGCTCTATTTGTTCCTCGGCTTGAAGCCCAACAGCACCGTTCAGCGCCCCGAGGGCCTCTACCGCGAGCCGACGCTGATGGCCGCAGTCGTGGCCTGCAGCGTTGCCATCGCCGTTCTAATGTTGGTGGATATCCCCGGCATCGCCGATTTGATTGCGCCCACCGCTCCGACCGCCAAAGCGCTCACCAAGTAGTGGGGCTTCACGCCTCGTTGTCACCAGCGACCGCAAGCCAGCGGCCGCTGGTTGGGTTGTGCTAACGTCGCGCCTGACTCATGTCCCCTCTGTTAGGGCCGATCCTTGCGCAGCTGGTGACATTGGGGGTGTCCGACCGGAGTGAAGCGCGGTACATCGCGGCAGCGGATAGCTACGCCGAGGTTGCGACCTATCCGCGGGTGGGGCTCGACTTCGGTTGGAAGCATACGACGCTGACCTTGAGCTACGGCCCGTCGATCACCGTCAGCCCCATCGAATCAGAAGATCCGTACGTCCTCGTTTACCACTCGGGCGTAGTGAGCATGTCCCAGCGTTGGAAGCGTACGACGTTTACGCTGACCGAGTCGGGCAGCTACGGACGCGTCAACCTCCGCGCGCAGGCCTTGGGCGATCCCACCGTGGCGGTTCCTGGCGCGCCGGTCGCAACGCCGGCCCCCGGAACCGCGCCGCCCCCGGTGACCGGCGGCGCGCAACCCGGTACCGGCGGCAGCGCGATGCCGCCCGCCACCGGAAACAACGCACTGCCGTCTTTGGCCCTGAACCGGCCGTTGACGTTCGTGAGTTCGACGACCGCGTTCAACATCACCGAGAACATTTCTGCGATATTTTCGCTGTCCGGCGGCGTTTCTTATTTCATCAGTGGCACCACGGACGCCGACCCGACGCTCGCGTATCCGACCGTCAGGGGACCTGGCGCGCAGATCGCGGGAACCTATCGCCTCACCCACGACGATGGTGTGACGACCTCGGTCTTTGCGCAGTTCGCGAATACCTCCAACGGCAACCGCGCCTGGCTGATCACGGCGAACGAGACCTGGGCCCACCGTTTCAGCCGTTACACCAGCGGCAACTTGGGCGCCGGCTTGAGCTTGACCCGAAACTCACAGCCGAATGGCTACGAGTTCTACAGCCTCTATCCGAATTTCGTCGTCGGAATCACCAGCGGGAGCCGGCTCGGGCACACCGTACTTTCGTATGGCGCCGGAGCGAACTCGTCGCCCTTCATCGATCCGTTCCGCGGGTTGGTCGATCCACGCGTGAGCACCAACGCCTTCGCCGGGCTGAGCAAGGACAAATTCTCGAGCTCACTCACGGCCGGCACTGGGCTGCAGCTGGTAGCCGGCAGCCAATCCAACCGCGGCCTGAACACGATTACCGGAGCGTTCACTGTGAGTTATCGCCTCGGCGACGCCGTGTCGCTGGACAGTGGTGTGCGCGCGGCGTGGCAAGCTTTCCGAGGAACGACCACGTACCCGATCAGTATTGCCGCATTCGCTGGCGTTAGCATCGCGTTGGCGGTGCCGTTGCATGGCCGGTATTGAGCGCCATCGCTGGCCGAACAGCCCAAGCGCTGATGAGCCCGCCAATGCTCGACGCACCGGAACCACCGTGATAGCCAGCAAACGGAAGTCCATGCGTTCGAGCATCCGTCTGATTGCCGCGTTGTGTGTTGGAGTGCCCGCGGCGCTGAGCAGCGGCTGTACCTTCGTGACTTCGTGTCCGGACATCCCGACCGGGGGAGGCGCGTTCGGCGGGGCCCCGGGCAGCCCGAACAATTCCGGAGGAGCTCCCGATGACGTCGACGGCACGTGGTCCAACGTCACGCCTGATTTTTCCGAGATCATGCAGACCTGCGGCCCCATGACGGGCATCTGGTCGAAACCGGATGAGGACTCGGTGATCGCTGGCGTCAGCAATCACGGCCTTTGGGCGACGTCCGACGGTGGAGCCCATTGGAAAGTCCTGGGTCAAGGCGCCGGCTCCGACCCGATGGTGCACGGCACGACCGCGCTCGCCTTCGATCCCGACGTTCCGGATCGTTATTGGGTGTCCGGAATTTACGGCAATGGCCTGTTTCGCACGGACGACAACGGCGACACCTTCAAGCACCTCGGCGACACGTATCACGACGACTTCGTGAGCGTCGACTTCTCGGACAAGCGGCGGCGCACGTTCTTACTGAGCGGCCACGAGATGCAGCTGCTCCGCAAGTCCACGGACGGCGGTGACACCTGGTCGGACCTGACGAGCACCATTCCTTCGAACGTCAAGTACTGCGGCTATCCGCTGATCATCGAGCCGAACGTGTATCTCCTCGGTTGCGGCGGGCGAGGCGGAAAAGGCACGCCGGCGATCTTACGCTCCGAGGACGCCGGGCAAACCTGGACTCAGATATTCGAGAACGGGGGCGCCGCAGAACCGTTGATCGCCTCTGACGGTGCCATCTATTGGGCGGAGGAAGACAACACCGGATTGGCAGTTAGCCGAGACAACGGTGAATCGTTCAGTCAAGTCGTCGCTGGCACCGTCATGAGCGTGAAGCCGGTCGAGCTACCAGACAAGCGAATTGCCACCCTGGGCGGCGACGCGATCATCGTGTCCAGTGATCTCGGCAAGACCTGGAAGAAGGCGACCCCGCCTTACCCGTTCAGGCCATCGGGCTTCACCTACTCGCCGTACCAGAAAGCATTCTTCCTCTGGTATTTCACGTGTGCAGCAACCCCGCAGGCGTCTCCCACCGACGCGGTTCAGCGCTTCGACTTCGACTACGAAACACAGTGACGCGCGCGAAGCGCATCACCCGTCGCGAACGGGCAGGTGCTTCTGTACTTTCGCGGGAATGCCCGCAACCAGGGTGTTGGGCGGGACGTCGCGCGTGACCATCGCTCCGGCGGCAACGACCGAGCCCGCGCCGATCTTCACGCCGCCGAGCACGGTGACGTGCGATGCAAGCCAAACACCGTCCCCAACTTCGATTGGCGCAGCAGTGTTGTATCCCGTGCGCTGCCATTGATCGCCGATTTCGTGGCTGATGGTCAAAAGGGACACGTTGTGCCCAATTTGCACGCGGTCACCGATGGTGATCGAGGCGCCCAGGTCCGCGTGAATCGGCCCTGTAATGATGGTGTTCGAGCCAATCGTCAGCTGGCCACACAGATCGCCGTCACCGGTGAGCCGCACGGCTCCAAGAACGAGCGAATGTTTGCCGATGCGGACGCCCGCGGCGCGCAGCACGGCAGTACGTGTCCGATTGAAAGTCTGCTGCGGCAAAAGTGTGGCGGCGACCTCCGCCGCGATCTTGCGTGGCTTGACCCGGCTGACTTCTTCTACGGCAACGCGCGCAAAGCGCGAAAGAAAGTGCTGCGCGGAACGCAAGCGACTGGCTGAGGCATTCAACATCACGTAAAAATTCCTATAACATTTCGCTTCGAACCCTCCAAACACTCGCAGCGACGACATCCGCGCCGCGCGCGCAGTGCTCGATGCTTCCGTGATCGTCGCGTTCGGGTGTTTCTCTGACCCACACAACAAGCGCTCGAGCGCCCGATCTCGACGAGCGCGCTCGAATGACGAGCTCGCTGTCAACTGAAACTCGGCGCGTGACTCATAGTCATTTGAGAAACGAAATGCCGTAACCGTGTTCAATTCGTCGGCGAACACGACCGGAGCATTCTCGGTCTCCCGGCAGAGCACGTTGGAGTGGAGGTGAGAGCCGCGCGCCAAGGCGGGTGGGGGTGCAAAAAGAATGCCGTACGTTGGACACTCGTGTTCACAGCTGCTAATCTGGCCGTTCCCCGATGCCTCGAGTTTCGGTCGTCATTCCGACATACAACGTCGCCTCGTTCCTCGCGATCACGCTGGATAGTGTGCTCGGGCAAACGCTCAAGGACATCGAGGTCATCCTGTGGGACGACGGCTCGCGCGACGCGACGCTGGAGGTTGCAGAAGCGTACGCGGCGAAGGACCCGCGAGTGAAGGTGGCGCGCGGCAACCACGGAGGCGTCTCGGTGGCGCGCAATGGCGGCTTCTCGTTAATCCATCCGAGCTCGGAATTCGTCACGTTCTTCGACAGTGACGACGTGTGGGAGCCGGACGCGCTCGAGAGCCTGGTCAAAGCGCTCGAAGCACATCCAGAAGCGCCGGCTGCTCATGCCCTGTGCCGCGCCATCGATCCACAAGGTGTCCAGTTTCCGCATGATGATCACGCGCAGAGAATGCGCGAACGCCTAGCCGTCGTCGGCGACGAGATCGTACCCATCCCACCCACGGCGCCAACCAGCTTTGGTGCGTTGCTGATCAAGAACTACGTCACCACTCCGGGGACCAGCCTGATGCGACGCTCGGCGTTGGCGCGGGTCGGGCTCTACGACACCTCTTTGCCGGTTTGTGAAGACTGGGATCTGAACTTGCGCCTCGCACGGCTCGGCGACTTCGTGTTCATCGACCGTATTTTGCTCAGCTGGCGTCGTCACCCCGGCTCCGTCTCCAACGTCAGCAAGAACTGGCGAAAATCCTATGTGCGTGCGCGTGAGCGGTCGATCCACGCGCCGGAAAACAGTGCCGCGCAAAAGCACGCTGCGGTCGTTGCGCTACGTCATGAGGTGCGCGGCCTACAAGGTGAGGCGCTAAAGTTCTTGCGCGCAGGCGCGTTTGGTCCCGCTATCAAGAAGCTAGCGCGCTCATTGGCGCTAGCGCGCGTCGAGTGGTTCGGACGCGGGCAAACCGGGCCGCAAGCAACGTCTTTCAGCCGTCCGGTGAGCGACGCTTAGCTTTCACACACGAGGTTTTCGATGATGCGGAATAGGACTCTCCTAGTATGGGCGCTAACCGCGATCGGAGGCACGGGCTGCACTTTCGAGTCTGGCAAGTGCCCCGACGGCTTCGAGTGCAAGCCGATCAACAACATGCCCGCAGCTGGAACCGGTGGCGCTGCCGACAACGGCGGCAGTGACTCGGGCAATTCAGGCGGCGCTGGCGCAGGGCACTCTGCCGGTGCAGGTAAGGGCGGCGCGCCCAACAACAACGCCGGCTCGAGCGGCGACGGGCACACTGCCGGTGAAGCGGGCAGTGGCGAAAGCACCGCTGGCGGCGGCAACGTCATTCCGTCGAACCCCGACGGTAGTTGGGCCAACGCCACCGGGAACCTCGCGGGCACTCCCTCCGCGTGCGGGACGATTCCGTACGTCACCGTCAAGCCAGGCGAGAACCTGCTGATTGTCGGCGTCGTGAAGCAGGGTGTCTTCTCGAGCACCGACAGCGGGAAAACCTGGTCGCAGCTCGGCACGGGTGCGGGCTCGGCCACCTTCGGCGCGGGCCTCTCCGAGGTCTTGTTCGACCCCACGGACGACGCGACTTGGTGGCTCTCAGGCGTTCGCTACGGCAGCCCGTTCCGGACCGACGACAACGGCAAGACCTTCGAAAAGCTCGGTGATTTCCCGCAGAACGACGGAATGGCCGTCGACTTCTCGGACCCCGATCGGAAGACTCTTTTGGTTGGCGGACACGAACAGGCACAAGAGGTGGAGTACTCGGCCGACGGCGGAGCCACCTGGAAGAACATCGGCGTGAATCTGCCCGCGGACTCTGGTTTCTCCAGCTACCCCTACATAGTGGACGACAAGACCTTCATGGTCGGTACCTCCAACAACCTGACCTTCCGTACCACGGACAAGGGAGCCCATTGGACCAAGGTGGTCGACGGCGGCGGCGGCGGCAAGCCGCTCAAGCACTCGGACGGTTCGCTCTACTGGGCCGCAACTCAGAGCGGCGGTTTGGTGCGCAGCACTGACGACGGCGCGACCTGGAAGGTGGTCACGCCCGCCAATGTCGTCTTCGGCATGACGCCGATCGAACTCCCCGACGGACGGATCGCCATGCGCAGCGCGAAGGGCATGCTGGTCACCGACGACAAGGGCGTCAACTGGCGCCAGATTTCGCCGCCCATCCCCAACGATTATTGGTGGTTCGTGACCACCTATAACGTGGAGGACAAGGCTTTTTACACGACGCGCTTCGCCTGTGACGCCAACCAGGCCACGGTGAACGCCGATGCGCTCATGCGCTTCAGCTGGGACTACACCAAAGACTGAAGCCGCGCGTCGAGTTCGAACGCGAGAGGCCGCGCGCAGTCGATACGTGCGCGCGGCGCCGATCCACGGTACGGCAGAGGCCGGGCTGCCCGCCAAAGCCAGGTGAGGCTCGCCGCGCGCCGCGCACGTGTAGTCCTGGGTGACTGCCGCGCAGCCGCCGCGAACACCTGCGAGCGAAAAGCCGCGCCTGGAGCGACGTCCAGCGTGCCAGGCACAGGCTCGCTCCTCGGGCAGACCGGCGCAACCGTGACGCGAAGGGATTGAGCGCAGGGCGAAAAGCCCCGCGCTCTTCACGGGATCACGGAGGCGGCGTGCGGAGGGAGGCGTCGGCGCCAGGCCCCTCGAGCGACTTGAGGAACGCCACCAAGTCGGCTTCCTCGCGATCACTGAGGTTGAGTGGCTGAAGCTCGTTGGTCCCTGGGAAACCAGCGGGATCGCCGCCGCGATCGAAGAAGCGAACGACGGCGGCCAGCGACGTCAGTTGAGCGGTGTGCATGAAGCTCGGCTGACCGTCGAGGTTACGCAGCATTGGCGTTCGGAAAGCGCCTTCCATGCTCGGCGTGACCGCCTTCGGGAGCATGCCGCGATCGCCAGCGCTGAAAATTCCCGCGCTGCCGAGCGGATCACCGACGGCTGCGGCGATGCCCTCGGCGGCACCGCGATCATCGACGTCCGTGAAAGCCACGGCCACGGTGGCCGCCCTCAAGCCGACATTGTGGAACTTGCCATCACTCAGGTTGGAGCCGGAGTGGCAAGACACGCATTTGCCTTTGCCGACGAACAACGCGGCGCCACGCTGCTCGCTCCTCGACATGGCCGTGAGGTCGCCATCGAGCCAGCTGTCGAAGCGGCTGGCCCCGGAGCGCAGCAGGCGCAAATAGGCTGAGATGGCCTTGGCCACGTTGACCGTGACGGTCGTCACCGCCTTTTGCGCGTCAGCGCTCATGCCGTCGTACTCGGCGCCGTCGCCCGGCTTGCCGTGACACTTGGGGGCGGTGGTGGCGTCGCAGCCCGTCTGTAGCGGGGAGAGCGGCGGGTAGGTCGCGGAGTCATCCATGTTCGGCATCGGGCCGAAGATGGCTTCGTACTCTGCGCGATGGAGCGCGAAGATCTGATGCGCGATGAATAGGCGACTGGTGTTGAATTCGATGTCGCTCTCGAACACGCCAATGGCCTGATTCCAGAGCGTATCGCGCCGACCGTCCCAGTTGTAGAGGGGCATGAAGGCGATATTCAGCAATGTCGGCGAGCGTCGCCGTGTCCACTGTGCCGCGAGCGATATCTGCTGGTGCGGACTACGAGTGTCCACGTAGTCCGAGGCAGGCATGTGACAGCCGGCACAGCTGACCTTGCCGGCTTCACCCTTCTTGCCGAGGTTCGAGGGCGTGCCGGTGTTGTCACCCTCGAGTAGTACGCCGGACAAGGCCGGCTCGAAATACAGGCGCTGGCCGAACAAGCGCGCGGCGGGGTCGTCCGCCACGGCATTGCTCACGTCTTCGGGCGGGCCACCCGCATCATAGTGGAGCCCGGCGAGAGCAGTTCGGTCCTCATCAGTGAAGGAAGGATCCGGATCATCCAGAACCGCGGCCGACCCTGCACCACCAGCAACGCTCACGGCTCCGCCGCCAGCGACGCTAGTCGCACCAGCGACGCTGGTCGCGCCAGCACCGGAGGCGCCAGCGTCACCCTGCGCTGCTCGATCCGAACCACAAGCGGCTACGGACGCGAGCAGCGCTCCTACGATGATCAGGTCAGCCCGGTTGTTCGCCATACCACTTGTCTCCGCACTTGAGCCGCGAATCCCACGGCGGCAAGCTCACCCCGCTCTTGATGCCGAGGTCATCCAGCTTCCGATCGGTGTGAATCACGCTCGTGCGAGACCAGTACTCGTCCCGCGGATTCTCGCGCGTCACGTACTCGTCAGCGTCGATGTGATAGGCAGCGATGCCGTAGTTGATCGTCACGTCGCCCGCAGGATAGCGCCCCGCGGGGAGAACGGCACACCCCGCCGGTTTATCTTCGATGTAGACGTATACTTTTTCAGTCGAAGCGTACACGTCGAACTTAACTAGGCGATCCATGCCCACGAGCTCGCCGAGGACCGGGTTCGGTAGCCACGGTAGCGTCCAGCCGAGGTCGTTGAACTCGCCGGCGTGGAAACCGTAGATGTTGGCGCGCGGGCACTGTTGGCTCACACCCCAACCGCGCAGATCGCAGAATTCGATCTGAAGCTCCGGCTGTCCGGAGAAGGTCTGCACGATGATGGTGTGGTACGGCCCAGGCGGCTGGTGATCCTGCGGCGTGGGGCCCAAGTGCCAAGCCATCGGGACTCGATACGACTCGTCCTTGGCAGGGTCGCCCACCGGCGCGTCGGTGATCATGATTTGCGGGTAACGCCGAGCGGTGGACGCGATGTCCACTGACATCGTCACGTGCAAGTACTTGTCGTCGGCGAGCTTGGCATTGGCATTGAGCGGCACGATGCCGAGCGTGTTGTCGGCGCCCACCAGCAATTGATTGAGCAGGTCGCCATAGTAGTAGTTCTGGCTGCCGCCGTAGTTGTACTCGATCGAGATCTTGTCGTTGCGGAACACGCGAGTGTCGATGTTGTCGTGTACCACCGACTCGAGATTGCTCATCGAGCCCGGCTCGAAACTTTCGAACCAGTCCATGTCCGGATGCGGCTGAGCCTTCACCGTGACGTAGGAACGCGCGATCGGCTTGGGGCGATTGGTGGTATCGAACTGGCCGTTGATGAACACTTCACCGGTGGTCAGGCGCGCCTCGTCGAGGGTGATCGTGGGCGAATCGTAGTCGAACGCCTTCGCGCGGGACGCCGTTCCGATGAAACCGCCGGGCCACGGGCAGCCTGCATCGAGCGCCTCGACCACGAGCGTGGTGTCGTCCCCGATGCCAGGCCAGACCAGCGACGTGATTGGAATGTTGCCCTGATAAAGCACGCGCTTTTGATTCGCATCGCCAGCGACCAAAATGTCGTGGTCATACCAGTACGAGTAGAAGATGCGGTACAAAGGCACGCTGCCTTCGGCCTGTTTGTCGAGCACCTTGAAGCGCTCACCGCCTTCACCGCCAGCGCCTTCGTTGGCTGCCTTCTCCCCACCGTCATCCGTGTAGAAGACGGAGAGTTTGGCATCCGCGTACTCGCGCCGATAGATGCTCTTGTTGCCATCTTCTGCGATGTAGAAAGCGATGCCGTCATCGCGCCAGCCCTTGTTGATCAATTCGTCGCGGGCGTCGGTGCCAACCACGTAATCACCCGCGTTGTATTCCTTGGCCGGGGGGTTCTGGAACTCCCAGGCGTATCCGCCCAGCTGATCGGGATTGGCGAGTCGGTAAACGGGCTGCCGACCTTCCTTCGGTGTCATGAAGACGTAGCCGAGGATGTTGTCACTTTCTTTGCGCACGTAGCCGTGGATGGTGGGCGTGAGCGAGGTGTTGAAGCGATTGATCTGATCGCGCTGACGGTTGTCACGCGGCATCGACCCGGCGCAGCGGTACACCGCGTCCTTCACGGAGACTTGACCTTCGTCACCGACCAAGATCTTGTCGTCGGCCGGCAGCGGGTAGATGCGATAGTCCAACGCTCCGTCGACCGCGGAGAAATCGACGATGGCCGTGTCACCGCGCACGGTGGCGACTACGTTGTCGATGCGCGGCAGCGTCGGCAGAGCGCCCACTCCGATGCACGCGCCCGACAAGCACGAGCGTCCGGAGTCAGCAGCACCACAGCTTTTGCTTTCACAATCCGGATCCAAGCAATCCGGGAAACCGTCGCAGTCATCGTCCTTGCCGTCCGAGCAGTTGGCTTCGGACGCGCCGCTGGCTTTGCACGTGGGCCCTGTCATTTGGCCTGAGCCAGCGGTCGAGCTCGAGCTCGAGCCAGCGGTATCATTGCTCGACGCGCCTGCGGTGCCGCTGTTCGAGGAGCCTGCAGCGGCGTTGGTGGTTGGGGACTTGGAGTCCGACGAGCAGCCGCCCAACATCGCGAGCGCGAGGACGGAAAATGCGGGCAGAGTTTGGGCAATTTTCATCGTTTGGAATTCCTACAACCGAGCTAAGCGACGGGATGCTCGACCCAGTATTGGCACGAGCAACGATAAGTTCGGCCGCCTGGCGGCGCAACTTAAGACTGACAGCCGTGGCGTTGGGATATGCAGCGCACACCGCGCACACCCCGCACACCCGCACACTGCTCACAATAGCGAAATGACTAAGATCCGGCGAGAGTCAGGCCTTACGCGACCCTCAGTCGGTAAGTTTCATGACAAGGTCGATATTGTAGACGACCGGCGGGTTGCCCGTGGGCACATTTGCAGAAACGAACTCCAAGGTGTTATCACCCGATTTCAATTCTTCGAGCGGCACGTCGATCGACAGCGCGAAGCGCCCCTGAGAACCGGGATCGCCGACAGGCTTGCCGGATGGGTCGATCACGGTGGGGCCACCGTTGGGATCGAGGAACGCCGCCTCCGCCGCCGTCAGCTTGCGCTCGAGCCACTTGCCGCCGTTCAGGCGAGCGCGAAACGTGTGCTGATCGCGAGGAAATTGGCTGGAAAGATAGTCGACGGTGACGGTGAACGAGAGCTGCGCGCTTTGCACCTTGGTGAGGTCGACGCCTTCGAGCTTGAGCGTTTGCTTGGGGCCCTGCGCTGCGTCTTGAATCGCGTAGCCAATGTCGTAGCCGACGTGCTCCGCGTTGTGAGGGTCACCATCATCCTCATTGTATTTCACCAATGAGTCCGGAATTTCGTACTCGCGCCAGTTCGCGAGCACCGGGCCGTCGAAGCCGACGTTGTCGAACAACCCGACCGCAGCGTCGACGACGCTCGCGTAGCCGGAGTCCGGTTCCGTGTACTTGATGGTCGCGTGGTTGTGCACCGAGAGCTGCACCCACCCGCGCGAGAACGGGACGGAGGCGGCGAGCTTGTAAACTGCCGTTGGCGCGGCGAAGGTCACTCCGTCATCCGAGTACGGCGAGATGGCGACTTCGACGCCATCAGTCGAGATCGAAACCTCGTAGTGATTCAACTTGCCCGGCTTGTACGGCGCAACAGCCGGAGGATCCGGCGTGTAGAGCGTGTCTACGTAGTCGCGAAACACGTGGATATTGCGGACCTGCACGCCCTGGTTTCCGGGCGCGTTCACGAAGTGAACCTCGACCGCGTTCTTCGGGATGATCGAGCCTTCGTCGTTGCCCAAGATCGAATAGCCGGGAGTGAGCATCGGATCTTCGGTGATGGCGAGAGAGATCCAACCGTGCAGCGGACTGAGCGGCGAGACCGTGCCGTCGAATACGATCTTGCCGGTGCGTCCCGCGAAATCGAACGGCTGGCGAATGCGATAGCCTTGCTGCCCATAGTATTGCGTCGCAGCCGCAGCCATGAAATGCCCGCTCAGAATGTCATTGGTCGGCTGACAGACGAGGCTGTCGTCCTTCGTCCAGACCTCACTCGGCAGTCCCTCTCGACACTGCGGGATCTGAGCCATGCCGATGCCGATCGCGCGCACGTTGGACAGCTGGACTTTGCCGCGCCCCGCGCTCCAAAACACGCTGTCGAGCTCGCGCGCGCGCCCGCGCACCACGGAGGGGCCGCCGAAAGTGTCGCAGAAGGCAGCCCGATCGAAGCCGCAGCCCTGCTCACCTACCTTGGGCGCAGAATCGTTCGGGTCGAACGCCTCGGGGTACTTTCCTTCGTCGCCGCCGGCGACCATCGACACTTTGCCACCGCTGCCTGAAGTCGAGACGGAAGGCGCGCCGCCCGTACCGGGCCGGCCCCCCGTGGCAGTGCCGGTGCCAGCGGAGGTGGACACGGCCGCGCCCGCACTGCCCGGAGCGTCGCCCGCAGCACCGCCGGAGCCAAGCGCAGCGCTCTTTTCTGCCTGATGCTCGCAATGCAGAGAAAGGAATGCAGTCAACACTAATAGCGATACCCGCTTCATTGTCCCCCAGTAGTAGCTGAAAGGGTGGGATTGGGCCAACGCGTCACAGCGGAAACCGCGGACTACATTGGTGCAGGTCTTGACCTACTTCGTACGCACTGAGTACGGTGGGGTCGTGCAGCCGCGCGCATGGTGGTTGGTTTGTTTACCGATTTTCGCCGTCGTCGCGAGTTTACTTGTAGGTGGCTATGAGCACCTACTGGCCGTGTTCGAAGACGACGCGAGCTACTATTTTCTGATCGCCGAAAACATCGTCAATACCGGACACTCGACGTTCGACGGCGCCGTAACGACGACTGGATATCATCCGCTCTGGTTGGTCGTGAATGTGGCGCTGGCGTGGCTCAGCGGTGGAAATCGGGCGACGTGGCTGATGGCGCTCGTAGTCATTTGTGCAGTTTTGAGCCTCGCGCAGGCTGCCTTGTTGCAACGTTTGTTGCGACGCTTGGCTCCTGCGTCGCCGGCGCTCGCGAGCGTCATCGTCGTGCTCGTTTGCGCCTGGGGCCTGCGGCTTTCCTTCAGCGGGATGGAATGCGCGCTCGCCACGCCGATGCTCGTCTGGTGCGCGCTGGAGCTGTTCGAGCAGCTGCAAGGCGAGCCTCCGTCGAACGTTCGCGCGTTGCGGCTCGGACTGCTCAGCGCGTTCGCTGGCCTAGCGCGCGTCGATGCACTGTTGTTCGGCCTAGCCTGCGGTGCCGTCGCGCTCTTCGCACGCCGCACCCCGTGGCCTCAGACCTTTCGTCGTGGGGTCTACTATGCGCTCGGGCTCACGCCGTTCGCGCTCTATCTCGGAGTCAACTACTGGATTGCGGGCTCGTTTCTGACCACCAGCGCGCAAGCAAAGTCCCTCGCGGCCACGCTCGCGTGGAACCTGGACATCTTCCGCAACATCAACAAGAGCGGACAGGTCGCGCTCGCCATTTCGTTTCTCGGCGCAGTGCTGGTGGCGTCGCCTTGGACGCCGCTCCGGGGCGCTGCGCGCACCGTCGCGCTGGTATGCTTCGGCTTTCCGGCATTCTTCTATGGTTCGCTGGCAGTACGCAGCAGCTGGCACATCTGGAGCTGGTACCTTTATCCCATCCCACTCGCGCTCTCCGTGGCGCTGCTCGCCCTTGGCGAGCTGGCACGAACTCGCCTCGAGGCCGGTGGGCGCCAGTTGCCTCATTGGGCAGGGCAAGGCGCTTTCGTTGCGGCGCTAGCAGTTGCGCTCAGTCTTGCGATCCGCACCGCTCGAGAACCAGGCAACAACGAGGGTGCGCGCGACACCGCGCACGAGCTCGCGCTGTTCGCGCGCGACCACGCCGGTTATTACGCCATGGGTGACCGCGCAGGGGTCACGGCGTTTCTCGTTCCACGTGGATTCCTGCAGCTCGAAGGGCTTGCTGCCGATCAAGCGTTTCTCGAGGCCGTCCGTCGCGAGCGCCCACTGCGTGACGTGCTCGAACAGCGCGGCGTCAACTACTTGGTCGAGACCGTTCCGAGTCAGCAAGCGGTCGGTCGTTGTCTGGAAGTTGCGGAGCCCAAGGTCCAGCAAGCGGGCAATCTCAGCCCGAAGATGCGCGGCCTGTTCTGCGACCCAGTTGCGCGCATTCCGGACAAGCTGGGTTGGGTGACGACCCTCGTTTACGCGCTGAACCCACCGAACGCCAAACGGTAAGAGCGCGGCGGCGCACTAGGCGGCGACGGCTGGGACTCGGGCCTTGCCCGAATTTCGCGAGCTGACGTGCGGCTTTTCGAAGAACAGATGAAAGACGTAACTGACGCCCAAGATGGGCGGCACACACGCGAGCAAGACTAGAAACAGCGTGAGCCCCGGCAAGTTGTAGCGGCGCAACGCGATGCAAATCGCGCCGAGGATTGGGTAGTGGAGCAAGTACAGGCTGTACGAGAAGTGTCCCAGGTTGACCGACCAACGGTGTGACAAGGCGCGCACGATCAAGGATGTCCGCTCAGCCAGAAGACCTCGCGTGCAGCGGACCAAGAATGCGCCCGCTGCCACGCTCAAACACAAGTGGCTGAAGACATGGCCGAAGGCCACCCATTCGTCGCCGACACGGGCTTTGAAGACACCGAGCCAGATGCCGGCCGGCGCAAGAAAAGCCAAACTAACGAGGCCCCACGGCGTGCGCTCAGCCCAGGCGGGCTTCGAAAAATTGATGCTGGCCCCCCACATACCGAGCGCGAACGACACGACATACCAGCTGTGCAGGTGCCCGAATCCGAGCGCGATCGGCAACGCAGCCAGGACCACCGCAGCAAGCAGCGTCATCAAGGCTCCTTTGCGCCGCCAGATCGGCAGTAACATCAGGGCGAAGACCCAATAGATCTGCCACTCGAGCGCGACGCTCCACAACGGTGGATCGAGCGCCCATTTCGCCGAATCGAACAAGTTGTGCAGGAGCGCGACATGCAGCAGCAGGTACTCGACGTCCAGCACCGGCAACGCCGTGTCCCACTGCGTGCCTGACGGGTGAGCCATGGCCGGAAATGCGAGCAGCAACGCGAGCGAGAAGAGCATCGCCGCGTAATAAGCGGGCAAGATCCGACGCCCGCGTCGAACGAAAAATCCCCGGCGGCCGCCCGCCAAGCTCGCATCGATCGAGCGCGCGACCGGAATCATCAAGCTGTAACCCGACAAGACGATGAACAAGGTGACCGCAAAAGGGCCGTACTTGAAGATCGTCATCACCGCGAACCAGCGTGGCGGGGGCGGACGATCGGCTTGCAGGACCACGAATTGCCACAAGTGATGCATCAGCACGAACAGGGACGCCCAGCCCCTCAGCCCATCGAGATAGCTTAAGTGTACGCGCGGCTGCGCGAGCTCACGCCGCGAGCTCTGATCGGTGCTCACCCCAGGTTGCTCCCCTTCGAACTTCGTCATCGAGTCATTTCAATGTCGTAAAAGCAGTTGCAGCGCGAGCCGCGCAGCATGCCAATCGTTTTTCTCGCACGCATTCGACGAGATTCGCAAGCGCTAGTCACCCTTCTAATTGGGATCGAACCTTTCCTTCGGTACTCTTAGCAATGCATATGTTTCGCTGCGATGTCTGCACCAATTGGATTGAGTCAGCACGCGAGTGTCGATGTCCCATATGGGAACATCCAACCTGGAATACACACAATAGTCATAATGATCATGAGTAGACCTGCACTCGCTGGCACGACGCTGCCGACCCACTGCCTCCCTTCGCGCGAGGGCCTCGCATCATCCCGGGCGGTTGGGCCTCGAGCCCTCGACAGGTCGACGGCATCGTTTGAGCCAGTCACTGGCTGACCCGATTCGGGCGCGCCACATTTACGGGTCGGCCACGCGGCTGAAGCACGGTTGACCCACACGCTGCCAACGATGGTAGGACGGGCGGACGTACCCGTGTCTAAAGCCAGCTTTCACATCCCGTCTTTGGACGGACTGCGTACCGTCAGCTTTGCCGTAGTGTTCGCCGCCCATGCCGGCCTCTACAACGTCGTCCCGGGCGGATTTGGCGTCACGGTCTTCTTCTTTCTGTCCGGGTTTTTGATCACGACCTTGCTCAGGCAAGAGTTCGACAAGACCGGCAGCGTGTCGCTGCGAAAGTTCTATATTCGCCGCGCGCTGCGCATCTTGCCGCCGTTCTATCTCGTCTTGTTCTTGGCCACCGCGCTCGTGGCGCTGGGCGTCGTAGCAGGACCGATCGATCCCGCAACCGTGGTGGCGCAAGCGCTGCACTACGCGAACTACCGCATCGTCCTTCACGGCTATAGCGGCTTTGCGCCTGGAACGGCCGTGTACTGGTCGCTCGCCGTCGAGGAGCACTTCTATCTTTTGTTTCCGCTGCTGTATCTGACGTTGCGAAAGCGCGGCATGAGCGGCAGAGCCCAAGCGCTGACGCTCGGCGCCTTGTGCGTGCTGATCCTGTGCTGGCGCTGCGTCTTGGTCTACGTTTTGGGTTGCTCGGTGGACCGAACGTACATCGCTAGCGACACTCGCTTCGATTCGATCCTCTACGGCTGTGCGCTCGCGGTGTTCGGAAATCCGATGCTCGATACATCGCGCATTCGCGACGGGGTGTGGAAGAGCGTCCTGTTGCCGCTGGGCGTGCTCGGCCTTTTGGCAAGCTTTTTGATTCGCGACTACGGTTTTCGCGAGACGACGCGCTACTCGCTGCAAGGCTTGGCGCTGATCCCCGTCTTCGTGTGCGCGATGCGCTTCCCGACTTGGGGGCCCATGAAGCTGCTGAACTATCGCCCGGTCGCGTTCGTGGGGGTGCTGTCGTACTCCCTCTACTTGATTCACCAGGTGGTGCTGTTCGTGCTGAAGCCCTTGGAGCCGCGGTTTGGTGCGCTGCTCACGGGCGCCATTGGTCTTTCGATTTCGCTGCTACTCGCTTGGCTCGTGCACCTGTTCGTCGAGCAGCCGTTCGCGCGCCTGCGCAAGCGCTTTTCGGCTTGAGGCGGCGCAGCGGCAAAGCGCCCTGCGCAGCGAACTAGCGCGCTGCTGCGCGGCCGAGATACTTATCCCAAAGCGTATCCACACCGAACGCGGCCAGGACGATCAGGCACGGGACGATCGGCACCGAGTACCGTCCCAACGCCAAGAGGGGGGCGAGGATCAAATTGAAGTACAAGATGGGGACTAGCAGAATCCAGGCCGGCTGCCGCTCCGTCTTCGAGCGCCACAGGCCGACCGCAGCGAACAACCACGCGATCAGCGCCATCGCTCCCGCGGCGAGCGAGTTCTTGAGACTGGTCATCTCGTACCAAAACGTGAACAAGCCCACGACGGTCTTGCGCACGAACGCGCCAGGGTCGGCCAGCAGACGTGCCTTGGCTGCGCGGTTCAAAATCTGGTCGGTCTGATAGTCGTCTTGTTCCCAAACCGCGCCCTCCGCGGCGCACAGCTGTTGGAACATCGCGTTCGATTCGTTTTCACCGTCGGTGTACGGGGGTTTGCTCAGCGTCGCGAACTCCGTCTTGGAGAAGACGTAGCCGCGCAGGAAAGCGTCACTAAAGCCGGTGCTGATCGGCACGAAGTGTCCCGTCACCGCGTAGTTTCGAATGGTCCAGGGAGAGATCGTCAGCGCCATGGTTCCGAACAGCACCGCGACCGGCAAGATCAGCGAACGCACGGGCAGGGTCGACCGAGTGCGCTTCAAACTGATCCACCATAAGAGCAAAAACAAGGGCGGAAATAGCACCGCCACGGACTTGGTCAGGGCGGTGAGCGCGCTCAGCACTCCGAATGCAGCCGCCCGCCCGACGCTCGGTCGCTCGTAAAACCGGTAACCGAACAAGACGGAGAGGGTGAGCAGGAACGTGAACAAAGTCTCGAGGTGGAAATCCGCCACATAGCGCAGCAGCGCCGGATGCACCGCGCACAGCGCGCCGGCGATGATGCCGGTCCGGACGTTGTAGATGCGCCGCCCGAGTTCGAAGGCAATCACGCTCGTTCCGGCAAACAGCACGATTTGTACGAGCTGTACGAGCAGCGGATGTTCACCGAATACCGTATAAATGCCGCCGATCATGAACGGATACAGCGGCGCGCGTCGATGCAGCAACGAGCCATAGGCGCTCAAGCCCTCGCCGCGCGCAAGGCTCGTGCCCATGGCGGAAAACCAGTACGGGTCGGGCCGGTTGTCGACCAGGCCCTGAGCTCTGAACCCGACGAAAACGACGGCCAGAGCAGCGACTGAAGCAAGGCCGAAGAGCAGCCACGGCATCCGCGCGGGCCAGGAAGCTTTCACGAAATAGTCCCCTTGGATGGGTACGAACGAGCCGCCATTCGAGCGTCCTAACATGGACGCCGCCAAGTTGCAGCTAGCCGCGCGGTACGGCACTCTTTCGCGCGGCGCGCCCACCGTCCGTCACGCGCCGCGAGTGCCCGACAGCTCAATCAGCGATCCGTAAATGGCTTCCAAAGGTCTCGATAGCGGCGCAGTAGGCATGTTCTGGGGCGCCATGACGTTGATGGCCCTCGCACTTTTGATCGACACCGAGGCCGTGGGGTGGCTCGTCGCACCATTCGTGCTGGTGCTGCTGATCGTGGCGATGACCAGGGTGCCGCTGCGCGCGTCGCTGCTCACGTTGATGTTCTTCGTGCTCACCCTGGACAATCCCGCGGAGGGCTTTGCCAGCGGACGTTGGAAGTCACCGGTCCACGAGATCGGCGGCTTGCTGTTGAACCACATCAACACCCGCACGGGTGTGAAGGCACTATTCATGTCGGGGCAGGACATCCTCTTGGTTGCTCTGCTCCTGATCGCCATTTCGCGCGAGCGCTCGGGCTCGAAGATCGATCGTATCGGTCGCGTGCCGACTCCACGCCCCATGGTGAAGCTCGTGTTCGTTTCATTCGCGGGCACGGCGTTCACGTTCTTGAGCGGACTGATCCGCGGCGGCGACACCGGGATCATGCTCTGGCAGATGGACCGCGTGCTGTACCTACCGCTGGTATTTTGGCTATTTCACATGGGTCTCAGGGGCCCGGCCGATCACCTCGCGGTCGGTAAGGTGGTGCTCGGTGCTGCCGCGCTTCGCGCATTGGAAGCCACGTACATCATCCACACGGTTTATGAAGCTCCTGACGACAACGGCATCGTCGCGATTTTGCCGTACGCCACCACGCACAACGACTCGATGCTGTTCGCGATGGCATTCGTCGTGTGCTTGGCCTTGGCGTACACGCGCGCCGGCAAGAAATACACGCGCCTCGCGCTGGGCTTGTTGCCGGTGTTGATTCTGGGCATGATCTCGAATCATCGGCGCCTGGTTTGGGTGCACGTTGCGCTGGTCGTGCTCGCCCTCTATCTCGTCACGCCCAGCAATCCGCTTCGGCGCAAAGTGCAACGCGTGGGGTTGATGCTTTCGCCGCTCGCGTTCATCTATTGCCTCGCTGGCTGGAACTCGGGGAGCCGCCTATTCAAGCCGGTGCAGACGCTGCGTTCCGTCGTCGATTCCAAGTCCGACAACTCCACCCTGTGGAGAGACATCGAGAACTTCGATCTGATCTCGACGATCAAGCAAAACCCGATTTTCGGCGTTGGCTACGGGAACCCCTACCTCGAAATCGTCCCACTGCCGGCGGTGGACTATCCGCTCGAGAAGTATTTGCCGCACAATAGCATCCTCGGGCTGCTGAGCGCTGCGGGCTACGTGGGTTTCGCGGCCATGACGCTGCTCTGGGCGGTCGGCGCATTCTTTGCGATGCGAGCTTATTATGGGGCAACCAACGCGATCGACCGCGCCGCAGCCATCTGCGCGTTCGGGGCCGTGCTCGTCTACCTCATCCAATGCTGGGGCGACCTCGGCCTGGGCGCGCCGAACGGCGTGTGGCTGATCGCGCCCGCATTGGCGGTCGCAGGCAAGCTCGCCGCCGCAACCGGCGGCTGGTCCGACAAGAAATCCAGCTCGGCTTCTGCCGCTATTCCTGCAGCGGGCGGCGTCCGCTAGCTTTCGCGCCTCAGCGCTCGGGTTCGGCGGAATTCGAAGCGCTGCCAAGCAGATGGGCGCAATCATCCCATGCTATAAGCGGGCGGTGTACTCTTGGCGCTCAATGGGCAATCGCCAGCTCGGCTTGCTCTCGAGCGACTCGAGCTTCGCTCAATCCGTCGCTGTGGGAACGCGTGCCAAAGTGGTGTGTCGCAAGGTCACGTATCCCGAGGAGCTCCCCCCATGACCAACCTTTGGTACGCCTTCGGTCGAACGAGTTTGAGCCGCCTGCCGCGCTTCGCCTATTCGCTGAGTCTGGTGTTCGCCTGCGTGAGCTTGGATTGTCGCAAACTGACGGCCAAGCCGGCACCCGCTCCAGCAGCCGCAGCGGCGCCCCGACCCACGACCGTGGAACCCGCAGAAACTTTGTATGACGCGGGGTTGAAGTCGGGTTGGCAGGACTACGGCTGGGGTGCGCACGACCTTTCGAGCGGGCCGGCGCGCATCAACCTGAGCAACTATGGCGGCTTCATCCTTCATCATGAGCCGTTGCAAGCTCGCTATGGCGGGCTTTCGTTTCGCATGCTCGCTCCTGCGTCATTCGGGAACTTCCTGCAGGTGCAGGTGACCAATGGCGACGATAAATCGCTGCCCGCGATCGACGTCGGTCCAGAGCGAATGCGGAAGCTGCCCGGTGGCTGGATGGACGTGTACATCCCGTGGTCGGACTTGAATCCGTCGAACGCGCCGTTCGATCGCATTTTTCTGCACGCCAAGACGCAAGTGGGCGCCGATTGGGTTTCATTCGACAAGATCGTGCTGACCAAGTTCGATCCGAAGACGGTCGGCGCAGCGGCCGTCGCGGCAGCGACGAAGAGCGTGAGCCTGCAAGTGAACTGCAAGGCGCCCGGTCACGCGATCAGCCCCTACATTTACGGGATCGCCGGCGGCGTGAGCGACACGGGCGCGACCGCGCGTCGCTGGGGCGGCAATCCGACGACGCGCTACAACTGGCAGATCGACGCTTACAACGTGGGCAAGGACTGGTACTTCGAGAACGGCAAGAGCGGTCGCTATCGCGACTACCTGGCCGACAATCTAAAGGCCAACCTGGCTTCTGCGCTGACCGTGCCGATGATTGGTTGGGTCGCCAAGGACACGTCGTCGGTCGGCTTTCCCACTGCGGTCTACGGGGCGCAGCGTGCCCACGACCCGCATCGACCCGAAGCGGGAGACGGCGCGCGCCCTGACGGGACGAACATTCAGCCCAAATCAGCCACTCTGACCAGTGTCGAAGCGCCCCCCGAAATGATGCAGAAGTGGGTGGAGGGTATTGCCGCGAATGACGCCAAGACGGGCAAACGCAGCGTCAAGATGTACATCTTGGACAACGAGCCCTCGCTCTGGAACTCGAACCACCGCGACGTTCACCCGACCGCGCTCACTTATGACGAGCTGCTCGACCGCACGATTCGTTATGGCACTGCCATCCGCAACGCTGACCCGCAAGCGCTGATCGCCGGACCGGCAGAGTGGGGTTGGACGGCCTATTTCTACTCGGCGAAGGATGCCGAAGCAGGGGTATCGTTCCGTCCAGATCGCCGCGCGCACGGTGATACGCCGTTGCTTCCCTGGTACTTGAAGCAATTGAAGGAGCACGATCGCACCAGCGGTAAGCGCGTGCTGGACGTGCTCGACGTGCACTTTTACCCTCAGGGCAATGGCGTGTACTCCGCCAACGCAGATCCAGCGACGGCCGCGCTGCGACTGCGATCGACGCGTGCTCTCTGGGATCCGACCTACAAGGACGAATCGTGGATCGCAGAGCCGGTTCGACTACTACCGCGGCTCAAAGAATGGGTGCAGCAGAACTACCCGGGGCTCGCGATCTCCATCGGTGAGTACAATTTCGGCGGCGAACAACACATGAGCGGCGCGCTGGCGCTGGCCGAAGCGTTGGGCCGCTTCGGAACCGAAGGCATCGATTACGCCTTCTATTGGTTCGAACCCCCGCAAAACTCGCCGGTGTATTGGGCGTTTCGAGCATTTCGCAATTTCGACGGCAAGGGCGGCAAGTTCTTGAACCGCTCGGTGGACACCAAGATGGCCTCCGGCGTGTCGCTCTTCGCGTCGCGCGACGACTCGGGTAAGCACATGGTGCTGATCGCGCTCAATCTGGACCCGACTACCGCCGCCAAGGCCACCATTGCGATGACCGAATGCGGCAGTGTGGTGACACGCCGCAAGCTCGTCTACGGCTCGCAGTCGACTGCGTTGGTCGAAGAGACCAGCAAGACCGGCGGCGGCTTGGATGAAGTCTTGGCCCCCTATTCAATCAATGTTTTCGACGTCGAATTGAAGTAACGACGCTTTGGATCGCATGGCTCTCCCTCCACTGTCTCAGCTCTATGGTTTCGGAAGCGCTGTCTTGCGGGCGCGTTGGCAATTGCGCGGCGCTGCGCGACTGGGTCCGCGCACGCGCGTCTGGGGTACCGTCGCCGTGCACAACGGCGGCAATCTGCTGATCGGTGATCGCGTACGCATCGTATCGGACATCTTTCCAGTCGAGCTCGGCGTCGGCCCGGAGGGCTGTCTCGACATTCGCGACAACGTGTTCATCAACCGCGGCGTGTCGTTCGCTGCCATCAAATCCGTGATCATCGGCGCCAACTGCAATATCGGCAGTCACGTCACCATCATGGACAACGATTTTCACCGCATGGAACCCGAACGCCGCAACGAGACGCCGCCCTCGGCTCCGATCGTGCTGGAGGACAACGTCTGGATCGGCGTCCGGGCGATCGTGCTACGCGGCGTGACCATCGGCGCCGGCAGCGTCATTGGCGCTGGCAGTGTCGTCGCGCACGACGTGCCTCCGCGAACCCTGGCCGCTGGCGTACCCGCCCGAGTCATTCGCAGCCTGTAAACCCTGTGCTCTATTTGAAATCGAAACGCTGTTAGGCTCACCGACGCATCCAATGAAAGTCCTGTTCGTCGCTCCTTACCTTCCGAGTCCTCCCCGCTTCGGCGGACAACGTCGCATGGATGGCTTGATGCGCGGGCTCGCCGCCGCAGGCCATGAAGTTTCGATCTTGTCCTTTACGACCACCGATCAGTGGACGCAGGAGTCGCTCGAGGCGTCACGCGCGTTTTGCAAGAAGGTCACGACGCTATCGGATCTCGATGCGCGAACGGTGTCGGAAAAGCGGCGACAACAATTGCGCTCGCTGTTGTCGTTGAACAGCTACGAGCATCTGCAAGTGAAGCGGCGCGGCGACTTCCAGCGCAAGATCGACGAACACCTGGCTGGCGACGAGTACGACGTCGTGCAGGTCGAGTTCGCGAACATGGCCGCGTACCGCTACGCGCGACGCGGGCGCAGGCCGCTGCTCGTGCTCGATGAGCACAACATCGAATACGATCTACAGCGCCGAACCGCCGGTTCTGCCGAAGGGAAATTCCGCAAGGTCTACAACTCCCTCAACTGGCGCAAGCTCGGGCGCGAAGAAAAGGCCGCCTGGCGCCGCTTCGACGGTGTGGTGCTGACGTCCGCCCGAGACGCGCAGTTGCTGGCAGAGGTGTCGCAAGGGGTCCGCTCGGCCGTCGTCCCCAACGGTGTGAACGTCGAACAGTTTCAGCCTGCGCCCGCTGCCCCTGAACCCGATCAGCTGCTGTTCTTCGGCGCGAACAACTATTTCCCGAACCACGACGCGCTGATCTACTTCATCGACGAAATTCTGCCGCTCGTCGTACAACGCCGTCCGAACGTCAAGCTGTCGATCGTGGGACCCGGGGCGCAACCCTCGGTGGTCGCTCGCCAAGGACGCCACGTCGAACTCGTGGGTTTCGTCGACGACGTCATGCCGTATCTGGACCGAGCCAGCGTGGTCGTCGTGCCGCTTCGTATCGGCGGCGGCACCCGCCTCAAGATCGTGGAGGCGATGGCCAAATCGAAAGCCATCGTTTCGACTTCCATCGGTGCCGAGGGCATCGACGTCACCCACGATCGCAATGCGTTGTTGGCCGATTCACCGCAGGCCTTCGCCGATCAAGTCGTGCGCGCCCTCAGTGAACCGGACCTCGCTCGACGACTCGGTGAGCAGGCGCGGAAGTTGGCTGAGGAGCGCTACGCTTGGACCGCAGTCGTCGGCAAGCTGGTCCAATTCTACGAGCAAATCGCGGGGAAATAGCCGGCGCCGAGCGCAGCAGCTCGAGCGATGGCTTCGAGCGCGGGAGATCCCGCGCTCGCCTCAGCCTGCGGAACTTCGACCGTTCAGAATGCGCTCGTACGCGGCGCCTGCCTCTGCGGCCATGCGCTGCGCGTTGTAGAACGAGAGCACGCGACTGCGACCATAAGCACCCATGCGCTCGCGCAGACCGCGATCTTCGAGCAGTCGCATGATATTGGCTGCTAGCGCGGGGATGTCCCAAGGCGGCGACAACAGACCAGAACGGTCGTGCTCGACGACCTCTGGAGTACCGCCGTTGTGGATGGCTACGACCGGTTTGCCCATTGCCATGGCCTCGCAAAAGACCAAACCGAACGGCTCCTCGAAGCTCGGCATGCTGAACACGTCACAGGCCGCCATCACGTTCGGGATGTCCGAGCGTCCGCCGGTGAAGCGAACGTGCTCCGATACACCCAAGCTTTGCGCCAAGTCCTTCAGCTCGGCCGTAAAAGAGTTGGGCTCGAGTAGGGTGTAGTCCGCGCCGACTATCACGAGCTCGGCGCTCGGAAATTTCTCGCGCACGAGGGCGAAAGCTCGCACCAGTTCGCGCTGGCCTTTCCAAGAAAAAAGCCGCGAAACCGAGGCCAAGAGCAGCGCGTCTTCGGCGATCCCGAGCTCCCGACGCAACGCACTGCCATCGATGGTCGGGTCCCACTTGGCAGGTTCGATGCCATTGAGCACGGTGTGAATTTTGGAAGACGGGATGCCCATCCGGGTGAGCGCGCTCGTCACGAAACGAGAGATGCTGAACACTGCGTCGGCATTTCGCACTGCCCATTTCGGAAGTCGTCCATACTCCTCCGACCACTTGACGTGGATATGGACCACCGAGCGCGTGCTTGCCAACCTCGACAAGACGAGGTTGTAGATCACGTCGCGCGGGCGCTCGGTACTGTGAATGATGCGAATGTTGTTGCGCGCGATGTACTGCGTGAGGGCGAGGAAATCTCGAGATAGGCGAGCGATCGAGCGTGCGCTGCGCAGCAACGCGGCGGGATCGCTCTGGCGCAAACTGGGCGCGAAGCGCGTAGGCAGCAGCTCGATGTTGGGGATGGTTTGCATCACCGCCAGCGCCGGAGGCACTCGGGTGCCGCCGCCATCCGTGCAGGCGACGTGCACGGAAAACTTTTCGCGATCCAAATTGCGGATGATGTCGGCATGCACCGCGGTGTCCGCGCCGAATTCTTCCTGCGCCACGATGAACAAGACGCCGATTTTGTCAGTCATTGACGACGCCTTCCTCGACGATCGGCGTAGACTGGAGGAACGTGATCCGGGGAGCTTGGAGCACGCGCACGCTCAGAGATCTCCGGTCTTCAGTTCTTCAGCGAGCCGATCACTCGCGCGGGCGGCCAAAGTCATCGAAGTCAGCACTGGGTTCTTCTCCGGCCCCGTCGTGAACGCCGAAGAATCAGCCACGACGACGTTGCGAACTTCGTGCATCCGGCTCCAACCATCGAGCATGCCGAACTTGGGGGAAGCGTGGATGCGACAAGACCCGCCGAAGTGATTGGAGTTGCCGGGCGCTTCGATCTTCCACACTCGCACCTTCGGCTCGAAGCCACCGCGCGCCAGCAGCGCGAGGATCTGTTCCCGCGTCTGCTCCAAAATTTGGATGGCCTCCGGCGGGTGGCGAACGTGCAGCGCGATTCCCGGCGTGCCATCCGCGCTGCGTTGGCTCGGGTCGAGCGAAATCCAGTTGTCCGGAGTGGGCGCCATGGTGCCGAACACACTGAAGCCGGTCCACGGCAAGCGACCCGGATGCCGTTTCAGCAGCGAGCGGCCGACGATCGCCGCACCACTCCACTGCATGCCGGCTGCAGCATACAGCGGGATCGAGCGATCCACCGTGAGTCGCGTGATGTACGCGGGCGGGTGCACCGAAATCGGCGTTCCGAGATCGAGGACGAGCTTGGCCAACGGATGATCGTGCAAATAGCGGCCGAGCACGCCATGCGAGTTCCCGAGCCCATCCGGAAAGTCCGCGCTGGTCGATTGCAGTAACACCTGAGGTGTATTGATGGCGCCACCGGCGACCACCACGGCGCGACATTCGACGCGCACTTCGTTGCCCGTCTTTGCGTCACGGTACACGACGGCGGAAACTCTGCGTTCCGCGGCGTGCCACTCCAGGCGCTGCACCCGAGCGCCGTAGCGCACCTCGAGGCCCGAATCACCCAAGATGGGCTTGATCAAGCGTGTATACGAGTTGAAAGCAGTTCCGCTGAGGGTCAGCGAGGTGCCTGCTCCGTATGCGTAGGGCATCGGGACGAGCGCACGACCGCTGCGGTGAGCATCTTCGGCCAGGCTCTGCCAATCATCCGTGAGCTCCCAGGGATGCCTCACGTTGCCGACAGGCAATTGCGGATCTTCCTGCTGCGAGCCGGCGATGTGCAGCAGCGGCTCGACCCGCTCGTACCAAGGAGCCAGGTCCTGGTAGCCAATCGGCCACGCGAAGGCCTCGCCTGCACGTGCAGCGTCCGCGAAGTCCTCTGGAGAAAAGCGAGGCACCGCGCAGCTCCAATGATTGCTGAGCCCCCCGGGAGAAAGCTGCTCGTAGAGCTCTGCGTCTTGCTCACCGGTTTTCGAAACGCCCGTGCGCTGCTTCAGCGCGGTGCGGCGTTTCGCGACTGTCAGGCCGCGCACGCGCACCGTCAAACCGAGTTCCGAACCTTCTGCACCGGCTTCGAGCAAGAGCACCTCGACACCGGCGCGGCGCAGAAACACGGCCGAGGTTGCGCCGGGCGGTCCGCTGCCGATCACGATGACTCGGTTGTTTTCTTTCACGCGGAGACCCTATACCACGACGCTCGTAAGAGAGCGTTACAACCTGGATGAGCCGAGTTAGGAATCAGGCTTCCCCGAAAGCTAGGGTCAAGCCATACTGAGCCCCATGCGGCTTCGGGCCTTCGGCAACACCGACCTACAAGTGACGGAACTGGGCCTCGGCTGCGCGCGCATTGGCGGTGTTTTTCAAGGCGACACGTTGAGCTTCGTCCGACTGATCGCGATGGCGCGAGACTCGGGCATCAACTTCTTCGACACGGCCGACATGTACTGCCAGGGTGAGAGCGAATCCCTGCTCGGCCAAGCGTTCCGCAGCCAACGCGACCAAGTCGTGATCGCGACCAAAGCCGGCTATTTACTGCCAGCGCGCCGCCGGATCGCGGGCCACTTGAAGCCCATTCTGCGACCGGTCATCCGAGCGCTCCGCGTCCGACGGGATCGCTTGCCAGCGTCCGCGCGCGGCGCGATTGCGCAAGACTTTTCACCGGCCTATTTGGTGCGTGCGCTCGAGGCGAGCTTGCGCCGTTTGCGCACCGACTACGTCGATCTCCTGCAGTTGCACAGCCCACCCACTGAAGTGGTCGAGCGCGGCGAGTGGGAACCTGCGCTCGAAGACCTAAAGCGCGCCGGTAAAGTCCGACACTACGGGATCGCGTGTGACACGCTGGAGACGGGCCTCGCCGCGTTGCGTTTTCCTGGCGTTTCGTCGATTCAATTCACCTTCAGCTTACTGGAGCAGAAAGCGTCCGAGGCGCTGCTTCCGGAGGCGCAGCAGCGCGGCGTGGCTGTCATCGCGCGCGAGATTTTGGGCAACGGGCTGCTCGTCAAGGACGCGAGTGAGATCGACCTCGCCAAGTACTGTAGTTCCCCGGAGGAGCTCGAGCGGCGTCCCAAGCAGCTGGCCGATTTGCGCCGTGAAGCTGCCGAGCGCAATCTGCCACTTTCGCAAATGGCGATGGAATTCGCGAGCCGTGCCAAAGGCGTCTCGGTTGCTCTGGTCGGGGCGCGGACCCCCCAGCAATTGAGGCGACTGCTCGACGATTTTCCGAGCTAAGCGGAGTCGCGAGCGCGAGTGGCCGAACAGAAAATCTGCGCTCAACGAAACCGAGGCGATACACCACAAGGCCGACGGGGCGGACGACAACCTATCGCCAGCGTTCCGAAGTGAGCCGGAGGTGAACACGCGCTGGAACCCCTTTCAACGAACGCAGAGTCGCGGTATGAATCCAGAAGTAGAAGGATTAGAGGATGCAACCGGTCGTAAAGGGAATGATTCAGGTGGATGATCCCACCGATCGCATCGTTCGAACAACGCACCGCCAGTGCCTCGGAGTCATCGAAGATGCACCGATGAGTGCTTTTCTGCGTGACACCTCTGTCATCAGCATTTCCGGCCGAGTAGCAAGTCCTGGCATCAAAACCAGGTGGGTTGGCCGCCTCGCGCTGGGCTAGGCACCCAGCGTGAAGGAAGTGAAAGGGTGAAGCCGGTGCTGGTCGCTGGTCCACCAGGCGGATCGTCCAAGCGTGCGCCGGCGTTCTACAAGCGTCGGCGGAAGCGCAATAACGAACTCGGGCAGGTACTGATCCGCAATGGGGTCATTACGCCCGAGCAACTTCGACAAGCGCTGCGCATCCAATCGGAGAGCGGCGGGCACGTCGGCGCGATCTTGCGTCGTATCGGCGCGTGCGATTCACGCGCCATCGCCGATGCGCTCATCGAACAAGTCCGTGTCTCACGCAGCACGGGTGTGGGGATGGCGCATCGCGCTCGCCAAAACCCGTCGATCGTCGGTCTCAAGGTCGGATGTCGACCCGAGCTCTCGCGAAGTCTGCTGATCTTGACCGACCTGCTGACGTTGAGCTTGGCAGCCGCCACCGTCGGGGTGATTGTCGCGAGCGACACGCTGACTCGCGCTCAACGCTTCAGCGTCATCGCGCTGGTTCCCATGTGCATTGCGGCGTTGACCGCAGTGCAAATGTACGGGCTCACCCCGCCGAGTCCGTCGGAAGAAATTCGTCGCTGCACGCTGACCATCTCGCTCGTGTACGCGGGTTCATGGTTGGTGGCCGTGGCGCGCAACGGCGCCTTCCAATACATGCCGCATTTTGCCTGGCTGGTTGGCTGGCTCATCTCTGTGGTCCTCGTGCCCATCGGCCGCGGCCTCATTCGCGCAGAGCTTGCCAAGCGCCATTGGTGGGGTCAGCCGGTGGTCGTTTTCGGTGCTGGCAAGGTCGGACGCGCCGTGGTCGCGACCCTTCAGCATCGCCCCCAGCTCGGGCTCAAACCAGTCGCGATTCTCGACGACGATCCGACCAAGCACGGCACCGTCCGCGCGACGTGGGGGGAAGAAGACCTGATGGTGCAGTCGGTGCGCCAAGGGCCCGAGTCATCGCACGCAAACCCGCGCATGGATGACTTCGAGACGCCCTCTCAACGCTCCGCGCTCGAGCAGTTCGCCGAAGTGGAAGGTGTGCCGGTCGTCGGTGGCTTGGAGCTCGCGCCGATCCTTGCGCAGCGTCTGGGCATTCGCTCGGCGGTCATCGCCATGCCGACGCTGGACTCGGCGTCGCTGCTCGGGGTCATCGAGCGCTATGCCGAAGGCTATTCGAGCGTGCTGGTCATTCCCGACCTATTCAACGTCGCGCATTTCGGCACGCCGACGCACAGCTTGGGCGGTGTGCTCGGCATCGAAGTACGTCGCCAGCTGTTGCTCGCCGGGCCGCGCTTGGCCAAGCGCTTGATGGACGTCGTCCTGACGTCGATCGGTGGTCTGCTCATCCTGCCGTTCGTGCTCGTCGTCTCGATCTTGATCAAGTTCGACTCGAGCGGTCCGGTTTTTTACCGCCAGAAGCGGCTCGGCCAAGACGGCGTGCGCTTCGTCGCGTTCAAGTTCCGCACCATGTATGGTGATGGCGAAAAGCGGCTCCTCGAAGTGCTCGCCAACAACCCGCAGATGCGCGCTGAGTACGAGGAGTTCCACAAGCTGACGGTGGATCCGCGCGTGACCCGCATCGGCAAAGTGCTGCGCAAGTATAGTTTGGACGAGCTACCCCAAATCTGGAGTGTGTTCGTCGGTGACATGAGCTTGGTGGGGCCTCGGCCTTACCTCGAGCGTGAAATCCCCGATATGAACGGGCAAGAAGCCGTGATCCTTCGCGTCAAGCCCGGCATCACCGGGATTTGGCAGGTCACCGAGCGCAACGCTTCTACCTTCGAGCACCGGGTCCACCTCGACGTCGAATACGTCCGCAGTTGGTCCCCGTGGCTGGATTTGTACGTCCTCGCTCGTACCCTACCCGTCGTGCTCGGAGGCACCGGTTCTTGAGCTCGAATCCCCTGGCGCTCAGCCGCGTTCAAGTCGGCAAGCTAGCCATCGACGTCGTAGATTTCGCGGGGGCGCTCGACGCGATCGATCGCTTGATCAGCGCCAAGAACGGCGGAACGGTGTTCACGCCCAATGTCGATCACATCGTCATGGCAGAACACGACGAGCGCTTTTGCGCGGCATACGCCGCCGCCTCGTTGTCCCTGGTGGACGGAACGCCGGTGCTGTGGGCGTCGCGTTTGCTGCGCACGCCGCTGCCCGCCAAAATCTCGGGCTCTGATTTGGTGATGCCGCTGATGCGCCGCGCCGCCGAGCGGGGCCATCGCGTGTATTTCTTGGGCGGCGAACCGGGCGTGGCCGATCTCGCCAAAAGCAAGCTCGAAGCGGAGCTGCCGGGGATTCAAATCGTGGGCACGGATGCCTCACGGATCAACGTCAATGCCACGAGTGAAGTCGACGAAGTCGCAGAGCGCATCGAGCGCGCGGCGCCCGACTTGGTGCTCGTCGCCCTCGGCGCACCCAAGCAGGAGATCTGGAGCTTCCTGCGAACGGAGCGGCTCAAGCCCGCGGTGCTGATCGGCGTCGGCGCCAGTTTGGATTTCGTAGCAGGCACGCAAAAGCGCGCGCCGAGCTGGATGTCCAAGTTGGGGCTCGAATGGCTGTACCGTTTGGCACAAGAACCGCGCCGCCTGGCTGCCCGCTACCTCCTGCGCGATCCGGAGTTCGGTTTGATTTTGCTTCGGCAGCTCGCGCAAGGCTCGAGGCGCGCCTAAGCGCCAACCGAGCCACCGTACCCGCAGGGCGGGCGATGGGAGGGTTCTAGGAGTGGCTCAAAAGACGGAGGGTGCGCGCGGCGCGCTACTTTGGAGGGCTCAGGGGCCGGTCACGACCGTCTGCAGTCGCTTCTCGCGGAACAACGCCTGAAGTTGCGCGAGCGCTGGCGAACCCGGTCGGTTGCTCACGTACACGACGCCGTTGGCGACCGCGTCGAGCGCTTGGGACTCCACCGGCAGCGACGTGCTCGGACCGTCGATGACGATGAAATCGTAGTAATTTCGAAGGTCGGCGAGACCGTCGGAGAATTGCCGCGAGAGCAACAGGCCCGGCGAGCGCAACATCCCCTCGGCCAAGACGTGCAGCACCTTGCCGGCGCTGACCACGGTCCAACGCCGCTCGATGCTGCCGTTGATGCGATCACGCAGCTGTTGTGAGAACCCAGCGCTCATCGGCATTTCGACGTGCATCAAGCGATGCACGCGTGGGCTTTGGATATCGCCCTCCATCAGCAAGATTCGCGGATGGCCCGATTCGGCCAAGGCGAGCGCGAGCTCAGCTGCGACGCGTGACTTTTGCTCGAGCGAATCGGGCACGCCAACCACGAGCACGATGAAGCAACCCTCGACCGCGAGCGGATACAGCTGCTCGCAAACGGGGCGGCGCAGCTCTGGCTTGAGCGAGGCGTCGGGCGCCCAATTCGCCGGAACGGGACGCACCATCGTGACCGTGTTCTCGCCTCCGGGAGGAACCGAACTCACGTAGCTGTAGCGTGATTGCGATTGAGGAGGGATCGACGGCGAACGCCCTGGCACGGGAGAGCGTGGTGCGGTCGACGGGCGCGGTGGTTCGGTAGGCCGCGCCGCCTCCGCGCGGGGATTCGCGGCTTCCTTCGCCAGCAGCTCGGGAATGAACGAGCCCAGCGGCTGCGTCACTTTCATCTGAGTTCGCGGACGGGAGCGCGGCGCGACGGCATGCGCCGCATGAGCCGGTGCGGGCTCGACCGGGGCCGCAGCAGGTGGCGGCGCGCTCGACGCACCTCGCGCAGGCGGCGGCTCGGAACCTGGTCGTACTACCGCAAAACCGGGAACCGCGTGCGCCCGGATCTCGTCATCCCAAGCGCGAGCAGCGGTCGCCAGCACCGGATCGGCGCGGGGATCAGTCGCGAGAGGATTCTCGGCAGGTGGTAACACGAGCGTCGAGGCAAAACGTCGGGGCTGGCCGCCAGCAGGTGGGGGATCACTGGCGGGCCGATTCCGCGCGTCTGCCGTCGGAGCTGCGGGGATCGGGGTTTGCGGCGTTTGCTCGGCCCGCGCGGGGGGTGAGGATGAAATCGCGCGCTGCGGAACCGGGACGATGGGCGGAGCTGCACTCGCATGCGCTCCGGGTGGGGGCTGCTGATGCTGCTGATGCTGATACGGTGGGGTTTGATACGGAGGAGCCTGATACGGCGGTTGGTAGGACGGCACGCTCGGGCCCAGCCCGGTGGGCACCGCGGGCGGCAAAGGCACGGTGACGTTCGAGACTTGTGGCGGCGGGGACGGTGGGCGGCTCGATTTGGTGCGACGCTGCTGGGTGGCGCGCGCGACGAGCGTGTAAGCCGCCCCCAAGCCACCGCCAAAGACCACGCCAAAGAACAGTAACAGCGAGCGATTCGGCTCGATTGGCCCGCCCGGCGCGGGCGCAACCCCGGCTACGCGCGCCAGCAACGCCGGTGCAGCGCTCTGCCCCTCGGCTCCCGATTTGGTCACTGCGTCGAGCAGCCGCTTCCATTCGGCGTGCAGCTCCGGCGACAATACTTTGCCCGGAACTTTGGTGTTGATCGCGTCGCGACGCGCGCTCAGTGCGGAATTGATCTCGGCCAAACGACGCCGCAACAGATTCGGGTCGAGCTCTTTAGGGTCGAGATACGGGTTATCCGAGACCCGTCCACTCCCGAGGTCCTGCAGACGCTTTTCCAGGTTCGCTTTCTCCGCGTTGAGCGCGGAGAGCGCCGGGTCACTCTCGAGAGACTGGCCGACCGCGGGTGGCGCCTCCGCGGCGGCTTCGGGATGTGAGCCGAGGAACGCGGCGAGCTCTTGAGTTTCCTGCTGGCGCTTCAGGTCGCGCTCGCGCTCCGCGCTGCGATCGACGAGCACCGAGGGGGCCAATTCGGCCGCATGCTTCGCCAGGTCATTGCAGGCGCGTTGAACACGATCCGGATTCGTGTCGCGATAGGCAATGCTGAACGTGTGAGCGTCGCTCGTGTCGATCTCGAGCGACTGGCGGACTTGACTGGCAGCGGCAGCTCGTGCCTCGGGAGTGTCGGAGGCTGCGCGCTCGCGTGCAAGACGCTCGAGCATCACCCGATCGAGTACCGCTTCACTCAGGCGACGCGCGGCCTCGAGCGGCTCCGGCAGCTTGGCCGGTACGCCGGCCGTCGCCGACTCGACCATGAGCAAAGCGCTAGTTCGATAAGTAGCCGGAGCGAGGTATGCGTACGCCGCGAAAATCGCGAAAACGATAGCCGCGATCAGTATGCCGGGGCGAATTTGAGACATCGCGTGGAGACGGGTGGGCCTTCGGTCAACTCCGCTTGCGGGTATAGCATTCCCAGCCTTCTTCATACCACTTCGAGTCCACGGCCATCGCTCTCGGCCGCGCCCACGACGCCCCATTCTGAGCCGACTCGCTCGTTCAGTTTCGACCAGCGCCGCGCGCCGACAAGAACTCCAAGATCTCGCTGGTTGCAGAGGATTCCAGCGCAAACAGAGCGAATACCGCTGCATCGAGACGATCGGCAAGCGCTCGATCGAAGCCCGAGCGCGTCAGCGTAGCGCTGATCTCGGCAACTTCGGCACGCCGCCCAGGGTCGCTCGGCGGCTCGGGAAGGGCACGCAAATGCCCGATTTTGACCTGAGGGAAAGCGGCTTGGCGGGCGTCACGGCGGAGCGCAAGGTGGAGAGCCCGATACAGCGAGCTATTCAGCAGTCCGACCACCAGGTCTATCGGTAAACCCTCGACCGCAAAGCCTGCCAGCAACGAATTGCGAAAGGGCAAACCTCGGTGCAAGGCTGCGATCGGATAGCGCGCAGTTTGGCGAATGACGAAGCGGACACGCTGGTACTCGTCACGATTTCGCAGCCGACATCGCGCTTTGGACAAGGCCTCCGCATCCGGCGAAAGAAACAGTCGCGGCTCGCCTTCCGAGAACTCGCGAACGTCCCGGCCTTCGAGCAGCGGGTAGTGGTGAACCGCGTCGGGCTCGCTGCTCCGTCGCAACAGGTGTTTAGTCACGGTGCTGGTCGTCTGAAAGCCCATTTCCCCGAACAGCTCGCGCGGAAACTTGGGAGCATCGGCCAGCGCGAGCAGCGCCGCGGGTGCACGCACCTCGACGGCCGAGCCGGCCGCGCGCTGCCGCTCGGCTAACCTGAAGGGTTGCTCGTCAGCGACGAAGGTCGCGTCGTTGCCGGTGCTTGCCTCCGCGATGAGCGCAAAGCAGGGCTGCGTGACCGACGCGAATGCGTCCTGACCGAACTCCAGCATCGGCTCGCTGGGCGTGTGCGTGGCTCGCACGACACGGCGTACCGCGCGATAGCCGTGCAAATCGGCGATCGGACTCGGTACGACGAGGGCGACCGTGCCCTGCGGCGCGAGCCGAAGCGCGCGCTCGACGAACAGACCGTGCAGCGTGGGATAGCCGCTGAGCGTGCTGTAGTGGTCCGCAAAGTACGCTTTGCGCTCCGCCGAGAGCGGCTGCGCGGCACGGCCGGCGTACGCCACCCAAGGCGGGTTGCCGATCACGAGGTCGAACCCGCCGCGCTCGAAGGTTTCCGGAAATTCCGTCAAAAAGTCGAACTGACGCCTCGGCTTCGACTCGAGCTTTCGGCCTTTGACGGACTTGGCCGAGCGCGCATACGGCGGCCCCAACAAGGAATCACCGACGCGCAGATTCTTGCCGGCTTCGTGCAACGAGAACGAGGGCTCTGCGACGAACAAGCACAGCGCTGCCTCTGCGACCGCGACCGCAACTGGATTGATGTCGACGCCGTGCACGACGGTGGTCGCCAGCGCTCGGCGTCGCTCACTGCTGGCTCGCGCGTTCGGCTGAAGACAGAGCGCGCGCATCACTTGAAGCAAGAACGCTCCGCCGCCCACCGCGGGATCGCAGACTCGAAAGTCGAGCACGAAGTCGTGAGCGCGGTGCGAAGAGTTCGCGATCCGGCGCTGCAGGGGTTCGAGCGCGCGTTCGACGACGATCTCGGTCAGCGCGCGCGGAGTGAAGAACGTGCCCGTCTGCTTGCGTCGCTTGCCCGACTCGAGCTCGAATTCACCATTTTCATTGCGACGAACCCCCTCACCCAGCAGCAACTCATAGAGGTTACCGACGAGCTCGGCAGGACAAGTCGCGAAATCGACGCCATCGCGCCTCAGCCCCTCCTCCAGCTCGAAACGAAACGCCACGTCTGCTGCGGCGAACACCGGCGCCAATTCCCAGCGCAGCGTGCCGTCGCTGATCGTACAGCGCGTTTCGAAGCGCGGATCGAGTGGCGCGAACAATCGACCGCCAGAGAAATCACGCTCGTGCTCGAACAACCCCCGCGCCCGACCCAACGACAACACCACGAAGCGCAACACCGAGATCGAGAGAGCCTCGTGCACGGTCTCGGCCTCCAACTGCTTGCCCAAAACCGCTACTGGCGCGTTCGCCAATGCTCGCAGACACGCGAGCATTGCCCTTCGAGCACGCTGGTGGAAGCACTGAGAAAGTTCGGAATCCGATAGACCCATCAACGATCGCCACTTTCACAGCCCAAGCCGATTGACCATCGATCTCAAATCAGGCGTCGCCCAAGCTCCAAAGCCGAGCGCATGCCGGCCGCGTCGGCAATCCCTTTCCACGCGATGTCGTAAGCAGTGCCGTGGTCGACGCTGGTGCGGACGATCGAGAGGCCCATCGTGACGTTCACCGCATCGCCGAAGGCGACGAGCTTCATCGGAATTGTCGCCTGATCGTGGTACATCGCGACCACCCCCTGGTAGTAGCCCGCAGCCGCCTTGCGAAACGCGGTTTCGGCGCCGATTGGCCCGATCAGCTCCGCGCGTCGACCGAGGCGTTTGGCCGCGGCTCGGATGCCAGGGACGATCGCCGTGCGCTCCTCTTGACCGAGCAGTTCACTTTCACCCGCATGCGGATTGAGTGAACAGATCGCAATCTTGGGTCGCTTCTTGCCGAGAGCGAGCAGCAGCTCTGCCAACTGAAATGCCGCGTCACTGACGCCGAGCGGCGTGAGCGCCTTGGGTACTTTTGCGAGCGGCAAGTGCGTCGTCACCAAGCTCGTGACCAGCGGACCTGCGGCGAAGCACATCACGCTCAGCGACGAACGATCCAGATCGCGCAGCCACTCGGTGTGACCGAGAAAGCCCTCGGCACCCGAGACTCCTGAATGCGCGATTGCCGCCTTGCTCACCGGACCGGTCACCAGCGCGCGGCGCGGCGCGGCTTTGGCCAAACGATAAGCCTCGTTGATGTACGCGAGTTGTGCGGCCCCCGACGTCGCGTTCGGCTTGCCCGGCTTGCGATCGCGAGCGAGCAGCTTGGGGCCGACACTGTGCACGTAAATCGCGCGCGGATCGCGGCATTCGCCGTCGAAAGGCAACAAGCGTTTCGGCGAAACTTTCACCAGCGTGGCGGCTTCACGCAGCATATCCGCATCACCGACCAGCACCGTGCCCGGCATTTTCGCCGCAGCGCGCAGCGACACCTCGGGACCGATCCCGCACGGGCAACCCACCGAAACGATGAGCAAGCCTGTATTTGCCGGTGCGGTCGAAGGAGCCATGGCCATTGTCGGCTCGACTATCAGAGCCGCTGAACTCGCGCAAAGCGCGCCCGCCGATCGCAGTGAAAGCCGCAGAAAAAGGCGTGATTGAATGTCAGCCAAGAGCTCGATACTCTGAGCGGATGTCGAGCGAGCCCGCCCCCGGCCAGTTTGCTTTCGAGCTGATGAAGCTCCTGCTGCAAGTCGCTTGGGCCGACGACGACATCGCGCACGAGGAAACGGAGGCGTTGCTCGCGTTCGCCCGAAAGCGGCAACTCAGCGAGGATCAGCTCGAGCTAATCTCCGCTTGTTTGGCCGGAAAAGCGCCGCTCCCGCCGCCCAACCTCGGCTTCTTGAAGACGCACCGCGTCGAGGCTTTGCGCGCCATCAAGGACCTGCTCACGAGCGATCTCAAGGTGGGCGCTGCCGAAGAACAGATCCTCACCCAGATTTCGGTATTGCTACGCTAGCCGCACGCACCTGCCCGGAGTCAGTGGTGCAGCGTCAGTGGTGCAGCGCACCGGCCAACCACTCGGGCGTGAAGCGAGCGAGTGCGGCGATCAGCGCTACGATCGCGACGCAGACCAGGCTCGTGCGATCGCGCAGCGCGAACTTCACGGGATCTTCCTGCATCTGCCCGCGGCCTGCCAACAGCCAGATCCGGCCGAGCCAATACAAGAGCGCGGGCAACACGAGCCAAAGTACCGCCGGCTCGCGGTATTGCACGCGAACAGCCGAACTCTCGACGTACAGCATGAAGACGAGCGCCGCAATGTAGCCACTGCCGGTGCCCATCGCCGTCACCATCGGCAGATCGACCCGAAAATAGCCGCGATTTTTCACCTTTTCGTTGCTGGCGAGGGCGTGCAGTTCGACGAACCGCTTGGCGAACGCGAGGCTGGTGAAAAAGAACATCGAAAAGCCCAACAGCCACGCGCTGACCGGGACGCCCGTAGCAATCCCGCCAGAGACGATGCGATGCGTGTACAGGGCAGCCAGCACCAGCACATCGAGCATCAGCAAGCGCTTGAGGTACAGCGAGTACGACACCGTACCAACGAAGTAGGCGAGCAGCATCGCGCTGAAAGCGACGGGCAAGAAGGCCGCCGCGAGCGTGAAACTCAACGCGAGCAAGCCAAGGAACAACGGGAAGCCGAAGATGATCGGCAGCGCGCCGCTCGCGAACGGACGTTTGGCTTTGGTTACGTGAATGCGATCGGCTTCGAGATCCAGCAAATCATTGAATACGTAGCCAGCCGAGGCGCAGAACGAGAACGTTGCCGCCGCAATCGCACCACGCGCAAGCATGGAAAAATCCGCGACGTTGTTGGCCAGCAAACACGGCAACAAGACCAGCGCATTTTTCGCCCATTGGTGCGGGCGCAACTCTTTGACGAGCGCCGCGAGAATGCTCGAGCGTCGCGAGAGAACCGTGACCCGCTCCAGGCGCTTCGCGGCTTGTGCCGTGCTCGGTGACGCGCCGACCACGAAGCCACGCTTCGCGACCTCGAGCATCGGCAAATCCTCGTGTGACTGACCGATGAAGTCGAAGCCCTCGGGGTAAGCGGTCTGCAACGCCTCGCGCAGATCACTGGCTTTGGACTTCGCCTTGCTATTGGCGGTGCGCACGTCGTCGAATACGCCGAGGTGCGCGGCTACGTCCTCGGCCGTCTGCAATTCGCTCGCCGTGACCAAGACGATGCGACGCCCCCCTTCACGGCTCTGCTTCAACGCGCTGATCAGCGGAGCACGATATGGCAAGCTCGTCGCGTCGAGCTCCGTGATCTCGGCCAGGCGCGTTCGCAGGCGATCGCGACCGCCGAAGATCCAAACCGGAAGCGCGAGCGCTGCCCAGGGCTTGCGCCGGAAGAGCAACGCCATGCGCTCCGACAAAACCCGAGTCGTAATGACCGCCCCGTCGAACGCAACGCACAGCGGGCGCTCACTGGCGACCGATTCACGTAGCGCCTCGTCGAGGGAGAGTTCCGGGGGCATTTTCGCGAGGCTATATAACTACTACCCGGCGAAAGCGAAACAATTGCCGTCCGAACCCCCCCGGCGGTTCGGACCTGATCCAAGGCACCCGCGCGTGGTCGCCGCCATTTCAGCCAATCCGCGCTGGGGTCGCCTCAGCCTGCTTCTTCTTCGACTTCCTGCTCTTCCGAGTCCAGCCGCTCCGGGCGGTCAGCTCGTTCAGGGCCGCGGCCCTTGCTGTCTTCGAGTTCGGGGGCGCGCAGTTTGTAGCCCGAGCCGCGCAGCGTCTCGAGCGGAAGCGCATCACCCAGTTTGGCGCGCAGACGTCGAACGTGGATGTCGACGGTGCGTGGACCACCTTCATAACGGTTGCCCCAAACGCGCGCCAAGAGGTGCTCGCGTGACAACACCTTGCCGCGACGCTCACACAAGTAAGCGAGCAGCGCGAACTCTTTGGCAGTGAGTGAAATGGGTCGACCGTCGACGTAGACCTCGTGGCCCGCCTTGTCGACCACGATGCCGGCGACCTTGTGTCGCTCTTCGGTCGCGAACTCGCTCCGCCGCCACTCGAGCGCGCGGATACGACCGTACAGCTCTTCAGGAACGTAGGGATGTAAGCAGAAGTCGTCGAAGCCGCTCGAGGGATCGATGCGGGCGATCTGCCCGACGGTGACCGCGATCAGCGCGCCCACGTTGTCGAAGTACGGTTCCTTTCGCACGGCGCGCAGCGCCGCGACGGCCAAATCGGGGCGATCCAACGCCTCGAAAACCAGCGCTCGGGGACGGATTTCGAGCTCGTCGTCATCGTCACCGATGAGTTCGACGGGATCGTCCCACAGGTCGAGGGTGCGTACGGTCGCGCCGAGTTGCCTCAGCGTTGACGACGCGCCCTCCTCCCGTTCGAGCATCGGGCCGTGCCCAATGACCGCCACGAAGCTTTTCGCTCGACTAGAGGTAAACTCAGGAGATTTCGGTGCCACCAACGGTTATCCGCGCAATCTTGATGGTTGGGCAGCCCACGCCGACGGGAACACTCTGGCCGTCTTTGCCACAGGTCCAAATTCCATCGGAGATGGCCACGTCATTTCCGAGCATTGTTACATCGCGCAATGTTTCGGGACCGTTACCAATCAGATTCACGCCCTTCAAGGGTGCAGTTAGTTTTCCGTCCTCGACCAGGTAGCTCTCGGTGGGGGACAAGACGAAGTAACCATTCGAAATGTCGACCTGACCACCGCCGAAGGTCTTTGCATAAATGCCGCGTTTTACGCTGGCCAACATCTCTTCCGGGTCGTGCGGCCCTGCCAGCAGCACCGTGTTCGTCATGCGCGGCATCGGCGCACACGCGAAGTTCTCACGCCTGCCATTTCCTGTGAAACCTACCCCGAAATGTTTGGCGGAGAGGCGGTCCTGGAGGTAGCCGCGCAGAACTCCGTTTTCAATTAGAACACTCCGCCTCGGCTCGATTCCCTCGTCGTCGACGTTGATGGAACCACGGCTTTGCAGGAACGTTGGATCGTCGACCACGGTGCAAAGGTCACTCGCAACGGATTTTCCGACCTGACCGGTGTAGTTGCTCGTGCCTTTGCGATTGAAATCCGCTTCGAGCCCGTGGCCAACGGCTTCGTGGAGCAAGATCCCGCTGTCGCCTGGAGCCAAGATCACCTCCATCTGACCGGCAGGAGCTGGGCGCGCGTCCAGCAAGACCAGCGCTTGTTTCGCGGCTTGCTGCGCGTGCCATTCCGGCGAGAGACCGTCGAAATAACCCAAGGTCATGCGACCGCCGCCCCCGCTCCGGCCCGACTCTCGCCGGCCGTCTTTCTCGGCGATGGCGCGAACGCCGAAGCGCAGCAGCGGTTGAACGTCATGGACGAGGCGGCCGTCGCTCGTGGCGATCAAGATCTCGCGCACTTCTTCCACGAACGAGGCCTCGGCCTTGATGATGCGCGGGTCGTGCGCCATGGCGGCTCGGCTGGCGCGCTCGAGCAGCGAGCGCTTGTCGACCCCCGGCAGATCGATCGACACACGATCGAGCTCGTAGCGGGAAGGAATGGCGATGCGCTCGATTGCGAGTGGTGCCACCGTCTTGCCGCCCTGGGCGATTCGACCGGCGGTTTCGGCAGCGCGCTTCATCGCCTCCCAGCTCAAATCCTCGACGTGGGCGTAGCCGGTGGCGTCGCCCTTCTGGACGCGCACACCGAGGCCCATGCTCACGCCGCGCGAGGCGCTGCGCGTGATGCCTTCTTCGAAGCTGATCGCACCAGCGGCTTGGTATTCGAAGAACAGGTCAGCGTAATCACCGCCGTGGCTCAGCGCGATGGTGAGCAACTTGCGCGCAATTTCGCCGTCGATTGCGGCCTCACCGCCAGGGCGGAATGGAGCTTGGTAGGAAGCACTTTGGGTCATGAATTCCGCTCGGGCAGAGTGCACATGAACCCATCATGAGGCGCTCGGCTGGGCCGTGCAAGCGCCGGGCACGCTGCGGCGCTTGGCCCTCCAAATCGCAGCAATCGCGCGTGCTGGTGAGGGCCAAGCCAAAGCGCTGACCAAGACCAACAGCGAAAGTTCGGCCAGAATTTCTAGCGCCCCGTTGCTGAGCAGTGAGTGAGTCGTGGCGTACCACGCGGCGAACACGGACAGCGCGCAGAGCTTCATCGCGAGCGCCAAGTATGCCCAGGACAGCGAGGCGCCCGGACAGACGCGGCGAGCGAGATCGATGACGAGCGCGTAGGGCAACACGAACTTGAGCGACATGCCGGCGGCGATCAGCCACCACAGCTCCTCGTAGCGGCTGATCGGCACCCACTCGAACATGAAGTGGAAGTCGATACCGGAAAAGCGCATGCCCACGGTGGGCCAGAGCAGTAGGTACCCGGCAAACGCGAGCGTGACGCCGCTGGCCACCGAACGCGCCTCTTCGTCTTCCAAGAAGCAGCGGCGAAAGAACTCGAGTGTCAGGGCGATGCTGCAGAGCAGGACTTGCATGGGCAGAATGCGCACTGCTTCTTGCTCGTACATTTGCCCCAACGCGAGCAGGCCCAAAAACAACCGCGTCGCGACCAGCCGAGAGCTCGGCAACGCCAGCAGCCCCAAATACCCGAGCGCAGCCACGAGTAGCACGGCGCGCTGCGTGGGAAGGTGCTCGAGCGTCAACGCAGCCAAGGCGAGCAGTGCGGCGATGCTCAGATCGCGCCGCGAACGCTGGCCAGTCCACGCGAGAGCGAGCCACAAGCCCAGTTTGACCGCGAAAGCCGTGACTATCGCGTAGCGCCCGAAGACCGGAGACGAAAACACGAAGTAGGCCATCTCGCGCGTTCTTCCGCCGACGTCTCGCAGGCCGTACAAGCTCCACAACGAGGCCGCGGTCACGAGCGCAAGCACGAGCAAGACAAGGCCCGAGCGCGGACGAACCGTCGCCAGGCGAGTGCCCAACACCACGAACAGGGCGACCATCACCGCTAGCACCGTCGCGCGGCTCGCACCGTAATAGTAAGCCGTCGGAAACAGCAGGCAGAAGGACAACAACACCGTACCGAGCGCGCCGCGCTCCAAGCGTGCGCGCCAAGTGAAAGCCGTCCCGCGGCGAGCGAGCGCGAGCGCGAAACCGAGCCCGAGCGGAACGAGCAACCAAAACGAGCGTTGCGGCTCCGAACCGTGGTCGTGAATGTGATGACGAACCGCATCGTAGTATCGGCCGGCAAGGGCCAATGCGGCCCCGAAGAGCAACGATACGGACCAGCTGCGGGGGCGCGAACACGCCACCGAGCGCAGCAGCTCTTGCGCGATGAGCACGGCTAGCGTGAGCGTCGAGCCGGCCAAGAGCAGCCGCATCGAAGCCGTGCCCGACTGCTTGGCTGGGGCGCGAAGCGCGGGCTCTTGCGCGAGCTGCTGCGGCGTGAGCGCACCCGGTTCGAAGATCGAGCTCAGCGCTGGCCCGACGTAGGACGGCGGCGTGGGAACGCCGAGTAACACTCCGAGCAACGCGCGATGATCGGTCAGCGCGGCGCGCGCCCGAACGCCGTGACGAAAGCTCGGACCGGCGTAAATCGCGACCGTGGTGGAAGGCAAACCGGGCAAGTGGCGCCCCATCTCGTCGTGACCGTGATCACCAAAAACGAGAATGTCCGAATCCGCGCCCGCGCGCGCCACGACCTGCGCAATCAATCCGTCGATGGAGCCGAAAGCCTCACGATACCGCGGACTACGAACGCCGTAAGCGTGCGCCGTACGATCGCCGTTGGACAAGCCGATCAGCGTCACGTCCGCGCGGATCTGCCCCTCGATCGCCTGTAAATCCCCAATGATTCGCGATTGACCGCGCTCGTCACCCTCTCTGAAGGTTTCGCGCTGCAACGCCGATTGATACGGCTCGAAATCGTGTGAGCCGACCGCCACCACTTTTCGTCCGGCCTGAGCCAAACGATCGAGCAGATTGTCGCTTTCGCTCGGTGCGTGGTCGAAGTTGCCGCGTAGCGCGAGCAGTGACGATTCGTCGTAACCCGTCAGCAGCGCACGCAAGCACAAATACGTCAGCTGATCGCGGCACGGGGTCACCTCGAGCGAAACGCCGCGCGCAGCGAGCGCGTTCAGCGCCGGCATCACGTTCACGTCGCGAGCGACGCGGTCGCTCAACGAATCGACGAACACGATCGTCAGCGGTCGATGCACGCGCGGCGCGGCGCAGGGCAGGTCACGTGCAGCCGACGGGCGTCCGGATTCGGCTCGCGACAGCAGCACGAACACCAAAGCGGCCAACAACTGCGCGCACAACAGCCAGCCATACTTTGCGAACCGGCGCGTTCCCCAAATCGACACGTGCCCAGGCATCGCAAGCAACGTGCCGCGCGATAATCGGCCATAAATGCCGCGCAACCGCGGGGCCCGCGTGCCGGAGCGCGGCGCGCTCGACGCAAGCCGAGCACAGCGCCTGTGGTTTTCGCGATACAGCGACGCAAGACGCGCGCACCCCCGAAACAGCGTGGTACCGAGATTGTTTCACGTAGGAAGAAACCCGGCCCCGGAGCGGCGATGAATCGCGAGAACGTAAAGGGAGCTAGCGTTGGCCTAGGACGATGATACCTTGCGCGCCGTGCACCCACTTCACGATATCTTGGTCCCCGACAGCCTCGAAGAATTCATTCCCGCGGTGATCGAAATCCCGCAGGGCTCGAAGCTGAAATACGAGCTCGATAAGCGAACCGGGCTGTTGATGCTCGACCGCGTGCTCTACTCGTCCGTCCACTACCCCGCCAACTACGGCTTCGTGCCGCAGTCGCATGCCGACGATGGCGACCCGCTCGATATTTTGGTCTTGATGCAGGAACCCGTCGTTCCACTGACCATCGTCCGCGCTCGCCCGATTGGCGGCTTTTCGATGACCGACGACAAGGGCATCGACGACAAAGTCATCGCTGTCGCCGTCGACGACCCGGCATTCGTGCACTTGCACGACGTGCACGAGATGCCCTCGCACATCACCATGGAGATTCAGCGCTTTTTCGAGGACTACAAGGCCCTCGAGAACAAGCGCAGCGTGGTCGAAGGCATGTATGGCCGCGGGCGCGCGCTCGAGGTCGTGCGTGAAGCGTTGACCGCGTATCGCTCCTTGAGCGCCTGGAGCAAGGGCTGACTCCGAACTAAAGCCGCAAAACGGGGCCGCTTACCTGCACTCGGCCCCGCGCTTGGAGCCAAATTCTGCTAAGTTCGCGCCCCCAATGCGCGACCAGAAGAGCGACGAGAAGCAGGCTGAAAAGCAGGACGAAAAGGCCGAGCTCGGCAAAGGCTACGAACCGGCCGAGGTCGAGCCCAAGTGGTACGCCTTTTGGCAAGAACACGGAGTGTTCCACGCCAGCGACGACCCGGCCGACACGCGCAAGCCGTACACGATCACCCTGCCGCCGCCGAACGTCACCGGCTCGCTGCACATGGGGCACGCCCTGGGCGACACGATCGAAGACGTGCTGATCCGCCACAAGCGGATGCAGGGTTACAATACGCTCTGGCAACCGGGCATCGACCACGCCGGCATTGCGACGCAGCTCGTCGTCGAGCGACAGCTCGCGCGTGAAGGCAAGAGCCGACACGACCTCGGCCGCGAAAAGTTCGTGGAGCGCGTGTGGCAGTGGAAGGCTCAGAGTGGCGGACGCATCGCGGAGCAAATGAAGGTGCTCGGCTGCTCGGCGGACTGGCCGCGCTCGAAGTTCACGATGGACCCGGAGCTCCAGCGCGCGGTGCGCGAGGCCTTCGTGCGCTTGCACGGCGAGGGCTTGATCTATCGCGCGACGCGCTTGATCAACTGGTGCACGAGCTGCAGAACCGCGCTCAGCGACGTCGAAGTCGAAAACGAAGAGGCAAATGGCGAGCTATACGAGTTCGCCTATCCCGTGATTGACGCCGATCCGTCGGCTGGTGCGGCCGAGCTGGTCGTCGCCACGACGCGGCCCGAGACCATGCTCGGCGACACCGCTGTCGCCGTGCACCCGGACGACCCGCGCTACAAGCACTTGCACGGCAAGAAGCTGAAACACCCGTTCGTCGATCGTGAAGTGCCGATCATCACCGACGCGATCTTGGTCGACATGGCGTTCGGCACGGGCGCGGTGAAAGTGACGCCCGGTCATGATTTCAACGATTTCGCGACCGGCAAGCGCCACCAGTTGGAAGAGATCAACATCCTGAACTTGGACGGCACGCTCAATGAGCGCACCGCGCAGTTCCAGGGCTTGAACGTGAAGCAGGCGCGCAGCGCGGTGAAGAAGGCGCTCAACGAAGCGGGCCTCGAGCGCGGCACGAAAGCGCACAAATTACAGCTCCCGCGCTGCACGCGCTCCAGCACCGTGGTCGAGCCGATCATCTCCACGCAGTGGTTCGTCGACATGAAGCCGCTGGCGGAGCCGGCGCTCGCCGCCGTGCGCTCCGGGCGCACCGAGATCATCCCGAACGAGTGGGAAAAGACCTACGAACACTTCCTGAACAACATTCAGGATTGGTGCATCTCCCGTCAGCTCTGGTGGGGTCATCAAATCCCCGCTTTTCACTGCGCGGATTGCGGGCACATCACGGTCACGCGTGAAGACAAGCCGAGCGCGTGCGAAAAATGCGGCAAGGCGAACCTCACCCAAGATCCAGACGTGCTCGACACCTGGTTCTCCAGCGCGCTGTGGCCGTTCTCGACGTTGGGCTGGCCAGACCAGACTCCGGCCCTTTCACGTTTCTACCCGACCAGCGACATGGAGACGGGCTACGACATCCTGTTCTTCTGGGTCGCGCGCATGATGATGATGGGCTTGCACTTCATGGGTGAGGTGCCGTTCCGGCGCGTGCTGTTGCACGGCATGGTGGTCGACGAAACCGGCGACAAAATGGGTAAATTGAAGGGCAACACCCTCGATCCCCTGGATCTGATCTACGGCGCCGACTTCTCTGCCATCGTACAAAAAACCATGCCCGACGCGCCCGTGGACGAAGCGCTGGCCAAGTTTCGCAAGGCGTACCCGTCGTCGGCGCAGATGGGCAAAGGCTTTTCAGCGAGCGGCGCCGACGCCTTGCGTTTCACGCTCTGCAGCTACTCACCGCAAGCCAAGCGCATCGCGCTCTCGCCAGCGCGTGTCGACGGCTATCGCAAGTTCTGCAACAAGATCTACAACGCGACACGCTTCTCGCTCACGTATTTGGAAGGTCAGAGCGTGCCGGCGGAAGGCGCGACGCCTGCGCCCAAGCTGCTCGTCAATCGCTGGATCTTGTCGCGACTGAGCGCGGCGGTGGAAGCGAGCACGGCCGGCATCGAATCGTATCGCCTCGATGACGGCTCGAGTGCGCTCTACCACTTTTTCTGGGACGAGTTCTGCGCCTGGTTCGTGGAGATGACCAAGCCCGTGTTTTTGCACGGCAGCGAGGAAGAAAAGGCTGAAACGCGCCACGTCTTGGCGCACGGTTTGGAAGCGGCGCTACGCGGCTTGCACCCGTACGCGCCGTTCATCACCGAAGATCTGTGGCAGCGGATTCCGCGACCGGCGTCGCGCCCGGTGTCGATCGCGCTTTCGCCCTACCCCACCGCCGCCGACGGTCGCACCGACGTTGCCGCCGAGCGCGACATGAACACGGTCATGGCCGTGATCGGCGCGGCGCGCGCGGTGCGTAGCGAGCACGAGATCAAGCCGGGCGACGCAGTCAAGGTCGAGCTCCGCTCCCGCGACGAGGCGCGGAGGACCTTGCTCGAAGAGCAAAGTCGCTTCATCGCTTTCCTGGTGCGCACGGATGGTGCGCCCTCCGTGTTGCCCGCGGGTGGCGACCGTCCGAAGGGCGCGGTGCTCACCGTTGCCGGGGACGTCGACGTGCTCGTGCATTTGCGCGGGCTGGTCGATCCCGCGCACGAAAAAGAGCGCGTCGAGCGCAAGCTGAAGAAGATCCAAAAGGATCTCGAAGTGATGGAAAAGCGCCTGACCAACGCGAATTTCATCAAAAATGCGCCGCCCGAAGTAGTAGTCGAAGCCAACGCTCAAAAGCAGGCTCTCCAGCGTGAGCAAGCGGATCTGAGCGAGAGCCTGAAATGGGTGGATGAGCTGAAGGTCTGACGAATCGTTACTCGACGACGAATCTCGGCAGTCCGATCAACAGCGCGCTCGGATCGAAAATGATCAGCGGCTCCAGCCCGTTCTCCACGGTAAAGCGGAAACCGGCATCGAAGGAGCCGCTGGGCAATCCGCCGCGCAAAAGCACGGCGCTGGCTTGCGCACCGAGACGCGCATCGAGATCGCGCCGCGCGTGGCGGCGGAGTGCTTGCGCGGGCGCGCAGGCCTTGAGCTTCAGCTTGGCACAGTCGGCCTCGCGCGCGAGCGCGTCGAATTCGCGATTCCAGAGCTCGAACCAAATCTTGGCGCCTTCACCGTGTACCGTCCCGGCGAGCGCCGCGAAGCCGGCCCGCAATCGAGGCAACGTCGAAACCGGCGCTCCGCGTGCGTCCAGCACCATCTCGTAGCCGCGGATCAACGCCAGCCAATCGCGTGAACGGCCGAATTCTTCGGGCAATTCCGCGGTCGACGCACCCGACAGGATCTTCGACGCTTGCTCGAAGCGCTGCCCGTGTGCAAGCGCACCGGCAGCGTCGATCACCGCGCGCAGCGCCAGATCGGGTGGAATGTTGTCGCTCAAGAGTTGCCCGGCGACGCGCGACAGGAGTTGATACGAGCGCTCGGATGCGTCGAGCAAAGCACCCACTTCACTCACTCCGAGCACCAAGCGCGCGCGCTCCAACGGTCCGCCGAGGCTCTCGGCCATGATCGAGGCAAGGGCGCTCCGCGCTGCCTCCAAGTGCTCACGCGATCCGCTGCTCGCGCTCAACCAAACCTCGAGCGAAGCGCGCGAGACGCGCAGCCCAGGCGCGGTGCTCTCTGCGGGCAGCGCCGCGAGCAGCGACGCGACGTCTCGGCGTGCAGCGAGCACCGCAGCGACAGCCAACACGCCCGCCTGCGCGAAGCGACTCTTGTCCGCATTCGCGAGGGTCAGCGCGCGCGCGGCGAGCGCCTCCGCGTCTGCGCGCGGCTCGGCCCCGCGCCCCGAAGCCGGGGCGTGAACCGTCGCTAAAACCAGCTCTAGACCAGCCATTTTGGGCGCCACCGCCGAGATTTGCGCGAGCTCGGCTCGTAGCTCGGCGACCCGCGCCGCGCTGCCCTCTTCGTGCAGAGTCCCCTGACTGAGCTCCGAAGCCGTTTCGTGCATCCACGGGATGACGTGCGCGAGCGCGGTGTACACCTCGACCGCTTCGTCATCGCGCCCGGCACCCGTCTTCCAAGCGGCGTCCAGCAAGGTGCGAGCGCTCTTGACGCCCTCGCTCGCGTGAAACGCTGCCGCGCACAAAGTAGCGCCGCCCACATCTGGCGGCAGCCCTGGGCACGACGGATTTTCGATCAGCGTTTCGGCCAAGGCAGCCGCGAGATCCAAGCGTTCATGCGCGGGAGCTAGCTCACGCTCGAGGAGCGCGCGCGCCTGCTCGACGCGCCCCAAGCGCAACCAGGCCCGTGCGCGCGTCAGCCTGGTCGAAACGTCTGTGGGGAGCCCCGGCGCTGCCGCAGTGCGCGCCGCTGCGATCAGCGCTTGCGTACTGGCCGCAGCCGCAGCCGGTGGCGGGTGACGTTGATCCGACTGCGCCTCCAGGAGCACCTGTGCCGCGCGGTCCGGGTCACCGGATCGCGCCAACTCTGCGGCAAATTCCAGGCTATTTTCTGGATTGGGCTCGATGTTCAGCAACAGCTCGCGTGCAAGCAAGACCAGATCGCGGCGGCCCACGCCGAGCGCCGCGCGCGCGACCAAGCGAGTGGCGAGGGCGGTGCCTTTGCCAGGCAGAGCCACGTCGGCTGCTCGATCGCGCAAAAAGTCGAAGCCGGCGCGCGTGGCCAGCTCGCGAACGACCACGACTCGTGCAGCGTCAGGAGTGCTCGCTGCGGTATCGTGCTCGACGCTCAAAATCCCCGCGAGCTCTTGGGCTCCCACCGGCGACGTGGCGAGCGCGTACAGCGCACGCGGTGATCGACCACCGGCCGCCAGGTGCAATAATGGCAAGCTCTCGACCAGAGGTCCGTCGTCACTCTGGACCGCGAGCTTGCGCTCTGCATCCAAAGCGGCGAAGCGCGCTTGCAAACGGGACTGTGCGCTCGCCGGCAGTGCCGACAACACCGGTGCCGGACGAGGGATCGAACGCAGCGCTTGTGCCAAGCGTTCACGCGGCCCGGCTGGTTTCGCCTGCGCGGCGGGCGACGACCGGGGCGCCTTTTTCGCTGGAACCACTGCCGGCTGAGTTGGAGCACAGGCGGCGAGCCAGCACGTACCGAGCAGCAAGCAGGAGGCGAACGAGCGGCGCATCAGAACCTGAACTGGGCGAGGAACGTCAGCTCGCGCGCGTCGAGCGTGTTGTTTTTGCCGAGCGCATTCGGGAAGCGCAACATGCCGCCGAGGTGGATGCCGCGCGCCACGGTGAACAATACGCCGCCTTCGAGCGGAATGCTGAAATGGTCCCCGAAGTTCTTGAACGGCCCGTGCAAACCCGTGCCGACGAAGGGCGCCACGATCGGCGTCGGTTGAAAGTAAAACCAGATCGGCACGTGCAGCTCGTCACCGTTGCCGCCGTCGCGATGGTTGATACCGAAATACAGGCTCGGGTCGTAGTAGAATGCGACCTTCTCCGTGAAGTTGGCGCGCCCCAGGATGCCCGCCTGCACGCCCACCCAAACATCCGGACTCAATTGGTGAAGCGGCACCCCTGCGTGCAAGTCGACTTCGTAGTTGCGCCCGCCCCCCAGAAAAATCACCGAGCCGAAGCCGACGTCATTGTACGTATCGCGGAATTTCGGGTCCGCGGCGCCGCTGTTGAGGCGCAAACCGTGCTCGTGCGTGATGCCGAGCATCACGTGGTTGGTGACGCCCCAGAAGAAGTTGATCGGGAACTCCACCGGTTTGAAGGCAGAGTCCTTCGACATGTTCATGCGCATGAAGTCCGGACGCGCTGGGCTGCCCGTCAGCTCGAAATCACCCTTGGGCAGTAGGAAGCTTTGGCGCGTCCATTCTTGAGCATGAGCCGCGCGCGGCGCGAGAGCGACTGCGAGCAATGAAGCGAGAGTGGCCGTTTTGAGTAGGTTCACGCGCGGAGAGGCTACCACTAGACCCTCCGCGCCTGGCAAGCCTCAACCGGGGCTGAACATGATCGGGTAGCTCACCGTCACGATGCCGGCTTCCGGCGTCGGAAAGGACAACCCATAGAATGCCGAGACGACGCAGTTCACCACACCGGCGTCCGGCAGATCACTCCCGCCGTTCTGCACGGTCGTCACACTGCCTTCGCGTCCGATCACGAAACGCGCGCTCACGCGTCCGGTGAGGTTCGGATTGCTGCGCAGCCCATTTTCGTAGCACATGCGGAATCGCCCGTAATTTTGGCGCACGATGCGCTGCACGACTTCGGGCGGCAAATGCCCACTCACTTGGGCGACGCCCTGCCTCATGCTCGGCGTTTTGGTCACGTGCCCAGGCCCACTGCGACCCACGCCACGCGCAAAACCGTCGCCGCAGTTGCCGCTCGTACAATGGCCCAAGCCCGGTAGGCCCTCGCCGATTCCGCCGATGCCCACGCCAACGCCGTGGCCACCGCCGCCGTTTTCCATGCCGCTCAAGCGCAGCCCGCCGAAGCCACCCGACTCACCCGGCTCACCCCACATGCCGCCGTCCGCGTCCATGCTGTCGTGACCCAGCGCTGGATCACGGATGAACGGCGAGCCGCCCAGCGGATTGGTCGCTTGCATGCCCAGGAGCAGCGAAGTCATTCCGAAGTTGCGCGCGGCCTCGACCATTTGCGAGTGCGACAGCTGCACTTGGGGATTGTCCCCGCGCACGGCAGCGCGATGATTCGTGACCGGTACGTTCGGCTTGCCCATCGCCCCCTCACGGCCCGAAGCGGCTTCGCTGGGTTTGCCTTCTGCGCTGTCTTTGCTGCCGCTATCACCACTGTCGGCCTTTTGCTCCTCGAGCTCGCGTTGCGCGCTGGCAGTCAAATATTGCTTCATCAACACCAGGCGCTCGTTGTCGATCCCTTCATCGTCGGTGAGGCCCATCGCCGGCATCCAAAAGGCAAAGCTTCCGACCAGCGCAGCCACGGCTGCGAAGCTCAAACCGAACGCCGCAAGCAACGGGCGATCCGCGCTGGCCAAACCGGCTCGCGGCGTGGTCTTGCCTGCTCGAACACAGGCGATGTGAAACTTCAACTTGCCGAGCTCGAGCTCCACCACCGTTCCGGGCAGCAGCGCCACGCTCGTCGCTTCACTGACTTGCGCGTACGGCTCGCTCGCTCGCTTCACGTTCAAGCGAGCCGCTTGCGGAACGATCACGTGCGGCGTTCCGCTTTGCACCTCGACCAAGCGAGCCGTGCGCACGCCGAGTTGCTGCGCAGCGAGTTCGAAGTCGACGTGTTCGGCGGCCGAGCTCTCACCGATGCTGAAGCTCTCGCCGGCCTGCAAGTGGCGCGCAAAGAGCACGGTCGAGCCCCAAAGCCCGAGCACTTCGACGGTTTCGAGCTCGGAGCGCTCGAATTCGCCCGGTTCGAGCGAGCTCTGTTTGACGAGCACGTGCGTCGGTGCGTCCGGCTCGTTTTCGAGCGGGGGTCGCGCGGCACTCACGAACGCGAATGCTGGTGCGGGCTGGGAATGAAATGAACGATACTCGGGCTGCACGTGTGCCATGAAGGTTCCTCCTGATGGTTCACGCGAACGAAGCGTGCGAGCAGAGTCAGCGCTCCCCCCTTGTCGAAGCTGGGCGCGCTCACTCGCTGACCGGCAAAAGTCGCCTTGGCAGCGTGTCGTTCGGTGTCGCCTAGACCGACAACCCCTCGCCCGCACAAGTTCCAAAAAAAGTTCGCGACTGCGCGGCCGGGCCGAGAATCCGGCTGCAAATGCCGAGCCGCGGAAGTTACGAAAAGTGACCTACGCGCCGCGGAACACGTGAACCACAAGCAGAGCTGCCACACCTACATGGCTCCGCCGCCCGGCTCGAAATGACACGCGATGCCGCAAAATTAGCCACCGAAGCCGGCGAGACAGAAGTACCTGAGGAAACGTGAGGGCGCGAGGGAGCGCATGCAGCGTTGAGCGTAAGAGAGCGTGAGAGGAGTAGGACGAAAGAAGCATCCATCGAGCGTGGCAATCCGCCCACCCGCGCGGAAAAACCGTGTTACGCTTGAAGTGAGGATCGAGAGTTTGTCCGCAGGTAAGCCGCCCGAACCAGAGTCAGACTTGCTATCGGACGATCCGGACGAGCGAACTGCGATCGTCAGCCTGTCGGAGCTGCGCAGCGCTCCGCGCAAGCAATCGAAAGACCGACACCTGTTGGTGCGGGTGCGTGGCGCCGAGCTCGGTCGTGTTTGCCGCCTGCCCCACGAACCGTTTCGCGTCGGCCGCAGCCAAGACTGCGAGCTGTGGCTGGGCGATGACGGCGTGAGTCGCAAGCACGCGCGTATCGTTCAAGAAATCCCCGGCTACGTGATCGAAGACACCGAGTCGGCGAACGGCACTTTCGTGCAAGGCCAACGCGTCACCCGTCAATTATTGCGCGACGGCGACGTGATTCAGTTCGGTCCCACCGCGGTCTTTCGCTATACGATCACCGACGAGAGTCAAGAAGCGCTGCTCCAACAACTGTACGATGCGAGCGTGACGGACGCGCTGACCGCCGCGCACAACCGCGAGCACTTCGATACGCAACTTCGCTCGGAGTTGTCGTACGCCAGGCGCCACAAGGTCGACGTGTCACTCGCCTTCTTCGACGTCGACCACTTCAAGAAAGTGAACGACACGCACGGGCACCAAGCCGGTGACGCCGTGCTCGTCGGTCTAGCCAATACCATCCGCGGCATGATCCGTAACGAGGACGTGTTCGCGCGCTACGGCGGCGAGGAGTTTGCGTTGATCCTGCGCGGAATCGACGGCGCGGCCGCGCACACGGTCGGTGAGCGCCTGCGCGAGCGAGTCCAGAACATGCGCGTCGCGCACGAAGGAAAAGTGATCGCAATCACCATCAGCGTCGGCTGCTCGTCCTTCGCCGAGCTCGAGGACAAAACGCCCGAATCGCTGGTCAGCACCGCTGACAAACGGCTGTATGCCGCCAAGCACGGCGGGCGAAACCGCGTGGTCTCGCGCGGCTGAATTCTCCGAGCCGTCGGATCCGAGCCTACCAAAACCGGCGCAGTAATCGCCGCCGTTTGCTACTTTCGGCACGAGGCACTACCACTCTGCGCCGCGCATGCGGTCAGACGACGAATCATCAGCGGCATCGCCAGAAGCCGAAGCCACGCTCGAAGCCGTTCAACGCGCCTTGGACACCACCGATGACGAGGACGAGCTCGCTGCCTTGATTCCGAAGGCGAACCCGGCTCGTCCACAGAGGCTGTGGTGGGCGGTGGCTGCGTTGGTCCCGGTGTTCCTGCTGATGGCTACGGATGGCCACTTCGAGTTGAGCGTGCTGCTCTGCGTGAGCGGCCTCTCGATCGCTACCTTCGCGGTGCTCGACGCGCTCGGCACGTTCGACGACGCTCCTTCCCTGCCTGCGGCCGCGAGCGGCCACGTCATCGATGGCGCCGAGCCGCGAGCTGTCGCTGCAGCGAGCCTACGCCTGATCGCGCCGCGCCTCGCCGAGCTGGGTGGCGCGCTGTTCGCGACCTGGATCGCCTTGCGACTCGCGGTAGCCGGAGTGTTGCCACATCCCACGCTGAGCGCGGGGTTGCTCGTCACGCTGGGTTTGATCGCGATCGTGGCCACGCTTTGTCGCGTGGCGGAAGCATTACGCATCTTCGCCGAGGACGGCGTCCGTTGGTTCGCGCGGCGTGGCTTCTGGCTGGTGATGCTCAACGTGCTCCTGTACGTGCCGCTCCTCGGCAGCTACTCGCTGAGCGATCCTTGGGAGGTACACTACGGTGAAGTCGCGCGTGAAATGCTCGCGCGTGATGATTGGCTGTCACTCTGGTGGGCCCAAGACGGCTGGTTTTGGTCGAAGCCGGTGTTGGATTTTTGGCTGCAAGGCGTGAGCTTCTCGCTCAGCGGCGTGCACTTCATGCCCGATCAAATGCTGGCGGGAGCCGGCTCGGGGCTCTCACCCGCGCCCGAATGGGCGGCGCGCTTGCCCATCTTCCTGCTCACGGTGATCGCCAGCTATTTGTTGTACAAGGCCGTCGCCAAAGCGTTCGGTGGCCGCGCGGGGTTTCTAGCGGGCTTGGTGCTCACCACGGCACCGTACTGGTACTTGATCGCGCACCAGAGCATGACGGACATGCCGTACGTGGCGCCACTCACGGCGGCGCTCGCGTTGGTCGTGCTGGGCATGCGTACGGATCCAGACGTCACGGTCCAGAATTTCGAGCTCGCGGTGGGCGCGCGCGTGTTGCGTGTGTCGGCCTTTCATCTGCTGTTCGGCGCCATTTTGTGCGCGGTGTTGCCGCAGTTGGTTTACCTGCTGACGCGCAACGTCACGCTTCAGCTGCATGCACCGAATTTCGGTTTTCGCTGGCACTGGGACGAGTTCATGGCCGGCTCGGGAGGCGGAAATTGTGGGCTGCCTGGCAACGAAGCTTGTCGTTGGCTCGAACCCGTCAATCGGCTGTTCCAGCCTTCACTGGGAGCTCTAGTCTGGAGCGGCGCGCTCGGCCTGCTGCTGTTCGTGAATCGCGGGGAGCGCCGCAGTCAGCGGCTGTACTTCCTCGGCGCGTGGTTCTTCACCGCGCTGTCCGCGCTCGGCAAGGGGGCACCCGGGCTGGTGTTGCCGCTCGTGATCGCGCTGGTCGGCATCGGCACTGCGCGGCGCTACAAGGACTTTGCGCGGGCGGAGTTGGTCGGGCTGTGTCTGATTTTTGCCTGCGTCTGCTTGCCTTGGTACGTGCAAATGTACATGCGACACGGCGCGCCCTTCACGGAGCGCTTGTTGTTTCACGACATGTACAAGCGCGCCTTCGTGCACGTGCACGACACCAACACCGGCGACGACGTGACGTTCCGCTACTACGTCTGGCAGCTCGGATACGGGCTCTTTCCTTGGGTCGGCTTCGGCGCGGCGGGCCTTTTGTGGTGGCTCCGCTACGGGAGAGAGAGCGACGACGCGCAGAGCGAGGTGATGTCGTTCATGGTGCTGTGGTTCACGGTTGCCTTCGCGATGTTTGCGATCACGCTGACCAAGTTCCACCACTACGCGCTGCCCACGGTCCCCCCCATCGCTGCCGTCACGGGTGTGATGCTCGATCGCGCGTTCGGCGCAGGTCCGCTGTGGCGGCCCAGGCAAGCGTCTACCTACTTCGCAGGCTTGGCCGCGAGCGCGCTACTCCTAGTATACGGCGCGCAACGGCTATTTCCGGGCGGTTGGGATGGCCTGTTGAAGGACGGCCAATTGCCGCGCAACGCCCCGCTGTTCGGCGCCGCGCTGTTCGTGTGCGGGCTCGGACTCGCGCTGTACACGTCGCGGAAGTTCGGACAGCCCCCCAACGTGGAGGACAGCGCTTTCGGCGCCAAGTACGAACGCGCGGTGCTCGCGGTGCTCGGTGTCGCCGCGGCGATTCCCATCGTGCTCGTCGGTCGCGACCTCTCGACTACGGTCTTCAGCGATATCGAAGGCCAAGCGCGCCTGATGCACTTGTTCACCTACAACTATCGCCGCGCCTGGCCCAGCGAATCGCTCAATTTCAACGGCGTTCTCAGCGGCTTCACCCTGGCCGCGACCGTCGTCGCGCTCGGCTTCGCCTGGCCGAAGTGGCGCCGGCACGCGCTCTCTTTGTTCGCGATGGTGGCCGTGTTGTGGACCGCTTGGGGCATCGACGTTTACTTGGTCAATGCCTCGCCGCATTGGGGCCAACGCGAGACCATCCTCGCCTACTACGCCGCCCGCAAAGGCCCTCAAGAGCCGTTCGTCGCCTACCAAATGAACTGGAAGGGCGAGAACTTCTATACCGGCAACCGCGTGCCTGCCTTCGTCTCGAGCGGCGCCAAATTCAAGAGTTTCATCGCCGAACAGAAGAAGAAGGGCACGAAAGTGATGTTCTTCACCACCGAACACAGCCGTATCGCCGCGCTCAAGAGCGAGCTTGGCCCCGTAAAAGACTTCAAGGTCATCACCGACCGCAAGCTCAACAACAAGTTCACCGTCGCCCGCGCCGTGTTCTGAGTCAGGAAGACTGGCCCGGAACTAAAACCGTCTTAGACCACGCCGAACGACGCGATCAGCTTGCGTAAACCGGGGGCGGCGAAGCCGGCCGTCTTGCGGGGTGCGAAGGCGCCGAGGACGAGCGCGCCAATGATGAAGGCGAGCACCGAGCCGGCTTCTGCTGAGCCGAGCCGACCGTTGGAACGCCGCTCGATGCTCGAGATCTCACTGTCGATGAGCTTGCGCATGTGGGCAAACAGCGTGGCATCGCGCACGGCTTCGGCGAAGACGCCGACCCAGCACTTGGCAGCCACCAGATCGGCGTGCTCGTCGAGCTTGAGCGCCCCATCGACGTAGGCGAGCAGCGGGTCTTCGTTGGTTTGATAGTGGTGGACGCGCTGCCGGAACTTGGCGATCAGCTCTTCGACGAGAGCGCGCAGTAGCTCGGCTTTGTCGTCGAAGTGATGGTGCACGAGGCCGGGAGCAATGCCCGCTTCGAGGGCGATCGCTGCGATGGTAGCGCCAGCGTAGCCGTGGTCGGCCAGCACGCGCGCGAACGCTTTCAGAATTTCCGCGCGCTTTTGCTCGCGATTGCTGGGTCTGCCCATACTTTGGTTGGATAACCAATTTACTCGCCGCAGGCTAGTGACATGACCACAACGAGCACCGACCCGGCCTTGATCGCGGTTTGGGTCAGTATGGCCGATCACTTTCTGGATACCGAAACGCGGCACGATCTGCCGCTGACCGCGCTGCGGTGCGTGGAAGCCGGCCTATCCCCGGCGGACGCGCGGGCGATCTGGCAGCACGATGTCTCGCCCGCCGTCGGCTTCAACTTGTTCGATGTGGCTGGCGAATGGGCATGCTGGGATCGCGATTGGCTGATCGCGACGATCGAGTCGGTACGCAAGAGTCGCTGGCATCGACCGGGTATGTGGCGGGCAATGCGTTGGCCGATGCCGCTGATGGGAGGACAGTGGCTGGCGATCGAGCGCTGCATCGACTTTCTGCAGGCCCTGCCTTCGCCGCGTATACGACAGCGCACAGCGAATGATCTGGGGTTCCTTGCGCGCCACTGGTTCGACGTCTCTGGCCGAGCCCTGTCCGGCTTGCCTGAAGAAGAGCGGCGGGGGATTCGTCGCTTGTACCCTGCGCTGTTCGGGTTCTTGCTGGGCTCAGCGCTGTCGGCCAGAGAACGCAAGGGCGCTGAACGACGGATGCAGCTCGCGCTGTCCGAGGTGGCCGCGTGAACGTGAACTTGAACGACCTTCGAGCGCGCTTTCTACGCGCGCTCAGCGAAGCTTCCGTGCAGCGCTCTGGCGCCAGCTTGTTCGCGGAGCTGCTCGCGCGCTACGGCGAAGCTCATCGCCACTATCACACGATCGCCCACGTGGACGCTTGCCTGGGCTCGTTCGATTGGTACCGCGGCTCGGCACGGCACCCAGAGCGCGTCGAACTCGCGCTGTGGTTTCACGACGCGGTGTACGATCCGCGCGCTCACGACAACGAGCACCGGAGCGCGCATTTGGCCGGTGCCCGACTCCACGAACTCGGTGTACCTGGCGCAATCATCGACGAAATCGCGGTACACGTGCTTTCGACTCGGAGTCACCGAGGCGATCATCCGGACACCAAGCTCGTTCTCGATCTCGACCTCGGCATTCTCGGCGCGCCCGCGCACACGTTTGCGGAGTTCGAGCGAGAGATTCGCGCAGAGTATGCGCACGTCGCCGAGGGGGCTTTCGCGCTGGGTCGTCGCGACTTGCTGCGTGAGTTCCTCACTCGCACGGAGATCTACGGCACGCCCGCGGTGCGCGAAGAGCTCGAAAGCCGCGCCCGCGACAACCTACGCAGGCGAGTTCGCGAGCTGATGTTGCTCGAATGAGACGCGGCAGAGCGTCCAGAAGCCGGGCTCGACGCGAGCCACGCGTGTGAGTCGGGCCCGCATGACTGCAGCGACTGTGCGCAACTGAGGTAGAGGTTGACGAGCTGTAGTTCTCAGCAATTGCTGCGCGCTGCGCAATCGCATTTGGAGCGCCGCGACCTTGCCGGCTTTCGACCTGCGTGTTCTGCTTGTTCTGCTTGATGACGACTCCCAAGCAAGACTGCGAAGCGCTGATGAATGCGGTCCTGCCCTTCGCCAAGCGGATGCTCGCGCGCTCTCGAGAGCTCTTTCCGTTCGGTGGCACGATGTCCGTTTCCGGTGAAGTCGCCCAGGTCACCGGCTGGTCGGGCAATGAACGTCCGCCTTCCCGGCAAATCATCGCGCTCCTGAACGGCGGCTTTCGCGATGGCGCGGCGCTCGGGAAGTATCGAGCGACCGCGCTCGTCTACGACATTCGCGTCGTGCCACCGGGCGCTAGGGAGAAGCAGGATGCGATTGCAGTCAACCTCGACCACCGCGACGGCTATTCGGTGGTGGTCGTGTTCCCCTATTCCTTTTCGGACACGGGCGCACTCGAGCTCGGCTCGTCTTTCGCGCGAGCTGGCGCGGCAGTGATCTTTGATCAGTAAGTTCGCCCCCTAGCGTCCGGAACACAGCTCGTGTAACCCGGCGCTCGAAAGCCCGACATGGAGACGAACCTGGATCCGACGGAAGGTGGCGTTGCTGCGAGCCCTGCACGAGTCAAACTGAGCGTCATCATTCCTTGCTACAACGAGGAAAAGACCTTGGCCGCGTGCGTCGGCAAGGTGATGGCGATCGCCGACGAGGATCTACAGCTCGAGCTCGTGATCGTCGATGATTGCTCGAGGGACGCGAGCCGCAGCGTAGCCGCAAGACTTGCCGAGAAGATTCCGAATCTCCTGCTCCTGCACCACGAGATGAACCAAGGGAAGGGCGCGGCACTGCGAACCGGCATCGCTCACGCCACCGGCGATTTCGTCGCCATCCAAGACGCAGACTTGGAATACGACCCGACGGACTTGAAGCGGTTATTGGTGCCGCTGCGCAGGGGTGAGGCCGATGTCGTGCTCGGCTCACGCTTCCTCATCCACGGCTATCACCGCGTTCTCTATTTTTGGCATTCGGTCGGCAATCGGTGCCTGACCTTGCTCTCGAACATGCTGACCGATCTGAACCTGACGGACATGGAGACTTGCTACAAAGTGTTCCGTCGGGACGTGATTCAAAAAATCAAGATCGAAGAGAATCGCTTCGGGTTCGAACCCGAGGTCGTGGCGAAGATCGCCCAAGCGCGCTTGCGGATTTACGAAATGGGCATTTCGTATCGCGGACGCACCTACGCCGAGGGCAAGAAGATCCGCGTCAAGGACGGGTTTCGCGCGCTGTATTGCGTCCTCAAATACAACCTGCACGACGCGCCTTGGATCATCCAGTTCTTCTTCTACATCTTCATCGGTGGTGCAGCGGCGATCGTCAACCTGCTGCTCTTCTTGGCGCTGCTACCGCTGCTCGACGTCACGGCGGCGGCGTTGAGCGCGTTCTTCGGCGGCGCGTTGGTCAATTACGTCCTTTCGGTGCAGTTCCTTTTTCGTCGCAAGGCGAGGTGGAATTCCGTGACCGAAATCTTGGTGTTCCTCGCCGTGGTCGGCGCGGTCAGCATCGTCGATCTGTACTCGACGCGCTTCTTCGTCGGGACCGGTCTGAGGCCGGCATTTGCCAAGGCCGCCGCAACGGCGGTCGGGCTCGTGCTCAATTTCGCTGGCCGTCGCCTGCTGGTATTCCCGGAAAAACCGCGCCCGGACTGGAAGCCCCAACACTGAGACGCTCGCGCGGAAATCACCCACTGGCGAGCCCGGGCGTGGTGTCGGTCAATTTTCGCCGCAGACGCTAACCTGCCGACGGCTCGTCGAGCTTCACGTACCCCGGCATCTCTTCGATGCGCTCGATCCACGAGCGGATCGCCGCGTACGGCTCCAAGCTGAAGCCGCCCTGCTCGGCGCAGTGTACGTATGCAAACAACGCGATGTCGGCGATCGTGTAGCCGGCGTCGGTCAAGAACAGGTAGTCGTGCAAGCGCTGCTCGACGATCGACAGGGCACAGTTGCCCAGCCGGTTCCACGCGGCGATCTCTTGCGGCAGCGTGGCGACGACGTCCGGGAAGGTGCGGCGAAAACGAGC
>Ga0164307_10000011_pt1 | contig 75998 bp, 60 predicted proteins | sample Whisoiple_243_MG_FD_110214 | JGI IMG/M metagenome (GOLD analysis project Ga0164307, IMG submission 110214) | Soil microbial communities amended with fresh organic matter from upstate New York, USA - Whitman soil sample_243_MG | ecosystem: Environmental > Terrestrial > Soil > Unclassified >...
ATGCCGGCGGCGATACCGGTCGCGCGGGTGGCGGTACAGCAGGCACGGGGGATGCGGCCGGCGCGGCCGGCACGCCACTCTCCGAGACCTTGGACTTCGTCTTCGATCGCGAAGTGCTGCCCATCGGCGGCAACGCTTTTGCGGTGGATCTGGACGGCGACGGTGGGCCCGACAACGCCTACGGAAAAGTGCTCGGCGCGCTGAGCCTCTACAACTTTCCGGCGCAAAGCTTGGCCGACGCCGAGACGAATGCTGGGCGCGGACTACAACTGCTCGCGCTCGATCCGGTCGATACCAACTTGGCCTCCGGCAGCACAACACTCAAGCTGTGGCGCGCCCTGCAAACGAACCCCGACTTCACGGGCACGGGCCTCTTCGCTATCGACAGTGCGGCGCCCAACGCGAGCTTGAGGGGTGTCATCGAAAGCAGCCAACTCACGAGCGTGAAGTTCGCGCCCGGCGCGCGGTTGCCTCGGATCCTCTTGCACTTGCCGCTCGGCAACACCGTGGATTTGCCCATCTCCGTCTACTCAATCTCGTTCCGCGTCGCGGCCGATGGCCTCAGCGAAGGACAGCTGAACGGCGCGGCATCGGCGAGCGACGTGGATGCCATCGTCCCCGCGGCATTGGCGGCACAGTTCGACACGGTGTGCACCAGCGTGGCCCCCCCGACTCAGGAATGCCAAACAGCACTACTATTGTTCGATACCGATCAAGACCATCGCATCAGCGCGGACGAACTACGCGCTTCTGACGTGATCAAGGCTGTGCTCGCGCCGGATACCAAGCTCTTCGACGAACAAGGCAACTTTGCGCCCGATGGTACCGCAGAAACGAAGGACGCCTTTTCGGTCGGCTTTGGCTTCACCGCGGTGCCTGCGCGCATCACGCACTGAGAGGAAGCTTCCATCGCGCTCCTTCGAGCTGAACTTGGGCGGTCGCAGCGACCGCCCAAGTTCTAGGCGTTGCAAGCCGCTGCACGCCATAGCGAAGCACGCGGCAGCGTAGAACGGCTCGCACCTGGCTCGAATCCACGGCCAATTGCTGGGTTCCGGCGCTCTTCGTGCCGGGACCGTCGCTTGCTCGGAGCGTCGAAGCGAGGCGACGAACCGCTCGCTTCGCCAGGCTCAGTTCCGGCTGGGAAAGATGCCTTCGAGCGCGATGATGAAGTTGATCGCCAAGAGCGGTTGTCGATTTTCGTGAGCCTGACCGCCGCCCGCGATCGTCGACGTGGCCGCAGCCATCGCCGAGGTTCCCGATGATGCATAAAACGGAGTTTGATCCTGATTCGCGAGCACGGCCCCGAGCGGGCTCGGCGTGGTCGGTGCACCATCCGAACAGGGCGTGGCAAAGCCATGATTGTGCGCGGGCATTTGGGTCGTGATCAACGTCACACTCTCGACACCCATCGCCTGACCGAGGTTGTACGGGCTCAGCCCGGGGCCGGAACCCGGGTGAAGCGGAACTCGCCCGCGCAGATCCGGCAGGGCAAATGTCGTCTGTCCATTCCCTCCGAAGGTGGTGCCCAAGATCGAGAACAGCGCGGTGTTCTGTGCGATCGACAGCAGTTGGCCATCGCACAGCGCCCAACCTTTCGGCGCAAAATTTCCGCAGAACAAGATGATCGATCCAATGAACGGTTCCAACATACGAGGTCTCCTTCTGTTCGCTCGAGTTGCGACTGACGCGTGGTACCGATGGCCGCGCGCCGTGCGGCGCTCGGCATTTCAGAAAAACCCGAGCAAACATCAATGATGCCTGATTTGCAATTTGCGCGCGACAGGCGGAATTCGACACAGGTCATTTTGCAACGCGCACGTGAATCGTCCGCACGAAGTCGCTTTCGACGACGCGGTCGAGTCAGGTGCCCGCGAGGCGACTCTGGGTGACGCGCCGTGATTTGCGCAGCGTGCCGACGGCGAGCAAGAGCGAGATGATGATGCCGAACACGCCCGGCCCCGCGAAGAAATATTTCCAGGCGAGCACGGTGTTGGCAACGTGGCTCACGACGAATGCCCAGGCGATGAATTGCAGGCGCGGCCAGAGCTCGCTGGGGATGCGCTCGAACTCCCAGGCCACGAATGAAGACAGCAGGAGAAAAATGGAGGTCGTGAGTCCGAAGCCGAACCAGAAACCGTACCAGGTGCAGTCGGCACCATTGAACTCGAAATGCACGCTCTTCATGGCCTCGAACACCGCGTCGGACGCGGGCCCGAGGCTCTTTTGGGCCAGCATGCCACCACCGGTGTGCATCAAGCAAAAGACGAACAGGAGAACGCTCGCGCTGCGGAAGGCCGTAATGCTTTTCACGATGACTTTCCCCAATGTGCCGAGAGCCAGCTGAGCACGCGTTCCCAACCGTTCGCGTGGCTTGCGCACAGTTCGTGCGCGTCACCAAAACCTTCATGGCGGATGACCACGCGCGTGCCACCTTCGATCGTCGTCAAGCGCCACGTGATCGTGGTCACTCTGTTGGTCGTGTCCCAATCGGGTTTCCAGGTCTGAACGAGCTTGGTCGGTGGTTCGATCTCGCAGAACTCCCCGTGCACCGAGAAAGCCTTTCCATCCGCGCCGACACCATCGCTGCGCCACGCGCCGCCGACGCGAAGCTCGCCAGTCCACTTCGTGACGCGATAGAGCTCCGGCGAACCCCACCAGAGCGCCACTTCTTCCGAAGTAATCGCGCGAAATACGCGCTCCACCGGCGCAGCGATGTCGATCGTGGCGAGCAGCATGCCTTGAGTCACATCGGCAACGGCACGAGCTGCACTATTTTGCAAAGTACTCATCGTTCATTCTCCAGGTATCGCTTCAAGTTGTTGAGGCTATCGATCCAGAACGCGCGGTAGCCCTCCACCCAACCCGCGACCTGTTGCAAAGGCAGCGGATGAAGTCGGTACACGCGCTCTCGTCCCATGCGCTGCTCGGAGACCAACGCCGCGTCACGCAAGACTCGGAGGTGCTTGGAAATCGCGGGCCGCGTCTGCTCGAAAGCGACGGCCAGTGCGTTCACCGGCGCCGGCCCCGCCCGCAATCGGTCGAGGATCGCGCGACGGGTTGGATCGGCAATGGCACGGAAAATGTCGTGGGGTTGGGCGGCGCTCATGGTGAGTCGAGGCCCACAATACGTAACCATTCGCTCACTCGTCAAATCATTTATCCAATTTATAAGCCACTTTTTAAAAAATATACGTTTACATATGGTTTCCTATTGCAGCGGAAGTCGCGTAGGGCGCAGCCGGCTCAACGGGCTCGCTCCCCGACTTCAGCTCGACGCGGTGTGCGCGTTCGGACGCAGCCGACTCAGCCATTCGCCCTTAAGATACGAACCATGGCTTTCGGGCAAAGCGGGGGACCTCGGCGTGAATTCTTGCTCGCGTGCGCGAGCACATTGACGGCAAGCTGTGCCCGACGACCGGACGCGCCCGTGCCAGCGAAGGGCCCCTCCGCGGGCACCTCGCGCAGGCCGAGCGTCGCGGTAGTTGGCGCCGGCCTATCCGGCTTGTCCGTCGCGCATTCGTTGGTGGAGCTCGGCTATGAGGTACGCGTGCTCGAGGCGACTCAACGCGCGGGTGGCCGCATCTTGACCATTCGTTCGCCGTTCGTCGATGGGCAATACGTCGAGGCGGGCGCCAGCCACGTGGTCAATGATCCGGCGTTGCTAAAGCTGTGCCGCGCCATGGGAATTCAGCTGGTAGAATGGGCGCCCCAGCGTGGACTTTCGCGCATCACGCTGCACGGAACAGAGCGCAGCGCATCGTCGTCCAATGCCTCGACAGCAAATCGACCCGCGCTCAGCGCGGAAGAAGAGCAGCTCGGCGCTCAAGGTCGAATGCGCAAATACTTTGCCGAGGCGGAAACGTTCGATCCCACCGCACCACTTCCGGAAAGTTTGTGGCACCTCGATGAATTGAGTGGTGCTGCGCTCTTGCGGGAGCGCGGCGCATCGCCGGGCTTCATCAGCTCGATGGACGGCATGCTGGGCGTCGGTGATGCCGGGCTCGAAGGCATGAGCGCACTCTTCATGCTCCTCCAGTGGTCTTCAATTTTACGAGAGATCAAGCTCGGAGGGAATAGCCGCATCGTGGGTGGCTGCGATCGATTGCCGAGCGCGATCGCGCGCCAGCTCGGTGATCGCATCTCATACGGCTGCGAGGTGCGGAGCGTGCAACGACAGGGCCACGCCGTGGAGATACGCTTTCAGCGCGCGGGCAGCCATCAAAGCCTCACGGTCGATCACGCGGTTCTTGCCATCCCCCCACCCTTGTTGCGACGGCTCGCGATCAGCCCGGCGCTACCGGCAGACAAATCCCGCGCAATCAATGAAATTCCGTTGGAGAACGTCACGCGCGTTTGGGCCCAAACCAGTCGGCGATTTTGGATCGAGCGGGGCGAGTCAGGCCGCGTCGACACGGATTCGCCCCTCGGCCCCGTCCGTGACGAAAGCGAAGGCATGAGCGGCACTTCGGGGCTCCTCGGATTGTACGTGAAGCGCGCCGAGGCGCGCCGGCTAGCGGCGCTGAGCGCTGAACTTCGTGAGCAAGCCGCACTGGATTTTCTGGAGCTCGCGCAGCCCGATCTCAAGCGCCATCTCGTGGCCACCGCGAGCAAGTGCTGGAGCAGCGACCCCTTTCAGCAAGGCGCATACGCTTATTTCAAAGTCGGACAGGCCTCGACCTTCGGCCCCGCGCTCGCGCGACCTGAAGGGCGTTTGCACTTTGCGGGCGATCATGCGTCCCACCGCCCCGGCTTCATGCACGGGGCTCTTGCCGCGGCTCAGCGTGTCGTCGAAGAGGTGGTGGGCTATCACGCCTGAAAGCGATGCAACCTCCGCAGGATTGTGCCGCGTGAAACCAAGGTCGGACGAAGCGTCCGCTACTGCCCCAGGCAATAGCGTTGAACCCGGCTGCGTTCAGGATCGAATCCGCAGGCATAGCCTTTACAGCAGTCGTTGTTCGATTGACACGCCACGTCCCCGCAGGTCTCGCCTGCAGCTTGCGATTCGCCTTCGGAATCTTTTGCAGGCGCGGCGCCGACTGCGTCGGGCTCCGCCGCTGCCTTTTCATCACTACTCGTTTTGGTCATGGGCTGCTCGGCACACGTCACGACCGCAAAGAGCAGGAGCAAAACGGATGGAAGTTTGACCCTCGCCATAGACATTGGGACCCTTTCTTTGGCGGCAGCCGCGGCCTCGAGCGCAGCGGTGCCCGTTCAGAAGTGGCTGAATGCGCACGTCTCCCGGCCCCTTGCTATTAAGCCCGTTGGCTCGCGATTGCCAGTCGCTAAATCTGCCGGTAAACCTCACCTGCCAGAGGGATTCGCCTGAAAGCCGCTTTCGAGGCAAATGCGCTAGCCGAGATCCTCGGCACGCTGCAGTTCTCCAACACTGACAGAATCGCCAACTCGACCCTGCAGCCCCCGCGCTTCGATCGATCGCGGCGCCGATGCAGTCGAAAAGCGACAGGATGTACGAAACCGGATCCGCCGAAAGGCGGCGAGAGAACGGCGAAAGACAAAGTGACCATATCGCGCGAAGCCTTTAATTGCCTGTTACAATCAGGCTCAGAAGTTTGCTCAGGCACCGTTCGCGCTGACACGCCCAACGACGACGCCGGTAGGCTGGTTCTCATCTCGGAATAACGGGTGAAGGTCGAAGGCGGCCCCGCCCGTGTGACGACCGCGTTCGACAGTCGTCCTCCAGCGCTCCGTGGCGGAGCACGGCCATTGCGCGAACGAGGTACTTTGTTTGCACAGTATCCGTCGATCGACGAGAGCGCTCGTCGCTAACGTCTCAGCGAATCGACATCGAGGAGAGAGCGCCGCGAGGAGTCGCCACGAGAGCTACGCGCCGCCATATACTTTCCGCGCCCGCTTACCCAAAACACCAGCGAGCAAATATCGAGAGCCGCGCGCCTCGACCTCGATCATCGACCGACTCAGATCGCGAGGTCCTCAGGCGTGCGTTGGTGTGTGCTCGGAGTTCGGAGCGACCGAGACTCGAACTCCGAGTGCGAATAGCGGCGTCGATGTGCGCGGCAAATCGCCTTGTGTTCCCGCTACCTACTTAACCAGAAATTCGATTTGACCGTACGCGCGTAGCAGTCAGAAGCATTGTTTATTCTTCGCCGCGCGAGCTCCAGCTCGAGGGCCAAACAAAAGGGCTACTGTGGGTTCCAGTCTAAGTCTCAGAAGTGCCGCGTTCGTTCTGTTCTCCTGGTTTGCCATGGCCTGCTCCGGCGCTCCCGAGGTCGTAACCCCGGGTAACCAGCTCCAGAACGGGACAGCCGGTACAGCGGGTACAGACGGCAGCCAAGTCGACCCCGGAACGAGCGGCGGCCACGGCATCGATACGAACCCTGGCAACAACTGCCGGACGACTTGCGACGACGGCGAATGCGGCCCGGTAGCTGACGGCTGTGGCGGCATCATCAAGTGTGGCGGCTGCAAAGCTCCCGAGACTTGCGGTGGCAGCGGCGTACCGAGCCACTGCGGCGTACCCGACACCACAGACGTCCCGCCCTGTGAACCGAAGACTTGCGCCGATTTGGGAGCCAGTTGCGGCCTGGAAGCGGACGGCTGCGGCGCGGTGCTCGATTGTTGGGGTAAGGATGCGATCCAGGTCGACGGCAAGTCGCACTGTGCCGACGTCGCCGCGGATTGCGTGGGCGGTGAGTGTAAGGTCCTCTCGTCTTGCAAAGCCCTCACTTGCGCGGACTATCCGAACGCGACCGGGCTGTGCGGCCCGGTCAGTGACGGTTGTGGAGGCACGCTCGACTGCGGCTTCAGCTGCGCGACTGGCGAGGTCTGCGGCGTCGACCAGGCTGGCAAGTGTGGCAAAGCCAGCTGTCAGCCGATGACTTGCGAAGCGGCACTGATGGGTAAGCCGCAAGGCTACTGTGGTTATGTGGCGGATGGTTGCGGCGGCCAGATTGCCAATTGCGCGACCACCTGTTCCGGCAGCGACACTTGCGGTGGCGGTGGAACGCCGGACGTCTGTGGACACGGCACCGTGGCCTGCGTTCCCAAGACTCAGGCCACCTGCGGCACGACCTGTGGTCCCATCAGCGATGGCTGCTCGGGGACTTTGGACTGCGGCGGTTGCACGGACCCTCAGTCGTGCGGCGGCGGCGGCGTACCGAGCCAGTGCGGCGCCCCGGTTTGCCAACCGAAGACCTGCCAGAGCGTCGGCGCGAACTGCGGGTCGATGCCGGACGGCTGTGGCGGCACGCTCACTTGCGGGAGCTGCGGCAACAACCAAGTCTGCAACGCGAATCAATGTCAGGACGTCGTATGTAAGCCGAAGACGGCAGCCGAAGTCTGTACGGGGTTGTGTGGCACCCAGAGCGACGGCTGCAGCGGGACCGTGAATTGCGGCGGCTGTACGGCGCCCAACACCTGCGGCGGTGGCGACACACCGAGTGTGTGCGGTGTGCCGCCGTGTGTGCCGACGACCTGCCAAGCCGCGGGGGCGACTTGCGGCCCGATTGGTGACGGCTGCGGCGGTATCATTCCGTCTTGTGGCACCTGCTCGGGCCAAGACATTTGTGGCGGCGGCGGGACGCCCAGCGTGTGCGGGCATTCCACGACTGGCAACACCTGCACTGGGCTGTGCCAAAACCAAGTCGCGTGCACGGCCGGCCAGGAAACGCGCCTGACCGGTGTGGTGTACGCGCCCAACGGCACGGAGCCGCTGTACAACGCGCTCGTCTACGTCCCGAACGCGCCCTTGCCCGCGATTGCCAGCGGGGCGAGTTGCGTGCGCTGTCAGGACGAGGATCTCGGTAAGCCCATTGCTGCGGCGCTCACGGGTCCCGACGGCTCGTTCGTGCTCAAGAACGTCCCGGCGGGCGTCAACTTCCCCTTGGTCGTCAAAATGGGCAAGTGGCGTCGCGTGGTGACCATCTCGAGCGTGCCGAAGTGCACGAACCTCGACCTCGCATCGGGTCAAACTCGGCTCCCGCGCAACATGAACGACGCGAGCACCGAGAATGTGCCGTACCTCAGCATCCCCAAGACCGCGATGGTCACTGGTGACGTCGACGCGCTGGAGTGCGTGCTGCGCAAGATCGGCGTGAGCGACAGCGAGTTCACGCTGCCGAGCGGCACTGGGCGCATTCACATGTACCGCGCCAACGGCGGCAACATGGGCTGCAGCGCCTACAACAAGGACGGCACGTGCAAGACGTACGTCAATGCGCCGCTCGCCAATCTGTTCTCGGGCACCACCGTGAACAACTACGACCTCGGCATCTTCGGCTGCGAAGGTGGCGAGAACGAGCACAACACCTACGACGCGGCGTTGCGCACCTGGGCTGACAACGGTGGCCGAGTGTTCGCCTCGCACTACAGCTACACCTACCTGCACGACAACGGCAATTTTGCCAACACGGCAACTTGGGGCGGTCCGTACAACAACAACGGCTCGACCACCACGGGCATCATCGACAAGCTCTCGCCCAAAGGCACCGCCTTCAACAGTTGGCTCGGCAACGTGAACGCTTGGCACCCGACCTACGGCAGCGGCTACATCTCGATCACCGATCCGCGTGACTACGTGAAGTCCGTCACCAGCGGCAGCGAGCGATTCGTCTACACGGATTCGACGGTCAAGATCAACGGAACCCAGATCGACAAGCAGACCGCGATTCAACAGTACGCTTTCAATACGCCAGTCGGCGCCGACTCGAACAATGTCTGCGGCCGCGTGCTGTACAGTTCATTCCACGTCGCCGGCGTCTCCGGCGCAGGCAAGAAGATCTTCCCCAACTACTGCTCGACCGGGCCGCTCACGCCCCAAGAGAAGGTACTGGAGTTCATGATCTTCGATCTTTCGGCGTGTGTCTCCGTCGGCGCTCCGCCGCCTCCCACGACGTGCACGCCCAAGACCTGCACGAATATGGGCGCCAATTGCGGGCCGGTCGCTGACGGCTGCGGCGGCATCCTCAACTGCGGCACCTGCACCGCTCCGGCCAGCTGCGGCGGTGGCGGTACACCGAACGTGTGTGGCAGCAACTGCAAACAAACGACCTGCGGCGCGAAGGGCGCCAACTGCGGCACGATCGCGGATGGCTGCGGCGGTACCCTCGACTGTGGGACTTGCACGAGTCCGGCGGTCTGCGGTGGCGGCGGCACCAGCAATGTGTGCGGCGTCCCGCAATGTCAGCCGTTGTCCTGCGCCTCGGCTCACGCCGAATGTGGACCGATCGCGGATGGTTGCGGCAACACCATCAACTGTGGCTCGTGCACGACGGGCACCTGCGGCGGTGGCGGCACACCGAATGTGTGCGGCACGGGAAGTTGTTCTCCGCTCAGCTGCCAGAGCGTCGGTGCGAACTGCGGCCTGATCGGTGACGGCTGTGGCGGCACCATCTCTTGCGGCACCTGCGCGACGAACAGCACTTGCGGTGCCGGTGGGCCAAACAAGTGCGGCGCGGCTTGCACGCCTCGCACGTGTAACCAAGCGGGCGCGGACTGCGGCTTCGTCGGTGATGGTTGCGGTGGCGTGCTCAACTGCGGCACCTGTTCTTCACCGCTGATTTGCGGCGGTGGCGGCGTGGCCAGCAAGTGCGGTGGCGCATGCACGCCCCGGACCTGCGCTCAAGCGGGTGCAGCGTGTGGCGCGATCGCCGATGGCTGTGGCGGCATTCTCCAATGCGGCGCTTGCCCGACGGGTAGCAGCTGCGGCGGCGGTGGTGTCGCGAACCAATGCGGCGGCGGCGCTTGCGTGCCACGCACCTGCTCGGCCGTCGGTGCCAACTGCGGCAGCGTGGGTGACGGCTGCGGTGGCATCCTCGACTGCGGCATGTGCGTCGCTCCGCAATCGTGTGGTGGCGCTGGGGTCGCGAACAAGTGTGGCACGGGTAGCGGCGGTTGCGTCCCCCTCAGCTGCGCGCAACAGAACGCCAACTGCGGCCCGGTTGCCGACGGCTGTGGCGGACTGCTCGACTGCGGCGTGTGCACCTCCGGCACCTGTGGCGGCGCGGGTGTTCCTAGCCAGTGCGGCACCGTCGGTTGATGCTCTGAAGCCGCGGCGATCGCGAATCGCCGCGGCTTCACCACATTTCAAATCAACCTAACCTCACATCACCGGGCGTGGTTCCGGTCTCTTTTCGACGCGAAGCGAGATCGGCGGGATGTGCTCGGGCAGTGGATTGCCGTCGCGGAGCAGGGCTCGATCGAAGACGACGCTCACGGTTTCGCCCACCGCGAGCTCTGCGAAGGAGAAGCGCACGTTCACCGCATGTTCGCCTCCCGGGGGGATCGTGTAGTACGACTCCGACCCGCCTGGCTTCCGGTGGCGCGTTCCCTTGGAACACGACAGCGCGATTTCGTCTCGCGCCACTAGCAGGAACTTGTCGCTCAAGTTGAAGACATGGAACTTGAGGATGTCTCCATCGACCCCGCGCAGCACGACTCTCGCCTGCGCCGGCAATTCGACCGTCCCCTGAATGGGGGTGAGCGGCGGCGCGGTGCCCAGGCAGGCTCCGAGCAACATCGTGCCCGCGAGCGCGACTCCCCAAGCTGCAACCCGGTACGCCTGCACCATTCGCCGATGATTTCGACAACGAGCCCCGAATCCCTTCATTCGATAGGGATTAGTACATACCAAATCGCAACGCACCCCATTCCTGAGCGGTGGAATTGGCGGTTTCCGTTCACCAAACTCGAAATGATCTCAGACTGAACGGGTCTAAAGCAAGACTATTGTCATTCTGTTAACAGGCGCATCGATCAGGCGCGCACCTGCGCTCGTGCGCTCTCCTAGCCCCGGCGATCGCGCTCTGGCTTCGCGCCAATCTCCTGGAGTAGGTTCGGACCGGGCGGGACTGTGCCTGCCGGTAATCCTGGAGATGCGATGAAGAACCATCTTTCATTCGTGCTTGGTTTTCTTTTCCTGATCAGCGCCACCGCGCCTGCGCTTGCTGACGACAAGCCGCCACCGACACCGGACAAGGGCTCGGAGCGAAAGCCCGGTAAGCATCACGACGGCCTACCCGGTCGTGACGGCAAAGGCCACGAAGACATGAAAGGTCACGAGCACCCGGAGCACCCCGGAATGCCCGATCGCGACGGCGGAGCCATGCCCGGAATGCACGCCGAGGAACGGGACGGTGGACCACCCGGGCACCGCGGCTACAAGAACGCGGTGCGCGAGCTGTATCAAGATTTGAAGGACGGTAAGGTCAAGAAAGACGAGCTCAAAACGAAACTCGCGCAGCTGCAGGAGACGCGCGACGAGCGCCGCAAAGAACATCGCGAAGACATCGGGAAGCGTTGGGGATCGACGCTGGCGAAGCCACCCGCTCGAGACGAGCTCAAGCTCCACGCCCGGCGCATGGCAATGCTGAACCGCGCGCTCGTGCTGGCACAAGAAGATACCAAGCCCGACAAGGACAAGACGCTCGACCGCATCTCGAAGTTGATCGACAAAGAGAACGCACGCCACGAGCGCGCGATGACACACATTCAGTCGCAGACTGCGGCGACAGCGTCGGCCTCGGCCGGCGCTCCTGCCCCATCTGCAGCGAACATCGCGTCTGGAGGTAGCCAATGAACCGCTTTTTTGCCGTAGCCACCCTGTGCCTAACCGTAGCCGCTTGCGAGAAGAAAGACGCGCCCGCCAGCGCTGACTCGGCGAAGTCGAGCAACACCGTGGAAGCGCCCGCCGCGCCGTCGGCCGTCCCAGTCGCCGTTGCGCCACCCGTCGTCGACGTGAGCACGCTCCCCGTCGAAGAGGATTTCGAAGCCGACGCCGAAAAAGAGCTGACCGTCGCCAACTTGAGCGCCAAACTCGACGACCTCGACAAAGAGATCAGCGCGCCGTAGCTGTTGGCAGTGAACGAATCGGCCGCCCCGCGAAAACAACGCTTCGCGGCGAGCACTGCTCGCCGGTGCGTTGGTCGCGTGGGTGGCCTAGCGACGACGAGTTCCGGTGTCTGGTTTTGGGCGATCTCTGGCTCCTCGACGCACCTCCCTGCCCACCGACCACCTCACGAGCCGCCCCCGCGATTTCTTCGGAGGAGCAACATGGCCAGCGCTGACGCAGTTCTTGGAGCGCGGCTTTTCTAGCCCAAGACGAGGGTGGCTCGACGCCGTTCGGGCAGCGGCTAATCTGCCCACGATGTCGGGTCGCGTGGCGTGTCTGGTCAGTGGCAGGGTGCTCGTGGTGCACGGTGAAGGCGAGCCGCTCGAGCTCGAGAGTCCCTACGCCGAGCAGATCGGCGCCCGTGAACGCGCCATCGAGCGGCGCAATGCTTGGAAGACGCAAGGCACGGGCGCGACCTTCATGGGTCGCGGCAGCGGGCCGCTGTGGGGCGAACCCGAGCGCGACCTGCCGCCTGCTCGAATCGTGGGCCTGAGTCGAGGACGCACCGCAGACGAACTGTGCTACTCGGTGACGAGTGGCGTGGTCTCCGGGCTCTTCGCGCAAGAGCCGGGCACGCGCAACGAACATCGGCTGCATCACAATGCCGATGCGGCGGTCACCGAAATCGAGCTCAGCGTCGAGCACGAGACCGTCGCTTGTACCGTGCACGGCAAAGGCGGCACCAGCGCCATCGCCATTCTCGCCGACGACGGTCGCGGCGTGCGCACCGTCACCGAAGGCGACGTGGTCGATCGCGCGCCGCGTTGGGTACCGGGCCCGGGCAAGCAGCTCGTGTACGCCTCGGCTGGCATCGGGCGCACCCGCAGCGGCACATTTGCCGGACTTGGACCGTTCGCGATTCATCGCCTGAACCTCGACGACGGAAGCATCGAAGTGCTGATGGCCGACGCCAAGTACGACTATTTGGCGCCGGTTCCCACCTCCGAAAGCGAGATCTATGCGATCAGGCGCCCGTATCGCGATCCGAGACCGCGCGTGTCCCCGTTTGGCGTGCTTCTCGACACCCTGCTCATCCCGTTCCGACTGCTATTCGCGCTGTTTCAATACTTGAGTTTCTTTGCCGCGCGCTACACCGGCAAACCGCTGATCACGAGCGGGAACGCGCAACAGAAAGCAGCGGACGCCGAACGGATGATGGTCTGGGGCAACCTGATCGACGTGGCTGCCGACGCTGACAAGGCAGCCGACGCCGACGCCCAACTAGGCAAGGGCTACGAGCTCGTGCGGATCACCCCGAAAAAGACCGAAGTCGTCACGCGCGGTGTGATTGCCTTCGACGTGCGCGGCGACGAGCTTGCCTACTCCGACGGCAACGCCGTGTACCGCATGCCCACGAGCGGTGGTTCGGCACAAAAGCTCGCAGCCGTGAAATGGGCCGAGGGTGTGGTGATTTGCTGATTGACGCTCAGTCCGCCCAGAGTGACGGGCTGACCGCGGCGCTCGGCCTTCACGTTCAAAAGGCTTCACCACCCGTCGCCAAGCCGTCAGTGCACTCGGCACGGCAGAGAATCCGAGCGCCAAGCTGACGACCTCGACCCCGACGGCGAAGGCCCAGTGCGCGTCGCCGCACTCAGCGATCCGTGCGCGCAACGACCGCGCTGGGATCACCGAGCGAGGTCCCGTTCGCTCGACGGCGCGGCGTCGAGGTGTGGGCGAGCGCGTACTGCATCGGCGTCACCGCGTAGAAACGCTTGAAATGGCGGTTAAAGTGGCTTTGATCCGCGAATCCGCAGCGCAGCGCGACATCGACCGGGGGTGCGCCTTCGAGCAACAACCGTCGCGCTTGGTGCATGCGCAGACAGAGTTGATAGGCATGAGGCGGCAGTCCATAGCGTTGCTTGAATGCACGCAGCGCTTGGAAGCGGCTGAGTCCGACGCGCTTGGCGAGCGTCTCCAGATCGACGTTGATGCCTTCCTCGTTCAGGCACTCACGCATGAGTGAGGCCGCGCGAGCTGGCGGCCCCGCGACCGGAAGCGGCTCCCGAGCACCTTGGATGAGCTCGCCGATCATCACCTCGGACAGCTCGAGCAACGTCGACTGTACTTGCATGGCCGAGGCCGCTGGCTCGAATACCTCGAAGAAAGTGGCGAAGTGCGAGCGAAGCGAGGCAGACATCGGCTTCATGATCTTTGCCCAATCAGGACGAACGGAGCCTGGTTGTTGCTCGTCCAACCATTGTTCGATGATCGCGGGCTGGAGCTGCAGAACGTCGAACGAGCCGGCGCTGTGGGGGTTGCCGATCGTCAGCTCACCGGGCAGGTTGCAGAACGCAAGCCCGGGCTCCGCCGCATGCGCCTGCCCACGGGTAAACGCCGTGCCTAGCCAGGTTCTGAAGACCACGACTGCATAAGAGTCGGGAATGACGCGCCACTCACGCGGTGATTGCCGAGCCGCAAGCACCTCGACGCCGGGTAGCGCGCTCGAGCGTCGATACTCGACGACCTCGTTCGACCCGCTTGCCTGACCCGTCACCGGTACATTCTCGGTAGTTCAGCCGCCCAAAGCACGGGAAATGCTCGGAGCGCCGCCGAAAACCGGAGCGAGCGCTCGTGCTGCGCCGAATTCGAACCGTCGCGATCTGCCACGCTGGCGTCGATCCGCGAGCTGAGCAGGAGTCGCGACCTTCTGGCCGGACCGTGTGTCAATCGCCAATGAATCGTTCGCGCAAGCGTTACAACCACGACACGCTGCGGAACCTTTCCTCTCCTACTTTGCTCGCGTCTCATTTTTGGGGCGCTCGAGTTCCAGCAGCGCAGCTCGAAGCACGGCAATGTTCCCGCACTGCGCGTAGCGCAGCGGATTCGCGAGCGCGACTTCGCCCGGTCGTTCGCAGCTCAGCGAGCTCGCCACTGACATGGACGTCGTCATCCCACCTCTCGTTACCCACTTTCGAGTGAGGAGCTCGAAAGCTGGCCTTGTCAGCCGGTTCACCAGTCTAGACTGCGGCGCGGTGCCCGCAACGGAAGGTATCTCATGATCACGGATGTCGACGTACTGATTGTCGGAGGCGGCTGGACCGGCGTGAGTGCCGCGCTCACGTTGCACGAGCACAACCTGGCTCACCCGAACGACGCGCTGACCTTTGCCCTACTCGAAGGGCACTCGAGTCGTCTGGGTGGCAGAACCCACAGCTACGAATACGCGTGGAACGACCAGGGCTCGCCGCACACCACGGCCTTCGAACACGGGGCGCAGTACGTTGGCCGCACGCAATCGGCCATCTGGGAGCTCATTCAGCGCGCGACCGAACAAGGCTTGATCTCGCGAGACGCGCTCATCGACGGCTATGCGGCACGCTTGCCCTACAAGGAGCAAGTGATGATGATCGCCGGCAAGCGCTATCCCTACAACCGCGACGAGGCCCTGTTCGGCATCGGTGGGGTCCCGCCAGGCCTCGGGCTCTGGGACGTCATCGGCGTGCTGGTGATCGTGGACGTGATCCAAGCGGCCGAGCGCGCCATCAACGTGCTTTCGCCTTGACTCCCCCGATTGGGTCACCCAATTGGACAACCCAGCGCTCTTGCAGTGGATCGAGTCGTTCCACCTGCCTCCAGCTTCCGTTTCGCTACTGCGAGTCTCCGTGGAGGCCGTCATCAGCGTCGAGGCAGACCAGGTGTCTGCCTTCTATTTCTTTTGGTACTGCGCCTGCAACGGCGGTTTCCTCAATGAGGTCAACGACGAAGACAACGGCCCGCAGCAATTCTACTTGGCCAGCGGCTTCGACAACTTGGTCGAGAAGCTCGCCGCCCCCGTGGCCGAGCAGATCCACCGCGAACAGGTGGTGCAAAAGGTCGACTACACGGAGCCGAGCGTGGTGACGGTCACCACTCAATACCGCACGTTTCGCGCGAAGAAGCTGATCGTGGCGACCTCACCCGCGAGCGCCAACAAGATCGCGTTCGAGCCGCCGTTGCCCGCGGCTTGGCAAAAGCTCACTTCGCAGCCCATGGGCACGACCGTGAAATGCCAGGTCTTCTACCGGACGCCGTGGTGGCGCAACGTCGCTGCGCAGAGCGATTCGGCGAAAGAAGGCGTGCCCCAATACACCGGCTACTGCGGCGCCAACGACTATCCGGTGATTTGGGTGATGGACTACAGCCCTGCAGGGCCGAAGCCGAATTATGATGACCAAGGCTGTTATGCGTTGATGACCTTCACCATCGGCTCAGAAGCCAAGGACCTCCTCAAAGAGCCAACCAAAGCCCACGTCGTCGAATGGGTGACGAAGGCGCTTTGCGAGCTCTTCAACGATACGCGCGCGCTCTCCGACTCGAGCGAGTACATCGACCTGAAGTGGTTCTCTTGGGACGAACGCACGCCGCTAATTCCCGGGGGGCCGAACACCGTGTTTGCGCCGGGCATCCTGACGGGTCCGGAAGCCCCCGCCAAAGCCCTCGATCGCCCGGTCGACGGCAGGGTGTACTTTGCTGCCGCCGAGCTGTCCTGCAAGTCCCCGGCGGCCCGGCAGACCACTCAACCGACTTTCGTGCCGACTTGGCAATCGTTGGGGAGCGACGGCACTTACTCGGACTTTCGCCAATCGCTCGGCTACATGGATGGCGCAGTGACGTGCGGGCGGTTCGTCGCACATCAAGTACTGGAAGACATGTCGCTGCGAGGGAAAGCCTCCGACAAGGGAGCGCAACCGATCGCAGCCAACACCGTGCCCCCGGTGCCGCTCAGCTCGTCGCGCAAGCCCGCGGCCGATGACGCACCGGTCGGCGTTCCGCAAGAGGCAGTCTTAGCCACGCTCACCATGCTGTGCCAAAGCCTGTACGCGGCCAGCGCGCCTCCGGCAAATGGGACGACCACTTCACAATCGGATCCCCAAGCCCTCCAAACCTGGCTCACAGGGGTGCTCGTCGAAGCGCTCGTTGCAAACGGGCTGGTTGGAGCTCCCCCGAGCGCGCCACAGGCGGGCTTCGATCAAGCGCAAGCCTTGGCTTACATGGAGCAGATGGCGGTCTGGCAGCCGACGTTCGTGGACGCAGTCCTGAACTTCATCGTTTCGGGCTACGCGCTACAAAAGACCGTCGGCGAAATAGCGGAGCTTGCCACGATCGCGACGACGCTGATGCAGCTCAAGTCGAGTGAGCCTTCAGTGACCGGCGGTCGCTTGAGCTCGATCGCTCGCGGAGTGCGCACGGCTGCCAGCAGGGCGGGATGAGCGCAGTCCCCCTCGATGCACCAGCCGCTGGCGCCAGCGACGGCAATTCGACGCAAGCCAGCGCCCTGACCTCGGAGCGTGGATCGGAGCTTTCGCCGGGCGCTCGCCTGCTCGGCGGACGCTTCGTCATCCAGCGCCGCCTCGGGCGCGGTGGCATGGGCGTGGTGTACGAAGCACTCGATCGGAATACGCGCGGTGAAGTTGCGCTCAAGATCCTCACGCACGGCGACGGTCCGGCGATTTATCGCTTCAAGCAGGAGTTCCGCGCGCTCGCCGACGTTCGCCACGAAAATCTGGTGCCCCTTCACGAGCTGTTTGCTCAAGACGGACGCTGGTTTTTCACGATGGACGTCGTCGAGGGGCTGCCCTTCCTCGACTACGTGCGCCCAGGTCTCGAGCACACCTTGCACGATACGATCGTCATGCGTGGAGACACGATCGTCAATGGGGTCGACGGACAAGCCGCCGAGGTCACGCTGCAATCCGTGCAGGCCTCGTCCCCACCAGAGCTCGACTTGGAGCGCCTTCGCAGCGCGCTCGCTCAGCTGGTCACTGGCATCCAAGCAATCCATGCAGCAGGCAAGCTCCATCGCGATCTGAAGTCATCCAACGTGCTGGTCAGCCCCGAAGGGCGCGTCGTGATTTTGGACTTCGGTCTGGTGGGCGACAAACCACACGAAGAACCACCTGATACGTTCGAACGTGGGATCGCCGGCACACCCGCGTACATGGCCCCGGAACAGGTGTCCGGTGATCAAACGACGGCCGCGAGTGACTGGTACGCGGTCGGCAGTATGCTGTACGAAGCGTTGTCGGGCCGCCCGCCATTCACCGGGCGCGCGAGCCACGTGATGACGGCCAAGATGGTTCGCGATCCGGAGCCGGTGTGGAACGTTGCACCCGCCGCACCCTCTACCCTGGCCGAGCTGTGCATGCAGTTGCTCAGTCGCGTGCCTTCGGACCGGCCCGGAGGGGACGAGATCCTTCGCCGCATCGGTGACCGCGCGCCCTCGCTCGGCGCAGACGCTACCCCGCTCTCGCCGCGCGACACGGCGTTCGTCGGGCGTGCAGAGGAGCTCACGAGCTTGCGCGATGCACTCGAGAACTCTTCGAATCAACCACGTGTCGTGTTCGTTCAGGGCACCTCCGGCATGGGCAAGACCGCGCTCGTCGAACGCTTTGCCGAGGAGGCGCGCGCGCGCGGCGCTGTCGTGCTGGCTGGTCGCTGCTACGAGCGTGAATCGGTGCCGTACAAAGCGCTGGACGGCGCGATCGACGCGCTCACTCGTTACCTCGGAAACCTGCCGTCCGCCGATGCCGCGCTGCTCGTGCCCCGCGACATCCACGAGCTGATTCGCATTTTCCCGGTGTTGAGTCGAGTCGACGTCGTCGAACGCAGCCAGGGTCGCCCGGACGACGCCGCAGATCCCAACGAGCTTCGCCGGCGCGCGTTCGGAGCCCTGCGGCAGATCCTCGTGCGCATGGCTGATCACGTCCAGGTGGTCTTGTTCGTCGACGATCTGCAATGGACCGATAACGACAGCGTACGGTTGCTGCTCGACTTGCTCAGCCCTCCGGAACCGCCACCGCTGCTTTTCATCGGCACCTACCGAGCAGAAGAGGTGAGCGCAACTGGTCCGCTCTCGAGCCTGCTCGGTGCAGCTCGAACCATCGACGGCGTTTCCCTCCGCACGCTTTCCGTGGGACCGCTCGACGGCAACGACACGCGAACATTGGCAGAAGCGCTGCTCGGTCAGACCGTGAATGCCGACACGGCAAGCTCGATCAGCGACGAATGCCGCGGGAGCCCCTTCTTCCTTCGCGAACTCGCGCATTGGTCTCGGCACGGAGGTGGCGCGCGACCGATGACGCTCGATCGCGTGCTGTCGACCCGCATCGCGACGCTCGAGGATCCGGCGCGCCGGCTGCTCGAGGCGATTAGCCTCGCAGCCCGCCCGGTCGAGCTCGAAGTCGTGATTGCGGCTGCCGGCATCGAGGATGCCGCGAGCGCGCTGGGCTGGCTGCAACGTGCGCGGCTCATTCGAGGAACGAGCGGCGGACAGCGCCGCTTCACCGCGTACCACGATCGGGTGCGCGAAGCCGTATCGGCTTCGCTGAACGAGGAGTCGCTCAACGCGCTACACGGAGCGCTTGCCAGAGCGCTGGAGCGCACGCCCGACCCGGACCCAGAGCTCTTGGCGCACCACCTCGCCGAGAGCGGCGATCGGGGCCGCGCCGCGCAGTTGGCGATTCGTGCCGGCGATCGCGCGTACGAAGCGTTGGCATTCGACCAAGCCGCCCGCCTCTATCGTACCGCGCTCACGCTCGGAACCGAAGAGCCCAACGAGCCCGAACTGCGCGAGAAACTCGCGCGAGCGCTGTCGAGTCTGGGCCGCTCGAAAGACGCCGCCGACGCTTATCTCGAGGCCGCGCAACATGCCACCACCGCGACGACCGAACCGACCGCGCGAGCGATGGCGGTGCAACGCAGGGAACCGGGCCGCGCGCTCGAGCTGCGACGCCTTGCGGCCGAACACTACCTCGTCAGCGGCGAGATCGAGCGTGGCACGGAAGTGCTTTCGTCGCTGCTTTCCGACGTTGGCCTTCGTTTTCCCAGCAACCGGACGCGCGCCATCTTGGGGATCCTCAAGAATCTGTTCTGGCTCTGGCTACGTGGAACCGAGGCGCGCGTACGCACGGCAACGGTGCCTGGCATTCGGGACCAAATCGAGCTGCTGCTCTCCGCCAATCGCGGCTATGCAACGTTCAGCCCGGCGCTGGGAGGATACTTTGCGCTCGAGGCGCTCTCGCGCTCGCTCAGCGCCGGCTACCTGCGCGGAATCATCGTCGGGCTCGACTACTACGGGGTGATGGGCGCGTACGCCGGTACCCCGCGCGACGAACACCGAGCGATGCGCGTCCTCGATACTGCCAAACGTCTCAGCCTCGAAACGGACGACCCCGTGCTGCGTGCCCGCGTCGGATTGGCACAAGGAGTCGCCGCTACGGCACTGGGCCGGTTCGCCGAATCGGTGGAGTATTTGGACCGAGTCGCACCGGCACTCGAGTCTTGCGTGGGTGCCGGGTGGGAACTCTCGGTCTGCGATCACACGATGGCTCAAGCATTGATCTGGCTCGGCCGCTTCCGGCAGGCCCGCGAGCAGATCGTCACGCTCGCCCATCGCAGCGAGCACAACGGAGATCGGTTCTCGCAGTTGGTGGGGTCGATCCTCGATGCCAAGCTCAGACTGGCCAGCGGTCAGCCTGTCGAAGCGCGCGCTCAAGCGCTAGAGGTCCTGGCCCAATGGGGCACGCGAGAATTTACTTTCCAGCACTTGTTTGCAGTCAAGGCCGCGATCTGGTGCGAGCTCTACGAAGGGGCGGTCGCTGCGGCGCACGCGCGGTTCAGGGAGATCTGGCCGTCACTCCGGAAATCAGGACTGCTCACGGTGCAGCTGATGCGAGCCGAAGCGGCGTTCCTCGAAGGGAGTATCGAAATTGCGCGCCGAGCGGCGGGGGACCAACAATCCAACCTTGTCCGCGTCCGAAAATCGGCTGATTGGCTCGACCAGACCGAACGGGCGTATGCGCAAGGGTACGCGGCGACGCTACGGGCCGGGCTCGCGCAGGTCGCCGGCCAGGGAGAAAGCAGCACTCGATTCGCACGCAAGGCCGTGGTCGCCTTCGAGCGCGCGGGGATGACCATTCACGCCGCAGCATTGCTGGCTCGCTCAGGCGTCCCCGATGCGCGCGCAGCAATGGCCAAGGAGGGGATCGCCGATCCCACTCGTTGGTGTCGCATCTACCTGCCGGATCCCGCCTGAGGACAGCCTCACGAAGTCCGCGAGCGTCGGCGCCGCCAGTCGAAATTGTAGCCTTGCACGAGGTCCCTCATCAGGATCGAGAACGAGCCAGCGTCGTGCTGCGCTTCACTGAGCACGTCCTCGGCCAATAGCGAAAATATTTGCTTTGGCCCGAAGTCGACGAAGTAATGCCGACGCACGAAGTCCGGAGCTTCTTTCGTCATCCAGTTCGCGAGCACGCCCATTTTCGGTAGGGTGAAGGCACCCGGATGGCGCACCTCGTTCGAAAGAGCGCCCCAGGGCCGGGGCCAGAGTCCGCTTTCGCGGATCAGCTCGAAGATTCGCGCCGAGGCTTGCTCGTAGTCGATGGCGCGCGCGGCCACCTTCTCGAGCACGTCACGCGCGCGATCGAACAAGGCTCGATACTGGGGAAACTCGCTCGCCTGAGCGCCCTGATACGGTGCTTGCTCGCAAACGTCGAAGCACGCAGGGTCGTTCGTCCGCATGAAGCGACCGAGCGGCTCCATCACCCCCGTCCCGCCGTACACCGTGCCCAGTGCCCACACGCGATACCACGCATTCCACAAGTGGAAGTTCGCGAAGGCGATGTACGAGCCGGAGACGAGCTGATCGACGTAAGCGAGGTTGAGTTTCACACGTTCGTCGATGGGCAAGAAGCGCTCGAGCCCGTAGTTGCCGTCGCGTTTCGACTGGATCAGCCGCCACGCCAGCATGTTCACCGCGTGCAGCGACATGGTGAGGCCTGTCGAGAACAGAGGATCCACGAAGCCGAAGGCATGTGGCACCAGGCAGAAACGATCGCCGACTGCGCGTGTAGACGAAAATTGAACTCGATCCGACCGCGTCCACGCTCGAATCGCCGTTGCGTCCGCGAATTGTGGCGCGATCGAAGGAAACCGCGCGATGAACGCTCGAAATTCCGCCTCGGGGGAGTCCTGGCTAGGCGGGTGAATGCGCGGGTCGAGCGTCAGACCCACGCTGCAGAGCCGGTTGGTCGACGCGGGGTGGTTGTCGAACGGGATCACCCAAATCCAGCCGCCTTCGAAGAAGTGATGCAGCGTCCCTTCACTGAGCGGGCTGGGCAGGCCGTGCTCGCTGCGCGGGGACATACAGGCGTCGAACGGTTTGACGCCGATCATGTGAGTGAACAAGGTCCGCGACACCGTGCGCAAGCTCGACGGGCTCTCGCGGAGTCCGAAAGCTCGAGCGACCGGCGCGTTGATTCCGCCCGCATCCACCACGTATTCGGCCTCGAACTTTGCGCCAGTGCGGGTAGTCGAGTGCACGGCGTCGGAGATCACCAGCTCCGTGACCTCGGTCTGCTGGCGCACTTCGGCACCTGCAGCGGCCGCAACGCTGAGCAAGTAGGAGTCGGCGTCTTGGCGGAACAGGTGCATGTCTGGACCCAGTGGCGGACCGAGCGTCGGCATCTGGCTGCATTCGGTCGGTCGGTGAGGCTCACCAGCACGGTGAAAGACGAACGAAAAATTGCGTTTTACACCGGACGTGCTGCCGACGTATCGGCGCATGAGTGAATACGTGCCGAAGTTCTTCAGCTCCGGCACTCCATAGCGCGCTGCCAGCACTCGAAACAGGAACGTGGTCTCCGGAACCGTCGACTCTCCGATCGCAAAGCGGGGATGGACGCCTTGTTCGACGAGTAGAGTGCGCACGCCGTTCTTCGCGAGGATTGCGGCGAGCGTCGCGCCCATCATGCCGCTTCCCAAGATTGCTACATCGTATTTCTCGCTAGCCATGGGAGGCAGTGTAGTCGGCCTTCAGATTTGTTGCATCGACGTCAGCGCGAGCGCGCCCGCGATGTCGAAGGCGTCAAGGCGGCGGCGGAAGGCGGAAACCACAAGGCCGTGGTGAGCGGCCAGCGAGCTCAGCAGCTCGCCGGCTTGATCGATATCACCGTTTTCGAGCGCGGCTCGCAAGGCGGACAGGCTTTCCGCGCCGAGCGCGGCCACGTCAGCGTCGCTCGGCTCGCTCGATCCGGCCGCCGTCTCGCCGTCGCCCGCCAAGGCCGCGAACGGAAGACCCAGCTCACCTCCGAGGACCTCCCAGATGCGCTCCTCGTGAAAGGGCTTGGCGATGAAGCCGCTCGCCCCCTGGCCCAAGACCAACCCAGACTCTTGCTCGTAGACGGACGCGCTGAGCGCAACAATCGGCACGGTCGCGCCATTGGGGCGCTGCCTCATGCGCCGAATGGCCTCGATCCCATCCATACGCGGCATCTTCACGTCCATGAACACGAAGTCCGGCCGATCCGCATCGAAGCGGTCGAGCGCATCGAGTCCGTCCACCGCCGTGATCACCGTAAGTCCTGCGCCGGACAGTAGCTCGGCGAGCACCACGCGGTTGTCCTCTTCGTCGTCGACGACCAAGATCTTCGGCGCTGGCTTGCCGGGCGTGAGTCGGACCGGGCCCGCACGCGAGCTGCTGCGGTGAACCAGCTCCGAAAAGGCAGCAAGCTCCAGGTCCAGCGTGAGCACGAAGGTCGTCCCCTGCCCCGGCACGCTCGTGACCGAAAGATCGCCGCCCAGCATGCGCGCGAAATCGCGCGTGATGGGCATACCGAGCCCGGTTCCGGAGCGCGAGGCAATCCCGCTTTCGGTCTGTCCGAATGGCTCGAATACGCGATGTAGCTCGTCTGCCGCGATCCCCATGCCAGTGTCTGCGACGGTCAGCGTCAAGAACGCACCGCGTGCACTCGCGCAAGACTCGACGCGCAGACTCACTTGCCCCGCAGACGTGAACTTCACGGCATTGCCGAGCAGGTTGAGCAGCATCTGCCTGAACTTGGCGACGTCGGAGCGCACGTAACGCGGCAAACTGGAGACGCCTGCGATCTCGAGCCGGAGCGCCTTATTTTCCGCCCGCACACGGATCATCGCATCGACGTCGCGGATCGCCTCGTGCAAGTCGAACGGCGCGCAACGAAGCTCCATACGCCCCGCCTCGATCTTCGACATATCGAGCACGTTGTTGACGAGCTCGAGCAGGTGCTCACCGCTTGCCAGAATCTTCCCGACGCGTTCTCGGTCGCGGGCGGCGAGCTGCGAGTCGCGACGCATCAATTGGCCAAAACCCAAGATGGCGTTCATGGGTGTGCGAATCTCGTGCGACATATTGGCTAGAAACGCGCTCTTGGCGCGGTTGGCAGCATCGGCCTGCTCCTTCGCCGAAGTGAGCTGATCCGTGCGCTCACGGATCAGCTCTTCCAAGTGATCGCGGTGTCGGCGGAGCTCCTGCTCGGTCTCCCGCTGCTCGGTCACGTCCCAGTTGATACCGATCATGCGCGACACGGCGCCGCTCGCATCGCGAAACACGTCGCCCCTGCCGCGGATCACCCGCATCGACCCATCCGGTCGACAAATACGGAACTCGGACGAAAACTCGCGCTCTCCCTGGAACGCGGCGTCCACGTCCGCCATGGCTCTCTCGGCGTCCTCGGGGATGATACGGCGTTCCCACACCTGAGTCGTCCCGTCGAACTCGGCCATTTCGATGCCGTACAGGCGACACATCGATTCATCCCAGATCAGAACGTCGCGGTGCACATCCCAATCCCAGATGCCGACCGCCGCGGCTTGAACGGCAAGCCGCACGCGATCCTCGCTCACGCGCAGCCGCGACTCACTGGCCTCGAGCTCGCGCTCGCGCTTCTTGCGCGTTTCCACCTCGCGCACGAGCTCCTGGAACGAGCTTTCCACGCGAGCGGCCATGTGATTGAAGGCATCGGCGAGCGCGTTCGCTTCCTCCCAGCGACTCTGCGGTACGCGCTCGCCGAGTTCGCCACCTGCGAGCAAGCGCACGGCGCCCGCGACGCGCTGAATCGGCGACGCGACCAGCGCAGCAACCAGCGACGCCAACAACAACACCGAGACCAGCGCGACCCCGAGCACCATCGCCGAACGACGGTCCGCCTCACGCACGCCGCCCAAATACGCGGTCTCGGGCAAGACGCTGACCAGGATCCACACGCGCCCGGTGCCCGCCTCGACGTAGCGCGCGGCGCGCGCGAAATACGTCTCGCGGGCAAGCGGTTTGGGCGTCACGTGGGCGAAGTAGAACGACACGTTCGAGCCCTGGGTCTGGAGTTGCTGCAGCCGCTCGTGCAGCGCCTTGCTGACGCCGTCGAGCACGGGCTGCGGCGTATTCTCGGACGCATGAAGGACTTGGCCGAAGGCGTCCGCGATCAAGATGGGGTGTGGCCGGCGCGCAGTCGCGGTTTGCAACAACGCGGGCGTGGTGGCCGCGTTGGCCGCAGCGCCCGAGACTCGCAATCGAAGGGCCACGTTGGACAAGGCCTCGCGATGCACCATCGTCGCGACCCGGTTCGCTTCCTCGAGGTTGCTGTCGTGCGCGACATAGGCCGTGGCCACCACCATCACGACCACCAGCGCGATGAACGGCGCCACGAGCACCATGCGCAGCGGCAATCGCTTTTCGGTCACGACGTTGCTCCGTGGCTCCGACGTGCTGCCGGCTTGCCAGACCCAGGTGGCGTCCCCGACGAAGCGCTGCTTGACGTGCCCCTCGATGTCCGCCCAATAAAGGCCGGTTCTCCGCGCCAGCGGCAGGGCGACGAACATGACGAACGGAGCCAACAGCCAAGTAATGCTGGTCGTGAAAAACAGCGCGGGAGTCACCGTACGATAGGAAATGGCGGGCGTGAATTCCGCGCGACAGACGTGACCCCACAGCGCTGGCTCGATGCACATGAACACGGCCACGAACAGCGCATAGCGAGCCCACGTGCGCGCGTGGCGAAAGTCCGGATTTTTCCCGAACAGTTGATACGCGACCCAGAAGCATGCCGGATTGATGAAGTAGCCGGGCAACCAGTTCAGCAAAAACTCCGGAGGAACACCCTCGATCAAATCCGACAGCCCGTAGGCAAATGGCACGCTCACCAGCGCCGGGTAACCGAACAGCACGATGCAGAGCAGAACCACCAGATCCTTGAGTGACTCCAGCGTCTGCGCCCCTGGCACGAGCACGATGAAGGATCCGAGGTAACCGGTGGCAAGGATCAGCACGAAGGTGAGCGGCAAACACAAGAAAGCCTGCACGTCCCACGTCTGCCGTTCGCGCCCCAGGCGCCAGGTGCCGCCTGGCCAAAGCGTAAACCTGCCGAACGCGAGAACGGCGAGCAGCCAGCCGAACACGTAGCTCGTCCGTCCCCAAGCTTCGAGCCATGGCAGCGGAAGGGCTTCGAAGCCGTTCTCGAGCCATCGCATCAGCGATCCCATGGAAATCCGATCAGCGAGCGCTCGGTAGCTCGAACCAGAAAGTGCTGCCGAGTCCCGGCGTGCTCTCCACGCCGATGCGGCCGCCGTGCGCCTCGACCGCGAGCTTGCAAAACGCCAGCCCGAGTCCGATGGAAGGCAGTCCGCCCTCCATGCGAGCGTTCACCTGCCCGAACTTCTCGAAAATCCGGGCGTGGTGGCGCACGTCGATGCCCGGTCCCTCGTCTTTCACCGTCACTCGCACGCGGCCTTCGAGGGCTGTCGCGCCGAGCTCGATGCCCCCATCACGCGGCGTGAACTTCAAGGCGTTTCCGACCAGGTTGACGATCACCCGCCGCACGAACTCGAGGTCGCCGAACAACTCGAGTTCGGCGGGCACGGCCACACGCAGGTGCCGCCCCTTGACGAGCCCGGCGAGCGACTCGAGCGAACGTTCGAAGAGCAGCGCTACACTCGACGGCTTCACGTCCAACTCTAGCTTGCCCGCTTCGAAACGGTTGATGTCCAGCATATCGGCGATCATTTGCGCTAGCCGCCCGGCAGCTGTCACCGCGCGTTTGAGATCGTCCTGGCTCTCCGTCTGCAACTTGGGGGCCGCTTCGTCTTCGAGGAATTGCAACGACGCGAGCAAACCGCTCAACGGCGTTCTCATGTCGTGAACGATCATGTGCAGCAGGTTTTCGCGCAGCTTTTCCGAGCGGCGCAAGGCCTCGTTCCGCCCTTCGAGCTCGAGCGCGCGTTCTTCGAGCTCGCGCTGCAACCTTCGATGCTCGAGATGCGTGCGCACGCGCGCCATCACCTCTTCCAGTTGGAAGGGCTTGGTCACGTAGTCGACCCCACCGCTGCTGAACGCCTTCACCTTATCGAGCGGTTCCGAAAGCGCGGAGATGAACAGTACCGGAACCCCCGAAAGCGCCGAGTTCGCTTTCAAACGACGGCAGACTTCGTAGCCGTCCAAATCGGGCATGTTGATGTCGAGCAAGATCAAGTCGGGCACTCGATTCATGGCCGACGTCAAAGCCAGCGTTCCGCTCGGGACCACGCGCACTCGGTGTCCGGCCTCCTTCAACATCCCTGACAGCAACTGCAGGTTCGCCGGCGTGTCATCGACCACCAGGATATCGGCGCCTTGCGCGTTCACACGCGGCGACACTCGGGAGCTGGAAAGGTCCGGCAGCAAGCTGCAACGTCCGCCCTCTGAGCACTGTGGAGCGGAACCAGCCGCCATCAGAGCCCAGTTCGAAGAATACTCGCCCCCACTCCGCCCCTGCAAGTCGGCGGAGCGAGAGCCCACACACATCTCACTACACGCTCTTCGCTGTGAATTCTGCCTGCGCGAGTGCGTTAAGCGCGGTCGACTGGCGGAATGCGTCACTCGCGAGTTGGGCCGGTTTCGCGTCCACGAACGCCTGTGCGCTCCGCAAATCGGGACCAACCCGCTCGCCTGATGTCGAAGCGCCGGCGTCGACTGCTTCGCAATTCTCCGACCACAGCCCACTCGACATCGTTCGCGACGCCTGCGGTCGCTGAATGGCAAACATCATTGGCGTTGATTCTCGAGACTCCCAGCGTCCGAAGGAATGACCATGGGCAGGGCGGCGCGCGCGCAAGAAACTGGCACACGATGCCGGCCCCTTTCTCGCCCCGTTCGACCGCCACACGCCAGTTCGCCAGTCTGACCCTGGCCCCGGTCGTTCCGAATCAACTCGCGAGTCTGCGCTCGCTGCTCGAGCAGATCGGAGACGAAACGGTCCAGAGCATGCAAGGCGCTACGCTTAAGCAAGCGCCGCACATCCCATTCAAGGAACTGCGCACGATCCACTACGCGCGGTTCGTGCTGCTCGACGCGCACGACGGCATCGGCCCCCTCTTGGCCTTCGCCACCGATTACGACGGGCCGGAAGGTGAAGACCAATGCCCAGAAAGCCGCGCGTTCGCCAACCACCTCGACGAATTGCTAGCGGTTGCGGGCACTGGGCTCGAGCGCGTATTCGCGCACTGCGAGGGCTACCGCTCGGGCAAGCTCGTTGCGTTCATGCGCAAGCACCAGTGCCCTGCCCGCACGTTCTACGTGGGCTCCTCCGGGCGCAGTCGCGCGCAGATCGTCTGGGAAAGTGAACTGCGTCGAGAGGTGGACGGCCTACTCGATGCCGGCGGCCTGGCCCGTCATCCGCCGGAGCGAGTGCGCGCGGAGGTGCTCGCGCGCCTGGCCCAGACGTATCCGGCGATTCCGAACTTTCCTGCGCAGCCCGACCTCACCCCGCGGCTCACGAAGCTCAAATGGTGGTTGACCATTGCCGTGCTCGCGGTGCCGAGCGCCGTCCTACTGATCGCGCTGCTCGTCGGCGAGCTCTGGATCTTTTACGCTTTCTTGGTTGGAGTGCTGTTGACAGCCGCGGCCTTGGTCTGTCGCTTTCGCCAGCTCGAAAGCTCTGACCCGCAGTTTCAACCCCAATACGACCAACGGACACACGAACACTTCATTCGAGCAGCGGCGAACGAGAATCTGTTTCTGCAAAACCAGCTCACGCATTTGGTGCCGGTAAAGCCGGGGCCGCTCCGCTGGGCGCTGATCCGAGTCGTTTTCACTGCGCTCGACGTGTTGGCCAGGTATCAATACAATCACGGCAAGCTCGGCGACATCCCCTCGATTCACTTCGCCCGTTGGGCGCTGATCCCCGGCCGAGGCGTGCTGTTCTTCAGCAACTTCGACAGCTCTTGGCAGAGCTATCTGGGTGACTTCATCGACAAGGCGAGCAGCGGGTTGACCGCGGTCTGGAGCAACACCGTCGGCTACCCGCGCACCAAGTGGCTGCTCACGGCCGGCTCCCGTGATGCCTCGCGCTTCTTGGCCTGGACCCGGGCGCACCAACAACGCACACAAGTCTGGTATTGCGCCTACCCGGGCCTGTCGATCGTCAACGTCAACAGCAACACCGAGATCCGACGTGGTCTCGCGGATCCGAAGCTCGACGCGGCAAATTGGCTATTTCATCTGCGCAACGTCGACCAGCTGGCGACCGATCAATTGTTCGCCAACGAACGAAAGCAAGCACCGCTGGCGATGAGTGACATCCAGGGCATCATCCTGTGGGGTTACGGGCACATGCCCGAGGCTCGCTACCTGATGTTTCGTGTCGCGCGTCCTGGGCCCGAGCTATGCGCTTGGCTCGCGCAGCTCCAGCTCACCTCGGCCGAAGGCGAACGCAACGACCAGCCGCCCGAGCCGCTGCTCAACATCGCCTTCACGTCACGCGGCCTGCTCGCGCTCGGCGTGGAGCAGGCTTTGTGCGAGCGGTTCGCCACGCCGTTCGTGCAGGGCTCGGAGCATCCGTATCGCACGCAAGTCAACGGCGACGTCGAGGTGAACGCGCCGGAAAATTGGGCCTGGGGCTCGGAACGGAACCCGGTCGACGTGTTGCTGCTGGTGTATGCAAGGACCGTCGCCAGCGTGGAACATCACGCCGCGCTCTACCGCCGGCAAGCCGAGGAAGCCGGCCTCGAGCTCGTGGTCGCGCTGGAAGGCACGACCTTGCAAGATCGCAAGGAGCACTTCGGATTCCGCGACGGCATCGCCCAACCGATGGTCAAGGGTTCCGGGCGCGGGGCCATCGAGGGCAACACCGTAGCCGCCGGCGAGTTCTTGCTCGGCCATCGCGATGGCTACGATAACGTCTCGCACCACCCGGAGAGTACGGCGGGCTTTGCGTTCGGGCGCAACGGCAGCTACCTGGTGTTCCGCCAACTCGAGCAAAACGTGCCCGAATTTTGGAAGTACTGCGCGAGCCGTGGCGACGCCGTGCGCACCGCGAGCAAGCTGGTTGGTCGTTGGCCGAGCGGCGCCCCGCTCGTTCGTCACCCGGAAGTCGATCCGAACGATCCGCGCTTCAGCGACGAAGATACGTTCACCTACCTCGCCAACGATTCGGACAACGACCGCTACGGCGCTCGCTGCCCGTTCGGAGCGCACATCCGTCGCTCGAACCCGCGGGATTGGCAGCTCGGCGCGGATCCAGACGAGTCGCTCAAGCTCGCCAACCTGCACCGCATCCTGAGGCGCGGTCGACCGTACGGGCCGCCGCTCGACCCGAGCATGTCGGCCCCAGCGCTGCTCGCCAGGTCGACGAGTGATGGCGTTGACGCGGCCGCCGTGCCCCGCGGGCTCCAGTTCTTGTGCTTCAACGCCGACATCGAGCGCCAGTTCGAGTTCATTCAGCAGCAGTGGTGCAATAACCCCAAATTCGCAGGACAAAACAGCGACGCCGACCCGCTGCTCGGCGCGCGCCCGACCACCGCACAGCTCGGTATCGACCCCCCTGTGTTCACGCTGCAGAGTGACGTGCGGACCGAACTGGATACGCGCGTCACGGAAATGCAACGATTCGTACGGGTGGTGGGTAGCGGCTACTTCTTCATGCCCTCGATCCCCGCGGTGAGGATGCTTGGCGGCGAGGTAATTTCGAACTCGAGCCCACCGGCGCTGGAGGAGGTGGCGCCTGACGAGCAGCTCCACATCGACAACCTGATCGATACCTTGCGCAACAAAATGCAGCGCGACTACGCAGGTGGGCGCACCCTGCGCGACGCCCACCCGAAGATGCACGGCTGCGTTCGCGCACGATTCACCGTCGAGCCCCCGCTCGATCCCGCGCTTTCGGTGGGACTCTTTCGTGAGGCCAGGACCTACAAGGCCTGGGTGCGTTTCTCGAATCAAAACGGCACGCCAGCGCCAGACGCCCGCAAGGATATCCGGGGCGTCGCACTGAAACTACTGGACGTGCCAGGTAAGAAGCTGCTCGACGGCAACGAGGATTGCACGACTCACGACTTCATTCTGGCCACCGCGAACACCTTCGTATGCAAGGACGTGGCCGAATTCGATGGGTTGATCCGAGCTCTGGCATCTGGCTGGAGAGCCCTGCTCTGGTTTCTCGTCAGGCACCCCCCCGCGGCGTTGCGGCTGCTCGGCAGTTTGAAACGCCACACGAGCCCGCTCGACATGCCGTACTTCAGCGCCGTTCCGTACCTGTGTGGCACGGACGCGGTGAAGTACGTGCTCCGGCCGGTCGCGCCTGCCAAGCGCTCGATCCCAGCGAGCCCGCGTCCTGACTACCTGCGCGAGGCGCTCGCAGCTGAACTGGCGGAAACGACCGTGCAATTCGATTTCCTGGTTCAACCGCGCCGCAACTCGGGCTTGCCCATCGAAAAGCCGGAAGTCGCGTGGCCGGAATCGAAGGCGCCCTTGGTCAAGGTCGCTACCCTGGAAATCCCGAGTCAAACATTCGATACTGCAGCCCAGCGCGAGTTCGGCGACAACCTTTCGTTCAACCCGTGGCGCTGTTTGCCCGAACATCGCCCTCTGGGCAGCATCAGCCGCGCACGCCGCCAGGTCTATCGCGTGCTCTCCGCCTTTCGACACGATCGCAACGCTGCTCCGCAAGTCGAACCGGAGCCTTGGCGGGACTGAGCTCGCTTGCCCAAAGCTGCCCCGCGCTCACGTGCCGGGCTCTAATCGAGCGTATCTAGCTCGGCCTGCGCAGCAGCGACACCCGCGCGAGCGCGCTCGACGTCGTGCTCTGCGGTCGCGAGCTGCTTTTCGATGCGGTTGCGTTCGTGCTCTCGTTCGACGAGCTCCTTTTTTGCGTCGGACAGTTCGCTCTCGAGTTGCTTGCGCCGGGCCTGACGCTTGGCTTCTGCCTCCGCTTCGCGTTTGCGCTCCGCTCTGGCGGCCTCTTCTTCCCGTTTGCGTGCCGCGGCCGCGGCTTCGCGCAGCCGTTTGGCCTCCGCAGCTTCGCCACGCTTGGCAGCCGCCGACTCCTGCCCCTCGTGGAGCTTGCCGTCGTCCCCATCCGGACTCGCAGAGAGGTGAAGCGCGGACTTCGCGCGCACGGAAGCCTCGTGCTCGACCCCTTCATCGCTCGCGCTTACGCCGCCAAAGGCCTCGAAACCCGGCGGCTCGCGATCTTTGGTCAATGCGCCTGGCGCATCCGGCTCGAAGTTCCCTACGGCAGCCAAGCCCGACAGCGTCATCGTCACGCGACGCAAAGTGGCATCGTTCGTACTATGTCCACCTTCACTCAGCAGCTGCTGCGCCCGTGCGCTCAACTTCGCGAGCGCCTTGCGATGCGCAGGGCTCGCAGAAAGTTTCCCTCTTCGAAGCTCCGCGGCCGTCTCGAACAACTCATCGAAGGCGTCACGCGCGTGCCACCACAGCTGATTGACCGTCCACGCCGAGATCGACGGACGCCCCAACTTCGCGAACTGCGCCGCGCCCGCTTTATCGCCTTCGGACTTGAGCTCCCCCGAGAGCCGCTTCCGCTCGGTTACGAACGACTCGAATGGGGCCCGATAGAGCGCCGCTACGGCTTGGTCATAGCTGAGACCCATCTTCGAGATGCTATCTAAACTGAGCTCAATGGCGAGCTCTGCGCCCGGCGAGGGCCATCATTCACGCTAGGGCACCATCGAAAAACAATAGAAACCGCCGTAGCCGCCGCCATTTCCTACCGAGGTATCGTTGGGCTTGGGACCGCCGCCCTCTTCGATTCGGACGCCAGGAGCGCAGCCGGGCGCGTCGACGGCCGACATCCAATTGGTGGCGCTGCCGCTGGTCATCGCGCGCGGCCAAGCGAGACCCGCGCGCGGTCGACCTTCACTCGTGTCCCCTTTGTTGCTCGTCCAATCGAGGCAGGTGGCGGTGGCTGATTGCAGCTTGCCCTGCGCGTTCGAGCCCGTAAGCATGTGATGATTGTCGGCTGCCTCTTGGGTCGGATCGGGCCTGTGGTTCGGCACGCCATCTTCGTTGGGGAGATCGTTGCGGATCGCTTCGTCGGCGCCCTTCGGGCGATCTGCCAAGAGGTCATCTTTCGATGCAGCGACGAGCCGACCCAGCCGATCGTACCAAGGACCAGAACCGATCCGCTCGATGGCGTTCACTTGCTTGCCGCTTTCGTCCTTTGTGGCGCTCAAGAAGGCGCGCCAAGGCTTGCTGCCAGCGCCCGGCATTGCATCCTCGGCGATGGCCGCGCAGAGCTTGTCGGCACCACGAAGACCAGCTCCGTCACCGGTCTCGCCATTCGAGAAATCGCCGCCAAAACCTTCCGGCTTGCTCGGCCCGGCCTTGGCCAGCAGCGCTCGTAAACTGGTGACGAAGAAGCTGAACTTGGCTTGTCCCGTGCTGGCACCCGCCCCCCCACCTGCGCCCGCGTTTGCCGAGTCCCCGGCGGCCCCGCTCGGGGCACCAGCTGCGCCGCTGCCTCCTGCGCCTGCGCGACCCGTCGAGCCGGCGCTGCTCGGCGAGCCGGCGCTATCAGCGGCGCCTGCGCTGCTCGTCGCCCCTGCGCTGCTCGAACCGGCACTGCTCGTCGAGCCGCCGCTGTTCGCAGCGCTTCCACCGCTCGCAGCACCTCCACCGCCCGTTCCAGCAACCGACGAGTCATTTCCACACCCCACCAACAGGGGCAGGCAAAAGCCGCACACAGGCAACGACAATCGCGCAGAGAGGAACCGCATGGGTCGATGTTTAGCATTCCGTTGCCGCTGATTGTCGAGCACATGAGTGCGATTGATCACTTTGATTCTACGAAACGCCGCGTATTGCAGTCAGGCGGTCGCCTTGAACGCGCACGGTGCTGCGCCGCGGATGCCCCGCCCAATGCCTGCTCGGCGCCCTTCGAGAGCGCTGGCGGGTTCTTGTCGATGGTCACGCGACACGTCGCAGCGCGTCGCGGCCTTCGGCGTCGTGGACGACCGCGAGCGCCGAGACCTGCGGATTTCTCCCTGCGCCGGGCTGGTACGGACACGTGATCCAAACCACATCTCGTTGCCCGGTTGGCAGCGCACGCCAGCCGATTCGAGCGGTGCAGCGTTGGCAACGCGACTTGCCGTGCCGCGCGCGGGCGGATTGATTTCTATGACGAGCTGGTCGTCGGACGGCGCCGAAAATGCTCGTTCGTCTACGGTTTATGTTCGTGCGTTTGGCAGCGCGAACGCGGCGCGCGAATCTCGGTCGGCGCCAGCGCATCCGGCTGCGAGCGGTGATTTCGAGCGCTCGTTGCGGTGAACGCTCGCATCAGGTGTCCATAGCGATCGCGAATCCAGCGTGATAACCGAAAGGGATGGGAAAGCCGCTCGAAGGAAAGATCGCCGTCGTTGCGGGTGCGACCCGCGGAGCGGGACGTGGGATTGCCACCGCGCTCGGTGAAGCTGGAGCCACGGTCTACTGCACGGGTCGTAGCGTCACCGGTAGTCCTGGGATGAAGAACCGACCGGAGACGATCCACGAGACTGCGGAGCTGGTGAGCGCGCGCGGCGGTCGCGGCATCGCGGTCCGCGTCGATCACACCGTTGCCGGTGAGGTCGCAGATCTTTTCGAGCGAGTCGGCGAATTCGACATTCTCGTGAATGACATCTGGGGTGGCGACGATCTCGTCGAGTGGGGCAAAAAGCTGTGGGAAACGAAGCTCGAGGATGGCCTCACGCTGATCGATCGCGCGATCAAGACCCACGTGATCACGAGCTACCATGGGCTGCCCAAGCTGCGCAGCGGCGGCCTCGTGATCGAAATCACGGACGGCGACGCCTTCTTCTATCGCGGGCACTTCTTCTACGACCTGGTGAAGACCACGATCATTCGCATGGCGTTCGCGCTCTCACAGGAGTTGAAGGAGCGCAGCGTGCCCGCGATTGCCGTAACGCCCGGTTTCTTGCGTTCGGAGTGGATGCTCGAACACATGGGCGTGACCGAAGCCAACTGGCAGGACGCCGCCGAGAACGTGAAGGAGTTCATCGCCTCGGAAACGCCGCTCTTCGTCGGGCGCTGTGTGGCCGCACTTGCCGCTGACCCGCAGGTCATGAACAAGAACGGCCGCGTGTTTGCGTCTTGGGACTTGGCGCAGGAGTACGACGTCAACGACGCCGACGGTACGCGCCCTCACTTCAAGCGCTGGCTCGACGAAAACATGCCCGATGTGTCCGCAGGCTGGAAGAAGGCGGATGACGGCTTCTATGCCTACTGGGGTGCGATGCCATATCGCGCACCAGAGTGAGTCGCGGCAGAAATATCGCAGTCGTGATCGAAGCGCGCCACGGCGCTCCACTAAGCGTCGCACATAGCCACGAGCGGCGACTTTCATCGATGCCTTCGACCAGATCTTTGCCTCGCATTTCGTGCTCGACGGCTCGAGCGCGGTGACGACTTGGCGCGAGGCGTAGCGGCTAGTGCGGTCTACACGGCGGCACACGCACACACACTGCGCCCGCGAAAATCCAAAACGCAAGTCTGAATGAGTGGCGATGTACGCCGCACTACCCTTCGAATCTGTTTGGGAGTTTCGGAAGGTTGAACGCGACCATTCGTACAACAATCGTGTGTTGGCTTCACTGCCAATCACCAAAACAAAGAGGGAAAAGCATGCAACTTACTTGGTCGAACACTGTAAAAGCGCTCACCGGCATCGCCGCAGCAACAGCCATCCTCTGCTCGTCGGGGCGCGCCGAGGCGGCACCCTACACTCACGACGGGTTCTATCTGCAGCTCAATGCTGGGTTGGGCTACATGAACGCGAGCGCTGAGCAGGGCGGCATCACGCAGAAGCTTTACGGTGCGACCCTCCCCTCTTCCTTGCTGCTCGGCGGAACCGTGGGGCCGGTGGTCATCGGCGGTGGCTTCTTCGCAGACCACGCTTTCTCTCCCGGCGCATCAGTGAATGGGCAGAAGGTCAGCGCTGACTACACGATGACGCTGATCGGGATCGGCGCGTTTGCGGACATCTATCCGGACGTGCACAAAGGCCTACACTTCCAGCCGTTCATCGGTTGGGGCGGTCTCGAGCGCTCGGTCAATGGTAACTCCGGCGGTAGTGATCCGACAGGCATCGTGCTTGCGATCGGCGGTGGTTACGACTTCTTCGTCAGTGACAATTGGAGCATTGGCGGCATGGCTCGCCTCGCGTACGCGCCGCTCAAGATGGATGACGTGAGTGTCGGGGTCTTTGCCCCATCACTGCTCGCGACCTTCACGTATCACTGAGCTGCAGTGCGGTTCGTCCTCCGGGAGCGAAATAGTCGTTCTCCTCTTGGCGGAGCGCAAGCATGCAGCAGGGCGCGTCGCCCCGCGGAATCGCCCGCGGGGCGCAGCGCCCAAGCACCTGAATCCGTAGCTTTGCAAGCCGAAATGCGGCCGCTACTGCTCCGCCGCGATCAGCGCCCAACAAACGATCGCGCTACACACCGAGCTCCATCGGCCGAACGCTTTGTAGATCTGAGCGGCCAGCGCGGCCTGCTCGTTGAGCGTGCCCTCTGCTTTGATTTGCGGATCGGACACGTTGCGTACGGCGACGCAGCGGGGCGCACTCTCACCCATTTCGTCGGCGACCAAGCCGAGAATCGCGTCGCCCATTTCCGAAACGTCTCCCAGTCCCTGAAGCTTGTAGTGGTTGTTCGAGGTATCGAAGCCGAAGAAGTCAGTGGTTACGACCGAGGACTTGAGGCCGCTCGTTGCAACTTTCACGATCTTGGGCACTCGCGTGTTGTCCTTCGGTAGCTGAGCCGCGTTGGCTGCGAACAACTTCTTTGCCGTTGCGAAGTACTTCGACTTCACCGCGGTGCTCGAGTAGTGGCTCTGTGCAAAGGGCTTTTTCTTGAACTTTGCGGTGCAGTCAAAGCGCACGACCGGGCTCGCGACGACATCACCGACCTCGAATTGCTTGCCGATCCCGCCAGCCGTCCCCGTAGTGATGACCAACTGAGGCTTGACTTCGTCGATGATCTGTCGCCACACGTCGATGTTCGGAAGCTGCGGCCCATCTTGCGACATGTGCGAGTCCGACTTGAAGATGACCATGGACTTGGAGCCGATTTTGCTCGTCCAGAAAGTGCCCAGGCGTTCGGCCTGACGCGCCGGGCAGCCGTTCCGCATCTTTTGGGAGATCGATTCGTAGTTGTGCGTGTACGGGCGATAGTCGTTTCGTGAATCCTTTCCCGGCGTGAGCACACGGCTGAGGGCGTGGCCCTCATCCACGGTCCAAGTGACGACGAGCACGTCGGCGCGCGGGAGCGGTGCGCCGGCCTTGCCCGTCGGCGTATCGCCTGTTTTCGGCGCGAGGCCGCTCGGCCACGGAATGTCCGTAAACCGTGACAGACCGGTCGAAGTGGAGAAGGCCAGAAATTCGCGACCGTGCGGCGCGTCAGAGTCGAAGTCGATGATCTCGCGCAGGATGTTGTCGTTGGTTGCCGACTTTGCAGCCGCAGAGAAGGCAAACGACGACGCCGGCGCCGGATTGCGGATCGGATCGAAACCAAGATTGCGAACTGCCCACGCGCGATCGACAATCATCTCTCTCTCCTAGTTGACGAAACACCCACACCCCGCGTTGCCCACCACGCAGGTCTCCCGCGAGGCCCGACGCGCATCGGCGTCGAGTCCAGGGCAGCACACGATAGATTTAGCAGGCGTACGACAGGATGCCTTAGTCATTTCTCTGAAGGCCAGAAGGGACGCGCTCGTACGGTCCGTGCGCGACGCTCGAGGGTCGGCTATTGAGCTGCACCGGGAAAGCCGCTGTGCCATGACTTGAGAAACAGCCGACAAACGCGATGACGACGAAGCTCAAAAGCCACGAACCACCTCGCTCGCTGACGTATCGAGCAAGCGTCTTTGCCTTCGGAGTGACTGCCTACGCCCTCGGAGTCGGCGTGCTCGCGGCGCTCATTCTGATCATGCTCGACCTGTTGCCATTCACGGGTGGGCCGCTCGGAAAGCTACCGCTCGAGAGCGCGCTGGCAGTCGACCTCTCACTGCTCGTCGTCTTCGCCCTTCAACACAGCTTGATGGCCCGGCCGAGTTTCAAAGCGCGCTGGACACTCTTGGTTTCGGTCGCGGCCGAGCGCTCGGTCTATATGTTCGCGACGACGCTGGCGCTCTTGCCGCTGCTCTGGTTGTGGCAGCCGATGCCGGCGGTCGTTTGGTTCGTCGAAGCGCCCGCGCTGCGTTGGCTGTTGATCGGCGTGGCCCTCTCGGGTTGGACCTACCTGTTGCTGGCTAGCTTTGCGATCAATCACTTCGAGCTATTCGGATTGCAGCAGGTGTATCGAGTCCTTTGCAACCTTCCGCCCACGCATTCCCCGTTCAAAGTGCGTTGGATGTACCGCTTCGATCGTCACCCGATCATGACCGGCATCTTGCTCGGCGTGTGGGTGACGCCAACCATGACCCTAGATCATCTGCTGTTCGCCATCGGGATGACGGTCTACGTGTGGGTTGGCGTCTACTTCGAGGAGCGTTCGCTGCGCGCGCAATTGGGGCGACCTTACGAAGAGTATTGCCAACGTGTTCGATCCATCGTGCCGATCTTCGAGGTCGGGCGCTTTTGGGGCTAGCGCAGTTACCCGCCGCCGGGCGCGGTATGGCAGAGTCGCTGGGCGGGGCAAGGGCTGCGGGACGTCGATCGGCACTACACCTCCCAGCCTGGCGCGACGGTCGGCGCCATTGCGCCACTTCGTCGACGTTGCGAAAGAACTGTCTACACGCAAAGTGGTGGGAAAGCAGCCACGAGCGTGACGCTTCGGCGCGGCGTCGCGTTTCGGAACGAGGCCGAAATGCGCGCTCGCGCCTTCCAATCGAACGGCCCCACCTCGCATATCGGACTCGCTCGTGTTCGAACGTGTCGCTCACAGCACGTATCGAACAATCTGTTAACGTTCGACGATGGGTTCGACTCCGGCTCTTCGGGCGAGCGCGCTATTCCTCCTCGCGTCAGCGTTCGCAGTGGGTTGTGAGGTCAAAGCGACTGGGGCGCCTGACGGAAGCGCAAGCCAGTGCCGCATCGACACCGACGTGCTCTGTCCGGGCAATTTCGTGGGCTATTCGTGCCAAGGTGACTCGAAGCCGGCGCCCGCTTGCGGCGCCGGCACGCTCGAATTCGACGGCGAGGTTGGGTATTGCTGTGAAGTTCAAGACACTGGAACGTGCGGGGTCGATCCGGCAGTGCGTTGCACCGACGGTTCGACTGGCTATTCGTGCACGGGTGGCGTTCTGCCGAACGCGGTCGATCCGACTCTTGCTTGCGGCCAGAGCGTTGCGGGTCCCAACGCCGAAGAGCTCTATTGTTGCGTCGGCGCGGGCTCGACCAGCAGTTGCGCGGCGGACGCGAGTGTTGCCGGCTGTGCCGACGGCTCTTACGGCTGGTCGTGCGGCGGGACCGACTCGCCCGCTCAAGGCAATCCGTCCCTGGTTTGCAGCGCGGCGACGCCGGGGGACAATGGCAGCTCGCTGTATTGCTGCATCAGCTTCGACAGCTCGACGGGGAGCTGTGTGTCCGATGCCAACGTGACGGGTTGCACTGGAAACTCGGCTGGATTCTCCTGCACGGGGGCGGACGCACCTGACCAAACTCAGCCGTCGCTCGTGTGTAGTACCGGGACGCCTGGGCCGAACGACGAACTATTCTATTGTTGCTCGACGAGTTGACGCGCGGTGGCGCGCAACTGCACGCGAGCTACAGAACCCCGCTTGGCTTGGAAGCGTTGACGACCTGCAATAGCTCATCCAAACGGATTGGTTTGGTGAGATGACGATCGTAGCCTGCGCGCTGAGCTGCGGTCTTGTCATTGGCGCCGCCGTAACCGCTCAGCGCGACGAGGTACAGGTCAGTCGCATTTTCTGCGGCGCGGACGCGCCGGGCAAGCTCGAATCCGTCCAGGCCCGGAAGCCCCAGGTCGACCAAAGCCAAGTCCGGACGGAGCTCGAGGATGCGTGCCATGCCAGTCAGGCCGTCCCGAGCCACGACGACTTGGTGGCCCAAATCTTCCAGCATTTCCTGCAAGATTTCGCGAAATTCGTCCGAGTCTTCGACGATCAGGATGCGTTTTTTGTGGTCCGCGAGGACAGCTGCCACGGGCGGAGAATTTTGCGCCTCCACGAGCGGTTGCGGGCTCGTCGGCAGCGGTAGGCGCACGACGAACTCGCTCCCCTTCCCTAATCCCTCGCTGCAAGCGACCACGCTGCCCTGGTGCATTTCGATCATGTGCTTGACCAGCGTCAGTCCCAAACCAAGCCCACCAGAGCTTCTGTCCAGCGACGGTGACACCTGCACGAACAGATCGAACACCTTGCCCAACATTTCGGCGGGGATGCCGCGCCCCGAATCCCGCACACACAAGACGGCATACGGCGCGTCATCCGCGACTTCCCGAGACAGCGTCACCGAGACGGTGCCGCCCGGTTCGGTGTACTTGGCAGCGTTGACGAGAAGATTGACCACGACTTGTTCGAGCCGCGTATCGTCGCCGTTGATTCGATAGTCGCCGGAGTCGATCGTCACCAACAACCGGTGACCTCGCGCATCGATCACGGGTCGCACCGAGGCCAGCGCATTTTGCAGCAAAGTGGCCAGATCCATGGGCTGCTTCTTCAGCTCCACCTGGCCGCGGGTGATCCGCGAAACGTCCAGCAAATCGTCGACTAGACGCGCGAGATTGCCCATCTGCCGCTGCATGGTCTGTCGATGTCTGGCCATCGCCACTGGGTCGCCGGGCGCGCGCTCCATCATCGCCAATGACATGCTGATGGCGGCCATGGGGTTTCGGAGTTCATGCGAGAGCATTGCCAAAAACTCGTCCTTGCGTCGACCTTCCGCTTCCGCCGCTCGCTGCGCCGCCAGGGCGGCGCGCGCGGCTTCTTGCCTCTCGCGCGCGGTGTTTAGGTGGGCACGTACGCGAGAGACCAGCTCTCGTGCCGCAAACGGCTTGACGAGATAGTCATCGGCGCCGGCATCCAAGCCCTCGACTCGAGCCTCTTCCCCAGCGCGTGCCGACAAGAGAATCACCGGAAGAAGCCGCGTTTCGTCGTAGTCCCGCAATGCGCGCAAGAGGCCAAACCCATCCAATTTCGGCATCATGACATCCGCCAATACCAAATCAAAAACTCGCGCCTTCACACTGCGCAGCGCAGCTTCACCGTCCTCCACGGCTTCCACGTCCCAGCCTTGCGCGAGGAGCAACTCGCACACGTAGCGCCGCATGTCTGCGTTGTCGTCGCACAGCAGGATACGACTGGCGCCGGCAGTGGCCTGGGTCGCTCCGCCCACCAAGGGCACGCCCGGCCAATTCGCTGCGCCGCTGTCCGGGTTCAACCACTGAGAGGCTTCGTTGATGAACGGCGCCGGTCCGAGCCGCGTCGACGTGAAGCTCGACGCTTGTTCTATGCGTTGGGGGTCGAGATGCCTCGACCCCAGCGGCAACGAGACGGTAAATACGCTGCCGTGCCCCAAGCGGCTGCTCACGGAGACACTGCCGGCGTGCAGCTTGACGAGTTCTTGCACCAGGGCGAGCCCAATCCCGCTTCCTTCGTAGCTCCGCCCGTTCGCGCCCTGAACTCGATGGAATCGCTCGAATAGATGCGGCAGCTCGGAGTCCGGGATCCCCGTACCGGTATCGGCGACCATCAAGCGCGCGCGATCGCCCTCCACCGAGAACGAGACTCGAATTCCGCCCGCAAGCGTAAACTTGAAGGCATTCGAGAGCATATTGAGCACGACCTTCTCGTACATCTCTCGGTCGACATAGACGGGCTCGGCGAACGATGGACATTCGACCGAGAGCGTGAGCCCTGCCTTCTCCACGAGCGAGCGGAAGGAGCTGGCCAAGTCCGCCGTGAAGGCCCCGAGATCCGTGGGCTGATAGTGAGCCTGCACCCGCTCCGCCTCGATGCGGCTGAAGTCGAGCAGCGAGTTGACGAGCTTGAGCAAACGCAACGAGCTCCGATGCACGACCTCTTGGCGGGCTCGTTGGCGAGGGGGCAACGGTTGCTCGAGATCTTGCAGCCCTTCCTCGACCGGCCCGAGCATGAGCGTGAGCGGCGTGCGGAACTCGTGGCTCACGTTGCTGAAGAAGGCCGTCTTCGCTTCATCCAGCGCGGCCAGCGCTTCAGCGCGCTGGCGCTCGGTCTCGAACGCGCGAGCATTGCGAATGGCGGTCACGACCTGCGCGCCCGCGAGCTCGAAGAAGCCGCGATAGTCCTCGTCGAAAGCGCGGTGAGGGCTGGTGCCCGCGACGACGAAGCCGTAACCCTGCTGTTGATCGGGCGATGCCAACGGAATCACGACCGCGCGTGTCGGCCGAGCGTTCCACTCGCTCAGCGGCAGGTGCTCGCGGAAACGAGACAAATCGTCGATCACGACCAACCCATCCTCGACCATCGGCCACTCGCTGGGCGCGATTTGCTCAGCGCGCTCGAAGCCGTAGGCACCCACCAACTGCGCGGCTTCACCCGCGCGATCGCTGAGATAGAAGAGCGCGAAAGGGACGTCGCGCGTGGCCGTGCTCAATGTCGCAGCAGCCGCGCGACACGCCTGCTCGGCCGTCTTTTCGTTGGCCGTATGCATCGCGAGCTCGCGCAGTGTTTTGAGCTGCCGCTCGACGAACACCTTCTCGGTCGTCTCGGCCACGGGCGTGAGCACGCCACCGATCCCCGTCGGCCCCACCACGGTGTCGTCCGGAACCGGGTTGTAGGCGCACTTGAAATGGCACTCTTCGAGGAACCCCCGGCGATTGACCCCGAGCGCGAGATCATCGGCCCAGGTCGCCGGTTCACCTCGAAACGGCGCCTCGATCATCGGTCCAACGATTGGCCAGATCTCGGACCAACACTCCGCGCACGCCTGACCCAGTGAGCGCGGGTGCTTGTCGCCGAGCATCGGACGATAGGCATCGTTGTAGAGCTGAATGAAATTCGGACCCCACAGAATGACCATCGGGAAACGGTTGCCGAGCAGAACGCCCACCATCGTTCGAAGCGCCGGCGACCAAGTTTCCACAGGCCCGAGCGGCGTGTCCTCCCACCGCATGCCGCGAATGAGCGCCCCCATCTCACCGCCCCCCCGCATGAAGTTGGGCATGCTCGAGTGGCGCTCGCTTTTCGGGAGGCTCGAGTGGTGTTCGTCGTCGATGATCTGATCGTGGGCCCGCACTGCGGAGACACGGTATCAGCATTTGGGCGAACGTCGCATTCCGAGTTCGAAAACGACACTCCCCGTGGCAAGGGATGCCAGCCCGGACTCGCGAGCCAGCACTGCGCCCGAGCGTCTTCACGACGAATGGCCGCCGGCATAGGGGGCGACCAGCGGCGACGCTCGTGAACGGAATGTCATCGAGCGCGGCCCCATTGTCGCCCCAGCACTGCGCCTGGCTGTCGCTGGACGCACTCATTGCCCGCACTCAAACTCGAAAATGACACCTTCGGGGACGCAGCGATCGACGCGGGGAAGAGCCAAGCGCCTCCGCGGCTCTCCGAGGAATGACCTCCACGCTGCGCGGATCTCATCCCCTTTTCATCCTGTCCTCATGCGCGAACCGGGCGCGTACGCCAAATATGGCGTGTCACCCAGGAGAAACGCCGAATGTATCAGCATACGCACCTTCAAATCGAGTTCGAATTTACCTGCACCGTGGACGAATACCGCAAACTAGCGAACGAGCGCGCGCCGACCATCGCGGGCGTTCGCGGGCTGCTTTCGAAGCTTTGGATCGTCGATGAAGAGCGGCGACGCGCGGGCGGCGCTTATCTGTTTTCGGATCGCGCCGCTGCCAATGCGTACCTCGAGGGGCCGATCGTCGCCGGGCTCCGTGCGAACCCGGCGTTTCGGCAGCTCAGCGTGCGCCTATTCGACGTCATCACGACGGCGAGTGAGGTCACGCGCGGGCTTTAGTGTCTCGCGAATGGCTGTGAGGGCCCTCGAATGATTGAGTACTATGGGCGTGCCTCGTAAACGAGGTTGAATGGGGTCGACGCGGCTCTTCGAAAGCGGCTGAAGCCGGCCGAGCCGATCACCGAGTGGATGCGTGCTTCGCCGGCTTGAGCCCCGAGGCACAGCCCCACTTCCTGCGATCGAGAACAAGGCGTGCAGAGCAGCGTCGACCCCGCGTAGTAGACCCTGCCAACGGGATTCAGGTTATCCGCTACGTCGTCGTGGGCGAACGGCTCGACGATCATGAAGTGTCCGTCTCGGTTCAAAGAGCCAAGCACGTGACGAGCCGCTCCAACCGGATCGCCCAAATCATGCAAACAGTCGAAAACGGTGACGAGATCGTAGCCTTTGCCAGGATAGTCTTTCGCTCGCGCCACTTCGAAGTGAACTCGATCGGCCACACCGGCCTTCTGAGCGGCGGCGCGGGCCGCATCAATCGAGCCCTGATGGTAGTCGAAACCAACCACGCGCGCGTTCGGGTACGCCTTTGCCATGAGAATCGTGGACGCGCCGTGGCCGCAGCCGACGTCGGCAATTTGCGCTCCGGCGCTGAGCTTTGCTTCAGCGCCTTCGAGGGCCGGTATCCAAGAGTTTACGAGGTTAGCGGCATAGCCCGGCCGAAAGAATTTTTCACAACCCTCGAACACCCCAGTGTGATGTTCGTGCCAGCCCATGCCAGCTCCCGTCTTGAATGCTTCGGTCAGCCGCTCGACGGATGCCAGCGCGCCGGTGGCCAGCACGAACGCACCGGGAATGAAGGCTGGGCTGTCTTCGATGGCCAGCGCGAACGCTTGTTCAGGCGTGAGGCTGTACTTCCGAGAGTGCCGATCGTACTCCACGTAGCCACCCGCAGCTTGCGAGTTCAGCCACTCGCGCACATAACGCTCGTCAGTTCGGGTCTTTTGCGCGAGCTGTTCGGACGTCAGCGGCTCTTCGAGCAAGCCTTTGTACAGGCCAAGTTCATCGCCAATTACCACCATGCCCGCGTGTAACGCCGCCCCCAAATCATTCACGAACTTAGCCATGAACTCGTTCAACTTGTCAGTGTCAGGCATCATGATTGTGTCTCCTAGTTTTTCGGGTTGCAGCCCAGGAGCTGCCAAGTTGAAATAGTGAGCCACCGCCCACCGTGCATGAGCAGCGCGTGAAGAAGAGATGAAAACGCCCCCCCGCATGACCATCGGAGACCGATTGCGCAGCGAGCGGCGCTCTGCGTTCGTGGGACGCGAGCACGAGCTCGGGCGATTGCTGCGAAGTGTCGACGACGAGCGCACCTTGGCAACGTTCGTGTTGGGGATCGGCGGCATCGGCAAGACGAGCTTGCTCGCCGCGTTCACCGAGCAACTCGACCAGCGGCGGGTTCCGCACCGAATCATCGATTGTGAATCCGCGCCGCCAACGCCCGCAGGCTTCCTCGGTGCGCTCGCTGAACTGCTGGGCGGCGCGTTACCGTCCGTGCGGGCGGCAGCAGATGCGCTCGCGGGGCTCGGTTCCCCGGTCGTCCTCGCGCTCGATCAGTACGAAAAATTTCGGCTACTCGATGGCTGGATCCGCCAAGACCTGTTACCGCAGTTGCCCTCCACGGTGCGGGTCTTCTTCTTCGCCCGCGACGCGGCTGTCGACGTTTGGACGGGCACACCCGGCTGGGCCGCCCTCATCCAGCTGCTGAAACTCGGCCCGCTCGACGAAACGTCCTCCCTCGCGTTGCTCGAACGACGAGGCGTGGCAGTGCCCGCACGCGCGGAACTCGCGCGGCTCGCTGCCGGTCACCCACTCGCACTCGAACTCGCCACCCGCGCCCTCGCAGAGCGACCGGACGCAGCGCTTTCGAACCTCGAAACCCAACGTCTGATCGAGAGCCTGGCACCGATGCTCTTGCGAACCGTGCCCGATAGCGCAGTACGCACGCTCCTCGAGGCCGCCTGCGTCAGCCGCCGCGCGACGAAGTCCGTGCTCGGCGCGATGGTCCCAGAAGTATTTGACGCCCTCCGCTTCGACGCTCTGCAAACCCTGCCCTTCGTCGAGGAAGCCGCCGATGGCCTGGTGATCCACGAGACCGTGCGCACCGCGCTCGCAGGCTCGCTGCGAGCGCTCGACCCCCGTCGGTATCAAGAGCTGCGCGCGCGCGCTTGGCGCTGCTTACGCGAAGAGCTCGCGCACGCTGCCAAGCAGCAACTGTGGCGCTACATGGCGGACCTGCTCTACCTCGTCGACCGTCCGGAAATTCGCGAGGCGTTCTTTCCGAGCGACGCCAAAATCTACAGCCTCGAAACCGCGCGTCCCGGCGACGCCGAAGCCATCTTCGACCTGATTCGTACGCAAGATGGCGACGATCTCGAGCAACTCGAGCTCTGGTGGCGTGCATTGCCCGGTGCATTCCGCGTGCTGCGCGATGGCTCCGGAGGCGTCCGAGCCTTTTGCGCGCTGGCTCTAGCTCACGAAATCCCGGCGGAGCTCGCGCTCCGCGATCCGGTGCTCTCGGCTTGGAACGCAGACCTTCGGACGGCAGGAATTGCCGCAGAAACTCCGGTTCTTTTCTCGCGGCGCGCACTCGTCGCCGAGACGGGCGAAGGGCCGTCCGCGCTGCGCTCGGCGGTCTGGCTGGATGCCAAGCGCACCTATCTCGAGTATCCCGGAGCCAGACGCATCTACGTCGCCTCGCGCTGCGCGGACGAGCTTCTGTCTACACTCTCGTCTCTCGGATTCATTGCACCGACAGCTTTGCGAGTCCCATGCGGCGATACTCCGCTCGGCAGCCTCGTGCTGGACTTCGGAACTCGTGGCGTGCTCGGCTGGCTCGCAGGGTTGGTGGACGCGCAATTCGACAGCTTCCCGCTCGACGAGAACGCGCGCGCCCTCGTGCTCGACGGCCGCCGCGTGCCACTCACGAAGCTTGAATTCGGCGTGATTCGCTATCTCCACGAGCGCAAAGATCACGTGGTCCCACGCGACGACCTCTTGCGCGACGTCTGGCAACAGAACTTCGGAGGCAGCAACGTCGTCGACGCGGTAGTGAAGTCGCTGCGAAAGAAGCTGGGAGCGCGCTCCGGAATCATCGAAACCGTGACCGGCCACGGCTACCGCCTGAGTGATGTTGCTAGCAAGTAAAGCCCAGCCTCGCCGGGGCTCGTGCGAGGTCAGCGCTGCGCGGGTCGGATGACCCGCGCGTCAGAGGCGGCTCAAGAGTTCGGCCTTTTTACTGCGAAACTCTTCTTCGGACAGGATGCCCTTTTGGTGTAGGCCGCTCAAACGTTCGAGCGTCGCCAAGATCTCGTCTTGCGTTTGCGGGCCGGTGCCGCCCAAGGGTTGCTGCGGTTGGCTGTAGCCTGCGTTGGGGTTCGATGCCGGGGGCTGCTGCCACTGCTGCGGTTGATTCTGGGTCGGGGGCAGAACTGCACCGTGGTTGGTCGGATGATCGGCGAGCGGCAAGCTGTCCACCGTGAAGGTGCCGAATTGGCTGCTGAACGAGAGCGAGCCTGAAGCGCCGCCTTGCTGTTGTTGCACGCCGCCGATCTGGTGGTCGAGCGTGTTGTACACCATGACTCGTCCGCCGCGGTCGATCGCCAGGCGCTGAGTTTGCGGGAAGTACGCATACCGAGAATCATTCTGGCCGCCGCTCGAGCTCGGGCTTCCGAGATCGTTCGGCCACCAATTGTTCCCGTAGCCGCCGCTCATGCCAAACGGCGCTGCGGGAAGCGGCTGAAACACCGGCTGCGAGTTGAGCAGTGACGAGAGCTCGGAGCAGAGGCCAGCCACCGTTGCCTGCAAGCCGCCGTTGAACATGTCGCCCACCATCGTCATGCCGCCGCGCATCCACTGTCCGCCACCGCCGAGCTCGGGGTGATAGAATTGCGCCATGTTGCCGCCGCCCGCGTTGACGGCATAGAGCAAGGTCTTGGTCGCATCGACGCTGACCCCGTAGCGGTGGGCCAAACTCTGTACGGCGGCTTCGCCGTTGGGGGTCAGTGGTTGCATGCGCGCACCGTAGCTCCATTCGTTCGCCGCCGCGGTTTCAACTGTTGCTCGGAGCAACAAAGCCAGCACCGAGGGCCGAACGCGTGTTTCCGAAGTCGACAGACCGCGTTTCCGCCAACCGCGAATGAAGGCATTTTCAGCTCGCGCGCGTTTTTTTGGCCAACGAGCGCGCGCGTTTCGCGAGCTCCGCGATAGAAAAAGGTTTTGGCAGAAAATCGTCGAAGTCGGCGGGCGAGAGTCCTGTCTCCGTTGGAGCGTAGCCGGAGCAAACGATGACACTGCCCTCGTGTAACTCGCGAAACCCCGCGATGAGCTGGCGTACGGGTACGCCAGCCATGACGCAATCCGTGCACAAGAGGTCGATGCGCGCTCCGTAGCGGCGTGCCAGAGCGAGGCCGGACTCGCCGTCCGAGGCAGCGAGCACGGTGAAGCCGAAGCGCGCCAGACCACGGGACAACACGAGGCGCACCGGCTCATCGTCATCGACCAACAACACCGTCGCCGACAATTCGCCGTTCTCCGGCGAGGGGATGTCGGCGGGCGGGGTGCGAACGGTCGTTACGGGCCATAACAGCGTGATGGTCGTGCCTTTGCCGAGTTCGCTCGCGACGCTCACCGCCCCGCCCTGCGCTTCGAGCAGCGAGCGCACCGAGGCCAAGCCGAGCCCAGTGCCTGAACCTTGCTTGGTCGTGAAGAAGGGCTCAAATAACCGACTTTTCACCTCGTCCGACATGCCGCTCCCGGTATCCGACACATCGATCGCAACGAAGGTCGCGCTGGTGTCCGTCGCGGGCGACTCGCCGACGCGGGGGGAGCGCACGCGCAACGTCAGCTCTCCCCCATCCCGCATTGCGTCGCGTGCATTGAGCGCGAGGTTCGTCAGCACGCTTAGCAGCTCGCCCTCATCAATCAGCAAGCTGACGTCGAGCGAGATGTCCATCGCGAGGCGGATATTCTGCGGCAACACTCGGCTGAGCATCGTGCGCGCTTTCTGGATCACGGGGGTGAGCGCCAGCTCGTTCGGCCGTTGCGGTGCGCTGGGTCCGAATGCTCGGAGCTGGCGCGTCGCTGCGGCCGCCTGGTTCGCGGCCAGTCGAATGTGACTGAGTGACTCTTCTGCCTGCGCCGGGAGGTTCGACGATGAAAGCTCATCGAGCGCCGACCACACGACGAGTAACGCATTGTTGAAGTCATGCGCCATCGTTCCCGCCAACCGCCCCAAGATCTCGAGTTCGCGAGCCTTGTGGAACGCGGCTTCCCTCAGCTCGAGATCGCGCGCGATGCGCTCGCGTTCACGCTGCTCGAGCTGCAGCTCGACGAGCGAACGCGCTTTCTCCATCGCTAGCTCCTCCGACCGCTGCAGGAGATACGTCATCGCGATGACAATCGTGCACGCCAGCAGGACAAAGGTGATGAGCACGCGCAGCACGACGAGCGGTTTGGCGCTGTCGAGGTTCGCGACCCAGCCGTCATTGCGAACGATCAACCCCTGAGCCTGAGCGACCAACACCACTGCGACGGTGACGACCACCAGCGCAAGCACCGCGAGACCCGGTCGCCGTCCGAACAGCAACGTGGCGCTTACCGCCATCATGCAAAAAGCCAAGAACGGATTCGGGCCGAATCCCCCGAGAGCGACGGAAACCGTTGCGGGCAAGTACGGTACCGCAAGCACGATGGCGCCGCGCACTGCGAACGGTAATCGCGTGCCCAGAGTGCCGACCAGCAGGGCAAGCAACGAAACCCCGAGCACCGTCCGCAGCTGCGGGACCACGTTCGGCACCAGCGTGTACCATGTGAAGACGAAGCCCAGCGACACGAGCAGCGACCAGCTGATCCCCTTGAGAACCCGTTCGCGCCACAAGCGTCTTTCGCGCTTCAGGTCGAGCCCGAGGCTATCATCTCCAGATCCCGCAACCGCTTGAATGCCGACCCTCAAAGAAACTCACGTTCCCTTCACGCTGCCCTCTAGCACAGCAGATACTGCAACAGAACCGTGTGCGATCCCGCAACACCGCGCTGAGACCAAATGCGACGCTGCGCACCTGGAAACGGCTCGACAATTGCTGTTTTTTTCCGCTGGTCGGCACGTGGTCCGGCGCTTGCAGACCTGAAGTTGATGCAGGTCCGACAGCGTGAAGTGATCGTCGTCCACGACGGCTAACCTCGAGAGGGAGGAACATGATCCGCAAATTAGCCTCCGGTGAATATCGCCTCTATTCACGAAAGAAGGATCCCAAGACGGGGCACCGTCGCAATCTGGGCACGTTTAGCACTCGCGCTGCGGCTGAGAAGCACGAGCGCGCCGTGCAATTCTTCAAGCGACACTGAGAAGGTCCACAGCTGTCTCGCCGCACGCGCGGCCCGAACGCCCATCCTGTCTCTTTGCGGCGTCCATGATGTCAGCCGTCGGACTTTGTTTTGGACGCCGCGGCAGACTGATTCTCACCGAAACTCAATGTCTGCTGCGGGTCGTTGCCGCCGCGCGAAGCATAGTGCCCGACAGACCGCTAAAGAAGGTCGTAGGCACAGCGGAATCCGAACATCGGCAGATGCAGCGGCGCCTCCATGACCGCGCTGCTCGCCACCTTCAAACTCTCGGGCGTAGAAACCCAACTGCCCCCGCGTACGACTCTCGGATCGGCGTCGTAAAGCTGTTGGGCGCTTGCGCAGTCGTTGCACGGGTTCGGGCGTGGGTTGCCGAGGGCATCGAAGGTCCACTCTTCGACCGACCCTGCGAGGTCGAACTGACCAAATCGGCCACGTCCTGAAAGGTACGAACCGACGGGCGGGATCATGCACAGGAAGTCCGGTTCACTCGAGCACCCGTACATGGCGTGGTTGTGCGTGGGCTCGGCGGAGCCCCACGGATAGATTCGGTTTTCATTCCCGCCCGCCGCGGCGTACTCCCGCTCGAGGTCGGTTGGCAATCGACCGCCATCCCAGATGCAGAACGCCTGCGCTTCGTAGAAGCTCACGCAGTTGACCGGCTGAAGCCACATCACGGTCGAAAAAGGTGTGTTCAGGCAACTCGTGACTCGAGCCTCGATCCGCGCGCGATCCGCGTCTAGGCCGGCGCGTTCCGACACATCGTCGGGCTGACGGAACCACGCCGGGTTCCAACCCGAACCGGGGATCAACGGATGAGCACCGGCTCCCGATTCGAGGGCGCCGCTGGCGCGCCAAGCGTCGTACGCGTCGAGGAATGCTCGGAAGCGTCCGACGGTGACCTCGAACTCGCCGAGATCGAACGCCGATACATGGCTCGGCTGAACACCCGGGTGGGACTGAGCAAGGCCTCCGACGGTGAATTCGCCAGCCGGTACGAGCCCCACGGAACAGCAGCTCCTTTGCGGCGATCCACCGCAAATTTCAGGCAGAGAGCGGCACGACTTGAACCGGCCATCGTCATTCCCTGCTGTGCCCGCGCGACCCAGCCCCTCATCCCCTGCTGCGCCCGCATCACCGAGCCCGCCATCGCCAGCAGTGCCCGCGCCGCCGAGCCCGCCGTCGCCAGCGTTGCCTGTGCCGCCGAGTGCGTTGCTATCGCCTGCGGCGCTCGCGCCACCCCACGAGCCTCCGTCGTCAGTGCGTTCTCCCCCGCTCGCGAGCGACGACGCGTGTCCCGCGCTGGTTGCGCGTCCGCCGTTGCTCGGAGTCGCGCGAATCGCTCCTCCACCGCCCGCCGCGATCGGCTGTCCGGCGACGGGATTGTCGTTTCCCTCGCTGCCGAAGCTACCGAGCTCCAGCCGCCCGCAAGCCGAGAACAACGCGACGAGCGCAAGAGTCTGTGCCGAACGTTTCACGGCTTCAACCTTTCCAGTCGCCGCCGAGCATCCTCGGCGTAAGAGTGCTGCGGCTGCTCGAGATATCGAGTGAAGAGCGCGGCTGCTTCTGGTCCGCGACCGAGTGCCTCGAGGCAGAGCGCGTGAAAGTAACTCACGTCGCCACGGCGCGCCCCCCCGCTCTCAGCGAGCTCGTACTCGTGCGCCGCCGCCGAGAACGAGCGTGTTTTGCGCAAGATATGGCCCCGCAACAGATGAAGTTCAACGGCGCGTTCGCCGGATGCGGAGGAAGACAACAGCGCTTCGCTCTGCTTCAATGCTTCGTCGGTGCGCCCGAGTTGCACGAGCAGTTCGAGTTGCGACATGTCCGCTTCGCGGCGGAGCGAGCCCGCCGGAAATCGTGTACGATACTCCGCGAGCGCTCGCAGGGCGCCCGCTGCGTCGCCGAGTACATCGCGGCGCAGGCGAGCAACTTCATACAGCGCCATTTCCGCGCCGAGCCCCCCGCCCTCTGCGCGCTTCAAAAAACAAGCTTCGGCGTCTCGCGTTTGTCCACCACGCGCCAAACTCAAACAGTCCGGCACGGCGGCGAGATCCGGTACGGAAGGAGCCACGGCTACGACCGAGCCGGCAGATTCCGGCGCTTGGGCTGGTTTCGACTCAGGGGCTTGCTCCACCACCGAAGGCAGCGCGCTACTCGTCCCACTGGGCGAACCGCTCGGCGCGTGCGCAATGTGCCTCGTCCCAGACGCGCTTCGCTCTGGAGGCTCTATCGTGATCCGTGGAGGCGGCGGCGCCGAAGATTCGGTCGATGGCGCCGCAGGGCCGAGCGGGTGTTCGCGGTGGCCGGGCAAATCTTCTGCAGCAATGACCGTCACGGGGCTCGAACGCATTCGGTGCGCGATCGTCGGTAGCACCGCGAACGCCGCCAACACGAGGACTACGGCAGGCGCGAACCAATACACACGCCCTGGAGCGAGCACCGCGCGCGAGGTCGACAGGCGTTCGGACAAGCGCTGAAAAGCCGCGGACTGGTCGAGTCCGTCCGCGAGCTCGCGACTGCCCTCTTCCAATAACGGGCCAAACCTGCCTTTGGTCAGACGCTCAGGATTGGGCATCGGTTCCGGAGGACTTCCGCCTGTGCGAGTCGCCATGCGAGTCACGTTGGCTCCCCGGTCGGTGCTGAGGCTTCGAGGGCCTGCACGAACTTCTTCCGCGCGTAGTGCAGCCGCCTCCAGAGCGTCGCCTCTTTGCAGCGCAAGATCTCCGCGACCTGACGACCCGCGAGCCCTTCAAGGTCGTACAGCACGACTGCGAGACGCTCACCTTCGCTCAGCGCTTCGAGCGCTGCGAGCATCCGTCGCCGCGCCGATTCTTCGCAAAAACCCGCGGAGCTCGGGTTGGCGGACTCCGGCCTCAGGGAGAACCACGAGCGAAGCGCGTCGCCCATCCGGCGGCGTCGGCGCACTTGGCGCGCCTGAGTGATGCACAGCCGATACAGCCAGGTTTTCAGCTGTGCGTTGCCGCGAAAACGCGGCAAGTAACGGTGCATTTGCAGAAATACCTCTTGCGAGGCGTCTTCTAGGTCTGACTCGCCAACACCCAGTTTGCGCAGAAAGACCATGGTGACTGGGTAGTAACGTAAGTGCAGGGACCGCCAAGCTTCATGGTTGCCGCGCACGCATTCGAGCAGCAAGGGCGACTCGCAGTCGCTATCCCATTCCCCAATCGGGCTGGCAACGGCAGCACACATGGCGCTTCATTAGAGTCCTCGCACCGGGAGACCTTCGCTCGCGTCTGAATTATTTGCCCCACGCATATCCAAGCCCGAATGCCCCACCTACCGTCAGTGCTCGAGGCGGGAGGACTTCATGGTTATCGACGAAGAACTGCCCCGAGGCGCCCGGCACGAGAAAGTCGAGCGAAGCCGATCCTTCGACGAACAGGCTGCGGCTAACCGGCACCACGAAACCGGCTTCGACGCCGGCCATCCACAGCGCGCGCGCGCGATCGGTTCGATGCGGCAAGCCGAGCGTGGTTGCATGCTGAACGGCCAGTGAAACCGCTGGACCGAGGTGAAGCAGGCCCGGCGGCAGGGCCAGCCGCCAAGCCAAACTGGCTCGAGCGGCCCCAGTTCGCGCGGTAACTCGGGCTCCGTGTGGCTCGCTCTCCTCGAGCGCACTCAAGCACCAGCGCAACGCGAGCGCGGCTTCGAAACTTCGACCCCATCCCGCGCTCACGCGCACGCCCAGTGACGGCTGCGCAAGAGCCACCGCGTATTCGGCCGACAACCGCGGACCTCGTCCGAAGAGATCGAACCTGGACGCTTTTGCCGGTTCATTAACAGGGACAATGGGTGCGGAAACCGACACGGGGCTCTGGGTCGGCGCCGACTCGACCAACTCGGCAGGGCCCGCTTCTGCCGCTCCCAAGCCGCGGAAGTATCGATCCAGCACCAACGCGATCACTTCCGCCATGGTGCGGCACGAGTCGCCTTCGATCGGGAGATCGCGCCGCAGCTCGACCGCACCCTGAGGATTGAATAACTCGAGTCGCACGAAGTCCCTAGGGCTGCCCGTCGGCGCGTGACCGATGGTGTAGCGCGCGAGCCACCCTTTGTGGCCCTCGACGACCAGCGCGCCCAAGCGCCGCGCGACGATCTCCCGCGTCGCTTCGAGTTCTGGGCAAAGCGCATCGGGCGAGCCGGTTTCCAGCGCAAATCCGTCGGGCTCGAGCGCCGCTGCATCGGCGGCCCAGAGCAAGGCCGCGCCCAAACAGGCAAGAATCAGACGGTGACCCACGAGCCCCTTAGATCACCGACAAGGAGCGCGCCGAGCTGAAACACTGGACCATCCCGTTCACGGCAAAGCTAGTGTGCGTGCGCTCGAACCTACACCGTTTCCGGACGCCAGGGTGGGTCACGAGGTGCGCAGGCCGGTCGGCCGCGCCCCAACCCTTCGCTGTGCTAGATTCAGCACTCGATGTTTCGAAGCTGGGGTTGCGCGGGGATTTTGATTTTGGCTTGCGGCTGCGGGTCGTCAAAAGCAGGGACGGCTGCGCCGAGCGGCGGCAGTTCGCAAGGCGGCGGGGGCGCGCTCGGTGACGCCGGGTCGCAAAGCGACGGCGGGACACGACCCGACGGTGGCTCGCCCAGTGACGGCGGCTCGCCTAGTGACGGCGGCTCGCCCAGTGACGGCGGGGCGGACGCGATGGGCGGCCCCAGCGGTTGCTCGCACGGCGACATCGAGCTGTTCGCGATACAGGTCTCCGGCACCGTCACGGTCAACGGCGCTCCGTTCATGGGTTCGCTCGACCAAGAAGAGGGCGACCTCGTGCTGCGCAATTCTGCAAACGACTACGCGCCGCTCACGACCATCACTGCGGGTGATGGCGCCTATAGCGCGTTGATCGCGCCTGGCAACTACGACCTTTACTACCGTCACAGCGGCGCGTCAGTCGCTTTGCCCGGGAACGACTTGGCGCTACTTCGACGCGGCGTCGTCGTCGGCAATGAGCCTTTGTCGCTGGATATCGACGTGCCTGTGGGCACCGTGTCCGGCACGCTCACCATTGCAGGCAAGGTGTTCAGCGACCCGTCGGGCAAAGCCTTCGGAGTACTCGAACTTTCGAGCGGGACGAGCAGGCCGGTGCACCTCGGCAGCACTTTATCTGCCGACGGAAGCTACACCGCGCTCGTGATCGCGGGCACCTACGACGCTTATTACAGCGGCGGTGCTAGCGTCGCGATTCCACGCAACTATTTTACGAAGGTTCGCAGTGGAGTCGTCGTCGATGGTGGGAAGACGCTATCGCTCGACGTCGACGTACCCGCCACCACCGTCACGGTTTCGCTCACCGTCAATGGTGCGCCAGCTACCAATCAAGCGGCGCTCACTCTACGCCACGCTTCGGCTCAAGATCCGGATCAAGTAGCGCTCGATCAGACGGCGCCGGGCAAGAACACGCACTTTGCAAGCGTGATACCCGGCAACCGCTACGATCTGTATTACGCCGGGCTCGAGGTCGGCCCCAACGTGCTGCTCAATACCCAGGCCGTCATCAAGACTGGAATCGATATCGGATCTGCGCCGGTCTCCTTGAATGTGGATGTTGCTGCCACCGTCGTCTCCGGCAAGGTGACCCTGAACGGCGCGCCACTCCCACTCACTGATGGCAGCCTCTACCTCAGAACCGCCGCTGGCGATCAATTGCCGCTCGTGGCCAACGATGGCTCATACTCGGCTCTGGTGGTGCCAGGCACGTACGACCTGTATTTCGACAGCGGATTTGCGCAAATCGCGGGTTTGCCCGCCAGCACCCTCAAGCTTCAGAGCGGGGTGGTCATCGGTGCATCGCCCGTGTCGCTGGATATCGAGATCCCCAAGCCAACACCGGTCTCGGGGAAGATCACCATGAACGGCGCGCCGCTCAACGGCAGTCCCCAATATTACCTGAGCATCTCCGACGGCGTGAACAGCGGGCAAACCCTCGCCGCCGCTCCGCCCGGAGGCTCCTATTCCACGCTGGTTTTTCCCGGGACGTACAACCTCTCTTACCAAGCCCCGACAGACGCGGGTGATCTGCCGAGCAACTTCAGTGTCCGACTCAAGACGGGCATCGTCGTCGGAGCGTCGCCGCTCGTGCTCGACGTCGACATCCCGCGCGCCACGCTCTCCGGGACCGTCACCCTCAACGGCGTGGTGAGGAGTGACTCGCTGACGGATCTCGAAGGCGCGGGCTTCACGCTCCGCTTCCCCGACAAGAGCGGCACGACTCGAATCGCCAATCGCCTCGGCGCCGACGGCGCATACACCGCGTTCCTCGTCCCCGGGCGATACGAACTCAGCTACACCACGAACGGCAGCGGGCACGGGTTTCCGAGCAACCAAAACCTCTCCCTAGGCTGCTTGCTCGTCGAGTGAGCGGACCTACGATGACCTCGCTCGCACACGCCAAGCCCGGGGCGAATCACGCGCCAGCACCGCAGTTCATGGCTCGGGCAGTGGCGCGGGTGGATTGGGGCGGGTACCGAGCAAATCTCGCGCACAGCGCACGCCGCGCGGTCCGACGCCGTTTTGCGACTTGAGGCGCCACGCGCCGAACAGCTGATCCCTCGATCCGGCATAGCTGCCGCCTTTTGCGGCGAAATACGGACTATCCGCTTGCACGCAGAGCGGGTCGTTCCGCGGCGCGCCGTCCCAACAGGGACCTGGCATGTCGGTGAATGAGTCCGCGGTCCACTCCGTGACGTTGCCGGCCATTTGGAAAAGTCCACCCCAGGAACGCAAACTGTCGACCGGGACGGAGGTCCCGCTGCCGCACTCGATGCTGTTGGCCAACGTGCAGTCGGGCGCCTGATCTCCCCAAGGAAAATCACGACCCGAAGCGAGTGAATGGAGCTCGCGACCCGTCGCTGCGTATTCCCACTCGGCTTCCGTGGGGAGTCGACCGCCGTCCCACGCGCAAAACAAAAAGGCTGTCGCCCAGGTCAGACGATTGATGGGATGGTTCTCCCGCGATCCCGGGTCTGGTGTCCAATTGTATGAAGGATGCAAGCTAGTCGGATCCGGCTCGCGCGGCGCGGTATCCACTCTCAATTGCGTGCCGTCCGGATAAGTCACGACGCGCACCAAGGACGGTTGCACCGCCCAAAACCGGCGGAAGCGGGCCACGCTTGCCTCGTACGCGTCGAGCACGAAGGTTCCGACCGTGACGGGCTCGCCAGCGGAGGCTTCTGGATCGCTCGCGCGATACCCCATTCGAAACGAGCCGCCCGAAATGGTGATGGCTCCGCAGCCCGTCTGGTCGTCGCTGGCGCAGCTCAGGACCGGTTTGATGCAGCTGCCGTCGCCCGTGCATTCACCGAAAATGCAGCGGGTATGCGCCGGTGCGGGGCGCGCGGGCACGCAGACCGCGACTTCGCCGTTGCACTGAGTCATACCAAGCCAGCAATCTTTGGCGCGTTCGCACGCCGCCCCAGCAACGCACGCGGAGGGCAAAGGGGGCGCACCGGCTTCGCCGCCTGCGCCGGCAGTCAGGAGCGAGTCGACCCCACTGCTCGGGCTTGCGGAAGTGCCCGCCTTTGCGACGGGCCCGACGGCGTCATCACTCGTGACGCCAGTCGCACCACCACTCGCACGGGTGGGCGCGCCGTCCGTGCTCGCAAGGCCGCCCGCGCTCGCGGGAGCACCATCGCCGCCAGCAGTGACTTCGTCTGCAGGCTCCGGGTCCCAATAGCCCTCACGAGCCCGCTGTGAGACGTCGTGACAGGCGTGGATCGCGAGCGCGGCAAGCGCGCAAGAGAACCGTCTCGCCATCGGTTCACCCTTCCCCTCACCACGCCATTGACAACGTGCCAGTGCGAGCACGCGGCGACCACGTAAGTGCCGTCTTCGCCGGAGAGGGTGAGTCAGAGAGCCACCAGATCAAGGCCGCTCCGACCAAACAAGCGGCGCTCGCCACCGCCACTCCAACCGTTGCCTCGTCTTCGAACTTGATGTGGCGCGCGCTCGCGTCGTTTTCCTGCTGGCGCTCCAGGAGCTGCGCATCCGCGGGAGCGCTGCGCCAGCGTTGATCCAGGCGTGCTTGCTCCTCGCTCCAGGTTCGAGAGCGAGCCGAGCTATCGACCGCAAGCCCGACGGCTACGCCGCCCAAGAGCAGGCCTGCTCCGGCTGTGGTCGCTGCCAGCCAGACGCGCCGCTTGCTCGAATCGCTTGCGCCCGGAGCCGCAGCTCGTGCCGATTGAGGGGCCACCGGCGGTGCGATGGGCGGGGCAGCAGGGGTGGGCAGCACAGGCACCGTCGGCGTGAGCTGGGAAGTCGCGTCCGCGGGCAGTGTCGGGATGCTCAACGCCGAAAGCTCGAGCTCCCAGGTTTGACTGGAACCGCTGACGGCCAGCACCTCGCGCTCGGCGACGGCGTAGCCGGGCGACGACACGACAATCAGATGGCTGCCCGGATCGAGCTCGAGCGGGCCCGAGACCTCCACTGGCCGACCGTCCACTCGAACGCTGACGTTGCTGGGTCTCGTCGACAATACGAGCACCCCGAGTAGCTGTTCGAGCCGAGTCAGCTCAGCCAGCGCCTGCCCGCGGCGCACGTCGCCGGAGTCGGTGGTTTGGCTCAAATAGGCGCGAAACGCGGCGACGGCTTGCGCGGGGTGCCGCGCCGCTGCGTGCGCCTGACCCAAGTTGTAGAGAACCGCGGGGTTCGGGCTGAGCTCGTAGGCACGCTTGAATTCGACGGCCGCCTCTTCGAAGCGTTGCGCGTCGACCAAGCGCAGTGCTTGATTGAAACGGTCCCGAGCTTCGTCGCGAGGCTGTTGCGCCAATAGTTCCGAACTCGTCAGCGTGGCTGCAAAGAAGAGCAGATGCGCGAACGCTCGTCGCGCCTGGACCCCGGCGCTCGCATCATTCATAGGGGTTTCGGCGATCGAAGGGCTCGACCGGGCGCGGAGAATTCGGGGGCAACGGCGCGCGCGGACGGAAAGCCACGTCCGGTCGCGGTACTCGGGCACTGGCCGAGGGAGGCGCGACGGACAGCGCCCCAGACGCGACATCGAGTCGAACAGACGGCGTTGGGCTCGACGCAAGCGCCGGCTCGTAGACCTTGACCATCGTGGCCGCGGCCCGCACCGGCGCTGCAGCCCGCGCCCGCGCTTTCGACCCACTCGCCGAAGCGAGGCAGTAGCTGGCCGCGCTCGAAACCAAGGCCGTCAAAATGAGGTACCCGGCGAATTCACCTCGACGCGAGCCGGAAAGTGGCCGTCGCTCCGCACTGATGGGCGAAAAAATGGCAGGTTGGACCTCGATCGTGTCTTCCCGGCTGCTCGCCAGCGAGATCGACGTCGCCCTTGTCGCCAAGTAGGGCTCGAGCAACTGGCGAAACACCTGGACGCTCCCCGGCCGCAACGCACGCTCGGGCTCCAGCCCGCGGTGAATGATGTCGGCAAGACCGGCGGGTTGCCAGCTACCGTGCTCCTCGATGCGCCGTACCCGCTCGTGGGTGATTTTGTGCAGCAACGCATGCGGGGATTCGGCGGTGTGCGGCCGTTGGCCCGTGAGCAGCTCGTACAGCACGGCGGCACAGCCGTATACGTCAGTTCGTTCATCGACGTCGGTTTCACCGCGAGCTTGCTCGGGGGACATATAGTGCAGCGTTCCCAAGGGCAAACCGCTGGCGGTATGCAAGTCAGACACGCCGAACATCTTCAACTTGGCCAGACCAAAATCGAGCACCTTGCACGCTTCGGCGCCGTTACATTGTCGTATGACGAACAGATTCTCGGGCTTGATGTCCCGGTGAATCACGCCCTGCGCATGCGCCGCTTCCAGACCCAAGCACACGTCGCGAAGCAACGCGACGGCACGTGGCGCGGCGAGCGAGCCCTCTTCACTCAGCAGTGAGCGCAGATCCTTTCCATCCAAATACTCCATCACGAGGTAGGGCTGACCGCTTTCGGCGAGCCCGAAATCGAACACGGCGACCACGCGCTCGTGCTCGATTTGGGCGGCCGCCTGCGCCTCGCGTTCGAAGCGCTTGTGCAGCATTTTCGAGCAGCCGGGCTGAGCGCGCAGAAGCTTGATCGCGACGCGCCGCTCGAGCCGCAGATGGCGAGCCTCGTACACCTGCCCCATGCCGCCGCGTCCGATGGTCCGCAGCAAGCGGTAGCGGCCGTCCAGGATGGCGTCTGCGGTCGAGCTCGGGACGCCAATCTCTGAATCGCCCTGTGCCTCGATTCGAAGTCGAGGCGTCGAGTGCTCCCGCGCCCACGCCTCGGTCACGCGATGGCCCCTTTGCGCCACGCCTCGAGATCCAGGCCCGCGTGATTCTGTAACAACCGATACGCACGCTGGCGCGAAACTCGCGCCAACGCCGCCGCTTGACTCAAGTTGCCGTGACTCGTGCGCAACCCGGCAAGCAGCGCTTGGACGTCTCGCTCGTCGCGCGACAACTCGGCCGCTTCACACACCTCGAGCGCGGTACCAGTCAGGTGCGCGAGGCAAAACGAGCGCTCGTGACCATGCAACCCGAGCAGGCGTCGCGCCAGCAAGTCGAGCTCGCGCACATTACCGGGCCACCCGTAGAGGAGCAGGCGCTCGACCAACGGCGCTTCGAGCGGCGGCGGCACGGCGCCCAGTCGCTGGCTGAGCAGCTGAACGAACAGACTCGGGATTTCGCGCCTGCGCTGCGACAGCGCCGGCAGCGACACCGTCATGCCATTGAGGCGCGCGTGCAGATCTGCGCGAAAGCGCCCTGCCTCGACCTCGAGCGCGAGCGGCCGTTGGGACGCGACCACCAGTCTGACGTCGAGCGGCAGCGCCCGAGCCTCACCGAGAGGTTGCACCTCGCCCTGTTCGGTGACGCGCAGTAACTTGGCCTGGAGCGGTAGCGGCAGATCCGACACCTCGTCGAGCAGTAAAGTGCCGCCGTGTGCGGCGCGCAGATGCCCGATCGCAGCGTTGACAGCGCCAGTGAAGGCTCCTTTTTTGTACCCGAACAACTCAGCCTCTGCCAAGTGTTCGGGGATCGCCGCACAGTTGATGGCGACAAAGGGCCCGGCGCGTCCGCTCCACTCATGAATGGCGCGCGCCACGCGCTCTTTGCCGGTACCGGTCGCCCCTTGTAGCACGATCGGCAAATCGGTCTGGGCGACTTGCTGCGCAGAAGCTAGCGCCGCGCGCAGGACCGGGCCCGCCCACAAGCCTTGCGCGATCTCTGCGAGCTCGACGCTCACCCGCGCTTTCGACTCATCGCGCACGATCACGCCCAGCCGATCGCCGATGCGAACCACGTCTCCCGCTTGCAGCGGGTGGCGGGCCACACGCTCAGCGTTGACGTGCGTGCCGTTCAGGCTGCCACTGTCGTGGATCCACAGCTCGTCGCGGACTCGCGCGATGTCGGCGTGGTGGCGCGAAACCTGGTGGCTCGCGATCACCACATCTGCTGTGACATCGCGGCCAATCGACACACGCCGAGACGAAGACAAGCAGTAGCGCCTGGCCTCACCCACTGGAAATATCAGCTCGAAACTCCAGGCACCGCCCGCAACGCGCTGAGCATCTGCAGTCGGAACCGGCAGCGTGCTGTCACCAATGAGCTCTGACGCCATCCCTCATGCCCGTCTCACGAACCCTGACACCGCTAACACGACTCATTAAAAAGTCGACCGTTATTTTCGGTTCATGGGCCGCCGTCTCGCGACCGACGTGGCGGGATCCGACGACGAGTCGGATGGGCCGACCGCTCGTGCAGCTCGGCTCTTGGTCACTCCGAGGGGTCACGTGCAATCGTCACGAAGCAGACGACCGCTCCTCGCGGCACCGCGCGAGGAGCGATCGTTGAATGCGCGTTCTCGCGCAGCTGCCGCTCGTCAGACGCTCAATGAATGATCACGCGCGGGCGGGTCGTGATTCCAATCGCGCGCAAGGTCGCGCCGCCATAGGAGGTCCTCATCGTCGCGGCGACCCGGTACGAAGCGCCAGCTTGGAGCGTGACGGAGCCGAGTGTCGAGATCGACGGCGGATTGCACGACGCCGCAAGCCCGCCGCCGCCCGGGTTCCATTCGCCATATGCCTGGAGCACGCCCGATTGATCGACCCAGGACCCACCGACTTTCTTGTAGAAGATCGCCGATGCCCAGGCCGCTTCACACGCGGCCTGAGTCGTGGGAACCGCGCCTCTCCAGTCGACCAAAATGTTCGCATCGTAACCATCGTCGCCCGCCGGGAGGACACCCGTATAAGTGACCGACAAATTATTGACGTCGACCACGTAGCCGCGGAAGCAGGTGTTGTAGCTCGAGGGCGAGACGTGGGTTGGATTGATTCCACCCGTGAATGTCTGATCCGCCGCCGCGGTGGAGCAGGACACGGAGCCAATGGCTTGCTCGGTTTGCGCGGTCCCTTCGCCGTTCTCAGCGCTCTCGGCCTCCCCCGCAGCGGAGCAACCAGCCAGACCAAACGCCCCAAATCCAAAGACACAAATCGCCACAACAGATTGCTTGATTTTCATCGCTCATTCCTTCTCTTTTTCTCGAATTGAATGGAGCTCTGCCGGTCGCTCGCTTGCCGCGCGACTGCTCTAGCTCCTTTGCGTCACCGACGAGCAACGATCCGGCGCGAGCTCCGGGATCGCTCTACAGCGACTGAGACAGCCAATACCCAGCCGCGACGCGGCCGTTTCGCGTGCGCGTCAACGAGGCGGCAGCGGCGTGACTCGCGCAGAAAACTCGACGTTGCGCAAGAAGTACGAGCCATCGGCAGGGCCATTCGGCGTCGCTAGCCGACGCGCGCTGCCGACGAACCGATACGACTGACCGTCCGAAACCGATGACACATAAGTAACGGCCGGCAAGATGCAGCGATTACCAGACTCGAGGCAGATCTCACCCGCCGGGCAGGGAAAGTTATCGGGCGGTACCCAAACCCCGCGCGCCTCGTTCTCTTTCACTTTCACGTATGAGCTACCGGACTTTCGATAGACCATGGTCCCCAGCCAAGTGCGCTCGCATTCGGCTTGTGTGGTGGGTTCGGCATCACCCCAAGCGACCGTCGCGCCCGTCACGCGAACGTCCGAACCTTCCTGGTAGTTGTCCACGTTGAGCAACCGGGAGCCGATGCAACCCGGTTTCTCCAGCGAAGCGCCGTTGTGAAGCCAGCGCGGATTCGTGCTGGCGTCGATGACCTTGTCGGCCGGCAGCGTTCCACAACCAGCTTGAAAGATCGCTTGAGAGACCGTGTCAGCGGGCTCGTCGGCAGACTCGCCTGCCCCAACGTCCATGCTGCAACCAGCGAGCAGCGGAAGAGCCCAGATCGCCGAAATTCCTTTGATACGATTCATTTTTCGCAATACCTCGTAATTTTTTTATTACCCACTCACGGCCCCGAATTGGCCCGCCTCGAGACACATCATGCGTACGAATGACTGGCTCAATCCATCCCATGACCATGGGAAGCGGGTGCTTTTTCGATCACATTCAGTCGTCGACAGGCGGCAAACGGATCTCGACGTGAGTGCCCTGGCCAAGAACCCCGATAGCCAACTCGCCCCCGAGTCGGGTAACGCGCGTTCGCACGTTCGCCAAACCACCCGAGGAGTGAATCGCGTCATCGGGGTCGAGACCCGTTCCATCGTCGGTGACGCTCAGTTCGACGCCGTCGCGAATCCGAATCCGAACCTCGACCGATCGGGGATTGGCATGCCTGATCGCGTTGCGCACCAACTCGCTCACGATGCATTGAACGTCGTCGGCGATTCTCTGCGCCGGAGGCGCTTCGAGCGCGCCGGAAACGCTGAATTTCAGCTCTCGGTCGCCGCAAAGATCGTGGCAACGCTCTCGCAAAGCGGCCAGCAGATCCACCCAACTGCGCGGCTCTTGGCGAAGATCGAGCACGACGCGGCGCAGGTTTGCCAGCACATTCCGGATCCTTGCCTCGAGGTCGCTCGCCTCCCTTTCGGACCCGTCCAGGGTCGTCGGCTCGGGAGCAACCGGGAACTGACGCAGGCGCCATGCGAGCGCAGCTAGTTCTCCGCCGATACCGTCGTGGAGGTCACGGGCGATGCGGCTGCGTTCCTCCGCTACGCGAAAACGCGCCAGGCTACTCTTGAGTTGGGCCTCCCGAGCACGAGCGACGTCGAGGGCAGAATGCATACGCGCCATCGTGCTGTACACGAGCATGCCCATGGCACCGATGAGAACGCCGACCAACGCGGAAGCCGGGTCTCCATCGAGCCAGAAGCACAGCGCCCACGCGCAGGGGCCGGTGGCGATCACAGCCAAGTTCTGTGCGCAGAACCCCAGGGCCGCGATCATTTGCACGTGACCCAAATACGCCAGCCAAAAGATGCTCAGCGCGCTCCCCGAGCGATAGAGGAACAAGCACACGCCCATCTGGATGCTGAGGCTTTCGAAGGCATCCAAGAGGCGATAGAGTCGAGATAGTCCCTGGCGGTGATAGGCAGCCGTCGCTGCTGAGGAGCATCCGAGCCACGCGAGCGCCACGCTGATCGCGGTGCCGCGTTGGACGGCTAATAGGGAAGCCACCGCGGGAACGAACGTCACCGCGACGAAGAACAGGACCAGGGCAAAGAAGCCGAAGACTGATTGCGACGAACGCTGTGCGGCGTGCACCTCCGGAATTCCCCAGGGCCTGGCCAACGGGCGTGCAGTTCGGGCGGCCCACGCCGCCCAGCCGAAAGCTCCACGCAAGTCCGAACGCGCCTCGAGCATGGCTCAACGCGCGCGGGACGAAACGCCGCGCGTACACCACATGGCTTCGACCTTGGTTCCCACACCCAGCTTGCCGTAAACGTTCTTGATGTGCGTCTGGACCGTGCCGAGCGCAATTCCCAATGTGACTCCGATCTCCTGATAGGAGGCGCCGGTGCAGATCAGATCGAGAACTTGACGCTCGCGCGAGGTCAAGCTGACGGTCGGATCGAGCTCGAGCGGATCACGCGGGCCTTGCGAAGACCAGAAACTGGCTGCCACGCGTCGCCCAATCTCCGGACTGAAGGGAGCTGCGCCGGACGCGGCCGATTGGACCGCATCGATGATGCTTTGGGCGGGCGCATCCTTGGTGATGTAACCGCTCGCACCGGCGCGCAGCGCGGAAAATAGCGCGTCATCATCGAAGCGAACGGTGAAGGCGATGAGCGCTGCGTTTGGACGACCCGCGCGCAACTGGCGGATCAAATCAGCCCCAGCCATGTCCGGTAGGCCGAGATCGATCAATGCCACGTCGAATGGTTCACCGCGGGCAGAAGCCCGCAGAGCGTCGCGCCCTTGCGCGAACAGACCGGTGGCAATCTGGGTGTCCGCAAGCCCCCTTTCGATGAGGGAAGCAACTCCTTCTCGTATCTCGCGTTGGTCGTCGATAATCCAGGCAAGCATCGCGCTCCTTCGATATCGCTAGGCGAATCGGTGTCCCGAGCGCGCCCAGTGCATCGGTCGTGCCAAACCCGCGAGACCGCAGTCGGCGGCAGTCGCCGTTGATTTCGCGGGTTTTCATGAGATCCGGACCTCGAGCAACGCCCTTTCGAGCGCGCTTTTCGTCCGGCGATGCACCGCCGCGGACGCTCTGCGGACAGCGCGTCTTGGCTGCGGAACACGCGTTCCGGACAATCGGCGCACGACTTCGGACAGATCCTTCATTGCTCGCACGGCATCCACCCTCGGAGCCAACTGGCAGGAGTAATCGGCGATGCGCTAGCCTGACAGCACATGACCCACACGCTCCTCGTTTTACACGGCTTCACCATGAACGGTGAGGTGATGCGTGCGGCGCTCGAGCCGTTCGCGGCGGCGCTCGAACCCAAGGTGCGCTTGGTGTGCCTGGACGCGCCGCACACGTGCTCGGAAGCGACGGTCGAACGCATGTATCACGGTTCGAGAGCTCGCTTGTCTCCGCCGCACCTGTGTTGGTGGAACGCGAGCGACGATGGTCTCGAATATCGTGGCTGGGAAGAAACTCGCGCGCTCATGAGCGCGGCGCTCGATCGCCATGCGCCCGCCTCTGTTTTAGGCTTTAGCCAAGGGGGAATTCTGGCCGCAGCAGTAGCTGCGCTATCGCGACGAGGAGAGCTGCCCCCCCTCCACGCCGCTGTCCTCATCGCGGGACGAAAGCCACGGGCCTCATTGTTGCAGCCGGCGTTCACCGAGCCGGTCGCTCTGCCCTCGCTGCACGTGTGGGGCGAACGCGATACGCCGACGATCCGGCACAGCGAAGAGTTGGTCGAGTGTTTCAGCGCGCCGCAGCGAGAGGTGATTCGTTGGCCAGGCGGTCACGTGGTGCCAACGAGCGGGCCGGCGCACGAGGCGATCGTGCGCTTCGTGACGGAGCACGCTTCACTCAGTTCTCCCAGTGCATGATCAAATCCACGTCGCAGCGGCGGCCCACCGTCACGGGCTGCACGGTGCCGCGCACGCCAAAGTGCGCCATCGCGCCTTCGAACACGCCGACCTGATAAGAATTGCCGAAATTCCAAATCTCTCGCAGCTCGACCCGCGCGCTGGTCTCGGTCAGATCTCTCACCGTGGCCGTACCGGGCTTGATGGAGACTTCATACGCCTTCGTGACGAGATTGAGAGCGCGTCCCCAGTTGTGGCCGGCCACGCTGAAGATCACCTTGCCAATCGTCGTGCTCGCCAGGGTTGGAAAGGCTTGCTTCCCCAGAGCAATCATCCCAGAGCGCGGTGAGCTGTCGGGGTAGAGCACCGCTACGGCGTCGACCATGAGGCGCATCAGCTCTTGGAGGGGATAATCCTTGAACGAGAAATAGCGCTTGTCGTTGGGACGTGCTGCGCCGCGGCGCTTGAGCATCGACAAGAGTGTCTCGATGTACATGCCTTTGACCGCGGCGTCGGGCGGGGTCTCGCTGATCCAGTCTTCGAGCTCGGCCTTGTCAGTGGCAAACTGAGTTTCGGCCGAGCCAGAGACAGGCGGGGCAGTATTGTCGTGGACGGCGTCGGTCATGGCACGGCGGCGAATGATCGCTCAGGCCCAGGTTACAACACTCCTAACCGAGCCTACAGGCAAGTGTCACTCGACAGATCGGCGCCATCAGCACAAATGTCTTCGGGCCCGTGGGCCACATTGGCGTCATAAAAGCCACGGAAAGCGCCCGCGTCGAAGCAGCCTGCCGTGAGTGAATGGCCCCAGGCCACGGCCGCCCAGCGCGACGGCAACGTCGGGTCTGGCGAGAGCACCGTCTGGTGCTTCACCTCTGCGGTGCAGCGCGGGTCCATCGGCAGCCCGTCCAAGAAAACCTGGGCCGCAGCGACCTCATCGGCGCAGCCCTCGGGGCAATTGTAGAGCAACACCACCGCGCCATGCTCCAGATTGTGCACCAAGAAGCCGAGCGGCACGGCAAACGAGTAGCTCTTGTACGCCGCCCACACCGGATAATGATCGCCATACACGGGCGGATTCATCGGATACGTGATCGCGGAGCACACCGAGACGTGCTGCGCGTTCGGGTTCGAGAACGTCAGCAGCTCCTCGGCACACGCAGCGCTCCCCGCGGTGCCTTGCGAGTCGCCGCCTGCGCCACTCGCACCGGCCGCGCCCGCGATGGATGACTCGCCCAACCCTGCCTGCCCCGATTCACCCGCCATGCCGTCAGTCGTGCCGCCGTTCTCGGAGCCACCATTCGTTGCGCCACCCCTGCCGCCGTTCGTCGCGCCGCCCGAATCGACGGCACCAGCCAACGCATCGACTGCGCCGCTGCCGGCGGTAAATCCTGCAGCGCCCGCTTGCACGCCGCTATCACTGCTCGCACTGCCGCAGTGAGCGAACAAGAGCGGTGCCGCCAGGGCCAAGATCGCAGGGAGCGCGCGCGAAAGTGGTCGATCCTTAGACATGCGGCTGTTCTACACCATGCAGGCCCATTCGCCTTGGCACTCTATCTAACCCGCCGTGGATGCGTCGAGGCCGAAGATTGGGGCCGATTTGCACAAATCGCTGCTTGGACGGGGAAGATTTGTCGACTAGTGAGCGAACAACAACGGGTCTCGCTGGGGGTGGTCCTGGCGGATCTCAACGGGAGGAACGACTGATGAAGAAATGGTTTGGGGTGGTGGTGTTGTTGTTGGCAGCGTCGAGCGCCGTAGCGTGCGGCAGCGACAGCGAGAGCACCGGCAGCGGCGGTGCAGGCCTAGCCGCATGCAACGCCTACTGCGACGCGGTCATCGCAAAGGGCTGCCCAGGCGCAGCGGACTGCAAGGCTGACGAGTGTGAGGGCCTGGAAAAAGCGCCTGGGGCCTGCGATACGGCGTTCAAGACCTACTACGACTGCCAGAAGGCACAGACTGACGTCTGTATCCAGAACTCGACCTGTCAGCTCGATCTTTCGAAGTGTCAGTGACGAATCGGCGAGCCTGCTCGCGGTAGAGTGAGACGTGCGGACGGGGCCGTCGAGCGGCATGGCCCCGTCTCGGCAGCACGCATCCGCGGGCTTGCTATGCAACGGCGCGGGCCTTCAAGAGCGCGAGCCGATGCCATGACGGCGTTTCGAATCGTGCTGGGCGGTTCGAGCGCTATGCAGTCCCCACTGTAGGCAAAGCGAAGCTGAATGCCGCAGTGCTCGCGATAGTCGCGGCGAGGCCCGCGCGATCGCCGAGTCATCGCGCGCGGCTAGACGTCGCCCCCGCGAACACGGCATGATCGGGGTGAATGACTTCGGACCATCTCGACTCCCGCGACTTCGCTAAGCCGCCGCCTCCGGAGCGCCGTTCAGGTGGCTGGTTCGGCTGGCTGCTGTTCGTTCTCGCGCTCGCCGTGGCTGGGGCCTTCGTCCACTACTTCTATCTTCCGCTGCGACAGACGCGTGCGCGCCTGGACGGCGATCTGGGCCGTCTCAACGCGGACCTCGCCCGGGCAGCCGAGCGTGAGCGCGCGCTCGGCCAGCGCCTTCAGCAAGAGGACGAGCGCTTCGGCAAGCTTTCCGGCGAATGCGACAAGGTCGCGACCGAGCTCAAACAAACGGTCGCCGAGAAAGAGAAGATCGAGTCAGAGCTGAAGCGCGTCCAGGGCGAGCTCTCGCAGAAGCTGGAGCCGGAGATCACGAGTGGCAACATCCGCATCCGCCGGCGCGGGCAGGAACTCGTGCTCGACATGGCCGACGATATCCTGTTCGACAAGGGCCAAGCCGAAGTCAGCGAGGGCGGCCAAACCGTACTACAGCAGATTGCGCGCAGCCTCGTGGAGCTCAGCGCTTACGGCATCCAAGTTGCGGGCCACACCGACAGCACGCGTGTGGTGAGCGCAAAGACTCAGGAGCATTTCGCGACCAATTGGGAGCTCTCCTCCGCGCGCGCGACCAACGTCGTCCGCTTCCTCCAGGAGCGGGGCAAAATCCCAGGCGCTCGTCTGGTGGCCGCCGGCTTCGGCGAATTTCGTCCAGCAGCGAGCAACGCCTCCGAGGACGGGCGTCGAAAAAACCGCCGCATCGAGATCCTTCTGCTCCCGCCTGCGCCGAACGATCCGAACGGAAAGATCCACTGATCACTCCAAACAGATTTTAGCAAGCGTCCCACCGACTCGTTCGCCCGGCTTGTCAGATGCGGGCTCGTAACCGTGCCGAAACCTGAGGGGGGGATGCTGGGGACCGAGGCGATGCCGCAATGCCCACCTTGGCCCGTGATGCAGTGCCCGTAGCCGGTCGCGGCCAGGCTCGCTCACGTCAATCTGCACAAGCGCCGCCGCGCTGGTTCCCGGTGCGCGGCGAGGTGGCGACGCGCCGAACTCGCGCCTTTGCCCTGCTCGGCGCACTACTCCTGCTCGCGAGCTATGTCTGGCTGTCGCAGCGCGCGTGGGTGAGCAGCGCGCTCGTCCCTCCCCTCGCCAGCGTCCTGCAAACGGGCTGGCAGACGCTGCACGAAGCGGATTTCTGGCTGGACCTGAAGGTCAGCTTCTTGCGCGTCACGGCGGGCTTCTTGGCGGCGGCCCTATTAGCGGTGCCGCTCGGCATTTTGGCCGGTTCGTTTCGCTTGTGTTCGGCGTTGCTCGAACCCGTGAGTGAGTTCCTGCGCTACATCCCGGTGCCCGCTTTGGTGCCGTTGGTCTTGATCGTGCTCGGCATCGAAGAGGGCGCCAAGGTTTCGCTCGTCTTTTTGGGCACGTTCTTTCAACTGCTGTTGATGACCGCGGATGAAGTGCGTCAGGTGCCGCTCTCGCTCGTGCAGGTGAGTCAAAGTATGGGTGCGACTCGGCTCGAGGTCGTCACGCGGGTGCTCACACCAGCGGCACTGCCGGGCATTTCGCACGCGCTCCGCATCTGCAATGGCTGGGCGTGGAGTTATGTGGTGGTCGCGGAACTGCTTGCAGCTACCGAGGGCTTGGGCTTTCGGATCTTGCGCTTCTATCGCTTCATTCAGACGCCGAACATCTACGTTTACTTGCTCGCGTTCGGTTTGATCGGCCTCACGCTCGACGGGCTGTTCCGGCTTTTGCACGCACGCATGTATCGCTGGGCGAAAGCGGGCCGCGCATGAAGCTCGCGATCCGTTCACTGTGCAAAAGCTACGTCGCAACACGCGGCACGATCAACGCGCTATCGGACATTCAGCTGCTGGTGGCAGCAGCCGAGTTCGTCAGCTTGGTCGGAACTTCGGGCTGCGGAAAGTCCACCCTCCTGCACATCGTTGGCGGTTTGGAAGCTGCCTCGTCCGGGACCGTAGAACTGGACGGAGAGCGCGTGCGCGGCCCGGGAGCCGAGCTCGGTCTGGTCTTGCAACACCAGACGTTATTTCCATGGCTCACGGTGCTGGAGAACGTGCGTTTTCCGTACACGCTTCGCCACCAGCGCGTGCGCCCCGCCGCTGATGAAGAGCTGGCGAATCGCGCGCTGCTGGTCGAGAATCTGTTACGACTGGTGGGGCTGTGGGACTTTCGGAATAGCTACCCGGCCGAGCTCAGCGGCGGGATGCAACAGCGCGCGGCCATCGCTCGCGCGCTGGTTGCGAGGCCTGACGTGCTGCTGATGGACGAACCTTTTGGCGCGCTCGATTCGCAGACGCGCGAGGAGATGCAAGAGCTGCTCTTGCACGTGAATGCGCTACACCGCACGACTACCTTGTTCGTGACTCACGACGTCGACGAAGCGCTGCTGCTCTCGGACCGAGTGGTCGTGCTGTCGCCGCGGCCCGGACGAGTCATCGGCGATATCCGGGTGCCCTTCGCGCGCGATCGACGCGCTGCGGAGCTCAAGCTCGACCCTGATTTCGTGCAATTGAAGCGACAAGTGATGGCGCTGCTGCGACATCAGACAGACCGCGGTTCGGCACTTCAGAGTCTGAACGGAAGGTAACCATGCAACGACGACATTTGCTCGCCACCCTCGTTGCCCTCTTGGGCACCCTCGCCGGCTGCTCCAAACCAGACGCGCCGCCAGCAAGCGCCGCCGCGCCTTCCGCGAACGCAGCCGTCGCGAGCGCCAGTGCCGCGCCGGAGCCGGCCAAACCGGTCACCCTCACCGTCGGACACGATCTGTGGGTCGGCTACTCCGGAGTGTTCATCGCCAACGAGCTCGGCTACTTCAAAGAAGCCGGGCTGGACGTGAAGCTCAAATCTTTCTCCAACCCGGGCGATACCTTGCCGGCTTTGGTGGCCGGACAACTCGATATCGGGCTCACCACGCTGCAGAATTTGGCCGTGCTCAACGGCAACAGCGAGACCGACGTCGTTGCGATTGGTCTACTCGACAGTTCCAACGGAGCTGACGCGGTGGTCGCGAAAAAGCAATACGCCTCGCTCAAGGATCTGAAGGGCAAAACAGTCGCGTTGACCTTGGGCGAAGTGAATCACTTCTTGTTTTTGGTCGGTCTCAAGCAAGCCGGGCTGGATCCGACGGCGTTCAAGATCACCAGCATGAGCGCGGATGACGCGGGCGCTGCGTTCGTGGCAGGCAAGGTCGACGCCGCGGTGACTTGGGAACCCTGGGTGACGAAAGCGAACAAGAGCAACGGTCACGTGATTTTTTCCAGCGCCAGCGTGCCAGACACGATCATGGACTCGGTCGCCGTGCGGCGCAGCAAGCTCAAAGAGCAGAGCGCCGTCTATTCGGCGTTCTTGAAAGCGATCGATCGCGGCGTCGCGCTCTTGAAGAGCGATCCCGACAAGGCCACGCCCATCATCGGCAAGTACCTGAGCGCACCGGCAGAAGACGTGAAGGGCATGCTGCTCGGCGACAAAATCTACGGCGCAGCCGAAAACAAACAGTTGTTCGGCCCGAGCGGCGACACCGCACCCGCATTCAAGTCGATGACGTCAGTGGTGGACTTCGCGCTCGAGTCCAAGCTCGTCAAGAAAGCGCCTGCCCCGGCCGCATTGTTCGAACCGAGCCTCGTCCGCCAATGACTCCGGAAGACGACACCCGCTTCATGCTGCGAACGCTCGAGCTCGCGCTCGCGGCACAAGCTGATGGGGAGCCGCCGTTCGCCGCCATTGTCGTGGATAGTTCTGGCGAAATCGTGACCGAGGGCAGCGACGAGGTTCGGCGCGGCGGTGATTTCAGCCTACATGCCGAGATCAACGTCGTGCGCCGCGCGTGCCAACTCCTCGGCCCCGATCTGAGCGGGTGCACGCTGTACACGACGGTCGAACCGTGTCCGATGTGCTTCACCGCCGCATGGCTTTCGAGAGTGCAAACGATCGTCTTCGGAACCAGCATGGAAGCCGTATTCGTCGCGACCGCCGGCCAGCAGCGTGAGTTGCATATTCCCGCGGCGAAGATGAATACGCTCTCCGGCGAGCCGCTGGACCTGCGCGGAGGCGTGCTGGCCGAGCAATGTTTGCGCCCCTTTCAAAGCGCGGCAGGAACTCCCCCATGAACGCGACGCTGCGCGAGCCCGAGCGCCGACGCGACAACGTGGCCCTGCTGTTCATCGACTTTCAGCGTGATTTCTGCGATCTCGGCGGCTACATGGACCAGTTCGCGGACGTCGCATTCGCGCGCGAGATCTTGCCGCAAGCCGAACGGTTGCTGAAGCTCGCTCGTTCGCTCGGACTGTGCGTCGTGCACACCCGTGAAGGTTACGCCCCGGATCTGTCGGATTGCAGTTGGCAACGTCAGCTCCGCAGCGCGCGCGCTGGGGCGCCGATCGGCGCCGATGGTCCGCTTGGTCGCTTCCTGATCCGCGGTGAGCCCGGGCACGCGCTGGTGCGCGAGCTCGCGCCCGTTGCCGGCGAAATCGTGGTCGACAAGCCGAGTTACGGGGCGTTTTACAACACGGGCCTGGAGACCGAGCTTCGCGAGCGCGGGGTCCAACATCTGTATTTCAGCGGTGTCACCGCCGACGTGTGCGTCCATACTACGCTGCGAGAAGCGACCGACCGCGGTTTCTTCTGCCACTACGTCACCGACGTCATCTCCACCTTCGATCCCGAGCTCCGCTTGGCCTGCGCACGCATGGTCGAGGTCGAAGGCGGGATCTGGGGTCGCCTCACCGATACGGACGAGGTGCTTGCAGAGTTGTCCCGCCTGCCGTTGCCCGGCCCATGACCTCCCTACCCGTCGCCGAAACCTGGTACCGCCGCGCCAAGCTGGCCAACGACGTCACGCTGTTGGATGAGCCGCACGTCGCCGCATTCGCTCGCTGTAACATCTGGCACGTGCGCGGGCGCGATCGCGATTTGCTGATCGACACCGGGCTCGGCTTGGCCAGCCTGCGGCAAGCCGCACTGGATCTCTTCGACCGCCCGCTGACCGCCATTCTCACGCATGCCCATTTCGACCACGTGGGCGCTGCGCACGAGTTTTCGGATCGCCGGATCCACCCCGCCGAGGCCGCGGAACTTGCCACTCCGGCGGGCTTTGCGGGCTTGACCGCCGCCGATCTCGGTGCGGAGCTCGTGACCCAGCTCCGTGCCGCGGGCTACGAAATCCCGGAGCTCATGCTCGACGCGCTGCCCAGCGCGAACTTTTCCCTGCATGGGTATCGCGTCCCCCCGGCGCCCGCGCGAACCGTCACTGACGGCGAGATCCTCGATCTCGGCGATCGTCAGTTCGAAGTCCTGCATCTTCCTGGCCACTCCCCTGGCAGCATCGGCCTGTGGGAAGCACGGACCGGTGTGCTCTTTTCGGGCGACGCGCTCTACGACGGGCCCCTCTTGTACGAGCTCCCTGGCTCGTCACCCTCCGCGTACGTCCTCACGCTCGAGCGCTTGCTCGAACTCGACGTCTCGATCGTACACGCCGGGCACGATCCGAGCTTCGGACGCGAGCGATTGCGAGAGATCGCCTCCGACTATCTCGGGCGGCTGCGCGCCTGAGTAGTGTCATGACGAGGCCCTCGCGTTAGCGCATGGTCGGGACGACGGGCTGGGCGCGCGGAGCGAGCTCTGCGAGCGGTGCGGTCGTCGATGCTGGCGACTGCCAGTCGACGTCTCGGCGCATGGTGTCGAAAACACCGACCCAAAGGTCTGCATTCGTCGGCCGCGGCGAGTCCACCCCGCCCCGCATCGTGTTGACCTCGGCGACCTGATTGCGCATGAGCTCGCGATAGAACTTTGCGAAGTCGGGCTCGCTATTTTCGCCCCGCAGGTAGCCGTGAATGGTTGCGCCGTGCGTGCCCTCGGCGCCGTTGTAGAACCGCAAGCGCCAATCATTGTAAGACTCGTAGTCGTGCAGGGATTCGTGCAAGAGGTAGATATTGGGTGAGTTCGGGGACACGCCCTGATCCCGCATCCCGTTGTTCGAGAACCAGATCGACTGTCCGAGCCCCCAGTAGCAGCAGGGGGAGTTCGTGACCAGCGCACCGCTCGCCGTGTATACCGAGTAATAGTAGACGATGATGTCGTAGGCCTGCTGCAGCGACTTCAAGCCGGATTCGCTGAGGAATCGATCGACATCAGCCTCTTTCTGAGGGTCGGCGGGTCGGTAGAACGGGGTGTCTTCGACCGTGGCCAAGAGAGCAACGTCCCACGTCGTCAGGCCGTACGAGAACGGCTGCACGTAGCCGGTGTTGGTGGCGATGGTTTGCCCGTGCATGAGCGTGATGTCCTCGTCGCTCAAGACCCCCGTATTCTCGGGCGTGCTGTCACCGTGGAAGGCGCGGCGAATCGGCAGCAGCGCGACGCGGGTGTGGTTCGGGAATGCGAGCTTCGGCCTTGCCGACGGCGTGACAGTTTGGTTGCTGGTGCCGAGCTGCACCGACTGTTCGTAGTACTGGCCGGCGTAGCCGTTGGGATTGCCTTCCCCGACGCCGAGCCCGACCAGGTACTCACCCTGCGGGAGTGTGAAGGTGGCGGGCGCCGATGCGCCCGTGAAGGCGTCGTTGATGTAGATCTTCCCGCCCGCGGTGCCGTTGACGGTGAGCGTCCTTGCCGGCGGGCGATTGGGGGTGACGATGTCGTAGGTTTGATCGAACAAGATCCCCGCTCCACCTGTCACGCCAGCCTTGCACGGCGCGTTCGCGCAATTGGCGTCGAGCGCGAGCGAGCCGTCGACCCGGATTTGCACCGAGTACGAGGCCCCTGCGACCGTGTTGACGGCCTGAACGCGAACGCGGTTTTTGCCTGGCATGAACCAGCTGCTGATCGTCTCGTCGACCGCGCCATTGACCGGCACCACCTTGCGGCGGATGCCATTGACGGTCACGTACACGAAGTCGTCCACGCTGCCCACTTTCAAGGTCACCACGTTCTCCGCCGCGGCCGCCTCCTGGGGTGCGTCGTCGAGAACGGAGGCCGGATCTTCTGCCCCGGCCGCAGCCGCCTCGGGGTCGCCTGCGCGGCTCGGGCGGTTCGCTCCGTCACTGCTCGAGCAAGCCCAAAGTACGGACAGCGTGAACGCGCACGTGCCTATCGTCGAATATCGCATGATGCTACTCCTCGTCTCGCTCGAGGCGCGTGCCCGACGC
>Ga0164307_10000012_pt1 | contig 72884 bp, 48 predicted proteins | sample Whisoiple_243_MG_FD_110214 | JGI IMG/M metagenome (GOLD analysis project Ga0164307, IMG submission 110214) | Soil microbial communities amended with fresh organic matter from upstate New York, USA - Whitman soil sample_243_MG | ecosystem: Environmental > Terrestrial > Soil > Unclassified >...
ATCCCGGCGTACGTGAACGGTCGCCGTACCGCCAACAATCTCGATCGCCGATCGCTCGGCCTACAAGCGCGCATCGGCTACCGCGATCGCAAGGTCGGTCAAATCGTGGCCAGCGCATATGCCTCCGGCTTCAGCCGCGGCGGTGACTTTGCGCCTTGGGCCCAGCTCACCAACGGCACCGACGCGAGCGGCAATCAATACGGTACGGTCATCTCCGAAGGGCAATTCCGAGCCAACATCGATGGCTTGTTGCACCTGAACCGCAAGCTCGATCTGTCGCTGCAAGCCACCTATTTCCAAGGCGGCATTCTGCCGGCAGATCGCATCGAGGTCGGCAGCGCGCTCTACTATGCCAAGCGCCGCACTTCGTACAAGGGCATGGACTCCGTGCTCGAAGCGCGCTGGATGCCGTCCTCACGCTTCAACCTGATCACGGGCATGGAGACCGTGTTCGATCACGAGGCGCTGCTGGCGCCCGAGCGCATCATTCGCGCCACCGGCAGCGCAGTGCCGGACAGCGACGCGAACGACAAGCGCATCAACCTGACGAACGTCGGCATTTTCGTGAGCTCGAACCTCACGGTCGTCGATCGCTACCTCAAGCTCACGGGCGGCCTTCGCTACGACAATCACAGCACCTACGGCAGCCAGATCACCGGCCGCGCGGGCATCACCTCGCGCCTGACCAAGGCGCTCAACATGAAGCTCCTCTATGGGAGCGCCTTCAAAGCGCCCTCGCCGTATTTGTTATACGCCAATCCGCTCGGCCCGGGCGACGTGGTAGGCAACGCTTCGCTCAAACCGCAGCGCATTCGCACGCTCGAATATCAGCTCTCGCTCAGGCCCAATCAGTTTTTCGGCTTCAGCTCGGGCGTGTCCGGCAATTGGCTGTACGACAAGGCCGAATTCAGTCCCGAAGGCATCAATCAGGCGGCCCGCAACACGGCCAGCCAAACGACGTTCACTTGGGAAACGCGCGCCGACGCCAAGCACTACGACGACTACGCAGCGTACGCCTCTTTCGAACTGGTGAAGTCCAAACGTGAGCTCGGTGAGGTCGGCTATGCCGCCGGGCTCGTCGGTACCGCCAACATCGTTTATCCGCCGTACATCGCTCGGCTCGGCTTGTCGGCGGCGCTGCCCAGCGTGCCGAGCGTGCCGCTCACCGCCGGTCTGGAGGAGATGGTCGTCGGCCCGCGCCACGCGGCGGACGCCAGCGTGCTCGCGAACGGTGCGCAATTCGATCTGAAAGCGTATGCAACGACCAATGTTTTTCTCACCACGCGCGACCTGTACCTGATCCCCGGACATGAATCGGTGATCGCGCTCCGGGTGTACAACCTGTTCGCCGCCGGTGGCCCCGACCCCGGGTTCTCCGCGTTCGAATATCCGCTCCCCCCCCGGGAAATCATGCTGGAACTGCGGCACACGTACTAAACCCAGACGCGGGCCCAGCCTTGTCAAGGGTCTTTCCTGAGCCCGCCAGTGTGCCGAGCTGGCGAGAAAGTACGTCGCCGCGCGATTGTTCTACCGTTCGAAGCGGGCATTAATCGTTCGGGCCTGACGACGGAGCTTGGTTTTTGCTGCCGTTCTGCATAAGCAGACGGGCATGACCGAGAACGCTCAACGGGTCAAAAGCCCGATCTCCTGGGTGCCAAGCCTCTACGTGGCGATGGGCATCCCCTTTTCGCTGGTGATCTGGGTCGCCGGCACGATGTTCAAAGACTTGGGACACACCGATACGGAGATCGCGCTCGCCACCGGTAGCGTGGGCATCGCCTGGTCGTTGAAACCGTTCTGGGCTTCCTTTCTCGACATGTACCGCACCAAGAAGTTCTGGGTGCTGAGCATGGAGTTCTTGATCGCGATCTTGCTGGGCTTGATCGCCATCGCATTGCCGCTGCCGCAGTACTTCAGGATCATCATCGCGATCCTGTGGGTCTTGGCTTTCTCGTCATCGACGCAAGACATCTGCGCGGACGGCGTGTACATCACGACGCTCGACAAGGCCGAGCAGGCCAAGTGGATCGGCTGGCAAGGCGCCGCCTGGAACACCGGGCGCATCTTCGCGACGGCGCTGGTCGTCTACGTCGCCGGCAAGTTGCAGGAATCGGGACAGTCACCGAAGACCGCGTGGGCGATCGCCGTGTGCTTTGCGGCCTTGGTCATGGCCGGCATGGGCGCGTATCACAGCTGGTCGCTGCCCACGGGCACGATCGTTCGCCGCCCTGAAAACACCGCCGAAATCGTGACGACGTTCGTCGAAACGCTGACCGACTTTTTGAAGAAGCCGAAGCTCATCGGCATGCTGATCTTCGTGTTCTTGTATCGCAGCGGGGAAGGCTTTTTGCTGGTGGAAGCGCCGCTGTTCATGCAAGCGCCCCTCGTCAAGGGTGGCCTCGGCCTCTCGCTCGCCGACAAAGCATTCTTGGACGGCGCGTTCAGCACCGGCGTCAGCTTGGCCGCAGGCGTGCTGGGCGGCATGTTCATCGCCAAGCGCGGTCTCAAGAAATCACTGATGGTCATGGCGCTGTGCATGAACATTCCGCACTTGTGCTTCGTGTACCTGAGCCATGCCGTGGCACCCACCGCGCCGCTCAGCCTCACCACCATCGGCATCTTGGTGACGATCGAGAAGTTCGGCTACAGCTTCGGCTTCGTCGCCAACATGCTGTACATGATGCAGCAGATCTCGCCCGGCAAATACCACATGACGCACTACGCGTTCTGCACCGCGCTGATGAACTTGGTGCTCATTCCCACGCAGTCCGCGAGCGGCTACATCGCCGACTCCCTGGGCTACAAGAACTACTTCGTATTCGTAGCCATCGCGAGCATCCCCTCCATATTCGCCGCGTGGTTTGCCCCCTTCCCCCGTGAGGAGCCAGCACCCGGCGGGGAAGCGTTGAGAGCGCACTAGAGTTGCCCCCTCGTGGCGTGCCGTGGAGTGACGCTGGCACCCGTCGGTGCTCGCTCGCTCCGCGAGCTCCGCGCCGCCGACCTCCCCCCGATCCGTGCTCGCAGCTTCGCTGCTCCGCGCGGATGGGGGAGGTAGCCGGTGCTCGGTTCCGGATGTTTCGAAGCGCAGTCGGTACTTCGTGCACCAAAGTACCAGCTGCCGTGAGCGAAGGAATGTCACTGAAGTTGGCGTCGTAACGCGCGTAGCTAAAACGTGTTTCCCGGTTTGATCCTTTGTTCGTAGTGCTTTTCGCCGTTGCAGGCGCTGTCTGGTTGCGGGGCCGCTACTCGAAGGCCGGGACCATCAAGAAGTACCGGGCCCGCGTGTCCCACACACTCGAGCTTCGCTGTGGTGCACATGACGCTTACCGCTCGACGGACGTCGCGCACGCGTTGGACGAATCGCGCGTCCCCAGCCACTTCGCTCCCTACGCGTACGCGATGTTCTGCGCTGCCGAAGAGTTCCGCAAAGCGCCCGGGTGCGCCGAACTCGACTATTCCGAGATTCGGGGAGAACTCACGCGCCTGGGCTCCTGACCTGCCCGCCTCCGGTTCGAGCGACCCTTGCTCTCGCCGGCGAACACGAGGACGCTCTTCGCTGAGCATTCATCGCATTTCGCTGAAAAAAAGGCTGCTCGGGCACTTCGTCACGGAGCACGCCCATTGCGCGAAAAAAGTACTCTGTTTGCACAGTAGCTTGCCATCGACGAAAACGCTCTTCGGTGAGGGCCCGCGAATGGCGAACGGTCCGGGAATGCCTAGGTCGGTCGATGATCGCGGTCGAGGGCCCTTTCGATCGACGAGAACACTCTTCGGTGAGGGCCGCGAATGGCGAACGGACCGGGAATGCCTAGGTCGGTCGATGATCGCGGTCGAGGGGCCCTTTCGATCGACGAGAACACTCTTCGGCGAGGGCCCGCGAAGGGCGAACGGCCCGGAACGGCTAAGAGCCGATGATGGCAGTCGAGGCGCCCGGCCGGCGAGACGCGGCGAAAGCACACCCTGTTGGTATGCAACTGCGGAGTAACGAAAGCCAGACGCGATGTGTCGGACGTGTCGGACGCGGGAGCGAGCGACTTACCCCTTCGAGGGCCCCAACCTGCCGGCGAATCGAACTCCCGGCGAATCGAAGATGAGGAGAGAGCGTCTCGCGTATTCGCCACGAGAGCTACGCGCCGCCCTGCGGCTTTCCGCGCCCGCTTACCCAAACCCCAGCGAGCAAATATCAAAATATCCTGAGCGATCTTCACGCCTCGACGTGCCACGCACGGGGCGCACCCCCTCGAGAGATTCGGTTCGACGGGTTGCGGCTCGCGCGAGGCAAGGTCTGCACTAGAAGTCCGCAGCGCGGCTCGCGGCACGATGTAGGCAAACGGCTGCATGCTTGGAGGGATGTACGGCAGCCGCAAAAATCCACTCCCAGACATGAAAATGTCGTCAGCGCGAACATAGGAGACCCTAACGGAGCCCTCAAAGACTCAGCTGCCCCAGAGTCAGAGAAGTGAAGCGGTTTCGGCAGATCAACACCGGTGAGGTGAGGGCGATGTTCCATTGGCGCAGCGGGATTCTTTTGGCAGCGGCCCTAGCCGCTGGTTGCACGACTGGAACGACCGACGAATCACCGGGGGGCCAAGCGGGCCCCGGCTCGAACAATCCGGGAGTCCCTGGTGCAACCGCTGGTGCGGGAAATCCAGGCGATCCCGGCAACGCGGCGACGCCGGTCGACACGAATCCGAATTGCACACAGGGCGTCGCTACGACCTCGCAGATCCCACGCCTGACCAACGCCCAATACGATCGCACCGTGCGCGACTTGTTGGGCATCAATGGTCTGTCCGCGTCGGACAATGCTCCGCCGTCGAGCATTCTCGCAACAGATCAAGCGGGCAGCCTCACGAGCTTGGGTTGGAGCTCGTACCAGTCCGTCGCCGAGAAGATTGCAGCGCAGGTAATGGCCGATCCGACGCTCAAGGCGAACTTCTTGAAGTGTACGCCCAGCGGCGATGGCAAAGCCTGCCTCCACGACACGATCGTGCAGTTCGGGCGACGCGCATTTCGAAGGCCGCTGACTGACACCGAGATCGCCGGATTCGACGCAATCGTGGCCAAAGGCGCGCAAATCACGCCCACGGGCGCACCGCTCGAGGTGGCGGAGGCGCTCCTGTACATGTTTTTGATTTCGCCTTCGTTTTTGCAGCGGCCGGAGATCACCGAAGCGTCCGACGGCGCGGGGCACTTCACGCTCTCGAGCCATGAAGTTGCCTCGCGGCTCTCGTACTTGCTGTGGGGTTCGACCCCGGATGACGCGCTGAATCAAGCTGCGGACGCCAATCAACTGAGCACGGCGGACCAAATCATGACGCAGGCGCAGCGCATGCTGAAGCTGCCGCAAGCGCACGATATGGTGAGTGAGTTTCACCGCGCGTACTTGTTGATGGGAACCAACACGCGCTGGGACAACTCGAACCACGATACCTCGTTGTTCCCCGCCTTCAAAAAGGAGCTCGTGCCGGTCATCCAACAGGAGACCGAAAAGTTTTTCGACTACGTCACGTTCACGAAGAACGGCTCGTTCACGGACTTCTTGCTCAGTCCAGTTGCGTTCGTGAACGCAGCCACCGCGCCGCTATACGGGCTCGATCCCAGCAAATTCGGCGCTGATTTGGTGCAGACCGAGCTGGATCCCGCGCAGCGCCCGGGCTTCCTCACGCGCGCCGGCTTCCTGAACGCGTTCTCCGCGTACAATCGTACCTCACCGATTTTGCGCGGTGCATTCATCACCAAGCAGGTGCTCGCCGTGCCGATCGGCTCGCCGCCCCCCGGCGCCGAAGCCACACCGCTACCCTCGACTGCTGATCTGGACACGAACCGCAAGCAAGTCGATCAGCAGACCTCGGGGGCCGCCTGCGCGACGTGCCACCACAACTTCATCAACCCGCCGGGCTTCGCCATGGAAGCGTTCGACGCCGCTGGCGCCTGGCAGACCAAAGAGAAGGCCACGGGCGTCGCCATCGACACTTCGGTGGACGCGATGATCGACAGCAAGTCCGTCCACCTCAATGGCCCGGCGGAGCTCATGGCCAAGATTGCCGCCTCACCGGGCGCCCAGCGCTCCTACGCTGAAAAATGGGTGGCGTACGCCTATGAGCGCGCCAGCAACCCGACCGACGCCTGCACCGTCAATCAGCTCGCAGCCAAACTCACGAAGAGCGGATACACCGTGCTCAACCTGATCGCCGACCTGACACAGACCCAATCGTTCCGACTCCGAGCCGTCGAGGGTGCCCAATGAAGCGCAGAGTTTTTCTCAAAGGTATCGGCGGCGCAGCGCTGGCCGTGCCGTTCCTGAGCTCGCTGGCCGAACAGGAGTCCAAGGCACAATCTGCCGGCACTCCGCCCAAGCGCTTGGTCATCTTCTTCACTCACAACGGGTGCCTCACTGACCGCTGGTTTCCCACGGTGGAGGACGGCCCGCTGCCGGCCTCGGCGCTCAGCTCCACGCTCCAGCCGCTCGCGCCCTACGCGTCGAAGTTGCTGCTGCCGCGCGGCTTCCGTTCGATGAACGGCTACGCCGTTGGGCAAACCATCGACCCGCACGATCAAGCGATGGGCTCGAAGCTCACGTGCGCCAAGATCACCGAGGACAGCAATCGCTACGCGACCGCAGCCTCGCTCGATCACGTGATCGCGAAGCAAATCAACCCCGGCGGGACGACACCGCTGGTGTTGTCGGTCGGCGCGGCCAGCACCAAGATCAAAGAGATCCTTTCGTTCTCGGGGCCAAACACCGCGTTCCCCGCCAACGTCAACCCGCAGACGGTCTACAATCAGCTGACCGGGTTGTTCAAGGCCAGCGGCTCGACCCCTGGCACTGCCCCGGTGACGACTGCGGGTGACTACAAAGTGGCCCGCGGCGCGAGCGCGATCGACTTGGTGAAAGCCGACTTGACTCGCTTCCAAGCGCTCAAGATGAGCCAAGCCGACAAAACCCGTGTGCAAGATTGGCTGGATCTCCTGCGCACCACGGAGACAGGCATCATGAACACGCCATCTTCGTGCAGCGCGGATGCTGCAACCGCCATCGGCGCAACCGCCGACGCGGTGAAGGCTGCGAGCCCAGCCGGCGCCATCAGCGGCGGCGCGTTCGCCGGCGGCAACACCGCAGCAGGCAACACCAACTTGGCGACGTCCTTCACCTTGGGCGGCGACATGATGATGAACCTGATGGCGCTGAGCATGATCTGCGACACGAACCGCATGCTGCTCTTGCTCTATCCCGGCTACGTGACCTTCAACTGGGACGGCATCACGCACACCCACGATCACCACGGCCTGTCTCACCGCACGGGTGATTTCAGCGTCGGTGGCTCGTGCAAGGTCGCGGGCGTGCTGGACATGATCCAGGAGATCGACACCTGGTACGCGAAAAAGTACGCCAAATTGGTCGGTCTACTCGACAGCATCAGTGAAGGTGGCGGTAAATTGCTCGATAGCACGGCCACCATGTGGCTCCCGGAGTTGTCGGACGGCGCCGCGCACAACTTGAACAACTTGCCCATCGTGATCGCCGGGAGCGCCGGCGGCTACCTCAAGCAAGGCGTCGCCGTAAACGTTGAAGGCAAGAACATCGGCCTCGGCAACAGTACCAAGACCTGTGTGGACGGCGGCGATATCGGCAACACCGGTTCCTTCGGTGGAAACGTGCCGATCAACAAGCTGTACGTCACGCTGATGAACGCCGTGGGCTGCAAGGGCGCGGACGGCGGCAAGGTCACGACCTTCGGCGACTTCGACGGCACTGGCACGACCGGCGGCATCACCAACCCTGGTGAGGTCACGAAGCTGCTGGCAGCGGGCTAGTCGGCCCACGCCCGCTACCTCGGCGGCGTGCCTCGCGAATCGAGCACGCCGCCCAACTCCGGCAGGGCGTTGTCCCCGCCGAGCGCGGCCTCGAACGGCCGTAAGCCATTCAACCAATCCACCGCGCTCGAGTCCGGACCGTTCAACAACAAGTCGAGCGCGAGCGACAACTCGAGCGGCCGCATGTCGAGCCCATACAGCTCCGAAAGACCGAGTTGCAAACCCGCGCTGATCGCGTGAAACGCGCGAATCGGCTCCATGAAAGAGCGGCCGCCCGAACCACGCTCTAGGAAAGCGGCCCGCGCAACGGGATCGCGCAGCCGCGTTTTACATTCTTCGGCATCGAGCGAATTCATGCCCCGGCACGAAAGCGGGCGAACCTCGTAAATCGAGCATTGGCCTCGCTCCAAAAATGGACACGGGTGCTCGGGTGAAAAGCGCTCGGCCGAGCTGAGCCCACGCGTCTCGCGCACGCGCTCGGAGAGGCGTGCCGCGAGCAGAACGAGCTCCTCGGGCGCGAGCGATTGCCGCAAGTGGGCAGCGATCGCCAGCGCCTCGGGCGGCGTGAGACCCACCGGCTGATAACAGCAATGGTCACAGCCGGCCCGACAGGCAACGGCGCCCGCAGGCGCGCGAGCGAGCAGCGCTTCTCCCAGCCGTGACGTCGCGGCCATCGCGGTGCGAGCCAGCTCGACGGCACGTTCCACGCTCGGTGTCGCGCGCAGCAGCGCTCGCGCGGTGTTGGCCGTGCCGACGCTGAGCTCGTCTTGCCAAGGCTCTCGAAAGAGCGGCGCCTTGAGCGCGACCAACTCGTCGCCGGTCCGCGGATCGCGTTGCAGCAGCAGGTGGACGCGTCCCTGCGAATCTCGCTCGATCGAAGGTCGCGGCGCAGCCGCAATGGCGGCGTGGGCTCGACCGCGCTGACGCTTGCGGCGGCTCATGGTGCCGGATGTCCGCTCATCAGATAGAGCGGCAAGTGTCGACCGGGCTCGACCAAACGCGCCTGAGTCTCGCGCTCTGCGGCGGCGATCAGGCGCCCTCGGTCACAGAGGCTGGGGTCGGAAACACAAGCCTGGAAGAACACGGCCGCTTGACCGTCGGGATTACTGTCGATGATGCCAAAGCGAACGAACGCTCGCGCACGAGCTTTGGCTTCCGCGGAAGGCACACGATCGAGCTCTGCTCTCAACATCTTTCTGACCGCTTCTTCGCTGCCCAAGGCCCAAATCGCGTTGGCGACCGTCAGCATGGGCGCGGACGGAAGCGCGCTTTTGTCGGCGTCGTTCAATGATGCGACGGCCTGGGCGAAGCGCGCGCGGGGTTCATTGGCCCGGGCGTAACCGAGCAACAGCGCCGCGGCGAACAGAGCGGTGACCCCGAGCGCTCGCTTGTCCAGCGTTCGTCTCATGGCACGCTGTGCACCTTGAGCTGAGTCAGTGCTTCTCGATCGCAGCGAGGCCAAGTCAACGCCTGGCAGATGCGCTCGGCGCGATTCCAATCGCTCGTGCCGCCATTGTCGAGACCACGCACGGCAACCACCAAGTCGAACACCTCGCGTTCTTGCACGGCCAACGACGAACGCACCGCCTGCAAATCACCGTCGAGCATTGCCGCCAATTGCGGAGCTTCCGGATTGTCGCGCAGTGCGAAGCCGACGCGCGCGAGCGGCGTGTTCGAGCTACCTCCGCCAAGCGCCGCAGACGCAGGCACAGCGATCGACCCGAGCAGGTAGCCGAGCGCCGCAGCCAACAGGTATGGCCAAATAAGCCCCAGAGGGCGCGCCCGAGTCATCTGCTATCAACCGTCATCGGCGATCGGAATAGACTCTAGATCAGCCACCTTGAGCACGGAAGCAGAGAGGCACGTTCGAGACGCGAAGCCCCCCTGCGCACGAGGCGGTCGGCGACCAGCCAAGAAAGCTACGGCCAGGTTGCACGACGATGATCGCCGAAGCGGACGACAAAGAGACATCGAGCGATATCACTCGAAGCGCGGAAGGGTCGCAGAGGCACTTCAAATATCCGCAAGGGCGCTGGCCACCAAAGGGCCCGCGAAAGGTTCAGTCGGTCGATGATCGCGCACGGCAAATACTGAGCGGATAGAAAATAGCGACTCTGCCAAAAACCCATCGCTCGAACCTAGAGAAGAACGCGCTACTACTCACCGGATGTCAGTGCGCTCAGTACGACTCGTCGGCTAATATTCGCTCAGTCCGAGACGACCCAAGAAAGTCGATCTCACTAGCTCGATCTGAGCAAGCAGCAGGAGCTCGAGATGAACGCAGCCAATCGCCGAAGCACGAGTGTCTCCACGAACCGGAGCGCGTCGCGCAATCGTCCAATCACCCTCGCGGGTACATTTTTGCTGTTGTCGGCGTGCCTCGGCGCGGTTTCGGCTTGCTCGTCTGATAACGTGACCAGCAGTGGAGCGTCCGGAAGCGGCGGGCATCACTCGGGGACCGCGGGCGCACCCGCCGCGGGCGCCGCACCAATCGGAACCGCGGGAGCCCCAGGAGCTCTGACCGGTGCGGCGGGCGCCAACGTCGCCGCGGGCGGGGCCTCGAGCGCAGGCGCGCCTGCCGCGGCTGGTTCGCCCGGAATGGGCGGAGCCGGTCCTAGTGCGGGGTCCGGCGGTTCGATCCCCGCGGGCGGCGCGAGCACGGGCAGCGCAGGTGCGGGCTCGCAAACGGTCGAAAACCAAAGCGCGGATTGTACCGTCGGCACGTTGCCAGAGCCGGGCGCGCTCACCTCGATCCCGAAGTTGCCCGACCCGTTCATGAAGCTCGACGGCAAGCGCGTGGCCACGAAGGCAGAGTGGCGCTGTCGCCGGCAGGAGATCAGAAAACAAGCCGAAAAGTACATCCTCGGCGGGAAGCCGACGCCCGACGTGGTGACCGGTACCGTCAGCAAAACGAGCATCTCCGTTCACGTCGAAGCCAAGGGCAAGTCGATCGACTTCACCGCAAAAGTCGTCTTGCCCACCAAGGGTGAAGCGCCATTTCCCGCGATGATCAGCGTCGGCAACAGCTTGAATCTCGGCGAGAGCCGCATGCTCGATCAGGGAGTCGCCGTCATTTATTACGACAACTACCAGCTGGGGAAGGAAGGCCAAGCCGAAGCGTCACGCGGCAAACCGAACCCCGGAAAGTATTACGACATCTACGGCGGCAACGACGAGGCCGGGCTGCTCATGGCCTGGGCTTGGGGCGCCAGCCGAATGCTCGACGTGATCCAAAAATCGGGTAGCGATATCATCGATATCACGGGTCTCGGCGTGAGCGGCTGCTCGCGCTTGGGCAAAGCCGCCTTTACCATCGGTGTCTTCGACGACCGCATTGCGCTCACCATTCCCCAGGAGCCAAGCACTGGCGGTGATCCAGCCCTGCGCATCATGGACAAACTATCGGGCGCCGAGCGCACGGACTACAACTACAACGGGCTCAATTGGCTCAGTAACAACTTTGCTCCGTTCGTCTTTGCCAACAACACTTCGAACGCAGTCAAGCTCCCGATCGACACTCACGCGCTGATCGGCATGATCGCGCCGCGCGGCATATTGATCTTGGAGAACCCACATCAAACGCAGATGGGCGCGCCCGCAGGGCACACCGCTGCGATCGCGGGCTTGGAGGTTTTCAAGGCGCTCGGTGTCGAAAAGAACATCAGCTACCACTCGAACGTCAAGGACACCGCTCATTGCTCGTACAAGCCCGAGTACACCGATCTGATCAACCAGAACATCGCCGCCTTCTTGAAGCACACGGGCGAAGCACCCGGGCAATTCTTGGTCGGCTCCGGGGGTTCGCTGACCCGTTCGGATTGGATCGATTGGACGGCACCGACGCTGCAGTGACGGTCACTTTCGTCGAGCCAAGCGCCGGCGAGCGTGCGACGACTAGCAGGCCCGCCTGAGCAGCCGCAGCAAGGAGAACATCGGGCCTGGGCGGACACTGGTCTAGACGAAAAATACGCTGTGTCTGGTGTGCCACGCGGCCGAGCCCTCGCGAAAGTCCAAGATCCGCCGGCCAAGCTGCCCCCACGCGGCTAATCTGTGACGGATCCTGTCGCCGCGGTGCACTGCCAGCCCGTCACCCGGAGTTCGACCTTCCGTGCTGGCCCTGACGACGATCGACAGCGCAGAGGAACGAATGAACCCAGCCAAGCTTCTGCCCAGTGCTTTTGCCGTGACGACCGCGTTTTTCGGCTGCTCCTCGCAGCAGCCAGCAGGCGGCGCGGGAACTGGCGGCGTTGCGAACGTCACTACCGCTGGCGCGAGCGGAGCAGTGGTTGCCACGGCGGGAGGTTCCGCAGTCGGAACATCCGGCGGCGGCGCGTTTGGCGCGAGCGGTACGGCCGGCGTCAGCGGTTCACCGGTCGGCTCGGCAGGGAGCGGCGGCGTGGCAGGCAGCAGTGGCGGCGGCGCGAGCGGCGGAGTCGCGGGGATGGCGGCGGGCGGCAGCGCTGGCAGCGGCGGCGCGGCAGTCTGCACCGGCGCGAATTGCCCCGCGGTGACCTGCACGAACTACCCCACGTCGCCTGGAGCGGTCGCGAGCCCCGTCTACACTTTGACCGCCAGCGGCACGCCGTTGTTCGTCGAGAAGCTGAGCAAGTTCTCGCCCGAGATGCAGGTGCACTATGCGCACTGCTCGCTGTCTGCGCCGGGCGTGGCGACGTTTTCCGTCACTCTCGATTCCAGCTTCAGCTCGTACACGCTGAGCCCCAAGAGTAGAAAGATCGCGGTCACGAAGAACGGCAACACGCTCAATTTCAGCAGCGGGCCGAACTACTTGATTTTGCAGGTGGATGCCAAAGAACTGTTGTTCATTTTGATCGACGCGCCAGAGTCGAATCCGCCACGGCTCGGGGACGCGAACGTGAAGAATATCGCGGACTACAGCGTAGACAACACGGGTGCGACGCTGGTCACGTCGAAAGTGCAAGCGGCGATCGACGCCGCCTCCGGCGCAACCCAGAACATTTTGTACATCCCTCCGGGGAAATACAAAGTCGGTGAGCTGTGGCTCAAGAGCAACATGACGCTCTATCTCGCTGGTGGCGCCGTCCTGTACGGCTCCGACGCCGTGGCTGATTTCAACACCGGAAGCGGCGGCGTCAACATCGAAGACTGCTCGCACGGCATGATCCGCATGTTCAAGATCGAGAACAGCAAAATCTTGGGCCGCGGAGTCATCGACGCGAACGGGAAGCTCATCCGCAGCCAGAACGACACGAAGGTGAATCTGCTGAAAATCGAGCAGAGCTCCAACATTCTGATCGACGGCATCACCGTCCGGGATCCGAGCTTTTGGAATACGCTGATTTACCGCAGCGATCTGGTGACGATTCAGAACTACAAGATGATCAACTGTCGGCCGACGACGACGACCTACAACAACACCGACGGCGTCGACTTCGACGAATCGACCAACGGCAAGCTGAGCAACGCGTTCCTCTATACGGGCGATGACAGCATGGCCACGAAGAACGAAGAAGCCGCCGGCACGATCGACACCAAGAACATCCTCCATGAAAAGGTGGTGTGCTACAGCAACTCCGTCGGTTGTAAGATTGGCACCAAAACCATGGGCAAAACCATGGACGGCGTGACATTCAGGGACATCGACGTGGTCAAGGCGGGTCGCGCACTGAACATCGACGCGTACGATACGGCAGTAGTTCAGAACACCAAGTTCGAGGACATTCGCATCGAGGCGGCGGACACGAGCATGATCGCCCTCAGTGAAGACGAGCCTCCGACGTGGCGCACCGCCGCCAATACTTCCATCATCAAGGATACTTATTTCACGAACGTGAGCTCGGACGTCAAAAAGCCGATCAACCTGCACGGCAAGTCATCGACCGCAAACATCACGGGGGTGCACTTCAGCAATCTCTCCGTTCAAGGCAAGGCCGTCACGAACCAAACCGACTCGGACGCCAGTTGGAGCATCAATTCTTTCGTCTCCAACATCGTTTTCGACCCCTGAAAGCCGCTTCTCAATCTTTTTGGAGCTTCACGAACATGAAGATGCAACATCGATATCGAACTCACCTCGTCAGCGCCGCGTTCCTTGGCCTGTTCGTGGCTGCCCCCGCGCACGCGGCCTCGCTGACGCAAGTCAACGACTGGGGAGCGAGCGGCGTCCCGAGCTACGTGAAGATGTACATCTACGTTCCGGACAAGCTCGCGACCAAACCGCCGATCGTCGTGTCTTCCCACTCGTGCATGTCGAGTGCCTCAGGGCAGATGGGTGCAATCCCGAAGGTCAAGGCAGCGGCTGACGCGAACGGCTTCATTCTGATCCTGCCGGATAACCCAGGACAAAACTGTTGGGATGTCGGCGCCAAGGATTCGCTGACGCACGACGGCGGCGGAGACACGAAAGCCGTCGTCCAGATGGTGAAGTACGCGCTCACCAAGTACAACGGCGACGCGAGCCGCGTGTACGCATTTGGCGGCTCATCGGGCGCAATGATGACGCAAGCCTTGATGGCTGTGTACCCTGACGTGTTCCGAGCTGGCTCCGCGCGCGCCGGCGTTCCTGCGGGATGTTGGGCCGATGGCTATGCAACGAGCAACCAATGGAGCGACTCCTGCGCGAAGGGCAACGTCACCAAGACCGCCCAGCAGTGGGGCGATCTCGTGCGAGCCATGTATCCGGCGTACACGGGACATCGCCCGCGCCTTCAGGTTATCCAAGGCGACGCAGATCAGACCATTAGCTTCAAGAATTCGGCTGAGTCGATCAAGGAGTGGACGAACGTGCTCGGGTTGATGACTGCCCCGTCCTCGACCGACATGACCACGACGTCGATTGCCACCTACAGCCGCCAATTTTGGAAGAACACTTGCGGGTATGTCGTTTTTGAAGCTTGGGCCGGCAAGGGCGGCAGCCATTCCATGGGCTATGAGGAAGACGCCATCCTCAAGTTTTTCGGTCTGGATGTCGCGGGTGGTTCCGATCCGGAGCCGGAGTGTCCGGCAGGCGGAACGGGGGGCTCCGGCGGCGCGGGCGGCGCGAGCAACTCGGGCGGTACCGGGAACAGCAGCGGCGCAGGCACAAGCGGAGGCACGTCCAATGGAACTGCGGGCAGTAGTCCAGCGACCGGTGGAACCGGACCCATCATTGGCAGTGCTGGGAGTGCGGTCGGCGCGGGAGTTGGCGGTAGCAGCGGGACAGGCAACAGCCCGGGCAGCACGAGTGCCGGCGCTCCGGGAAGTGTCTCGAGCGGCGGCTCGAACGTGAATCCCCCAAGCTCAACGGCCGGGACCCATAGCGCCGTAGGGGGCGCGGGAACCACCACCAATGGTGGCTCTGATGACTCGGGAGGCTGCGCTTTTGCAGGCGACAAGCCGCACGCTCGGTACGGCCTCGGCATGACGGCAATTGGGCTCACGCTACTCGGGCTCTATCGCCGACGTCGCAACGCTCAGCGCGCGCGCTAGCGATCCGCGACGCGGCTATACGGGTACCCACCGTGTGCGCAGGGCAGGCTTAGGCCGGCCCTGCGCTGCGGCGTTGAACGCTCACAAACCAGTCACTAACACGGAATCGATGAACATCGTGCCTTGCCACTGGCCACCAGGGTGCAGGTTGATCGAAATATGATCTGCGGCAATGCTGACGGGAAATGTATAGGTGACATTGAGCCACGCATTGATGGGCATCTGTTTTTTGAACAATGCCGGTCCACTGCTGGATGAAGACGAACTCCAGGCGCCGACGAACAAGAACACGTCATCAGAGCTTTCGTCGAACGCGGCGTTGCCCGCAAACTTCACCCAAAACGAAACTGTAAAGCCACCCAAGTTGGCAGTCACGCCCGGCTGACAAAACGGAACCGCAACTGAAGCAACCGACGTACTGATGTAGTCGACATTGATCGGAACCGCGAGCGCGCCGGTTCCGTCATGGACATTGGCTGCCGTTGACGTGTGTCCCGTGTTTTGGACGCCGTTCGCCCCGGCGAGGAAGGCCGGGTTCGTGTCCTTGACCCATCCGTCATCGCCGTTCGCTTCGAAGGTCCAGCTTCCACAGCCGCCGCAGGAAGCCGCAAATGTGTAGCCGGGACAGGTGCAAGCCCCATCCTCACAGGTACGGTTGAGCGCACATTTGTTGCCGCAGGAACCACAATTGTTGATGTCCCTTTTCAGGTCGACGCAGCTACCGCAGTTTGCGTCGGCGGATTGACAACATAGGCCTGCACCGGTCACCGGATTGAGCGAACAGTTTGTGCTTTGGCATTCGTCGTCCGCGCGACACGTCGATCCATCGGCGCTCGAGGTTCCAGCGGCGGAGTGAACGCCCCCCGCACCTCCCTCACCCGCTTCGTTCGAGAGCCCGGCTGTGCCAGCACTGCCGCCTACACTCGAGTCTACCGGCGCTCCTCGGGTTCCGGCGCCCCCCGAATCAGATCCCGCCGTGTTCGCTTGGCCTGCTTCACCGCTCGAGTCACCGGCTCCTTCACCGGCTGCGCCTGAGCCCGCTTGGTCTGCGGGGCGGCAGGTCCGTGTCTCGTAGCAGGAATGAAACTCTGCTGAACAGGCTGCGGCTTGTACGCCGACGATTGCAAGCGCGCCGACCAAAAAACAGATACGCCATGGTGAAGATTGGGACAGACGTGCCACGGTTCCTCTAGATGATCGCGCTCGAAACGAAGCGGATTCGATTTCTCGACTTCCACTCCAGCCGCGGCGCAGTGTGGACTAGGAGGCCCCTGGCACGCAATACCCGACAACCGAACGGCGCGTGTCTAGCGACGGCCGGGCGCTGCTCAGGCATAGGCGCTAACAGCGCTCGGCAATCTAGTCGCCACCGACGGTTCGAAGTCGAAACTCGGCTTCAGCGCAATTGCGCTGGGTCTCGCGCTCGTCGCCTTCGGCCGTCGTCGGCGCAGCGCTCGACGCTGAGACGCTGATTGCTGCGCGGCTCGCCAACGACGGCGAGCCGCAGTCCTGCGCTTGCTGATCAGTGCGCGGCCCGCCAACGATGGCGGGCCGCGATCAGCGCTGCTTCTGCTTCTTACTTCTTCGCCAAGGGGACGGGGGTCGGTTCGCAGACTAGCGTCGTGAGATCGGTCTTGCGACGACCGAGGTCGTTGATCGTGCGCGTTTGCCCGCTGAAACGATCGAATACCGTAGTGCCGGTGATGAAAGGAGAGAGACCTGCTTCAGAGCCGGGGAAGCGAGGTGTCACCATCAGGAAGCCGGTGTTGGTTTCTGGACCGTGGCAGCCATTGCAAGTGTTGAGCGAAGCGTGGAAGCGCGCGTCCGGATTGGTGATCCCTGGCCCGTTCCAAACGATGAGGTCGTTGAATACCGACCCGCCCATGAACGGCTTGCCGTTGAATGCGAGGGGAACGGTATGCGAGTCCCCACCGGGAACCTCGCCGATGATGGCCGCAGCGTTCTGATTCACGAAGCTGCCGAACGTCGCCGTGTTGTTGAAGCTCAGGTCAGGGGTCTCTTTCACCGTAGTCTCGGCCAAGAAGCCCGTGGTCGGCGAGAGCGAGAAGGCACGGAACTCCCACCTGGAAGAGAGCGCAATCTCGTTGGTGCGTAGTTCGACGAGCGCACTGTCGTTGACGCTACCGGGTGATGAGCCGCGGTCGGTGAAGCGACGCGTGATTGCCTCGAGCGCAGCGTTGTATTCCTCCGACGGAAACGGGAGCGCTCCCAAGGCGTGCCAGCGATTGGCCCAGTCATTCACGTCGGCCTCCGTGTGGGCGACCAAGTTGTATTCGACGATCACCGTGAAGTTCTGGAAATTGAACCCGCCGTTGACGCCGAAGACCAAGCGCCCTTCACCCGCCGAGCCCTCTGCGAGGTTTCGAATATCGATACGATTGACGATCGCTTGCAAAGTTAGCGGAGACCGATCCAAGTCCAATTCACCATTCGGCGTCTTGGGCCAGAGATCGATGACCTGCTGCTGCATCGCGGGGCGAGCTTGGACCGTGAATCCGTTCACGGTCTGATTGCTGAGCCAGTTTTGCAAAAGCTTCAGCGTCATCGCTGGCGCCTGCTCGGGCGAGGGAGCCATCTCACGCATGAGGTGACCGAAGGACCACACGCCCGCGGTTTGCGAAGTGCCCGGGGCGCCCCCGCCGCCCACGCCGCCGGTACCGCCTTTGCCCGGCGTGCCGCCGATGCCGACTGCACCACCGGAGCCAGTGCTGAAGCCACCACCTTTGCCGGGCGGAACGGGAGCGCCCGAGGTACCACCTGTGCCGCTGGGATCGAAATCGGGTGCGCCAGCCGTGCCTTCGAACGCGCCCGCCGAGCCACCGCTGCCCGTAGAACCGCCACCGAACAATGGATCGAACGTGCCCGCGGCGCGGATAGGGTCGTCGACCACACTGACGTCCGTGATCATCAGCTCACGACGTGATCGGACGAAGCATCCGGTGGGTGTCGTGAGCTCGTACTGGACCTGTCCGTCCAAGCGCTCGAAGTTGAACAGCGGCGGGCCGCCGAACGAATCCACCTCGAAGGGAAGCGTGTGAACTCCGGGATCGGCGTCCTCGGTCCCGGTAACCGAGACACCAAACTTGGCCGCGGTGCCCGGGGAAACGAATTGAAAGCCGTTGTCGACTGACGTGCTGATCCCAGGCTCGAAGCTGTTGAAGAACAAGTCGTATTCTTTTGGCTGGCAGGCTCCGATGTCGTTGTTCATCACCGAAACGTCGTAGTTGACCGTGGTGTCCGGAGCGACCGGCCCACTCGTCGGAGGAGTCACCGTCAAAGTCGACGGGCGACCGATGCACGAAAGGGCGGTCAGCGCATCCGAGGTGATCGGTTGTGTGGTGAGGAACACCTCGTCGATCGTGCCATTGAAGAACTGGTTCTGGGTCGTGGCACCGATGCGGATCGGCGCAAACACGTTGCGCACGCTGCCTGCGCCAAACACCTGTCCGAACTGCTGCCCATTGATGAACAAGAACACGAACGTGCCGTCGAACATGCCCGCCACGTGCGTCCATTTGTTGGCCGCGATCGGCGCGCGAGAAATGACCGTCGTCCCGGTGGAGAGCACCACGGACATTTCGATGTTCCCGTTGTGAATACCGAGCGAAAATGCGGTCTTGTTGTTCAAGCGCTTGATCACGATCGGCTGGTCCCCGGAGACCGTCTTCGGGTTCACCCACGCGGCCACACCCACGTGCTGATCAACGGTGAATTGCGGCTGATCCGCGACCTGCACGATGTCCTTCGCGGAGCGGAAATTCACGCCTTTGCCGCTGATCCCCGCCACGCAATCCGCCTTGAGCGCTTGTTGCGCATTCGCACCAAGACCCGACGAATCAATCAAGAAGTGCGACGTGGGTGAGCAGTCGTCGAAATGCCAGAAGCCAAAACCGCCGTCCGTCCCAGGATCGGTGGAGCCTGCTTCACCGATCGGTCCGCCGCCGAAGCCTGCTTTTCCGCTGCCCCCGGTGCTCGATTTGCCGCCGATTCCGGTGCCGCCCGTACTTCCTTTGCCTCCGACTCCGGTGCCGCCCGTACTTCCTTTGCCTCCGACTCCGGTGCCGCCCGTACTTCCTTTGCCGGCTGCACCCGAGCCCGCCTTGCCAGCGCTCCCACCCGACCCCGTGCTGCCGATTGACGTCGCGCCGCCGCTACCCACCGAGCCTTTGACTTTTGCTCCCGACGCTTCTTGGACCTGGGAAACACCCGTCGGCGAGATCGTCGTCACGCTGTTCGGCGTGCCGATGATCGCATCGACCAGTGGCTCCGTGTACTCGTCGTCAGTGTCGGCGGCGAACTTGTCGTCCGCTCCGCAGCCCAGCGGAACGCTCAACAAGAGCGCGCCCAAACACGTAATAGGGAACCGCAAACCCACCGACCGAACCCGCATTGATTTTCGCATGTGACCCTCCATTGCGCGCGTACCGACCCCGTCCGCGCATATCGAAAGCTAGATGGGGCGAGATACTAAGTCAAGGCGACACGAGGAGTCCGCGAAGAAAGACTCATCGCTTCACGTCATGTCCACGCTGCTCGGCGGTTTACGCCAGTCGCACCCACGCGTGCGGTCGACGCTTGCGCAACGCAGCTCTCGCTGGGCCCGGGCCTGGGCGTGTTGGCGTCGATCTCTGCGCTCGGCTCAATTGTTAACGTACTTGATGTCGTCGACGGCGAAGCGAATCGTGCCGTTGGTGGGATCGGCCTGCCAGAAGAAGCCGGGCTGCACGCCGAGCACGTCGCTGTTGTAGTTCACGCCCGCGAGCGAGATCGAATACTGCGTCCAGCTGGTGGTCAGCGTGACCACGATCGGCGTCGCCTGTGAAGCGCCGAAGGTCAGCTTTTCACCGCCCAGCTTGCCTTTGGCTGCGAACGTGACGCGAGTCATGCCGGCCGCCAAGCAGGTCGGCGCATACTTCACGCCAATCGGATCGGCGAGCCACTGCAACTTGACGGTGGTTGCCCCAGTCGCCTTGGGCGAGTATTGCCATTCACCACAAGTGCCAACCGCGTTGGCTTCCGCGGGCTCGTCGCAAACGTCAGGTAAAGCGTACTCCGTTACTTGAGCAGAAGCGTCGCCGACGTACTCATCGTCGAAGTGATCGGTCATCGTAAACGGCGCGCTCGCCAACGGGTGCGTGTCGCAATACTTGGTGGGCGCGCCGGCACTGCCACCGCTGCCACCAGTCCCCGCATTGCCGCTCGCTCCCGCACTGCCTGCTTTTCCAGCGTTTCCGCCACTTGCATCCGCAGTACCGCCCGCGCCGCTCGAACCCGCAACCGCCGATGCTCCCGCCCCTCCGCTCCCCTTGCCGGCCGCGTTGCCTCCACCCGCGCCGCTCGTGCTCATACCAGCCTGTCCTGCCGGATCGGCTCCGGCACCTCCCGCAGTGCGTCCCGCACTACCGGCGAGATTCGCGGTACCCCCGCTACCAGCGGCGCTCGCGCCCACCGAACCCGACGCACCACCGCCCGCTGACGGCGCCGCAGTCGTCGAAGAACAGCTCGCCGACAGCAGACCCGCAAGCGACACGCCCCAAAGTCGATTCATTTCGGCTCCCGCTCAACTGCAAGTTTGCGCGCTCACCATAGACACTGCCGCGCGATCGCTGCAAGGAGTGCGCCCCACCGCAGACATTTCTTGAGCAAAGTCGCGGCTCGTACTTCACGGGCCGCGGACGCCGGACGTCACTCGACGCCCGGCGGCTCTGCGCTCCGGCTCACTTGGCGTGATGAACGGTCGCCCAGCCGTTGCCCGGCATGTCGAATTGGAACTTGGTACCGCCCAACGACACGGTTGCCTTCTTGGCTGCGCCCGAGTTGTACATCACCACTACGATGGTGCCGTCCGGATTCTTGAATGCGAGCGCGTCACCACCACTCGTGCCGATCACCGTGGCCTTGGGCGCAACGAACTGCGACAGGTGCCTGAACACGTAATACGCCGGCGTCGCCGTCAGCTTCTTCGCCGAGCGATCGACGGTCAAGAGCGCGTTCTGATGCCAGGGTTTGCTGGCGTTCAGGTTCGTGCCGAGCGTGTCGAGAACCATGTTCCAAGCGCTATAGGAATTCACACCAGCGACGATCCAGTCCTTGATGTTCTTCCAGCTTTCGATGCCGTAGGCGTAGTCGTTTTGCGGCTTGCTCGCGCTGTAACTGCTCTGCGACCAGTAGTCCGTTGCAAAGTCGTAGTTACCGCACTTGTGCTCGGTCTGCATGATGGGCACGTTCTTCGACTTCAAGGACGAGACGGTGCCCTTGGTGTTCCATTGCAAGCCGAACCCCTTCACGTAAGCCATCGCTTTCGAATCATTGGCAAGGTTCGTCGCGATCGTGCCGTCACCCGGAGCGGACATGGTGCCGCACCAGATTTGTGCGGCGATCTTGTCCTTCTCGAACAGCGGCCCGAGGTAGTCACGGATGAACTTGATATACAGCGCACTCGACCACGCGCAGCTCGGATACGGGTTGACGTAGCCGGGTTCGTTCTGCGGATGAACGGCTTCGATCGTGAGGCCCTCACCCGCGTAGGCTTGGACGAACTTCTCCAGGTAAAGCGCGAAGGCCGACAGAGTCTTGTCGTCGTCCTTCATGTTGCCGTTGTCCGTGCTGTTGTTGTCCTTCATCCATCCGGGCGGCGTCCACGGACTGGCCCAAAGGTGGATATCCTTCTTAACGGCAACGGCCGCCTTGATGTACGGAATCAGCATCTTCTTGTCTTGGGCGATCGAGAAGTTTGCCATCGTGTAGTCGCCGGCGGTCTCAGCCAAGGTGTAGCGAGCCATCGAGTAGTCGCTCGCGCCGATCGGAAGCCGTCCGTACGCGAAGTTCGCGCCGTTGGCGGCGTCGAATAGCAAGCTGATCGCTAGAGCCTGATCCGCGGCAGAAAGCACGGAGAGTGCATCCCAACCCGCTTCATTGAAGGTGCCACCAAAGCCGTCCCAGCGTTGCTTCATCGAGGTATCGTCAGCGGTTACGTCGGCGGTTCCGCTCGTCGCAGCCGTGAGCGTGCCCGTCTTCCAGAAGGCACCATCCGCGGAGGTCACGACGTCAGGCAGGTTGACGATGGGCCCGCTGCCAGCAGTCGACGAACCGCCCGCCTGGCCCGTGGCGCCAGCCGCTGCTCCACCGCCTACCGAAGACGCACCAGCAGTCGAGGCGTTGCTCCCGCCGCTCGCACCCGTGCTTCCGCCACTCGCGTTGCCACTGCCAGCCGTGTTGCTCGAGCTCGCCCCCGCGGCGCTACCGGAGCTCGCACCAGCGGTGTTGCTGGAGCTCGCGCCAGCCGTAGCGCTTGAGCTCGCGCCAGCCGAATGAGCAGCACCGCCACCAGCACTCGAGCCGGCTTGGCCCGCCGGTTGCGTGTTCGGCGAAGACGAGCTGCAGGCCGCAAGGAAGAACGCGAGCCCGATGCTGAGCGTGGCTTGTCGAGATCTAGTCATTTGGAAAGATCCTTTGTCCTATTTTTCATGCATCCGCAACGCTGCGGACGCCGCCGACACGGCGAGCGTCGTCGAGCTCCAGCCGCTCGAGACGCCACTCTCTTAGTGGAGGGATCGCGAGCAATTTGGTGGAGCACGAGACATTGAATCTGTGTTGCAGAATTCCTACTCGGTAGTTGCTTCGCCTTCTGACGATGCGTGCAAGATGCAGACACACTCGAACATTTCAAAAATATGCCGGCGACGGCGATGTCGTTATCGCGACCAGAGTACGTTCGGTATCGTCCCGGCCATGCAACTCGCAGCTGCAAAAGTCACACGCCTCCATGCAAAGCGCAGCGCATGGTTACTCGGAGCGATCGCGCTCTGTACGAACCTCGCTTGTGCCAGCAGCGACGCAAACGATGGTGGCTCGTCAGCCGGCGCGGGTGCGACACCTGCAGTCGGGGGCGCCGCTGGCCATGCAGGCTCCGGCGTGGCCGGCAGTGCGCCACTCGCTGGCGCGTCCAACGCGGGCGGCCCGAGTGTCGCCGGCGCAAGCAGCGGCGGCGCAGGTAGCGGCGGCACAGCAGGCGCAAGCGTCGCGGGCGGCTTCGGAGTCGGCGGCGTCGGCGGTTCGACGGGCGGCGTTTCCAATCGCGGCGGCTCGGGCGGCGCCGCGACCGGCGGTAGTACGAGCGCCGGCGCTAGTACCGGTGGCGGGTCGAGCGCTGGCTCGAGCGGCTTCGATCCGTGCCCCGCGAGCGGCGATTGTAAGGTGCTGCCGCTCGGCGATTCAATCACCTTCGGCACGCCCACCAACAATGGTGGCTATCGCGTCGAACTGTTCACCAAAGCCGTGGCTGACAACTTGCACCTCACCTTCGTCGGTAGCCAATCGAACGGTCCTGCCATGGTTTCGGGCAAGCCATTCCCCAAGGGGAACGAGGGCTATCCAGGCATCACGACCGCGAACCTGGACTCGCAGCACGTGAAGGGCACTGCGCTCAAGGACATGCCGAACATCATCTTGCTGCACATCGGCACCAACAACGTCAGCCAGGCAAACGCCGCGTCGGACCTGGAAAAGATCGTGGATGATCTCGTCGCTGCCGCTCCCAATTCATTGCTCGCCGTCGCCTCGATCATCCCGCTGCCGAACGCTTCGTCGGCCGTCGACAAGTACAACGCGGGGATCCCCGCGCTGGTGGAGAAGAAAGCCACCGCCGGCAAGCACGTCATCTTCGTCGACCAATTCAAGGATTTTCCGACCTCAGAGCTGACCGACGGGGTCCACCCGACGGATGCCAAGGGTTATCCGCGCATGGGCGACAAGTGGTACGCGGCCATCAAGCCGTACCTGCATTGACCGCGCGTGACGTGCTCGCGAGAGGTCAATGCAACCACCTTCGAGCCTGAAGAGGGGGCGCTCGCGTTCCAGCGACGCACCTCGCGACACGCTGCTGTCGTCGACGCGTCTGTGCCGACCGCGCGACGCGATCGCAGCCGTGATCGAGCCACGGAATGCGCGGAGCGGGACGAGCGGGCGGCACTAGTTTGCGACGCACTGCTTTTGCATGAACGCAAAAACGGCGGCCGCGGCGGCGCTCGCGCCCGCGTCGGTAAAGACCAAGCCGTCCGTGCCTACGTACTCGGGATGCCCCGCAAAGACTGGCCTCAAGTCGAGCCAGTGACAGGGCACGGCACTACGCCCACAGGCGTTTTGTAGCAACGGACGCATGAGGTCGAGGCCGTCCTTCAGCGTCGGGTTATTCACCGGGTCGCCGTAAAAGAAATACACGACGTGTTCGACTCCGTCTTTCGCAAACCGCGCGAAAAGCTGTTCCGCCCCGCTGACGGCGGCGTGCGCGGCGGGACAATCCGGAGTCAGCATGCCGGCGCATTGGCCGTTGAGGACGTCGGTCGCGCCGCCATCCATGATGATCACCCGAGCAGGACCATCAGCGCGCGCGTTGGTGTATTGATTGTCGAAGCTGAGTGAGCCGGTCGCGAGCAAAGAGCTGACCGCCATCGCCTCGTCGCGATAGTGCTCGCCCGATGCCAACAGGTCCGCTTTTACCGCCGCTTGCTCGAGCTGTGCCGTAAAGATGCTCAGCTCGATCAGCACGTCACCCAAGATCAAGACGTCCGACGGGGCCAAATCCGAGGGTGGACAGGACACCGCGGGCGGCTCGCTGCGCTTGAACTGACGGCAAAAGCCGGAGTCGCAAAAGCGAGCCGTGGACAGCGTGCTGCAGTCCGCATCCGTCAAGCAGGTGGCGTCGCACATCGCGCCCAATTCTGCGACGCCGCAGCGTTGCTCCGCGACACGCGGGCCGAGCGGCGAGCAGCTCGCCACTTCCGACCAGGATGCGCAATCGGCTTGTCGCGTGCATGCCTGGGTGCATACCCCGCAAATGCACTCCATCCCATCGCTGCAGGACGACGCCTCGCAGCTGCTCAAGAAGTGCGTCTCGCTGCCGCCTTCCGAGGACGACTCCGGCGTGCTGCACGAAAAAGTGAGCCACAGTCCACAGAGCAGCGGCGGCAGGAGCCGGACTCGACGAGTCAGCCAATCAAGATTCATCCAGTTCGTCCTCGCCGCGTTCTATCGAGCACTGCCCCACGTACATCGAAACTTGCGTGTGCCTTTCGGGCGGTGGGTGGTCGGCGTTGTAGCGCTCCACTTTGTCTCGCAACGCACCCAACTGCGAGCGGAGCGAACGCAGGGTGTCGAAAGCTTCCGTCTCGTGCGGGTGTCCGGGCCAAACTTCGAGCGTGTAGGTGCTGCCGCCGACGCGGTCAGCCAAGGCGGGAACGTTGCGATCCACTCGTAGGCGACTGGTCACCGTGTTCACCACGGCCTTGAAGTGATCGAAAACGGCGGCCTCCCAACCGACCGCAGATCCGAGCGGCAGCACCAACGTGCGCGCCGTGTAGGGCCCGTCGGGCGTGGTTTGCTCGATTCGCCCGACCTCCAGCAGGCGCGCCAATGCCGGGCCAAGCGCGTTCGCGTCCACCTGTGTCTTTTGCAACTCTGCCAGCGTGCACGGACCTTCACGATAGATGAGTGCCCACAAGAGCTCGTCGAGGCCATCGTTCGAGTGTGCTTGCCGCAAGCGAACCAGCGCGTCCTCCGGCGTGACGCGATAGCTGAGGCGCGTGCCAGTGCCGCTCACGGTGATCAAGCCGCTTTCGCACAGGTCGTGCAGGACGCCACGGACCTGACTCTCGTCGTCACTGGCAAATTGCAGCAAGACCTGCGCGCGCGTGACGCTCTCTGCTTGCTGCACGTAGTCGAGCACCGCCACCCAGAGCGAGCGCCCGCGGTCAGTCGAGCTCTCCAAGAAGCGCTGAATTTTCCGCTGATACGTGCGCAGTCCTAGCCCGAACATGTCCGCGCTCACTTTGCGACCGACACCCTGGCGTTCGAGCTCACTCACCAAGTCCAAAAAGACTTGGTTGGCGACCTGGGCCAAGGGAGCGCGCGTCCCTCCCGAGGTCGCCAATTGCGCGATCAAGATCGTGGTCTGGCGCACGATGGCCTCGATCAGCAGCTCGATCGTCATCTTTTGCTCAAGAAACGGGGGCAAAGCATATTAGTCGTGATTCGAGTTCCGCAGGGGGCGACAAGTTTGCCATGCCCTTGCAACCGCTCGTGATTTCTAGACTTTTTCTAGTCGACCGAAGTGAACCAGCTGCTCGTCCGGTGAACCTGAGGGCGCGATCGTCCAGCGCGGCATTTTTCGCTGCGGCTATCACCGCTCGCGCTCGCCGAGTCCCTTTCCGCCACAGGCCTGAGTGCTCGAATCCCAATGTCGGAGATTAAGCCCGAGTTAAGTCATTACGACTCGAGGTGCGATATTCGAGTTCGACCTCGCGACAGGCAACGATCGAAATCGAAACCAGCAGGTCGAACGCAACGGACGCGACGCAAAACGCCACGACGTTGCAGAGCGATCCTGCGCAAATCTTCTGCGCTGAGTGTTCGTTCGCGACTTCATGCGGGAGCGATACAGCGCGTGCTCTATCGTCGCGAGACCTTGCCAGTGCAGCCAATTGGACGTAACACACAACACACTGAAGGTTGATGTCGCGACGGCTCGATCAGCGACCTTCACGGTTTCCGCAATAGCGAGACTTGGCAATGATATCGAAATCTGGCGAACGTTTGCCGCCGAGAGCGGTGTACTTTGCGTGCTGCGCGCTCGTGGCGTGCGCTGCGGCTTGTGGCTCAGACGCCCAATCAAGCGGAGGCGGAGGCGGAGGTGGCAAGCCGCCTGCTGGCACGGCTGGGAGCGTCGCAACAGGCGCTGGCGGGAGCAGCGCCGGCAACGGGGCTCAAACGAGTCTCGCCGGCGCAGGCACCAGCGCCGGGGCTGCCAACACCCTTGGTGACGGCGGAAAGTCTGCGGGAAGTGCGGGTTCGGGAGCGAGCCCGTCCGCCGGTGCGGGTGGCGGCAGCGCGGGTACCAGCAGCGCTGCCGCCGGCAGCGCGGGCAGTGCCACCACCGCTGGAGGAAGCGGCGTTGCGCCGAGCTGCGCAACGAGCGGCTCGGGCCGCACCGATTGCGGCGCCAATAACGACGAGAGTTGCTGCACGAGTCTCCCGGTCAGCGGAGGAACGTACTCTCGGACTTATACGAACTCCGGCAGCGGCGCGACCGGCAAAGCGGATTCCGCGACGCTCAGCACGTTCCGTTTGGACAAGTACGAAACGACCGTGGCGCGCTTTCGTGAGTACGTGAAATACCTGGAAAACGGCGGCTCGCCGCCGGCAGCTGGAAGCGGCAAGCACACGCACCTCAACAGCGGCAAGGGGCTGGCCGACAGCGGCAAGTCTGGTTCATTCGAACCGGGCTGGGACACTAGCTGGAACAGCAAGATCCCGAGCGGGGCGGGCGCCACGGCCAAGTGGAAAACGAACCTCACCAGTTCGAGCGGAACGGGCGGATGCAAGCTGTACGGCACGTGGACGGACACTCCCGGCAAGAACGAGCTGCTCCCGATCACGTGCACGAGCTGGTACGAGTCCTACGCGTTCTGCATTTGGGATGGCGGCTTCCTGCCGAGCGAAGCGGAGTGGAAGTATGCAGCGGCGGGTGGCGACGAACAGCGAGAGTATCCATGGGGAACGACCGCACCGGGAACCAACAACGAGTACGCGATCTACGACTGTTGTTATCCGTCCGGCAAATGCAGCGCGACGAGCGGCAGCGACACTTGCACGGGCCTAGTCAACGTCGCGCCGGTAGGCTTCGCAAAGAAGGGCGTAGGGCGCTACGGACAGTTCGATCTCATCGGTAGCGTGTGGGAATGGAACTTGGATCGCTACGCAAACTACGTGAACCCTTGTACCGACTGCGCATACCTCACCGGCAGCACCGCGAACCGCGTCCTGCCCGGCGCTGGCTTTCACTCGGGAGCAAGCTTGGGCAGCACGATCATGTACTCTTACAACCGGACCTCGGTTTCGTACAACGCCGACACGTATCGCGGTGATTACGCAGTGGGCCTGCGTTGCGCCCGCTCGCCGTAGCCGGCGTCTTCGCTCGCTCAGGTAATGATGATTGGCGCGCCGCGCGTCACGACCATCGTGTGCTCGAATTGAGCGCCGATGCTGCCGTCCGGCGTGCGCAGCGTCCAGCCATCGTCGCCCTCGACGGTGTGCGTCGCGCTGGTCGTCAAGAACGGCTCGATGGTCATCACCAGGCCCTCGTGCAAGACCATGGGGTTGTTGCGCTCGTACGTGTTCGGGATCTGGGGCTCTTCGTGAATGTGCCGACCGACCCCGTGCCCGCACAGGTTGCGGACCACCCGAAAGCCGCCGCGCTTGGCGCGACGCTCGACCGCGCGCCCGATGTTGTTCACTTTCGCGCCTGCGCGCACCTGTGCGATCGCGTCGCTCAGCGCGGCCCGCGTGCTGAACAACAGCGCGCGTGCGCGCGGTGACACCTGGCCGACGGCGAAGCTTGCGCCGCTATCTGCCCAATAGCCATCGAGCTCGGCGGACACATCGATGTTCACCAAGTCCCCCTCACGGAGCACGCGCTGCGATGGGATCCCGTGCGCGAGCTCATCGTTGACGCTGATGCAAGTGACACCGGGAAAACCATACGCGAGCTGCGGCGCCGAGCGCGCCCCGTGACGGGCGAGCACATCGCGCCCAACCTCGTCGAGTTCCGCGGTCGTGACCCCGGGTGCAACGTGCGAAGCCATTGCGTCGCGCGCTTTGGCAACGACGGCGCCCACGCGCTTGAGCAGAACCAATTCATTTTCGTCATCGATCGACATAGCCAAAGCTTATGACTGAACGCCCAGCAACGCGAAAAGTTCGCAAAAACACGCTAAATATCGCCCGAACGTCGACTGCACGTTTCGGATGATTCGCCTGAGCGACCGTGTTCGGAATGAAACCGTCACGAGCTTTTAGCTAGACGGCCGAGCCACTGAGCGTACTCTGGACCGCATGAGCACGGGCGGGCTGTGGTTTGGGCGTGTCAAACGGTTGGGTTCGTTCGTCGCTTTGCTGAGCGCGGCGCTCGCGGGCTGCGGGGGCGGCGAATCGGAGGTCGTCGATCTCGCGCAACAAGGAGCGTGCGCGAGCAGCGTGTACGAAGCCGAAAACATGACGCACTCGACGGGCGGCCCGACCACCGGTGGTTGGAACGTTTGGTCCAACGGCTATGTTTCGGCCAATCATCCGTTCGCGGGGGGCGCAACCGTCATCACGGTCAATGCATCGGGGACGCTCGCGGCCGGACAATGGCCTCACCTGGTGGTGTCGGTCGGGGGCACCGTCATCGGCAGCGCGAGCGCAACCAGCACTAGCTTTGCGCCGTATGTGTTCAACGCGACGATCCCTGCGGGGAGCAAAGAGGTGCGGGTCGCGTTCGACAACGACTATCAAGCCAACGGGCAAGACCGAAACTTGCTCGTCGACAAGGTGACGATCGCTTGCGGCGGTACGCCCGGCACAGGTGGCAGCGGCGGGAACGCCGGGGCCGGAGGAAGTAGCGGCGCCGTTTCAGCGGGCAGTGGCGGCGTTGCTGGTAAAGGCGGAAGCTCCGCCGGTGGCGGCACCGCTGGTAGCGGAGGAACACTCCCTGGCAGTGTATCGCTGAAATACCAAACCGACTGGGGCTCTGGCTATTGCGCGAACGTCACGGTTTCGAACACCAGCAGTGTCGCGTCTACGAGTTGGACACTCGGCATCAACTTGAATCAAGCCAAGATGTCGAGCGCGTGGAACTGCCAATTCAGCGGCAATTCCGGATCCGTCAGCGTCACGCCCGCGGCCTTCAATAGCGCGCTCGCACCAGGCGCGAGCGCGACCTTCGGATTTTGCGCCAACGGCACCGGCGCGAACTACAAACCGACATTGGGCAAGCTCGTGCTCGTGGCAGCGGCCGATGGCGGTGGTGGAACCGGCGGCGGCATGGCTGGCGGTGGAACCGGCGGTTCCGCCGCGGGCAGCGCTGGCACCGATGCCGGAGGCGTCAGCGGTGGAGGAACGGGAGGCGGCGGCGCGGGCGGCGGTGGCGCTGGTGCTGGTGCCTTCAGCGGAGGGGGTGCTGCAGACGCCGGGACCGGAGGTGTCAGCGGCGGAGGCAGCGGAGGAGGTGGCGCAGGCGGGGTAGCCGCTGGAGGGAGTGGAGGAGGCGGAGCGGGGGGCACCAGTGGTGGTGGCAGCAGCGGGACCGGTGGAAGCGGTGGGAGCGGTGGCTACCAACCGCCCACGGGCGGCTACCTGATCAAGAGTAGCTTCCTCAATAATCCGAACTTGGCGATCGACCACGCGCTGTCGACCGCGAACTTCTACGCGAAGGCGGCAGACCCGCAATTTGGCGGATTTTTCACGTATCTCGACCGGCAAGGCAAAGCGACCGGGAGCAACAAATCCTTCGTCGTGCAAAGCCGCGATGCGTACGCCTTCGTGCGCGCGTTCATGCTCTCGGGGGACGAGCGTTATCTGGATCTCGCGCAACAGGCGCTGAGCTTCTTGTACGCGCATGGCTGGGACGCGAAAAATGGCGGCTTCATTTTCATGGGCAACCAACAGGGCGGTGCGCAACCTGATCCGAGCGGGGCGCAGAGTCCGAAATGGTCGTTCGTTCAGCACTACGGATTGGTCGGCATCAACGCCATGTGTGAAGCCACGCGCAGCGCGCTCGACTGCGGCTGGCTGGACAAGGGCATCACCTCGCTGGATCAGCACTTGTGGGACGCGCGCGCCGGCTTCCAAGGCTACTACAACAACGCCAACTTGGATTTTTCGTCACCGCGCGACAAGGGCTTCACGCCGACGATCGACGGCATCACTACCCACGTGCTCAACGACTACTTGATCACGGGCCGCTCGGACTATCGACAGCGCCTGTTTTGGCTCGCGGACAACGCAGCCGATCGCTTGGCCGCCAACATGACCGCCCCTGGCGTGAAGTTCGGTTTTCCCGAAGACTACAACTCGAACTGGCAGATCAACACGGGCTCGAAGTTCGGCTTCGTCGGGCACATTTACAAGACCGCCTGGTGTTTGGCGCGGGCATACCTGATCGATCCCCAAGAAAAATATCGTACCGCCGCGCGCCAGATTTTGCTGCAAATGTACGACAAAGGCGGCTTCGATCGCACGAACGGCGCGCCCAACTATTCGTTCAACTACGACACCGGCGTCAATTCGACGGACAAGGAATATTGGCAGCTCGAGCAAGGCATCTTGAGCGGCCTGTACAACTACGCCATCACCACCTCGGACGCCGACCGCGCGATCTTTCTAGAGGTCGCCGATCGAACGCTCGACTTTTACGTCAAGCATCTATTCGACGCGCAGTTCGGCGGCATCTTCTATCAAACCAACGCCAGCGGCAGCTCCACGGTTCGAACCGACAAGGGTGACCAGTGGGAAGGCGCGTACCACGACGTCGAGCTCTCTTATTACGTGTACGTCGACGGCAACCTGTTGCTCTGGCACCGACCGATCACGCTCTACTATCGTTTCGAAGCAGCGTCCGTCGATCGCGATATCGTACTGTCGCCAATTCCGCTGCGCGACGCGCGGCTCGCGATCGACTCGGTGAACCACGCGGGCGCGCCGTATGCGGCGTTCGACGGCGTTGCGCGTAGCATTCACTTGCCGGCGGGCTCCTCGGGCGTGTTCGGCGTGACGTTCAAGTACGTCAGCCCGTAGCGAGACGCGGCGAAGCCCAAATCCGTCCCCGCCGTTTTTCGTCATCTTTCGGGAACCCCGCGTTCCCGAGAGCTGCGCGGCGGGGCCGCGAGCGCCCCCCACCCAACTCAGCTATTGCGATCACGACCGTGATGCACGAGGGATCCCGTTGAGGAAGCAAGATGAAGCCTTCGTTCAGTCCGGGATTGACGTTCGAGTTCAGTTATCGAGTGCCGGAACAGAAAACGGTGCCACACGTCTACCCAGAGTCACCCTTGTTTCAAGCCATGCCGCCGGTGTTTGCAACGGCGTATTTGGTCGGGCTGTTCGAGTGGGCGTGCATGGAGGCGATGCAGCCGCACCTCGAGCCGGGCGAGCAATCCGTGGGCGTCGACATCCGCGTTTCGCACATTGCGGCGACTCCGCCGGGATTGACGGTGAAGGTGGAGGTCGTGGTCGAAGCGGTCGAGGGGCGTAAACTATCGTTCCGCGTCAGCGCGCACGACGGCGTCGAGTCGATCGGTGAAGGGACGCATCAACGCGTCGTGATTCAATCCGCGCGCTTCTTGGAAAAAGTCGCGCAAAAGGCGGCTGCGCACGGCGGGGGTTGAGCACTTTGGAAAAAGCTTTACCGAACTGCGCGGCGTAGTAACCGTCGAGTTCGAGAGCAGGCACCGCGCATCTTCACGCGCCCATTCTGCTCGTGCCGCGCGTAAGTCTGGAAAATTACACGCGCAGATCGAACTCGCGCGAGTCTGTCGTCGATGATACCTCGAGTGTACTTTGAAGAAATCTCGAATCATCCGGTTCTGCTTTGCGGGCGTTGGGTTGACGGGGATGGTAAGCGCCCTGTTTTCGTGCACCACAGTCACGGACAACGACGACATGCTCGGTGTTGCCGGCGGCGTGCCTCACATCGCGGGCAGTAGCAACGCGACCGCGGGCGCATCGAACACGGGCACTGCAGGCAGTGCAGGCACAATCACCAACGTCGCGGGAGCGAGCGGCGCTTCGAGCATGACCACGGGCGGCGCGAGCGGCGCATTCAGCAGCGCGGGTTCGACGCAAGGCGGGAGTTCCGGCAATGGCAGCTCCACCGGCGGCAAGGGAGGCACAGGCAACGTCGCGGGCGCCGCCGGCAAAGGCGGCGCGGGCGCAGGCACCGGCGGCAAAGGCGGCGCGGGTGGCATGAGCGGGGGCCAAGCAGGTAACACGAGCACCGTCCCTGACCCGCCCAAATTGACTGACGGCCAACAAGGCTGGGCCACCCGTTATTGGGACTGCTGTAAGCCGGCGTGCGGTTGGCCGCAAAACGTCGGCAGCGGGCGTACGCCAATCCAAAGCTGCACTCAAGACGACCAACCCTTGAGCGACAACAAGGCAAAGAACGCGTGCGAGAGCGGTGGCACCGCTTACATGTGCCACGCGCTCGAACCGTGGGCAGTGAGCGACACTTTGTCCTACGGCTATGCCGCAGTGAACAAAGGCAGTGATTTTTGCGGCAAGTGCTATCAGCTGCAGTTCACGGGCGGCTCACACAACAGCAATGTCGACCCCGGTTCCAAGGCGCTGCTGGGCAAGACGATGATCGTCCAAGCCATCAACAACGGCGGCGTCGACGGCAATCAATTCGATTTGCTCGTGCCCGGCGGCGGTGTCGGCCTTTTGGACGCCTGCTCCAAGCAATGGGGGACGAAAGATCTAGGCGAGCAGTACGGCGGCTTCTTCTTGGCTTGCCAAAAGGCGAACAACTTCGACTACGACAAGTCCAGGGCTTGCGCCAAAGCCAAGTGTGACAGCGTGTTCGCCAACAAGCCGGAGTTGCGCACCGGGTGTGAGTGGTTTACCGATTGGTTCGGCGCCCCGGACAATCCAGCCGTGCTCTATAAAGAAGTGACCTGCCCGGACGCCATCACCAAGAACTCTGGCCTCAAGCGCTAGAGTCGATGGGAGAGGCCATGAACAAGATCGTCATTTCGAGTTTTTGGTCTCTCAGTGCGGCGCTGCTGCTCGGGTGCGGACAGCAGGCGGAGTCGAACGGCAGCGCCGGCACGGGGAACGCGAGCGCGGGCGCCAAGAGTGACGGCGGCGCGACCAGCGGCAGCGCGGGCGCCGCCACCTCGTCGACCGCGGGAAGTACGAGCAGCGCGGGGGCTGCGAGCAGCGCGGCTGGCGCGAACACGGTGGGCGGCGCGGGACACGGCGGCGCCAGCAATGCGAGCGCGGGTGCGCCTGGCTCGGCTGGCGCAAGCGTTGGCAACGGCGGCGCTCCAGGAGCCGCAGGCGCTTCTGGCACGGACGTGATCGTCACCATAAAGAATGGCGACTTTTGGCAAGACACCGCCGGCAACCGCATCGAGGCACACGGCGCCGGGGTGATTCGCGTCGGAGACACTTGGTATTGGATCGGTGAAGACAAGTCCGGCAACTCGGGTGGTTTCAAGGCCGTCAATTGCTACGCCTCCAAAGATCTCTCGCACTGGGAGTTCAGGCGCGCGATCATCACCAAGCAAACCTCCACCGACCTGGCTGCGTCCGATCGCATCATCGAGCGACCGAAGGTGATCTACAACGAGACCACCAAGAAGTACGTGATGTGGCTGCACTGGGAGGGGCAGAACTACGCCACGGCGGAAGCGGGCGTGTTCACGAGCGACACCGTCGACGGCGCGTACACGCAGGTGCGCCATTTCCGTCCCAACGATCGCATGTCGCGTGATGACACCTTGTTCAAAGACGACGACGGCAAGGCGTACTTTCTGTCCGCTTCGAACGAGAACAAAGATCTCTCGCTGTACGAGCTCACTGACGACTACACCAACATGAAGTCGCAGATCTCGACGCTCTGGCCCGGGAGCTATCGGGAAGCGCCGGCGATCATGAAGGCCAAAGGGCACTACTTCATCGTCAATTCAGCGGCGACCAACTGGGACCCGAACCAGCAAAAGTTCTCCAGCGCGACTTCGATGCAAGGCCCGTGGAGCGCACTCGCCAACTTGGGTGATTCGACCGGCTTCGACACGCAGACCGCGTTCATCATTCCGGTCCAAGGCAGCAAGACGACCACGTACATCTATGCGGGCGATCGCTGGCAAGATCCGGATCTGAAGAGTTCGAAGTACATCTGGGTCCCGATCAAGATCTCCGGTGACACCAAGCTGGTCATGGACTTTTACGAGAGCTGGCAGCTCAACGTGACCACCGGTGAGTGGAGCGCTGGTGGAAGCACCGACAACGGTGGCTTCATTTCTCACGAAAAGTGGTCACTCGTCTCGGCCGACAGCGAGGAGACCACGGCCGAAGACGGGCACGCGACGAATGCCTTCGATGATTCGACGTCCACGTTTTGGCACACCGAGTATCAAAACGCGAAGCCCATGCCGCCGCACGAGGTCGTGATCGACCTTGGAGTGAGCTACTCGCTCACGGGCATGCGCTACACGCCACGCCAAGACGACAACCAAAACGGCATGGTGAAGGACTATGAGTTTTACGTCAGCAGCGACAAGGCCAATTGGGGCAGCGCCGTGAAAACGGGCAGTTTCGGTACCGGCAAAGCGGCGACGACCGTGTCTTTTACTGCGAAAACGGGGCGCTACATTCGCTTCGTCGCGCTGAACGAGGTCAACGGCAAAGCCTACACCGCCGTGGCCGAACTCGATGTCGCTGGCACCCCGCAGTGACCGGCTCGCTTCAAAATCCGTCCGGAATTCGGCCGTTCAGACAAGTGATGGTGTTGGGCGCATTCGGGGCCGATGGTAACGCGAGCTCCGGCTGAGCCGCACTGCCTCGAGCGACGCCCTCGGTATCGGGCCAGTGCGGCGCGAGGCCCGGGCGCAAGCAGTGCAAACCGCTTTGGTAGAACCCGATGACGAAGGTGTGGCCCGCGACGCGCGCGCCCGTCGCGTCGCCGAGCGCAACGGCGAAGTCGCGTCCCGGACGAGCACCGAGCGTTTCGCAAGTTCGAAACCAGAGCAACGCATCGGGCGCGAGGCGCTCACGAAAAGCACTGAAAGCCGAATGATGAACGTGTGAAGGTCGCAGCACGTCGCGATCGAGCGGCTCGCGATCGATGAACACGCGCCCCCACTTGCCGTGACCCCAGAACTGCAGCTCGCTGATCGGCCGTGCGGGCTGGTGACGAGTGAGCCAAGCGAACGCCTCAGCGAAGCTACGCGCACCGAACGCGGCGTCGACGCGGCCCAAAGCGCGATACAGGTGAGTGCCGTATTGCCAGCTAAAACCCAGCGCTCGCGGGCGACGCGACGTTTGCGTCGCGTCGTAGATGACCAAGCGCAGGCCGTCGCTCATGCGCCGGCCTCAGGGGCAGGTCGCTTGCCAGGCGAGCGTGACGCCTGTCGCGGTCGTATCGGAACTGCCGTTGTGCAGCCACAACACTTGCCCGGAAACGTCGGTGCCCGACGGAGTCGTGTTCACGGTGGTCGTCGTATCGAAGGGGAACGACAGAGCGGGTGTCATCACCGTCACCGAATCGACGTAGACGACGGTCGGATTCGACCACCCGGTCGTATCTGGCCCCGCATTGATCTCGATGCCGATGCGCCGGATGTCGGTCTTGACGATGTTCGTCGAGCCGACGGCCTGAGCGCCGACGTTGAACGGGAGCGTGACCCAACCGCTCTGGCTCTTCAGCAGCGGGCGCATGGCAGTCGTCACTCCGAAATAGTGATACTGCGAATCTTGCACGTAGTTGAAGATCGTACCGGCAGCACCCGCCTGAACATAGAGGTGCATGCTGATTATCCCGGTCGTCGCGCTGCTCAGATCGATGGCAGAGGGGAGCGAAATCACGAAGTGCGCCGCGTCCGTGGTTTGATCGATTGGAACCGAGAGCTTGGCGCAGCCCGTCACAGGGGCACCGCCGCTGCCCGCACTGCCCGCCGTCCCACCGCTGCCCGCGGTAGTTCCGCCACTGCCCGCGGTGACCGTGCCGCCACCCGTGCCCGCGCTGCTTCCGGCGGTGCCGCCAGTGCCTGCCGAGCCCGCGCTGCCACTGGAGCCCGCGCCGCCGCCTTCGGACGTTTCACCGCCGGCTTCCATCGCGCCAGCGCTATCCATCATCCCAGCGTCGCCCGAACTCGAACCGCTCGAACCGCCGTTGGCTGCACCCGCAGCAGCACCACCGTTGCCCGCCGTGCCTTCGCCCGCCGCTCCCGGACTACCCGCGGTCGAGTTTGTCCCACCGTGACCGCCCTCTGCGGATCCACTACCGAGCAAGGACTCGTCGTAGACGCTACAGCTCACTGCCGTCAGGATCACCGCTGCAGCTTTCGCTGCTCTCGTCGCTCTTCGTACCGTTGCGTAAGTCACGCTGTGTTCCTTGCGTGCGCTAGCGTGTGTGCGCTCGTGAAGTAAGGCTCGTCAATCTAGCAGTACCGCGCGACACATGCATTCGTTCAAGTTTCGTGTGTACGCGCACGATTCGCGTCTTCACAGGTGTCATCTTCGTCAGTGTCATCGTCGGTTCGAAGCGCTCGCACACGCCGCGCGCGCGTGGTAGGCCGCTCACGCCGAGCGATCATCCAAGTGAATGGATATTCGCCGCGCACGGTGCAAATTTCCGACGCCCACAGAATGCACGCTCGCGGTGATCACGCGCAAGTGGTTGCCGGGGACCTAAGGTAGCCAAACATGCTCAAATCGAACAAATATGCGGCCAATCGCGGGATTATGGCGGGCCTCGCAATTACGGGCGCGCTTTGGCTCACGCTTGGTTCGGGCCTCGGTTGTTCGAGCGATTCAGGAGCAAACAACGGCCCGGGCTCGGCCGGTACCATGGCGGGCCTGGCCGGAAGTACTGGTCAAGCGGGTGCTTCTGCGGCCGGAAGCTCGAATGGCAGTGCCGGCGCGAGCAGCGGAGTGGCGGGCAGTGCAATCGGCAGCGCCGGCAGCAGTGCCGCCGGCGCAGGGGCCCCGCCAGCCGGGCAAGCCGGAGCTCCCGCCGGTGCGGGTGGCAGCAGCGCAGGTAGCGGCGGGCTCAGCGCGACCGGCGGCGCAGGCGGTGGAAGCACCAGCGGCTGCACTCGTGAGCTACTGAAGGCAGCCGTCGACAGTTACTTCAAGGCACTCGCGGCGCATGACGCTTCGACCCTGCCCCTGGCCGACACACTCAAGTTCACCGAGAACGGCAAAGAGAGCAAGCCTGCCGACGCGCCGCTGTGGAAGACGGCGGGCACGCTCAAGTACGCGCACAGCGCGCTCGACACCGACACCTGCAATTCCGCTACCGAAGCGGTCGTACCGGACGGCACGACCGACATTCCCGTCGCTGTTCGGCTCAAGCTGGTCAATCAAAAGATCACCGAAATCGAAACCATCGCGGCGCGAAAGGGCGACTACACCGGAGTGACCTCGAACACCGCCGCACTCGCGGCCAGCAAAGACACGATCAAGTGGGAAGAGTCGGTGCCGGCCGCCATGCGCAACACGCGTGAAGAGCTCGTCAACTGGATGGCCAAGTACTTCAAGCAGTTTCCGCAGGGAGTCTGCAACACCACCAGCACCTGCAAACGCATGGAAAATGGCGGAGGCAATTTCGTGTGCAGCGAAGGCGCCGGCTGCGCGGCCTCGAGCACCAGCACCGTGCTGAAGTCTCACTTGATCATTGCCGATGTCGAGACGGGTCTCGGCGTCGGTTTCACGCTGTTCACGGGCGGGCACCCAGACATGCACATGTTCAAGATGTACGGCGGTCAGGTGTACGCGGTGAGCGCCATCCTGTCGAAAGGCGACAGCACCGGTTGGGACTGACCGAAAGGCGAGCCGAAATCCGGGAGCGTCGTCGCGTACGTAGGAGCGCCCCCCGAGCCCGCTTCTCTTGCGCGACGAACTAGTTTAAGTTGGTGCGTTGCCTTAGCGCACTCAGCCATGGCCGTCGACGAGCGCACCCCCGGAATAGCCGCCGGACCAAAACCGGCCAGCGAAAATCCGACCGTGCCGGAACCAGGCGTGACGGGCGCACGCAAGAAGCTCGAGGCCGGCCCGGTCTCTTTTGCCGAGCGCTATCAGCGACGAGGACACATCGACAGCGGTGGGATGGGGCAGATCGAATCCGCCTTCGATCCCGTGCTCGGCCGCAGCGTTGCCGTCAAAGTCCTTCAACCATTCGCCGACGAGGACCAAGAGCTCGCCCGAAAATTCGTGGCCGAGGCTCAGATCACCGGGCAGCTCGATCACCCCAACATCGTGCCCGTGTACGATCTGGGAGAGCACGACGACAAACCGTTCATCGTCATGAAACTGGTGCGTGGCCGCACCTTCGCTGCCCTGCTGGCCGAAAGTTCTGGACCGCGCGGCGCGGACGAGCTGCAGCTTTTTTTGGGCATCCTATTGCGCGTGTGCGATGCGCTCTCGTTCGCACATAGTCGCGGCGTCATTCACTGCGACCTCAAGCCCGAAAACGTCATGGTGGGGGATCACGGTCAGGTTTATTTGATGGATTGGGGCGTCGCGTTCGTCGCGCCCCGCCCAAGCACCGACAATTCGTCCCAGATACGCGACGACGACGACCAGTTCAGCGCGCCCGTACGATTGTCGAGCGTTCCGAGCGCGAGCACCGCACACACGGGGATGATCAAAGGCACGCCCGCGTATATGGCTCCCGAGCAGCTGCGCGGCCGCGACGACCTGTTGGACGGCCGCACCGACGTGTTCGGGCTCGGCGGGTTACTGCACGAAATCTTGACCGCCAGCGCCCCGAACGGCGGCGGACGTTTGCTCGGGCCGGCGCTCGCCGGTGAGCCGATCGACCTACCACGCGAAAACGTACTGTGGACCCGGCTACCCCCTGAATTGGTCCGCATCACCATCAAAGCGCTCGCGCCGAATCCAGACGATCGCTACCAAAGCGTGCTCGAACTGAAGGCCGACCTCGAGCGCTTTCTGAGCGGCGACCGTTGGTTCGAAGCCAAGCATTTCCGCGCTGGCGACTACATCATCACCCAGGGTGATGCCGGTGATGCCGCGTACATCATCGAACGCGGCGAGTGCGAGGTGAGGCGCGGAGTCGGCGACCAAAGCAGCGTGCTGCGCCGCCTGGGCCCGGGCTCGGTCTTCGGAGAAACCGCCGTCTTCACGCGCGCACCGCGCACCGCGTCGGTGGTCGCGATCACCGACGTCACGGTCAAGCTGATCACCGCGGATTCGCTGAATCGTGAGCTCGATCGCAATCCGTGGCTCGGCGCTTTCGTGCGCTCCCTGGCAGGCCTATTTCGGGAAGCGGATCAGCGCCTCTCGACCGGTTCGGAGACGTGAGCTGAAGTCATGTCCGAGCGAACCTTTCGCCAAGCGACCGATCCGAGCGACATGCGCCGGACGCAGCTGGCGGCCGTGGTCGTCGAGCAGCTCGAAGCACTCGACGATCTGGGGGACGACGCGGAGCTAGCAGAAACCCGACCCATCTTGCGCAAACTGGGCGAAGCCACGCTCACGCTCGCGCTCTCACTCGACTCGGATTTGGCGCGCCTCGCCGAACTCGATCGAGAGTTCGAGATCCTCGGTTCGCTGCTGGACGTGCCCCGAAGGCTTGGCGCAGCCGGCGAAACGGCACTTGCCGTGCGCGTCGCCGAAGCGCTGAAGTTTTGCGCAGCAGACGACATGAATGGCCAAATCGCGCTCGCTTTTGCACAAGCCGGTGAACGCGCGCGCGCACTCGAGCGGGTCCGGTCGAACCTCGAAACCGCGCGCGAGCCGTACGTTTCGGAGTTTAGAGCCGGCGACGTGTACCGCGAGCTGGGCGAGGCCGATGCCGCGGAAGCGTACTATCGGCGTTCGCTAGCGCTCGCCAGTTCCGCCCACGCGCGCAGCGAAGCCGCGCTGCGCATTGCGAGCCTGCTGATCGACAGCGGTCGCGAGCCGGAGGCAGTGGCGTTCCTGGCCCAGCAACGCGCCGCAGAGAGCGCGAGGAGCCATTCGGAGAGCGCACCGGTAAGCGCCGCCCCCGAAGCACGCCCCGCCCTTGAACGAGTCGGGCGAAACGATCTTTGTCCGTGCGGCAGCGGTAAGAAATACAAGAAGTGCCACGGCGCCTAACGAACGACGACAGCCTGGCGCGCGCTGCCTCGAACCATTCCACGTGCGCCGAGCGTCGATTGGAATGCGAGTTTCCGCACTGAATCCTTGACCGCGATTCGCACGGTGGCACACCTTTCACCGAACCTGAAAGCATGCCACCCAGTGGTGGGCTTTCGCTGGCAAGGTAGCGCTGAAACATGAAACACCGGGGTTGGCTTTGGTTCGCAGGTATCTCGACCGTGCTGGTCGGCTGCTCGGGGGGCGTCTTGAAAGGTAATGCCGACTCTGGGCCAAACATTTCCCCCGGCGACGAAGCAACGAGCGGCTCCGCTTCAGTGGCGCCGACTCCAAGTGGCCACGGGGGTGCTCCGGCCTGTGCCGACGACGCGAACGCAAGCTTGGGGGGCGAAGCGGGCATTGGCTCCGCAGGCGAAGCCGGTGCGGAGAACGCGAACGAAGCATGCATCGCGGGAGAATGCCGGAGCACGCGGACCCACGCCGCGAGCTCCTGGGATTTCGAATGCCCGAGAGAGCTGTGCGACGCCAGGGTCATGGCCTCGAATTGCAGCGCGCTACCGGGTGGTGCGCTCAAGACGAGCGCGTTGGATTGTTGGGACGATCACGTTCTCTTGTTCGAGATCTCGCCCACCCGTCGCAAGGCCTGTTACTACGGGAGCACGACGTCTGATGGTCCTTCGTTCCTAGTCGGCGCAACCGTCTGGGATGACGAAGCCAATTTCTGCGACGGCCGGGCAGCGAAGCTCACGGGCGGAAACCCGCGAGACATCGAGTCCTGCGATGACATGCCGTTCGTCACCACGCTGTGTGACGTCGCCAACCCCGAAAAAAATCAGCCCGTCGACGGGTCGCCGCCGCGCGCTTGCTATAACCGTTTCGGGCACTCTTGCGAAGTGTGCTGCCCCGAAACGGCCCCGGATTGCAGCAACAAACCTGAGAACTATCCCGGCTATTCGTGCACCCCCGACACTCCAGACGACGAATCTTACTGCTCGTGCGAGTGCCAGGAAGGTGAATGGAGCTGCGCTTGCTGATTGAAGAAGGGGCGCTCGCAGGTGCGCCGACGCACCTCACACAGCGACCTTCGCCTCGAGTCACGGCAGCGCCACGCGCGCATTGAAGCGATCCAACCAGCCGATCGCCCGAATTCGCGCGCACGGAGGATGAGAAATGACCGTGTCGAATTCGAAACGCGCTGCGGCGGTGCGCCCGTAGGCAGCGGGCCCCACTCGCGTTCCTCGTTGCTCGAAATTTTATTTCGAGACAGGGCGTGCACGACGCTCACGATCACCCGAACGCGAACGCGCTGCACGATGGAAATCAGCAGTGAACGGGCGCGAAAGCGCACCGCAACTCTTGCCTGTGGAGTGAAGCGCGCTCGCGACGCCGCGCGCATGACGCACATGCAAGCGTGCGTGCGTGTGCAGGCGCGAGGGGACGCGACCGTGTGCGCGCGGCACACCTCATTTGCGCCGACTTCGGCTTCAGAAGTGTTGGACGCGGCCCCGTGCCGTATGAGACAGTCGTTTCACCCTATCTTCGGGTGCTGAGTTTCAGGGCCTCGAGAGGAGCGCGTTCTATGTCGTCTAGACTCATACATGGCTGGTCTGCTTCAGCCTTGGTGGCAGGCTCCGTCGCAGTGGCCTGCACGGGCACACTCGACGTGCTGCCGTCGTCGTCGTCGTCTGCTGGCTCGCTGTCGGCGAACGCGGGTTCGGATTCCTCGTTGGGCTCGAATTCGTCGGGCGGTTCGTCGGGCACGTCGGATGATTCACCGGACGGCTCCGTCGAGATCCCGTTCGAACCCGTGCAAGCGCGTGTCTACGTGGCCAAGGTGAAGAACCTGCTGCTCGGCCTGCCCGCGACGGAAGAAGAGATCTCCGCGGTCGACGCAGATCCGGCCGCCTTGAAGGACATGGTGGACGCTTGGTTCGTGCGCCCGGAGGCACAAGCCAAACTCGGCACGTTCTTCAGCAAAGCGTTCCAACAAACTCAAATCACGCAAAATGACTTCTTCGATCAGTTGAGCGTCGACAACCTGACCAACTTGCCGCTCTTCGCGCAAGCTCAAGAGTCGATGTCGCGCACGGCGCTCAAGATCATCGCGGACGGCAAGCCGTTCACCGACACCGTGACCACGCACACGTTCATGATGACGCCGACGTTGATGTCGCTCTACCTCGCGCTCGACCAAGCGCAGGTCGATGACGCGGGCAAGCAAACGATGAGCCTGCCGACCGCCGACGGCACACTGGTCACGACGCAGTCCTTCTGGCTCACCTACCAGCCACCGCTCGACCCGACCGCCATGCCGGTGGTCGCGAACAACATCCCGCTCAGCGAGACGCTCGATCCCGCAAGTCCGAACTTCATGCACTTCGCGGTGCCCTCCCCCTTCAAATGCAGCATGCCCCAGGTGGACGAAACGGGTCACGTGCTGCTCGACGACAAGGGCAACGCGCTGAAGGCAGACGTCACTTACAACCAACGCAAATACAGCAGCGTTTCGGCGGCATTCTTGGGCCTATTCGGCTATGCGCCCCGCAACTACGTGAGCGATCCAGCCGACCCGAACGGCCCTCCGACCCTGACCATCCCCGACGACGTCCCGGCAGAAAAGAAGAACCTCTATCAGTACAACTGCAGCGGCGGCGTCTCTTTCACCGCACCCAACATCACGTCTCAGGACGTGGTCTGGCGCCCTGTCACCGTACGCGTAGCCGCAGACGGAGAGAAGCTGACTCCGTTCTACGACTTGCCTACGCTACGCGCCGCCGACGAGATCGTGGTGCGCACTCCGCGCGTCGGCTACTTCACCACGCCGGCATTCTTCGCCAACTGGCCGACGAACAACAGCAACCAACACCGAGATACGCTCAATCAAGCCTTGATCGTCGGTGTCGGTCGCAGCATCAACCCGGTCGACAAAGGCACCTCCACCGTGCTCGACACGGGCAAAGACGGGCAGCACTCGGACCCGACCAGCCCCTGCTACAGCTGCCACCAAACGATGGACCCGATGCGGAACATTTTCCGCCAATCGTTCACCTACTCGTACCACACGCAGCACGATGCGGCGCAGATCTACTCGACCGCAACCTTCGATTACCTCGGTGAAAAGTCGCAGCTCGAATCGTTCGACGACTTCGCCAAGGCGCTCGTCGAGCACCCGCTGTACGCCAGCGCCTGGGCGCAAAAGCTCTGCTATTACGCCAATTCCAGCGCTTGTACGGAGCAAGATCCCGAGTTCCAGCGCGTGGTCCAAGCCTTCGTCGACTCCAAGTACGATTTCCACACCTTGGTCTTGGAGTTGCTCTCCTCGCCATTGGTGACGGGCCAAACTGCGACGAAGACCTGGCGTGACGTGGGCGAAACGGTCAGCATCGCGCGGCAAGATCATTTCTGTGCGGCGCTGACCAATCGTCTGCAGCTGACCACTAGCCTGTGCGTCGGCATCACCGACAACACGACGCGCGTGGCGGTGGCCAACAACATCCCGCTCGACGGCTACTTGCGCGGCGCAGAAGCTCCCGCCCTGTCCACCGATCAAACGCCGTTCTACCGCGGCGCCACCGAGTCGCTGTGCGCATACGCAGCAGGCCTCACCGTGGACAAGACCAAGAGCCGCTACGACAGCACCAAGAAGGACGCCGCGATCACCGATTTCGTCGCCAACATCATGGGCATCACTGCCAACGACCCGAACAGCGCGACGGTGACGCAACTATTGACCGAGCACTACGACGCGGCCATCGCGGCCGGCGCGAAGCCCACCGACGCACTCAAGTCCACCTTCATCGTGGCCTGCCTCTCACCCACGTCCGTGGCCATCGGCTTGTAGGAGAAACCCCATGAGCATTTTGAACCGTCGCCAACTGCTACAAGCCTCCCTCGCGGGCGTGGGTTTGATCGGCCTGCGCGCCATGGCCACTGGCCTGCCCGTCTCTTTCTTGCTCAATCCCAAGTCGGTACGCGCGGACGACGCCTGCGCAGCCAACGCGCAGTATCTGATCTTGTCGATGTCCGCGAGCGGCGACGCGCTGAACTGCAACGTGCCGGGTACCTATGACCTACCGGCGTCCTTCGCGGCGGGCACGATCAACCACTCCGATCCGGCTGACATGTCGATGACCGCAACGCAGCTGACGATTGGCGGTAAGAAATGGACGGCCGCCAAGCCGTGGTCGACCCTGCCTCAGAACATCCTCGACCGGACGGTGTTCTTCCATCACTCGACCGGCACCGCAAACCACGGTGAGCTCGGGCGCGTGCTGCAGCTCTTCGGCTCGCTTCGACGCGGCCAATGGTTGCCCTCCTATTTCGCGAAGACCATGCGCTCGTGCTTCAACACGGTGCAACCTCAGCCGGTGACCATCGGCGGCGAGCAGGTCTCGTTCGAGGGACAATACCTGCCCAAGCTGGCGCCCACGGGCCTCAAGGCCGTGCTCTCGGCTCCGCAAGATCTGGCGGCCAAGCTGCAGGGCTTGCGTGACGACACGCTAAACAAGCTCAACAAGGCGCTGAAGGAGAACCGCGCTCAAACCACTGCCGAGCGAGCGTATCTGGACAACATGGCGCTGTCGCAAAACGATCTGCGTACGATGATCCAGCAGGTCGCCTCCGATTTGTCCACGATCCAGAGTGACGACGCGGCCAATCAAGTCACTGCTGCGGCGTTGCTGATCAAGATGAACGTGACCCCCGTGGTGACCATTCATCTACCGTTCTCCGGTGACAACCACAGCGACGCGAACTTCGGCAACGAGGCGTCGCAGACTACGGCCTCGGTCAACAACATCAAAACTTTGATGACCAAGCTGAAGAGCTACGGCCTGGAGGACAAGGTGACGTTCGCCACACTGAATGTATTCGGGCGCACCTTCGACTCACTGAACGGCCGCGGACACAACGCCTCGCACTCGGTGGCGCTGATGATCGGCAAAGGCTTCAAAGGTTCGGTCGTCGGAGGCATCCTTCCCGGCGGCCATGCGGCGGATATCGACGCCAAGACCGGCGACGCTGCCGACGGCGGGGATCTGGCCGCGAGTGAGAGTTTGGCTTCCGTCGCCAAGACCCTCGGTAAGGGCATCGGCCTGACCGACGCGCAACTGAACGATCAAATCACTGCGGGCACTGCGGTCGACAGCGTGCTCGCCTAATTCACTGATGGGCCAAAGCCTCTTTTTTGCGCGCGGCCTCCCATTGGTCGCAGCGCTCGTGCTCGTTTCGCAGGTCGTGTCAGCCGCGCCTGCCAAGCGAGGCAAAGGCAAAGCGAAGCACCCGGCTCCCGCCACGACGGACACGTCTGCCGCCGCGGAAGCGAGCGACAAGGCCGCGGCAAAGCCAGAGGAGCCACCGCCACCCCAGCCAGACGAAAGCACGCTCGCAAAGCCGGAGCCGGCGCCTGAACCATCGAAGAGCGCGGGCGATGCCGCGAGCGCGAGCGCAACTGCGACAGCCAACACTGTTCTTGCTGCAGAGGCACCGCCGCCTACCGACGGCGATCAAGATTTGCTCGGGCGACGCGAAGCCGCACGGCTCGCAGCACGGCGCACGGAGGTCGGCGTGTCGGTCAGCATCGACATCGGCAATCGCCGCTTCAAATATAGCGATCCGATTGGAGAGGCGCTCAGACCATACAAGTTGGCGGCTGCGCCGATGGCGAGCTTTGGGCTCGAGGCGTATCCCTTGGCTGCGACCGACGTCCCGGTGCTGCGCGACTTGGGCTTTCGCGGCCGCTTCAGCCGCGCCTTCGGGTTGGACTCGACCACTCCGGAGGGTGATAAAATCGATACCAGTTGGACGCGCTTCGGTGGGGACGTGCGCGAGCGCTTGCTCATCCCGGGTCGACATCCCTTGGAGCTCGGCGCTTTCTTCGGGGCTGATGCGAGCTATTTCGTCATGAGCAGCCCATCCCCGGTGATGGCCTTGCTCCCCAGCGCGCGCACCATCTCACTCCGGTTTGGCTTGGATGGGCGAGTGTTGATTGCCGGGCGCTGCTCGGCAGAGCTCGGCGTCGCCTACCTTGCCGTGACTTCGCCCGGCGAAATCTACGAGCATTTTCGTGATCCCCACGTCGCGGGTGTCGATGGCGACCTCGGCTTCACGGTCGCCCTCATTCCTGGGCTCGAAGCCCGCTTGGTGGGCCGCTACACGCGCTACTTTGCCACGTTCCACCCGCAAGTCGGCGACCCCTATGTTGCCGGCGGGGCGCTCGATGAACAACTACAAGTCGGCTTGGGAGTCCGCTATGCGCACTGATCGCTGGGCCCAATGGCGCGCGGCAGCGTTCGCTTCCAGCCTGATCGTCGGCGCACTGACTCTCGGTGGCTGCCCAGGTACGCTCGACGACAAGGAGCGATTCTTGGCCGCCGCAGGCGCCGCTGGCAAAGCGGGCACTGCGGGCAGCGGCGTTGGCGGCAGCGACGACGCAGGTCCCGCGATGTCGGGTTCGGATGCCGGTGCTGACCCCGATGCTGGCCCAGATTTGGGCTCCTGCGGCGATGTGGTCGCGCGCATCTTCGTGCCGAGCTGCGGTGGCACGGGTTGCCACGGCGCCACCGGGCCGCAGCAGGACTTGGACCTGGTGTCACCCGGCGTTGCGGAACGCGTGGTCGGTGTTTCCGGCATTGGTTGCAGCGCGATCCTCGCCGATCCTGCGAACCCCGAGGCCAGCCTGATCTATCAAAAGCTCTCTCCAACGCCACCCTGCGGTTCACCGATGCCGCTCGCACGCCCCGCACTCAGTGACGAAGACGTTGCCTGCGTGTTGACTTGGATTGCAGCGCAGTAGCGTCGGACTCGGCGACCGTCAGTGCTGGCCCTGCGCTAGGCTCAGCTCATTCAGCAGGTTCTGCGCGTGATCCACGTCTCGCAACAAGTACAAAACGAAACGCAGATCGACATGAACGGTACGCGTCGTCGGCTCGTACGCCCAATCCGAGGCAACTGACTCGTAGGTGCCGTCGAATGCCAACCCGACGAGTTCTCCGCGCGCGTTGAGCGTGGCTGAACCCGAGTTCCCGTTGGTGATGTGCAGATCGCTGAGAAAATCCACCGGAACGTCGCCCAAGGTCTGGTCGAAGTAGAGTGAGCGGGATGCGTGCTTTGCCGCTTGGAGCAGGCGCTCGGGAGCATTGAACGGCTCCTTACCGGTGTTTTTCGCGACCATTTGGCTCAGGCTCGTGAACGCGCCGATGTTTTCGCCTGGGGTTCCCGGCGGTGCCTTCTTCACCGTCCCGTAGGCAACGCGCAGCGTCGAATTCGCATCTGGTGCGACCGCTCCGCCCTTGAACGCGAGTAGCGCGGCCAGATAGCGCGGTTTCAACAGCCGCAACTGACCGGCGAAGCGCTTCGCGCGATCTTCCGCGGCGCGCAGCGACGGGTACAATTTGGCCGCCAAGCGCACGATTGGATCCGGATGCTGCGCGAGCGCCGCGAAGCGGCCATGGTCGAACAAATCGAGACGGGCCTTTTCGTCGCCCAGGCGGGTCTTGTCATATACTTTGGCGATCGCGGCGTCGATTGCGTCGTCGCTCGGATCCTTGCCGGCGATCAGCGCCAATGCCGGAGTGCGGTGCGAGGGATCGCGTGCGCGATCGCGTTGCAAGGCAAGCTTCAACAGGGCTCGATCGAGCTTCGGATGATAGCTCGCGGCGAGCCCCTTCTGCTCGTCACGGAGACGTGGCACGTTCCGTTCCTGGAACTCCGGGTCGCGCTGAGCATCCGGCTTTTGCCGCTCGGCGGCCATGCGCGCGCTGCGATACGCAGCGAATAGCAGGCGCGGCATCAAGAATTCTCCCTGCAGCGCCGCGTCGGCTTCGCGAGTTTGCTGCTGCTCGGCGAACGCGAGCCCGAGTTCTTGAACGGCGTTGCCGTATGCGGCTTTACGCCCGGGATCCGCGTCGATGAATGCTTGCAATGCCGCGTCGGTCGCGACCTTCTTCTGCAGTAGTTGGGCGCGTTTCATGCCCGCGAGCTCACCGAGGTGCTTCGTGCGATAATTGTCGAAGCCACGGCGACGTCCGGTAGCTTTGATCGCGACCTCGGGATCGCCTTTGGAGATGTCCGCGATCAACGCCAAGTAGGCATCGAACTTGGCCAGGTCTTCCGGATAAACGATGCGCTCGACCTGCTGCATTTCAGCGGCGGACGCGAGCAAGGACGTTCGGCCAGGGTAACCCGCAACGAACACCAAGTCCCCCTCTGCCAGCGGCGCGGTGGCAAGCTTCAAGAAAGCGGGCGGTTGATAGGGCACGTTGTCGAGCGAGTAGTCCGCGGGCATGCCATCTTTGCCCACATAGGCGCGAAAGAACGCGACATCCCCGTCGTGACGAGGCCAACGCCAATTGTCCACCTCGCCACCAAAATTACCGATGCCTTCGGCGGGCGCGTACACGATGCGAATGTCCCGCAGCTCCAGCGATTCGAGCGAAAAATATTGCAGGCCGCCGTACATGCCGACCAGCGCGCAGCGCACTCCCGGGCGCTGGCTCTCGCAGCTGCCGACGATCTCCTTTTCGAGCCGTTCGTACTCGAGCTCGCGAGCGAGCGGCTCGTTCACTTTTTCGAGCGCGGGGCGAATGCGATCGGTCACCTCGGTGACTTTCGAAAGCACGCGCAGCCGCGCGGAGGGACCACTCGAGCGCTCTTCGGCACGAGCGTTGGCCAACATGCCCGTCTGTAGCAAGTTCTCGCTCGGGCTCGAATTGTGCTGCAATGCAGCCGTCGCGCAGTGGTGATTGGTGACCACCAAGCCTTCCTTCGAGACGAAGGACGCGGAGCAGCCATTCAGGTTCACGATCGCGCTGAGCAAGCTCGACTTGGGATCCGCCAACAACGCGGGATCGATCGCCAGACCCAGCCGAGATAGCTCGGCTGCGTGCTCCGGGATCTGCGAAGGCAACCACATGCCGCCGTGGTTTTCGAACACCGGGCGCGCGACCGGAGGCGCCGGGGCCGGCGCCAGATTGGCCGTGGAATTTGCCGGCGCGGGAGCGGCCGGCGCAGGTGACGTTGGCGACGCACACCCGGAGAACGTCGCCGTCAACGCGAGCGATGCTGAAATCAAGCGGAGGCGACCCACAGAATCCTTCGACATGGGGCGAAAGCCTAGTCGTTTGACAGCGGAGCGCTACTCGAAGAAGAGCCCATCGACAGCGCTTCTTGGCCTTCCGAGCGGCCATAAATAAAAGAGCCAAGATCTTTCGGAGTGCAGTGTCCCAAAGGAAGCATTTTCAGCTGTTCGGCGTAGAGCAGAAAATCCGAAAATGCGCGGAGCACACGTCACACCCGCGGGGCGTCGAGCGATGCTCGGGCAAGCACTTTGGCTGCAAGCATGAACAGCGAGCGCGCGACACGACCGAGAGAGCGCGGTAGGCGTGCAGTACCGCTGTTGTACGCAGGGTGCGGGCTCGCGCTGTTTGCTTGCGCGCCTGACCCGAACCGCGTCCATCCCGCAGCGCCCGCCATTGCTGCTGCGTTGGCGATGCCCGGCCCCTCCCCCAGGGGGCGTGATGCGGCAGCAGCGAGCGCGCTGAACGCGACCTGCACCGGCTGCCACGGCGAGATTGCCGATGAATGGCGCGCTTCCTTTCATGCCCAAGCTCAGCGCGATGAAGCTTATCAGCGTGCGTTTGCGCTCGAGCCGTTGCCGTTCTGCCAGGGCTGCCACGCGCCGGAGGCGGACGCAAAGCTTCCTGTGCCGGAGGCCGCTGCGGAGCTCGGTGTGGGTTGTGTCACCTGTCACGTGGTCGGCGATCATCTGCTTGCGGGCAGCACAGGCTCGAGCACGCCGCCCCATGCGGTGACACGTAGCGCGGAGTTTGCGGCAACCAGTGCCTGCGCTCTGTGTCATCAGTTTGCATTTCCGGACCGCGCACCCAACGGCCAACTGGCATTGATGCAGGCGACGTTGCAGGAGCACGAACAGTCGAACTCCGCAGATGTGCCTTGCGCCAGCTGCCATATGCCGCGCGTGGGCAGCGGGCCGAGTCAACATCGGAGCCACGCGTTTCTCGGCGGTCACGATCGTGATTTCGTGAAAGGTGCGCTGCGGGTGCGGGCAGAGCGACCCGCGGCGAACCGCGTTGCGTTCGTCTTGCAAACCGATCGCGTGGGACACGCTTTTCCGACTGGAGATCTCTTCCGGCGGCTCGAGATCTCGGCCGAAGCGATCGGAAACGACTATCAAGCCGTAGGCGCTACGCGGCGTTACTTGTCGCGGCATTGGTCCGAAAAGCAGCAGCTGGCGCGCGTCGTGCGCGAGGTAAAACGCGACGATCGCGCCACGCACACACCGCTCGAGATCGAACTCGAGCTTCAGCTCGCGCCAACCGAGAGCGCATGGGTTGCGTCCTTACCCTTGGCTTTTCGGGTGGCTTACCAACGCGTGCAACATCCACGCTCCGAAGCAGACGAAGACAGTGTCCTGGACGGCGAAATCGAAATTGCCAGCGGCACCCTGCCGCCACTCTCGAAAGGCGAAACAGCTCATGAGCATCGGTAATCTCCGCAGATATTCGGGTTTGTTCGCGCTGGCGACGCTTGCGGCGTGTCAGCGGGCAGCGGTGGCTCCGAGCAGCGCGAGCGCGCACACCGTCCCCGGCGCGCCCGTCGCTTCGCCCGCCCGCGCAGCGGACGCGAATTCAGCAAACCTGCCGGCCGATGTCGGCGTCGACGATCCGAGTCCGTTCGTGGAAACGGTGCGGCTCCCCTATGCGGCGCGCTTGGACGTCGCAGGAGCGCGCACGTTCCTGACGACCGAGAGGTTGCTCCTCGCCGTGTCCGGCGACGCCGTGCGCGTCGACCTTGCATTGCTCGAGGGTCTGCAGCCGGGTCGCGCGCAGTTTCCGCGCGTGTTCGGCAACATGCCCGAATCGGGCTGGGCCGTACAAACGAGCTACGCCGAACGCACCAGCCGGAGTTCGCTCTCGCGCTGGACCGGTTCGGAATGGGTCGACGCAAACCACCTGCTTCGGGACCGCAACGTGCTCGGCATCTCGCCCTGGAGCAACGGGCGCACGCTGGCGCTGGTCGCGAGCGACTACGAGAAGACGCTCCAGTTCGTGCAACTCGGTGGCAAGCGCGGGGCGCCTCCGCAATTGCCGCAGACGGCCCGTGACACCTACGGCTGCGTGCACGGTTTACAGCCGGCTGCCATGAGCGCGCTGGCGAGCGGTGAGGTGTACCTGGCGGGCACGCGTTGCTCCGTGGGCGCCGACGAAGAAGTGACCGTGCGCGGTGTGGTCATCAACAGCTGGGCTCCGGGACAGGCGCGCGCCAAGGTCGAGGTCCTGCCCGGCCTGTCCGAAAAAGAGGCGGCCGGCGGTGAAATCAACAGCATCGTCGCTACCTCGCGCAACGACGTGTTCGTCGCAGGTGGCCGCGTGCCGAACACACCGGAAGACCAAGAGGCGCAAGTCGCGGCGTACCTCGCTCATTTCGACGGCAAGGACTGGCGATCCTTCTCGGCCCCGCCGGTGGAACGTATCGATGACTTGCAACGGACGCCTGACGGTCATTTGTGGGCGCTCGCCAACGGCGCGCTCTGGAGTACCGTCGGCGGCGCTTCCGAGAGCGCGACTTGGCGACGCGTGCCCCTGCCTCAGTCGGCGAGTGAACTCGGCCAGGACTCGGTCAGCTCGTTTTGGGTGCAAGACAACGAGCAGGTATGGGCCACCCTCGGCTCGGAAGACCTCACGTACTTGGTTCGCACCAAGCGCGGCAGCGAGCCCCTGTCGCTCCCCAGCGAAGCGCAGATCGCGCAACTTTCGAGCGCGCTCGATCCAATGGCCGCGTATCAATGCGATACGCCGACACTGATGCTGCTCACGCTCGCGCGGAGTGCCCCGAAAGACGCAGATATGCCGAGCATCCGCAGGGCCCTCGTCGGCCACAGCGAACTCGAGGGCAAGGTGCAATTCATCGAACTGCCATTTCTCACGCGCCGCTACCTCGGGGCGCGCGGCGACATGGACTCGCTATTGGCCACGCAAGCGATTCTCTCGAGCGCATACATCCCGGGAGTCGCCCCTGAAATGCGTTGCCTGGATGGCGCACCGACGCGCACGCTCAGCGTGGATTTCGGCGGCGCCAAGCCCGAGCTCCCCGCAGCCCACCAGCAGCCAAGCCCGCGACGCCGAAGCCTGTGAGGCGTTCGGCGCCGCTGCGCGACTGCGAGAAAACCAATCCTACTTCGGTGCGATGACCCGTTCTGCCAGAGTGACGGTGACGCTTTGCCCGGGGTCGGCGGCAGAGTTGGCGAGCGTGACCCGATAGCTCCCCGGCGCGATCCGGAATGCTCGGCGTGCGGGTTCGTAGCTTGCGAGCAATCGTGGTTCGACGGTCAATGTCTGTTCTTGGGAGGCCCCGGCAGCGAGCTCGATTTTGCTGAACGCGCCGAGGCGTTTGGGAGCTTCCCAGCCGCCCGCTTCCGGGGAAACGTATACCTGCGCGACGTGCTTGCCAGGCCGCTTGCCGGTGTTGCTCACCGCAAACGACACCTTGAGTTCGCCATTTTCCACGCGAGCGCTCAGCTTGCCTTGAGTGAAGGCGGCGTAGCCAAGGCCGTGACCGAACGGAAACTGCGGTTCGAAGCCTTTCTTGGCGTACCAACGGTACCCGACGGCGGCGCCTTCGTCGTAATGCACGTCGAAGTGAACGCCGTCTGCCGTGCCTTCGCCCACAATCTTCGCACGCGGCAATTGCTCGAGCGTGCGCGGAAAAGTCACCGGCAGGTGCCCTGAAGGATTCACTGCACCACTCAAGACGCGAGCAATCGCCGGCCCCCCTTGGCTGCCCGGATACCAAGCCTCGACCACGCCGGCGACTCGATCGAGCCAGGGCATGAGCACGGGACCTCCCGTCTCGAGCACCACCACGGTACGCTTGTTCGCGCGTGCAACCGCTTCAATCAGCTTGTCTTGTTCATCCGGCAGCGTCAGTGGAAAATCCTGCGATTCCGTCGTCCATTGCGTGACGAACACGATCGCGATGTCTGCCTTCTGAGCTGCGGTGATTGCCGGTTTGAGATCGGTGCCCGCCGTCCAAGTGATGTTCGCTTTGGGGAGCTCGCTTTGCAACGCCGCTAGCGGCGAGGAGCGCATGTACACGATCGGCCCCGGCCAATTCTTGGGGCCGAGCCCCGGGACGGCGATACCGCCCGGTGCGTACACTTGTGCGGAGCCACCGCCACTCAAGACGCCCACATCGGCGTGGCCGCCAATCACCGCGATGCGTTGGTCCTTGGCGGTGAGCGGCAACACACTCTGGTTCTTGAGCAGCACGATGCCGTCTTCAGCGTCAGCCTGGGCGACTTGGGCATGTGCGGCGAAGTCGATGGCGGCCGGCGCCACGGGCGCGTCGACTGCGCCCTTCTCGATCAGAGTACGAGCTATCCGACGGACCATGTCGTCGAGACGAGCTTGAGGAACCTTGCTTTCTCGAATTGCGCCCGCGAGTTTGTCGAGGAAGACATACTCGCCCTGCTTGAGCACGCCCGTTTCTTGATCGAGACCATGGTTCGCGTTGAGCACCGTATCGTGCGCGGCTCCCCAGTCGGTCATGACGTAGCCCTTGAAGCCCCAATCACGCTTCAACACCTGATTGAGTAGCCAGTCGTTCTGGCAGGCGTAGGCACCGTTGACCAGGTTGTAGCTGCACATCACCGAGCCAGGATCCCCCTGCTCGATCGCGATCTGGAACGCCAAAAGGTCGGACATTCGGGCAGCCGCTTCGTCGATCGAGACGTTCACACGATCGCGGCCCGTCTCCTGATCGTTCAGCGCATAGTGCTTGACCGTAGCCACGATGTGATTCGATTGAATGCCACGCACGAGCGCGCCCACCATGCTACCGGCCAGCAGCGGATCTTCCCCTCCGTATTCGAAGTTCCGGCCGTTGCCGGGATCGCGCACGAGGTTGACACCGCCCGCGAGCATTACGTTGAAGCCGCTCGCGCGCGCTTCGCTTCCGATCATCGCGCCGCCTCGTTCCGCCAAGATCGGGTTCCACGTCGATGCGGTGAGGATGCCGGAGGGCAGCGCCGTACGCTCGAGCTCCGGCGGGGCTTCACGCTGTGTCGCAACGCCGCTGCCTGCGTCTGTCTGCCACTGAGGGGTGAAGCCGAGCCGCGGGACGCCCGGAACGAAGCCAGCTGATTGTGGCCGGGCCTCGCGGAATTGGTAGTGATTCCAGTTGGCTTGAACGCCGAAGTAGCCGGTAACGAGCGTCAACTTCTCCTCTTGAGTCATTGCCTTCAAGAGCAGCTCCGCGCGTTGATCGGGCGAGAGCTGCTTGTCCAGCCACGCCGTTGGCGCCGGCGCTGTCGGCTGGACCAGCGCGGATGCCACCTGAGGAGGCGCTGAATTGGAGGTGGCCGAACTAGACGGCTTGGTGCACCCCAGCGGCAGCGAGCAGAAGCCAACACTGAAACCAAACCAGAGCGCGCGTGAAATTCGCATGGGGATCATTCGGGGAAATCCAAAAAATTGCCGCTGAGCATCAAGAGGGAAAGCACCGTCCAAGAATGGTTGTAGTATCGACTGCGAGCGAGCAGCGTGCCGGTGCGCACGCGCGCGTAGCAAGCGTCGATGAAGGCGCGATATTGCGGATCGTGCATGGCGCCGACCGCCGCCGCCCCGACGAACACCGCCGACCCCGGGTTGGGGCGAGCCGCACGCGGATCGGGCGCAGGCTCACCGCTCAACGTGTAACCGTCCACGATCTGGTCGGCGCCAATGCGCGCGAAGAAGGCGCTCACGCGCCGCAAGTACTCGAGCGCGCGCGGATCGCGCGAAGCCGCCCAATCCTGCGCGATGCGGAACGGCAGGCGCGCCGAGTCGTATTGATAGTTGGTCAGCGCCCCCGGAAAGGCTTCGACCGGCGTGCCCTCGGCGTTGCACCAAGCCGGGACGAGCCCATTTTCCCGATTGCCGTTCTGCGCGTTGAGGCTCGCAAACACGATTTCGTAGCCGCGCTCGATGACCTTGAACCAGCCCGAATTGCCCGTCACTTCCGCGAAGATCCGGTATTGATGTGGCGCGAAATAGGACGGATTGAACACGTTCTGACCACGCCAATCATCGCCCGGCAGCAGCATGTTGGCGTAGCGATGGTGGTCGACCTCGCACTCCCAAACTCGCTCGATTTGGCGCTTGGCGCACAGTAAATACGGTTCGGCGAGCGCGCCCCGCCCGCCCCACTGCCGGTGCGCCATGACCAGCGCCCAAGCGATGTCTTCATCCGAGTCGGTGGCGGCGCCCACGGCCAGCGGAGCCGAGCCATCGGGCGCGATGTACCAGTCCATCAGCCCGCTCTTGTTCTCGAAGCACAGCGCGTAGCGGTAGAAATCGTCGAACAGCGCTTGCTGGTCACAAAGCACGGCGATGATCATGCCGTAGGCAATGCCCTCGGACACGGTCGAGTTCGCGACTCCGTCGGGGGTATCGGGCCGCCGTGCGCGCAAGAAGCCGCGCGCGCCATCGGCAGTCACGATCTCGCTGCGCCACGCCTCGAAGGCGCGACGCGCGTCTTCCGCGTTCGCTGCGGAGGGATAACACAGGTGCGCGAGCTTGCGGGTGTGCGGGAATGGGTAACGGCTCATCTCACTCACAGGATCCAACATCGGCGATCGTGGTGTGCACGATGAAGTCCGAGCCGATCGTGTGTCGCTCGGCGAAGAACAAGTCTAGCGGATACTTTTGCCCGACAATCAAGCCCAATTTGTCCTTCTGTTGGTCGAGGTTCACGCTCGCTCGGCGAATGGAGTGCGTTCCGCCCAGGTCGATCACCAACTGATCCGCGATGAAAACCCAAACGTCGTCGTCTCCGGCAAAGTTGAAGACCTCTCCCCCGCGGTACACGAACGCGGTGTGGGTCTCGAGCGTGAAGTGATAGTTGTGCAGATACCCCTCATTGCCGAACAACTGCTCGTCGATCGGAAAAAACGTCGTGTCTTCGAAAAAATAGCTGCCCGATTTGCCCGGCTCCTCCTGCAGCTGCAAGTCGTAGCTGGTGGTCTCGTTCACGTCCGGCGTGTCGTGATACCAAACGTCGAAGCCAGCCTTGCCCGAGGGCGTGCTGGGCGTGGTCGGGTTGCCCGCGTACACCGGCGTCCGATCGGGGCCGATGAGGGTCTTCACCATGCCCGCGTCGACTCGATCCGGCGCGTATTTCAGCTCGAAATCGGTCTGCGTCTTGTGAAAATCTCGGATCGTCGTGTGCAACACGGGCGGCTTGGGCAGGGGCGCATCACACGCGCCCCACTTACCGTCGATGCACGACTCGTGGCCGGGACCGCAAACGCTGCTGCAATCCCGCTGCATGACCGGAATCACGCATTGTCCCATCACGCCATCCGCGCAGGTCTTCACCCCGGCACCGCACGCGCCCGAGCACGGAAAGTCCACGCTCGGCACCTGGCACTCGCCCCAATAACCGTTCTTGCACGTCGTCGTGCCACTGCCGCAGACGCCCTCACACGAGCGCGTCTCGGCGTCCATCGGACAGGGCTCTCCCAACTCGATCGCCGTCCGCGCGCCGCAATCGGGCAAGACCAAAAACGCCGCTCCCCACAAAAAACAGCCGAAAACGCGAAAAGACACGGAAGGCGTGCGCGACACGGCGCGAGCCTAGCAGCAAAGCCGAGCGTCGCCGTTAGATTGGTGGAAGTCGAGGGTCGCCCGATATGCCTCGGCGCGGCGCTGCCTTCGGCGCCGAGGTCTGCGGGGCGACGCATGGCGCGATAGTTAACGACCTTGGCTTTTGCGCAGTTCGTCGGGCCATGATTCGACAAGAGCGTGCGACCCGGAGCCGCGCCGGCCGGGCCAACGTCGCCCGGAAGGACGCTTCGGTCAGCGCGCTCGCCTCACTTCAAGCGCTCTGCCGCCGCACGGATTTGCTCTTCCGAAGGCGCCTGCGCGGTTCCACGCGGATCGCGTGAGTTTTGGAATTGGACCATCCAGCCCGGATACTCGGGCGGCAGGGAGCTCGCCGCGTCGAGTGTGGACAGCTGCTCGGGCGAGAGCTTCAGCTCGGTGGCAGCGAGGTTGTCTTCGAGTTGCTCTGGTCGTTTTGCGCCGATGATGATGCTGGTCACGAATGGTTTGCTGAGTTGCCAGGCGAGCGCCACGCGCGCTACGGAGGTGCCGGTTTGTTCGGCGACTTGCCGCAACGCGCTCAACACGCCGGGCAGCCGCTGCATATCGACGGGCGGGAAATCGAAAGAAGCGCGACGCGCGTCCGCCGGGCCTTTCTTGTTCGGATCGAATTTGCCTGACAACAGTCCACCCGCCAGTGGGCTCCAGGGCAAGATCGCGAGCCCACGCGCTTGGCAAAGCGGCGCGATTTCGCGTTCGATATCGCGCCCGGCGATCGAATAGTAGACCTGCGCGCTCTGGAAGCGGGCCAAGCCGTTTTGCTCGGCAAAGGTCACGGCGTGCGAAGCCAGCCACGCGGGCAAATTGCTGAAACCGACGTAGCGCGCTTTCCCCGAGCGCACGACATCGTCGAGTGCGCGGATCGTCTCTTCGATCGGCGTCACCGGATCGAAGCCGTGAATTTGGTACAAATCGACGTATTCGAGCCCGAGCCGGGCGAGACTCCCGTCGATGCTGGACAGAATGTGCGAGCGCGACAGCCCAACCTGATTCACGCCTGGCCCGACACGACCGCGAACCTTGGTTGCGATCACGAATTGCTCACGCGGGCGGCCGAGCGATTTGAGCGCGCCGCCGACCAGCCGCTCGCTCTGCCCTTCCGAATAGACGTCCGCGGTATCGATGAAGTTGACGCCCGCGTCGAACGCCTGGCTCACGAGCGCGAGCGCTTCATCCTGCCCCAGCTTGCCGATGGCTTGCCACATGCCGCCCGAGCCACCAAAAGTCATCGCGCCGAGACACAGCTCCGACACGTACAAACCCGTATTCCCGAGAAGGTTGTATCGCATGGCGAAGGCCTAGGGCCGCGACCCGCTGCTGCCAAGTGCAGCCGTCGCGACACCTAGACCGCGAGCGGAAGCGCGCGATTTCACCCGCTCCTCGGCAGGTTTTGAAATGTTTACTTCACCATCACGAGCTGCCAGCGCTGCTCGTCGCCGTTGCTCGCGGTGCGTTGCTCGATCGCCGCGCCGTCAGCAGTGGCACTATCGACCACACCAACGAACTTGTTGCTGTGCTTATTGCGAATTCGCACGTTGCCGCCGCCAAGGTCGAGCAACACCCAAGCTTGGTTGTCGCCACTCGTGCTCTTCCACTGCTTCAGCTTCACGCCGTCGGCGGTCGATTCGTCCGGCACGTCCAAGACTTTGTTGCTGCCGACGTTCGTGAGGTTGAAGTAGCCCGCGCCGTCGTACTTGAGCCCCCATTGCTGGTTGGTGGCGTTCGTGGCGGGGTTTTGGATGATCGAAGCGCCGTCGGCGCTGGACGCGCCCTGGACTTCGAGCGCCTTGCCGCTTTTGACGTTGACGAATTGGAAGTTGCGCGTGGCACCGGTGATTGTGCCAGCTCCGACGTCGACGCCGATCGTGTTGTTCCAGCTCATGCTCATGGAAGTGGCCGAGGGGAACGTGATCGGCTGCCAGATGTACGTCGAATCGTTGACGCGGCCACCCCAGGCTCCTGCCCAGCGATCGCCCAGGTACAAATACGCCGTGCTCGTGCCGCTCCCTTGAACGGGCAGCACGTACGTCGATTGAGAATAAAAGGTGTTGCCGTCACCAACGTTCTTCAGCGAGCTCCAACCGCTCGTGAGCGAGCTCGAGGTCGCGTAGCTGGCTTGATTCGGATCCCACCCGGTAGCGCCCGAAGTCAGCAGAAAGTACGTGCCATTGCGCTTGAACAACACGGGAGCTTCGCGGTGGCCGCCCTTGAAGAGCAATGCCGCCAGCTTGTCGACCTTCAGGTAGTCCGGCGTGAGCAGGTACAGATTCAGGTCGTAGTTCTCGTTGGTGGCAGAGATGAAATACGCCTTTTGATCGTCATCCACGAATAGCCCGCAGTCTCGCGACATGTAGCCGGGCTTGCCGTGATCCATGACCCCGCTGTCGACCAGCGGGCGGAAGCTCCCCTGATAGGTGTAGTCACCATCCACTGTGTCGGAAACTGCGACGGCTGCACGCGCTTCACCGTAGTTCGAGCCATTTTCCCAGTGCATCCACATCACGTACTTGCCGCTGGCTGCGTTGAACACGACCTTGGGACGCTCGATATTGGCGGGATTGAGCTCGGCGTGTGAACTGGAGCGGAGCACATGATTGCGAAATTCCCAGTTTCGCAGATCGCGCGAGCGGTAGGCGGAAACAGCATAAAAACTGCCATTGTCGTTGCGGTTCTCGCCGAACCAGTAATAGTAATCAGCGACCTTGAGCATGCCGCCACCGTGGGCTTGAATCGGCTTGCCGCTGGTGTCTGCCCACTGAATGCCGTTTACGAGTGGCTCGCTCGTGCCAGTGGGCGTTGGCGGCGTGCCGCCGGTACCCGCTGCATTGCCGCTGCCACTCGCAGCGGTGCCCGCGCTGCCGCCACTTGCGCCTCCATTGGCGGCGCCAGCGGTCCCATTGCTCGCGCCAGCGAAGCCAGACTTGCCGCCCGTTCCATTCGACCCAGGCTGTCCGGCGGTGGCAGCGCCGAGCGTTCCACCGTTTACGCCGGCCGCGCCCGTCGGACTCGCGCCGCCCGTCGCCGAGGCCGGTGCACCGCTCGCGCCAGCGCTGGCTGCGCCCTGGCCGGCAGAGTCACTACCGCAACCAGCTAGGCCGAGGACACCCCAAGACCAACCGAGGATCGACAACGAGCGAACGACGCGCATGCGAAACTCCAATACCTCCTTCTTCGCGCAAACCCTAGCGCAGTAGTTCTGCCGCGGCCCACAGCACCGGGGCTTGACCGTGACCGTCTCCAGTCAGCTTGGTCAGGCTCGTGTACTCGGCGGCAGTCGGGTGAAAATAGGTGCCGATGCAGATGTCGCTGACGTCACCCTGTGCATTGATCTTCTTGCGCAGCCCCGCCCATGCCGCTTCGATCGCCGGGACGTAAGTGGCGGCATCCAAGAGGCCGCGCCTCACGCCCGAGATCATGGCGTAGGTGAACATGGCAGAGCCAGAAGACTCGACCCAGTTCTTGGAATCGTTGGGCATATCCAGAACCTGATACCAGAGGCCGTCCTTGCCCTGCACCTTGAGCAAACCGTCCATCATCTTCTTGTAGCCCGCTTCGATGGTCGCGTATTGCGCGGAGGTCTTCGGCAGGTCTTTGAGCATTTCGGCCATGCCCGCTGCAAACCAACCGTTGCCGCGTCCCCAATGAACTGGCGCCTGCGCGTCGTTGTGGAAGAAGAGGCCGTTTTGCTTCTGAGCCTTGAGATAGTCCACCATGATCGGCGCCATGAAGTCGAGATACTTGGCAGCCTTGTCGGCACCTCCATCCGGCGCTGCTTTCACCGCGCGGTAGGCCTCCACCTGCAGGATGGGCATCATGAACATGTCGTCGATCGCATTGCGGACCTGATCCTTGCCCTGTTTGTCCGCGACTTGCGTGCCGAGCGGAAGATAGCTGGCTTGCGCGGTTTGCAGATTGATCTCGAGCGGCACGATGCCGAAGATGTAGCGATCGACGTGGGCTTCGCCGCCGAGCATCGCCGTCACGAAGTCGCCCTTGAGCGGATCGAACTTGGTGACCAAGGTATTGAGTAGATCCTGCGAGTTGGTAGCCTTGGCGACGCCGAGCGCGCCGTACCACTCGCATGCAACCTTGTAGCCGTCACCGGGCAGGTCTTTCACCGACTTGAAGGAGACCGTCTGCTTGGCGAAGCGATTCGCGAGCAAGAGGCCGACTTCTTTCGCCGACGGCGCGAGCTGCGCCAGCGGATTGACGACCGTCATCGTCGCGCCGTCACAACAGATTTGCGCGCCCGAGCAAGTGCCGTCTTTCTTGGTGCCGCCTGCTTCGGTGCATTGATCGACGCATTTGAAGCTGCAAGCGGCGTTCGTGGCGCCAGCTGCGCCCGCAGCTTGGTTACCGCTGCCGGCAGACGTGGGCGCGCCACCGCTAGCGGAACCAGCGCTCGCTCCACCCGCTTGCGCGACCACCCCAGCGGTGCCGCTTTGGGCGGGCGCACCGGCGCTACTGCCGCCTGCGCCGGCCGCGATCGGCGCGCCGCCCGAGGAGGCGCCAGCGACGGGTTGTGCGCCGCCGTCCGTGCTCTTGTCGCTGCTGCAGCCGATCGCCAGCGGTAATGCACTCAGTCCGAACATGGAGCGCGCGAGCCAGGCGGGGATTCGTCGCTCGGTGGTGCGCGCACGTGTTTTGTCTCGAGAGCTCATGATCGGTGAAACCTCATCGCTTTTCGTTGTCGAGTGCGCGGTCGCTCGAGAGCTCCACGCACCGCCGCACATGGTGACCGAACAATCCTGCGATGGGAAGAAAGCGAGCGTGAGAAAGCCAACTACGGCGTCGTTATGCAGTTTTTATGGTGCGCGGTGTGCCACGATTTCTCGCGCGTGGACGATTGAGAATCTCCGCAGATTCATCGCTCGCCGAGCCACATCAGTCGAAAATTGTAGTGCGGGTTTCATCAACGGCTGGCCTGCCTCCCGCGGCGCTCCCCACCGAAATCTGTACCCACCGGGCTCAAGCGCTTCGGCCTGCGACGGTCGGCGCGCGCCGGGAACGGCGCGGAGCGCGGGCCCTCGATGCGAGAGCGCGAGCGCCCCAGGCTCGCATTTTTTCGCGGGAAACGGCTAGTCACCCCCGCGAAACCCGCACGGGCTTTGGTATCGCGCGACGAGGCTGGTAGATCGACAGTGCCTCATCACGAGTGACGACGACGGAAGGAAGATGCAAGCAGAGACTCTCGATTTTCGTGCGCTGTTCGAGGGTTCGCCCGACATCTTGCTCGTGCTGCTGCCCGACTCACCGCGCTTCACGATGGTAGCCGCGACGGACGCTCGCTTGGCAGCCACGCACACCACGCGAGAGACGCTCGGGCGCGGGCTGTTCGAGATCTTTCCGGACAATCCGAACGACAGCTCCGCTTCGGGTACGAGCAATCTGCGCGCCTCGCTGGAACGAGTGCTCGCGACGCGCGCCCCCGACACGATGGCCGTCCAGAAGTACGACATTCGCGGACCGGACGGCAGCTTCCAAGCCAAGTACTGGAGCCCGAAGAACATTCCGGTGCTCTCCGCAGCAGGAGAAGTGCGTTACATCTTGCATCGCGTGGAGGACGTGACCGATCTGGTGCAAGCGAGCGAGGTCGGGCAAGAACTGCGCGATCGAACGCGACAAATGGAGCGCGAGGTGATCGCGCGCAGCCGCGAACTCGCCGACGCGAACCGAAGCCTGCGCGACGCAAACAACAAGCTGGGCGAGCTCGACGCCACCAAAACGGCCTTTTTCAGCAATGTCAGCCATGAATTTCGCACGCCGCTGACCTTGATCCTGGGCCCCGTGGAACGAGCCGTCGCGAGCGACGAGGGCACGCTCGGCGGGGCCGACCTGACCGCGTTGCACCGCAACGCGCTACGGCTCTTGCGCTTGGTCAACAGCTTGCTCGATTTTTCGCGCATCGAGTCCGGCAGGGTGGAAGCGTCGTACGTGCCGACCGATCTCGGCGCGTTCACCGCGGGCATCGCCGGCGCGTTTCAATCGCTGTTCGAGGAAGCGGGCCTCGCGCTGGTGATCGAATGTCCTCCGCTGCCAGAACCCGTGTACGTCGACCACGCCCATTGGGAAAAGGTGGTCATGAACCTGGTACAGAATGCGTTCAAGTTCACGTTCCAAGGGACGATTGCGGTACGCCAACGGTTGCTCGGCGATCGGGTGGAACTGAGCGTGAGCGACACCGGCACGGGCATCCCCGAAGCGGAACTGCCGCGCGTGTTCGAGCGCTTTCACCGCGTCGCGGGCGCAAAAGGACGCAGCTTCGAAGGCAGCGGCATTGGACTCGCTTTGGTGCACGAGTTGGTACGACTGCACGGCGGTGACGTGCGCGTGGAAAGCGAGGTCGGCCGAGGCACGACTTTCTTCGTCACGATCCCCACGGGTAGCGCGCATTTGCCGCAGGATCGCCTAGCGAAAGAGGGCGCGCTCGCGGCGAACCCGGCGGGCACCTCGGCAGGTCACGTGCTGGAAGCCGAGCAGTGGGCGCGCGCGAAAAGGGCCTCCGAGCCGCCGCCGGTCGAGCCGATCACGGCACCCGCGGCTGCCGAACCGCGAGCACCGGCAAGCAACGACGCACGCGAGCGGGTGCTGGTGGCTGATGACAATGCCGACATGCGCGAATATTTGCAGCGCCTGCTCTCGCCGCACTGGGAAATCCAAACCGTACCCGATGGTCGCGCCGCGTTGGCCGCGGCGCTCGCAGCGCCGCCAGACCTCGTGCTGAGCGACGTGATGATGCCGGAGCTCGATGGCGTATCGCTGCTCGCCGCGCTGCGCGCCGATCCGCGCACCAAGACGGTACCGGTGATCCTGATCTCCGCGCGTGCGGGGGAAGAAGCACGCCTCGCTGGGCTCGAGACGGGCGTGGATGACTATCTCGTGAAGCCGTTTGCCGCGCGCGAGGTCGTGACGCGGGTGCGCACGCACCTCGCGATGGCCCGAGTGCGGCGAGAGGCTTACCAGGAACTCCTGCAAACACAGTCGCAGCTGATCCAAGCAGCAAAGATGGCTTCGCTCGGCGAGCTCGTCGCGGGCGTTGCCCACGAAATCAACAACCCGCTCGCTTTTGCGCTGGCGCACGTGGCCACCGTGGAACGAAGTTTGGCGACGATCGAAGCTGCGTGGAGACCAGAGCCGCAGCTCGAAACACATTGGCAAAGAGCCACCACCCGCCTACAAGAGACCCGGCTGGGCCTGGCGCGGATTCAAGAGTTGGTGCTCAAATTGCGGACCTTTTCCCGTCTCGACGAGGGAGAGCGCAAGCGAATCAGCGTGCGCGAAAGCGTCGAGTCCGCACTCACCATTCTGCAACACCGCATTGGGCTCCGCCTCTCGGTCGTCACGCAGTTCGGTGAGCCGGACGGAATCGACTGCTACGCTAGCCTGTTGAACCAGGCGGTGATGAACTTGATCAGCAACGCAGTCGACGCCATCGAAGGAACAGGGATGATTGCAATCGAGACTGGTGCTCGCGACGGCTGGTTCGAGATCGCGGTCGCCGACACCGGCGCTGGAATTGCCGAGGACGTGCGGGATCGAGTATTTGAGCCGTTTTTCACGACCAAAAAGGTCGGTTCTGGCATGGGGCTCGGTTTGTCCATCACCTACTCGATCGCGAAAAAGCACGGCGGTACGGTGGAATTGTTACCCCGAGAAGGCGGCGGTACACGCGCCGTGTTTCGGTTCCCCGTTTCGGGACCAGCACCAAGTTAGACAACTGCAATCAGGCGGTGCGTTCGTGAACTCCATTTGATGATCGGCGGATGGCGAGCGTAAGCTTTGCTCGCTTCAAGGAGGAACGATGACAACCGAAACGAAGTGTCCTTTCAATCACTCTAACGGCGGAACCTCGAACCGTGATTGGTGGCCGAACCAGTTGCGAGTGGATTTGCTGCATCAACACTCGTCGAAGTCCGACCCGATGGGCGCAGCGTTCGATTATGCCGAGGCGTTCAAGAGCTTGGATTATGCCGCGCTGAAGCAAGATCTGGCGAAGTTGATGACCGACTCGCAAGATTTTTGGCCGGCGGATTTCGGACACTACGGTGGCCTCTTCGTACGCATGGCTTGGCACAGCGCCGGCACCTACCGGACGGGTGATGGCCGCGGCGGCGGTGGCAGAGGTCAACAGCGCTTTGCGCCGCTCAATAGCTGGCCGGACAACGTGAGCCTCGACAAGGCACGACGCCTATTGTGGCCAATCAAGCAGAAATACGGGAGCAAGATCTCGTGGGCGGATCTGCTGATCCTGACCGGGAACGTCGCCCTCGAGACGATGGGTTTCAAGACCTTTGGTTTCGGTGGCGGTCGGCCTGACGTGTGGGAACCGGATCAAGACGTCTACTGGGGCAGCGAAACCGCGTGGCTCGCCGACAAGCGCTATTCGGGTGACCGCGAGTTGGAAAATCCACTCGCCGCGGTGCAAATGGGCCTCATTTACGTCAACCCCGAAGGGCCGAACGGCAACCCAGATCCCGTGGCCGCGGCTCGAGATATCCGCGAAACCTTCGCGCGTATGGCGATGAACGACGAGGAAACGGTCGCGCTGATCGCCGGCGGTCACAGCTTCGGCAAAACCCACGGCGCGGGCGACGCGAAGCACGTCGGCGCGCACCCGGAAGAAGCAGACATCAGCGAACTCGGCCTGGGTTGGAGGAGCGCGTACGGCACGGGCAAAGGCGCAGACACGATCACCAGCGGCCTCGAGGTGACCTGGAGTCAAACGCCCACCCGCTGGAGCAATCACTTCTTCGAGAACCTGTTCGGGTTCGAGTGGGAGCTCAGCAGGAGCCCCGCGGGCGCGCAGCAATGGGTGGCCAAGGGGGCCGAGCCCACGATCCCTGACGCTTACGACCAATCGAAAAAGCACGTCCCAACGATGCTGACCACCGATCTGTCGCTGCGCTTCGACCCTGCATACGAGCGCATCTCGCGCCGCTTTTTGGCGAACCCCGAACAGTTCGCGGACGCTTTTGCGCGCGCTTGGTTCAAGCTCACGCACCGCGACATGGGCCCACGCTCGCGCTACCTCGGTCCAGAAGTGCCGGCAGAAGAGCTGATTTGGCAGGATCCAATTCCCGGCGTCGATCACCCGCTGGTCGGCGCGGCTGAGATCGCCGCACTCAAGGCCAAGGTGCTCGGATCGGGCCTCACGGTCTCCGAGCTGGTCTTGACTGCCTGGGCGTCGGCCTCGACGTTCCGCGGCTCCGACAAGCGAGGGGGCGCCAACGGCGCGCGTATTCGGCTTGCGCCGCAGAAAGATTGGGAAGTGAATCAGCCCGCACAACTGGCGAAGGTGCTGAGGACGCTCGAGGGCATTCAAGCCGAGTTCAACCAAGCGCAATCGGGAGGCCGCAAGGTGTCGCTCGCCGATCTGATTGTGCTCGGTGGCTGCGCAGCCGTCGAGCGCGCCGCGAAGGACGCCGGGATCGACGTCAACGTGCCATTTCGACCTGGACGCACAGACGCTTCGCAAGCGCAAACGGACGTCGCTTCCTTCGCCGTACTCGAACCACTCGCCGATGGCTTTCGCAACTACGCCAAAGGTAAGTACAGCGTACCGGCTGAAGAGCTGCTCTTGGACAAGGCCCAGCTGCTGACGCTCACCGCACCCGAGCTCACCGTATTGGTCGGCGGCCTGCGCGTGCTCGGCAGCAATGTCGGCTCGAAACACGGCGTGTTCACCACGAAACCCGGCACGCTGAGCAATGACTTTTTCGTCAACTTGCTCGACATGGGCACAGAATGGAAAGCTTCGACCAGCTCCGCTGACGAGTTCGAAGGGCGCGATCGCAAGTCCGGCGAGCTGAAGTGGACCGGGACCCGCGTCGACCTAGTTTTCGGCTCGAACTCACAATTGCGCGCGCTCACCGAAGTCTACGGCAGTGCGGATGCCCAGCAGAAGTTCGTGCGAGACTTCGTGGCCGCGTGGGACAAAGTGATGAACCTCGATCGTTTCGACTTGGCCTGAAAACGTCACGCATGGGCGAGCCTGGGCGACACTGTGCCGCCCCGGCCCGAGAACGCCGATTCACACTCGCGCGCGTGCTGCTTCGAAGTTGGCGATTTCGGCGCGGCACGCGCTTTGCTGTGACGATGCGTGGAAGGAAAGAGTAATGGCGAAACTCGGCCTATTGTTCTTGCTTGCTTGCCAAGCCGCGCTGGTCACCGCCTGCGGCCCTGCCGGTGGCACGTATTGTCAGAGTGGGCCGAAGTACGGAACACAGTGCTACTCGAAGATGGATTTGCAGCCACCGGGCAGTCCACCCCCCGCGCCGGGTGAGCGGGATCGGCGCTGAACGGTACCTTGCCAAAGGCGCTATTCATCGCAACGCTCCTGGTCGCGATCGTTTGCGCACGCTGCTCGTGACCTCGCGGTGCCGTGCAAGTGGTCAGTCAGCCTTGGTGATGGAGCACGACGCCGTTTTCGCCGACGATCCACACATCACGCGCACTCGCACCCCACATGCCGAGGAGTGCGTTCGGGGACGGGCTCGGCGAGGGCGCCCAGCCGGTCCCTTGCCAATGCAAGATCGTGCCCTGATCGCCAACGGCCCAAACGTCTTTTTCGCTGAACCCGCGCACGGCGTGCAGGTCATTGGTCGTGCCGCTCGGAACAGTCGACGGAGCACCGCCCACCCAGTGCACGGTCGCGCCCGCGCTGCCGACGATCCAGACGTCGTTCCCCGAGTTGCCCCAAACTCCGAAGAAATTCGGCCCCTCTTCTCCACCGACTCGCTGCCAATGATGCCCATCCCAGCGATTCACCATCCCTTGCAGCCCGACCTCCCAAAGGGTCGTCGCGTCCAAACCCCAGAGCCCCATCGTTGGCAAGTGTGAACCGTGATGTGGCTCGGTCCAAGCGGTGCCGTCGAACGCGCGTGAGCCGGAACCTCCGGCCCAGAGCTGCTTTGGCAACGCGAGCAACGAGTAGATGGGACGTTCATTGGGGCCACTCGCTGGCGACCAGAGTGCGCCGCTCTTTTGCTTGGCGGACCAACTCGAGCCGTCGAAATGGAGCAGCGTGCCCTCGAGACCGGCAGCCCAGACGTCCTTCGAAGAAGTGCCGCTGAGCGCGCGCAAGCCGCTTTCGGTTCCGGAGGGGGCCAGCGACCACGCGGAGCCGTTCCAATGCAGCAACGTGCCGGCTTCTCCCGCAACCCAAACGTCCGTGGCTGAGGCTCCCCAGACCGCGGAAAGGGTCACTTGCTTGGGGAGGCCTCCGACGGCGCACCACTCGGCGCCACAGGGTGGGAGGGTGGGAGGCGGCGCTGCGGAGGGTGCGATTGGCGGCGCGGCCGTGTTTGCCGTCGAAGGCGGCATCGACGGCTGCGGCGGAGAACCACAAGCGATCAACGACTGAGCCTGCGTCAGTGCGATGACGAGTGAGAGTGCGCTGAGAGAACGAACTGACGAATCCCGCGTCGTCTCCATGAACGGCATCGTAGAGCAAGACGCGCACAGTAGGGCCAAGATTCTTTATCCGTCAGAATCGAGCGTTGTGAATATGACTAAGAGCCAATCCGAAGAACCCCAGACCGAGCCCGCCAAGCAGACGCGAGCAAGCCGAGGCGCGGCGACGAGGCGTACTTGAAAAGTACGTTGAGGAGCCGCAACGCAAGATTGCGAAGCGGATCCGCAGGTGGGCGACGGGAGGGGTTCGAGGATTGGCTCTAAGCTCGTAGTCATTGTTTCAGCATGCCAGGGCGATTCACCTGCTTGCGTAGTGAGGCGGAGTTGATGACAATCGTGGGGAGGGTTTGTTCATGCACCGAATATCGCGCAGGTTGGTTTGGCTGCTCGCTTTCGCCTGGTTGTGCTGCGTCTCGTCTGCGTCCGCGGTCGACGTCACGACGCGCGCGTTCGACAACAACCGCAGCGGTTGGAACAACGCGGAGAAGACATTCACCAACGGGAACCTCGGCACGCTCCATTTGCTGCGCACCTTTGCGGTCGACGAGAAGGTGGAGGCGCAGCCGCTGGTCGTGGGCAACGTGCTGTACGTCTTCACGATGAACAACACGGTCTACCGCTTCGACGTAAATACGGGGGCGTTGCTCAATTCCCGCACGCTCGCCGTCGCCATCGACCCGTGCGTGCAACCCGGTCAGATGGATATGTGGTGCGTGTATCACAAGTGGGGCATCGCAGCGACGCCAGTGATCGACCCGGCCACGAACAGCTTGTACGTCGTGACGTTCCAGCGCGCGCCTGGCTCGGCGAGCAACGGCAATCGCGAACACCACCTGTGGACGCTCGATGCCACCACGCTGGCCGATCAACAGCCGGAGATCTTGGTTCAAGGCAACGCAGACAACGGCGGCAAACATTTCAACACCGGTACGCAGACGCCGTATCAAAAGCTGCGCGCAGGGCTCGGCCTGCTCAAAGGCGCCGCGGGCAACAAAGCGCTCATCGTCCTGTTCTCGATGAACGGTGAGAGCCCACAGGGGCCGGGCAACGGCTTCGTGTTCGCCTATGATACGCGCGGGTTGCACCATAAACCCGGCTTCGACCCCACTCCGGCCATTTGGTGCGTGACCCCCAACGGCGGCGCGGGCGGCATTTGGATGGCCGGCTCGGCCCCCGCCATCACCGGCAACGACATCTATTTTACGACCGGCAACGGCGCCATCGGCAACGACAACTTCGCCGAGAGCTTCGTCAAGTTGACGTACACCGCGGGCACAGCAAACACCAACGGCGGCAAACCGGGCCTTGCACTCAAGGACTTTTGGACCGCCTTCAACGACAACCTGCGCGCGTTCAACGACGAAGACTTGGGGTCAGCTGGAGTAATGCTCATCCCCGAGTTTCAGAACCTACTCGGCGGTGGCAAGGACGGGGTGCTGTACAACCTCAACCGCACCAACCTCGGGCACAATTCTTGGACCCCGCACTTCAATCTGCCATTCGTCGCCACCTATTTGCCGGCTGGACCGAACGGCGGCGCGGGTCTACCGACGAGCACCGCCGCTGACCCAAACTGGCCGATCGTGAATCTCGATCGCAACCTGCACGGCGGCACGCCCGACGGCAAGATGCACCACATTCACGGAACACCCGTGTACTTACGCATGGAAAAGCACGGCAACGTGTACATCTGGGGTGAGAACGAGCGAGTCAAAGTCTACAACCACAACTTCGCCAACCAACGCCTCGACGCTTTTCGCAATCAAGGTACGGTCTTTTCGTCTGCCGGCAAGCCTGCCCCCGGCGGAATGCCCGGCGGAATGCTCGCGCTGTCCTCGAACGGAACCAAACCCGGCAGCGCGGTGTTGTGGGCCACGATCCCCAAGAATGGCGACGCCAATCAAGCGGTCGTTCAAGGTTCATTCGTGGTCTTCGACGCGACCACGATCGTCAATACCAATGAGCTGAAGACGCTGTTCACGTTCGACTACAACTTCTTTTCCAAGTTCTGCCCGCCCGTCGTTGCCAACGGCAAAGCGTACGTCGCAACCTTCGGCAATTCCGTGCTGCAATTCGGCCTTTGATCGAGCTCCGCCCTCGCCCCCTGACGGAGTGTACGCCCCATGATCGATGGCGGCAGGTTTCGCGTTTCATTGCCAGCAGCGCGGCGGGCGGACGTCATCGTCGGTCGGGCTACGAGGAATTGACGATCGCGCCCTGAGGGCACTCTGCGGAGTGATTCGCGCAGGTCCAATGTACCCGCGGCGCGCACCGTTCGGCAGTAAAGCGCGCCAGCGTGTCGCTTGCTGCTTGTCGCCGGTGTCCGCACTCGGTCACCATGTCGACTCATGCGTTGGTCGACGGCTTCGTGGCGCGTATTGCATGCCTGGATGGTGATCGCCGCACTCACCATCGGTTGCGGTTCGAACGATGCGTCATCCGACAGCGCAGCGGGCGGCAAGAATGGCGGAGCCGCGAACCTTGCCGGAGCAGCGAGCACCGCGGGCGGGAGCGACGGCGGAACGCACTCGGCAGGCGCGGCCAGTGTCGCTGGCAGTTCGAGCGCGATCGCAGGCGCGGCGCCGGCAATCGACACACCGGACTGCGCCCACGACGGGGACGGGCGCACCACACTCGTGTTCGTAAACGGTTGTCCGGCGTCGGTCACGTTCCGCGGCAGCGACATTCAGGGCGGCGAGCTCGCGCCCGGCAAGGCGAGTTGCGTGGACATTGGCAGTGACGTCGAAGCGTTGTCCGCGAAGCGCTATTGGGGCTTCCGTGGTGAGGACCCCGGCGCTGAGCATCACTCGCTCGCCGAGTTCACCTTCAACACCGATTTCAACGACTTCGATTGGTACAACATCAGCTACGTCGACGCTTTCAATCTGCCGCTCGAAATCGAGCCGCTCGCGCGACCGAAGTGCAAGAGCCTCAGCTGCCCCAATGACCTGCTCGCGAACTGTCCGAGTGAGGGACGCTTCTTGGATTCAGATGGAGATCTGGTCGCGTGTGTCAGCCCGGATCGCAACGACGCCATGAGCCCCGTGGCATTGTATTTCGAGTCCTGTGACGACGCCTACGCCTGGTCCGGTGACGACCAGAAGGGCGACGATCCGAGTCCGGTGAGAGCGTGCGCGGGTGAAGATTGGCAAATCACGTTTTGCCCGGGTGCGCGGTGATTCGCTCGCTTTGGGTCGCGGCTTGGCTCGTAGTGGGCGCATCGAGCGCGACGGCGTGCGGTAGCTCGAGCAACGCGCCGCACTCGGCCGACCACGGCGGCGGCTCGTCCGCGAATGGCGGCCAAGTTTCCGCCACTGCTGGGGCGGCCAACCCTGGAAGTTCGGGGCAAAGCGGAGCAAGCAACGTGAGCGACGCGGGGGCGAGCGACGGCGGCAGCAGCGCGGGAACCGGTGATGCTCTCGGAGCCTATCCGTTCGCGCCGAGCACGGTAACTCGCGGTGGGACGATGACGTTCAGCAATGTGGGCGCGGCGGGTTGGTGGCCACGCCGCATCGATCGCGAGGCGGGGGATGCAGCGTGTGACTACAAGGACGGAACCGACACGTGGGGCGCGCACTGCTGCATGAAGAAGCAGGCCACGGACAGCACGCACCTCGCCCCGTTCGACCAGGAAATGACGCTGATTTTGAAGGCGATCAACGTCAAACAGCTGGCCGTCTACCAGCCCGAAACCCCGTCCGCGAGCACCTGGCAGCGCGTCACCGATTGGGATCGACGGACGGGTAAAGGCACCAATCTCTGGTTCACCCAAAAGGGTGACGGCAGCGCAGAATTCCCCGGCGATCTGACCAAGAACGACTGCACCAGCTACCTCTCGCAGGCTCCGATGTTCGCCTGTGGCGACGGCAGCAACTACTTCTGCCCGAACGA
>Ga0164307_10000013_pt1 | contig 71789 bp, 54 predicted proteins | sample Whisoiple_243_MG_FD_110214 | JGI IMG/M metagenome (GOLD analysis project Ga0164307, IMG submission 110214) | Soil microbial communities amended with fresh organic matter from upstate New York, USA - Whitman soil sample_243_MG | ecosystem: Environmental > Terrestrial > Soil > Unclassified >...
ACGTCTCACGGGGAAGCCGGGGCCCAAATAAGTCTGTCGATTCTTCGAGATTTGTCCGCAGACGAGCTCGCGATCGAGGTCCAACTCGTCCAACGTGGCACCGAATTGTGGTGTGAGGTCACGTTGTATCTCGGGCAGACTTCCCCCGCGATTCTTGGTTGGTCAGCTTGGAACGCCCAGGAGCCGTTGCGTGACCAAGTCTCCGCAATCGTCAGAGATTTCCTGGCCATTGTCGAAAACCGTATCGGGCGAATTATCGAGAATTTCTCGAAGTAGTGAAGTAGTCAGTCGAACCCTGGGTTAGACATTCGCTCTCGCCACCCACAGCGAGGATCAGTAGCGCGAGTCGTCTCCCACAATGAGAACGCAATCGCAGAGCGTTCCGGGGCTTCGGAACGCGAATCCTCGAGGTCTCTCTCACTTCGATTCGCTGGGATGCCGGTAAGCGTTGTCGTCGATCGAAAGATACTTTGCGAACACAGTACTTTCTTTGCGCGCTGGCTGTGCTCCGCGAATGGCCGGAGCATTTCTTTTGCGGAGAAATGCAATGAATGCTCAGTAGGCAAGTAGGGGCAACCTCATCGCACGGCGAGGTCGACGCTGGACGGTTGGCGCCCCTCTGCAGCCAGTCCCCCACCGGGGGTTACAGCAAGCGTTTAGACGACGAAGAGCGTTTGCACCGCGGCCGCGAGCGCTGCGCCGACCAGTGGACCCACGACTGGTACCCAGCACTGCGCCGATGATCGCCCCGAGCATGTGCCGTGACGTACGGCACGATTTGCGCGACGGGGAGTTTTCCGGCGATGGCCGTCGCGAGCGTGACGACCGGGTTCAGGTGCGCCCGGCTGAACGGTGCCGAGCAAAACGCGACCACGAATACCGCGACTCCCCAGCCCCCGATGATCACCACCCAGCCCGCGGTGTTCCCCTTCGTTCGCGCCAACACCACGTTGGCAACCACGCCGTTGCCGAAGAGCACGAGCGGTGTCGTGCCGAGAAACTCAGCGAAAAATGGCGACGCGGCTCATTTACCTCGGGGGCAAGAAGTGCTGAGCGACTTTCGCGTAATCGGCGAGCTGTGCTCGTTGCCAGGCTTCGTCATGCCCGAGCTCTTGCGCGAGTTCACGCGCGACGTCCGCGGCGACGGCGAGCGTCGCTTGCGCATCGAGAAAGAGTAGGCGCGTGCGACGCGCGAGTACGTCCTCGACCGTGCGCGCCATTTCGTGGCGCGCGAACCAGGCGGCCGTTGGGTTGTCTTGCTCTGGTTTGCGGATGCGCAATTTGCGCGTGGCGCAGGGACGTTCGTCGAGGCTCGCCAGCACGATCGCGTGGTCCACCGCGTCCTCCGCCATGTGGCGATAGGTCGTCCACTTACCGCCGGCGATCGTCAGTAGGCCTGACTGAGAAATCGCGATGGTGTGATCGCGTGAAAGCGCCGAGGTGCTATCCACATCGCTGGCTTTCACCAGCGGGCGAATGCCGGTAAATACGGCCAGAATGTCGCCCCGCGTCGGGGGTTGAGCGAGGTAGCCGCTGGCGGTCTCGAGGATGAAGTCGATTTCTTCACTCTTCGCGGTGGGCTCGAGGGGAACGTCTGGGATGGCAGTGTCGGTAGTCCCTACGACCGCTCGGCCGTGCCACGGCACCGCGAACATCACGCGGCCGTCGCGCGTGTGCGGGACCATGATCGCGGTGTCGCTGGGCAGGAAGTGGCGCGGGAGCACCAGGTGCACGCCCTGGCTCGGAGAAATCATGGGCTTGGCGGCGGGGTCGTCGAGCTGGCGCAAACCATCACTGAAAGGTCCGGTTGCGTTGATCACGCAGCGGGCAGCCAGCCGATACACGGCACCGGTTTCCTGATCGTGGCAAGTCAGTCCGTTGATCAGGCCGTCGGCGTCCTTCACCAAGCCGCTCACGCGCACGTAGTTGAGCAGCGTGGCGCCGTGCTCTGCCGCCGTGCACACGAGATCGATCAACAACCGTGCGTCGTCGAACTGGCCGTCGTGGTATTTGACGCCGCCGCGAAGGCCGTCCTGCGACAGCGTTGGAATGCGCTGAAGCACTTCTTCACGAGAGAGGATCTGTGACGGACCGAAGCCGTATTTGCCGGCGAGCAGGTCGTACACCTTCATGCCGATGCCGTAAAATGGCGCTTCCCACCACTCGTAGTTCGGCACGATGAATTGTTGGTCGTGCACGATGTGTGGCGCATTCTGGAGCAGCATGCCGCGCTCCTGCAGCGCCTCCATGACGAGGGAAATGTTGCCTTGCTGGAGGTAGCGCACGCCGCCGTGCACGAGCTTGGTCGAGCGACTCGAAGTCCCCTTACCGAAGTCGTGTTGTTCGAGCAGTACCACGCTGTACCCGCGCGTCGCCGCGTCGACCGCGATGCCGACGCCGGTCGCGCCACCACCGACGATGGCGAGATCCCACGGCCCGCGCCGCTCGGCGATGCGGCGTAAAAACGCCTGACGCTGGAGCACGGCGGGCGAACTCATGATTCGTGCTGCTCCCACTCGCGCGCGCGGTTGAGCGCCTGTTGCCAGCGCGAGCGGCGATGCGCCGCCTCGTCAGCGCTCGAGCGTGGCTCGAAGGTGCGCTCTGCTTGCCAGCCTCGCGACACTTCTTCGCGGTCTTTCCAAAAGCCGACGGCCAGCCCTGCCAAGTAGGCCGCGCCGAGCGCGGTGGTCTCGATGACAGTCGGGCGCACCACCGGAACCTGCAGGATATCCGCCTGGAACTGCATCAGCATGTCGTTCGCGGAGGCGCCACCATCGACGCGCAAGCCGTTCATTGCGATCCCGCTGTCCGCCTTCATCACCTCGAGCACGTCTGCGACTTGGAAGGCGATGCCCTCGAGAGCGGCACGCGCGATGTGCGCCGCACTGGTGCCGCGGGTGATGCCCGTGATGACGCCACGCGCATATTGATCCCAATGCGGCGCGCCGAGACCGGCAAACGCGGGCACGAGGTAGACACCTCCGCTATCCGGCACGCTGGCGGCGAGCGTCTCGACCTCCGCAGAGGTCTTGATGATACCGAGGCCGTCACGCAGCCACTGCACCGCGGCACCGCCGATGAACACGCTGCCCTCGAGTGCATATTCCGTCTTGTCGCCGATGCGCCAAGCGACGGTAGTGAGCAGCTGGTTGCGCGAAATCTGCGGCTCGGTTCCGATGTTCATCAACATGAAGCAACCGGTGCCATAGGTGTTTTTGGCCAAGCCGCGCTCGAAGCAATTCTGACCGAAGAGCGCCGCCTGCTGATCACCCGCGATGCCGGCAATTCTTATCGCTGCGCCGAACACGCTGGTTTCACCGTACACTTCACTCGAGGACCGCACCTCGGGCAGCACGCTGCGGGGAACGCCGAGCAGGTTCAAGAGCTCGTCATCCCAATAGCCGCGCAAGTTGTAGAGCATCGTGCGTGAAGCGTTGGACACATCGATGATGTGACGCTCGCCGTGGGTGAGCTTCCAGACGAGCCAAGAATCGATCGTGCCGAACGCTAGCTCACCGCGCTCTGCGCGCGCGCGTGCGCCGGGTACGTTGTCCAGTAGCCAGCGCACCTTGCTTCCGGAGAAATAGGCGTCGATCACCAGGCCAGCCCGCTCTTGGACTTCTTGGGCGCGACCTGCTGCCTTGAGGCCGTCACAGAACGACGCGGTTCGTCGATCTTGCCAGACGATGGCATTGTGAATGGGTTCTCCGGTCTTGCGATCCCAGAGCAACGTGGTCTCGCGCTGGTTGGTGATGCCGATAGCCGCGATGTCCGCTGCGGTGAGCCCCGCTTTCTTCAACGCGGCTTGCGCTGTATCGAACTGTGTTCGCCAAATCTCTTCGGCTTCGTGCTCGACCCAGCCGGACTGCGGGAAGATTTGCCGAAATTCCTGCTGGGCGACGGCGAGGATGGCCCCGTCATGACCGAAAACGATGGCTCGGGAGCTGGTCGTGCCTTGATCGAGCGCAAGGATGGCTTTCATCTGGACCTCAGGAAAATTCAAGACGTCACGCGGAGTGCCGCCCGCTAGCAAGCAATAGTACGCGGCGAGAGGCCCGGGCAAGCGCTCGATGTTCCACGCGGCAGCGCCCACGTTCACAGTCAGCGCGGTCGCGCGCGCCTCTGTCGCCGACGGGACTTTTCCGGGCAAAGTTCGCTGCCCTCGGCGTAGAGTGTGAGTGCCATGTCGTTGCCCGATGTCAGCCGTCTGCCGCTCCTCCCTCCCGCGCTCGTGCGCGAACTGAACGCGCGGCTGCGCGCGCTCGGCGTCGTGCGCGAAGCCATCGCGCCATTCGTGCATCACGGCGAGCATTTACTCGACCGCATGCGCCGACCGCTGCGCACGTATCATCTGCGACGAGTGCAGACGCCATTGGTATACGCCCTTCGTCTCTTCGTATTCATGGATCCGGTGACGCGCGAAGAGGCGAGCGCGGCGCTCGAGAGCGATACGCTGCTCTCGGCATTGCTCGAGGCCGGGTTGCTCGTCGAGCGCGACGGAGGCGTCGTGTGCCCGTTCTTCCTGAACGTGGTCGAAGACCAATATGTGTTCTGCGACGATCTCTCGCATCGCGGAGAGGCTGTGATGGGCGCGAGCGCTACCACCGCGAGCCTGCTTCAAGCCACGTGGCCCATCAAACCGGGCACGCGCGTGCTCGATTTGGGCTGCGGGGCGGGCACCGCGGCCCTGGTGCTCGCGCAGTCCGCTGCCCAAGTCGTCGGCAGCGACATCAATCCCCGAGCCATCACCCTGGCAAAGCTGAACCAGGCGCTGACCGACCGGGATAACGTGCTGTTTGTTACGGGGGATCTGTTTGCGCCCGTGGCCGACGTGCGCTTCGATCTCATCGTCGCGCAGCCGCCTTTCGTCTCGAAGCCGGATTCGGAAGAGGCCGTCGCCTTTCTGCATGGTGGGGCGCGCGGTGACGAGCTCCTGCTTCGAATCTTGAGCGAGCTCCCCGCGCACCTGGCGCCCGGCGGTCGCGCCGTGTTCCTCGTGGACTGGCCACGGTACGATGACGTATCGCCCGCTGAACGCATCCGCACCGCACTCGGCGAGAGCTCTTTCGATTTGCTGTTGCTCGCTTCGACGCGCAAGGATTTGGGCGAATACGTGGCGCACTACGCCGCGGGCCGGCATCCCGATTTCGGCGAGGAATACCAGCGCGCGGTGCATTCGCACCTCGCACATCTGGCCCACTTGGGCCTCACCGAGCTGCGCGCCATGCTGATCGTGGTTCGCGCCACCGAGCGCACGCCTTGGACTCATGCGGTCAACACGCAGAGCTTCACCGTAGCGAGACCAACTGGAGCTCAGATCGAACGGCTGATCGCCGCTCAAGATCTGTTGGCGGGTGAACCTGCCGCGCTGCGCGCCGCGAAGTTGGCGGTGCCCGAGGGAACGCGCTTTGCCCAGGATGAGTCGGGACAAGTGCGAGTCGAACTCGACAGCTCACGATTGATCGGCAGCTTGGTTTGCAGCCAAAGCGGCGCCGATCTGTTGGGCGTCGTGCACGAGAGCCGCTCGGTCGCGGACGCCGTAGCTACCCTGGCCAAGCGCATGAAGCTCGATGACGCTGCCGGTCGCGCGCAGATCTTGCGAGGTGTGCGGACCGCGCTTTCCGAAGGACTGCTGGAGCTGGAAATCGACGCGACGAAGTAGCCGACGGGTCGCCGAGATATCATCGAAGCAACTGGCTCGGCAAATCCGAGAGCGAGTCGGGCGCCGGGTAGCAAAAAGGCGCTCCCCTTTCATGGGACCTTTACCAGTCGGGCGACGCGCCGAGCTTCGTCATTGGCGGCGCGGCTGTGGCACGATAGACTCGTGCGGATTTTCTGGGATGGCGGAGCTGACTTTGGCGCAATTTGCGGAGCTCACCCTTCGCCTCGAGCGCGGCGAACTTCGCCCCGACGTGCTGCGCGCAGTCGGCCTCACCGAACAGCAATGGCTCGAACAGCAAATGGTTTGGCTGGAGCGAATGGCCGCGCAACTCGAACGCCAACGGAGCCAGCTTTTCGATCGCTACCTCGCGGTTCGGGCCAGCGCAGCTCAGGAACTGGGTAGCGCGCAGCAGACGAGCGGAACCAGCGTTCGCCCACGCATCGAAGGAGGAGCCATGAGTGCCAACCGCTCGGATCAAAAGGAGTCGCCCGCCGCGCCCCATGCAGGCTTCATCAAGGTCGATCCACCTGCGCTCTACACTCCGCCGGCAGCCGGGGTGCCCCGTGCGGCGTCCAGCGAAGCGGCAGCGCCCGTAGCGCCGCCCACGCACCTGTCCGAAGCGTACGCGCCGCCACCACCCCTTGCCTCGGCGTTCGTACCTCGGCCAGCAGGCGCTCCGCCGCCCGAGCCCGTGTCGCCCCCCGCAGCGCCGCCCATCGTCTCGCCGCCCGCATTCGTGGCGCAACCGTCGGCCGTCGCTCCACCAGCATTCGTCACCTCGCCGGCAGCCGTAGCTCCGCCGGCATTCGTCTCGCCACCGGCTGCCGTAGCTCCGCCGGCACCGGTTGCGCCCCCGGCGTTCGTCGCATCACCAGCTGCGACGCCAGCGATGTTCGTGCCGGCTGCTGCGGTTGCGCCGCCTGCCGTGGTCGCGCCTCCCGCGTTCGTTTCGCCACCTTCCCCCGCACCCCAACCGGGATTTGCAGCGCCTCCCGCGTTCGTTTCGCCCGTTGCAGCGGCGGCACCGGCAGCGCCAACCGCAGCCGCTGCTCGACCCGCATTCGCGTCGCGCACGGGGTTTGGCACCGTTGTGCGGCGCGCACATTCTCCAGCACCCACGGTGGCCTTCACGCCGCAAGCGCCTCGAAGCGATCCGCCGTTCTCCGCCCCAGCAGCTCCACCAATTCCCGGACCGAGCGCTCTGCCCCCACGCGCTCCAGTCGTGCAGGCTCCGCCGATTGTCGAGCAACCCAAGAACTACGAACCCACCGTCGCATTCTTCGTTTCGCAGCCCACAGCGCCCGTTGCGCCGACTCCGCCTCCACCCTCCCCCACCGAGACGAACGAGCCGAAACTGGCGCTGACCCAGTTGGCGCTCTTGGTGGCCGAACTCAACGCCTTCCCCGATCGCAGCGCAATGACGCTCAGTGAATCAGGCTTGGACGCCAATCAATGGCAACGCGAGTGGGCCGCCTGGCAAAAGCGGTTCAGCGAGCAGCCGGAAGAACGCGCGCGCTATGAACCCCTCGTTCAATACTACACCGCGCTCCGCAAGCCCCACGGAGGGCAATGATGCATTCAGCATCGCTAGCACGCCCGGCGAGTGAAGCGCCCTTCATCCCACTGCCGGAAGATCTCGAGCAAGCGCATGACGCGCTCTCGCAATGTGCACTGCTCTTGGAACGGGTCGATAGCCCACCGATGGATCTCAGCGCTGCCGTGTCGGCGCTCGAGCTCGCCTTCGATCGTTTGTTTGCCAGCTACCGCGGCCTGGAAGATCCGGCGGACTGTCTGCCCGCTGCACTGGTCGCGCTCGGCACCTTCCAAAGTGAGCTCGCGCGCGACGCCGGGCATCCCATGTTGAGCATGGTTCGTGATTTGGCGGGCTCGGCCGAGCGACAGCTGAGTGAAGCCGCAACTCGGCTGCGCGCCGCACCCTGGACCCCATCTCCCGCTGCCGGCGAGCTCCGCGCGAGCTTGCGGCAACCTCGCGTGCACCGCGTCGCGCGCCCGAATCTCGTCGCCAAAATCCGCACGGCGAAAGCAGTGGTTCCCGAAGTGCAGTCACCCCCTCCGGAGATCGCGACGCCTACGACCTTCGAGGAGTTGATGGTTGCCGTCGCAGGCTTACGCGAACGCAGCGTCGCGCGCGCGCGTCCGCCGGCCCCACCGCCGTCGGAACCCTCCGCCCCTTCGCCGCTGCCCGAAGTACCGCCAGCGCTCGACATGGGTCCGAGTCCATTCGTGAGCAACGCGGACAAAGCCTGGTCGCGGCAGCGCTTCAGCGAAGAGCGCGCGCTCGGCGCCTTCGAAGAAGTGTTGCTGGCCTGGATCCAACGCCTTCCCATCGCCGGCGAGCGCTGGCAAAGCGCGATTTTCATCGAACAACGCTTGCTGGCAGGCGTTGATGCGCTGGCAGCACTGGGGCCAACCGCGCTCACCCATCTCGACACACTCACGCTGGGCAATCCCACCCGCACGCCCGCGCACCTCGCCGCGCTGACGATGGCGCTCGGTTGCATCGAAGGGCGTGACGCGCTGGCGCTCGCCGAGCGCCTGTTGCACGAACAGGAAAGCGTGAGCCCGGAATGGGCGGACGCATTCGGCGCTGCGCTCGCGCTGGTGCCGCACCCGGATGCTTCACGTTTGGCATTCCGCTATGCGCGGAGTCCGCACGTGGCTCATCGCGCCTTGGGCCTGCGCGCGCTGCTCCGACGGGGCCTATTCGACCGTGAATTGCTGGCGAAAGCGGCGCTCGACGAGCCGCTCGTCGCGGTCGAAGCACTGCCCGCTTTCGCGCAAATCACCACGCGTGATGAAGCGCGTTCGGTGCTCGATCACGCCATCGAACGCAGTGAGCAGGATCTCGCGCTGCGTTCGGCAACTTTGCGCGCGCTGAGCGCCAACTGCCACCTCTCGGCCGAAGCTGTGTTCTTGCATGACTTCCAAAGCAACGACAGCGCGGAGGCCGGAATTTTGCTGGCACAGAACAGCGGCCGAGCGGGAGCGAACAAGATTTTGGAATGGGTGCGGCCTCGGCCAACGGCGGCAGGTGCAACAGCGCTCGGCTGGACGGGCTTGGTAGAAGCAGTGCCGGTTTTGATCGGCGCGCTCAATTCGAGCGACGAACCCGTTCAGGCCGCAAGCGCAGAAGCGCTCGAACGCATCACCGGTGCACGGCTGCTGGAAGAGGTCGAGATAGAGCCCGAGCGCATCATGGACCCGGACGTGCCCGATCCGGTACCGGATGATCAGCCTTCGCTCGCGCAAGCCGTCAGCCCAGCGCGCGACCAACCCGCATCGGGCTCACCGGATCGCATCGAGCGAATCACGCGCGACCCGCAGCGTTGGCGGGCCTGGTGGCTTGAAAATGGCGCGAATTTCGAGCGTAGCCTGCGCTATCGGCGCGGTTACCCCTGGTCGCCGCACATCGTCTGGACGGAGCTCGGGCGCGCCGTCGCGACCCCCGCCGACCGTCGCTGGCTGAAGCACGAACTCACGCTCAGAACGGGCGCGCTGTTGTTCTGCGATCCAAGCGACTTCGTCGCGCACCAAGAGCTCGTGCTCGCTGCATTCGAGCCCACGGCCGTCGCGGCGCGCACGACTCCGGGTTCGTGGTCGGAGGCTCAGCGGCGTTGAGCCTGGGCGAGCACCGCCTGCATGCGCGCGTTGAGCCGTGCGTCTTTGGCCACCCGCGGTGCCCAATGCGCCTGAGTCGCCAAATAACGATCGAGCGTCAATTTCAGCCGCTCCAGCGCGGCGGGCAGTGATTCACCCCGCTGCAACGCCGCGAGCACCTCGAGCCACTCTTCGAACGACGCGGGGCCTCCGGCGAGCTCGGCTTGCGCCGCGGCAAATGCAGCCGCAAAGCGTTCGAGCCCGCTCGCATCGTTACTGTCGTCTGGGACGTCGAGCGCGACCTCACATTGAGCCGAGAGTAACGCCCATTGCTCCTCGGAAAGCCCGTACCGAGCGAGCACGAGCTGGAGTTCGGACTGGCCGCGGGCGAGTTCGGCCAAGATCCGCGCGTAAAGTTCGAGCTCCAAAGCCGCTAGCCCGCCGACTCGACGCGCAACGCCACGCGAAACCCGTCGTCGCTACCGGCGAAGCACAGGGCGCGCGCGTGCGGCGCGTAGCCGCGACGCCAGGCCTCCGTCACGAGCGCGAGCTGCACGGGCACGGTGGCAGCACCCAAATTCCCGAGCCGCTGCGCGGGGGCCTCCGACACTTGTGGCTCTTCCCAGATCGCCTGCGTGCGCGTCATCACGCTAATCCACTCCGAGAGTCGATAGCTCTCACAGCCCAGGTCGTTGAATTGCCAGCCCGCGCGCTGGCCTTGCGCGCGCAGTGCCTCCGTCGCGCGTCGTACGGCGAGCGTCAGACCGGCCGCTTCGAAGACGGATTCGTGATTGTCGGGACGCGCCTTGTCGTGCCCTGTGCCCACAGCAAGGAGCTGCGCTCGGCCGCTCACGCCCAGCCGGCGCGCGCCTCCAAGTTCCAGCAGTGTCACGAATCCGGCGCCCTCTCCGAGCAGGACCCCGTCGCTATTCTCGGGCGAGTACAGCCGCTTTTGCTGCGAGAGGCGGGCGATGCGCGCCGGACATTGATCGCTGTGCACACCTCCCAAGATCACGCCTTCACACTCACCGCGCTCGAGCTCCGCGAGCGCGTCATCCAGAATGCGCCCGGGCGACGCCGCCCCCAATGCGCAAACGTGCACTTGTAAGTGCTCGCCGAAGCGCGCGCGCGCGTGGGCGCGCAAGAGTCGACTCACTTCGACCGACGGCACGACGCCTTGCTGATCACGCTCGGTGAGCCACTCGTCCAAACACAACCACAAGTGCAAGCGTCGACCCGCCAATGCGGACGCGCCGTCTGCCCACAAATCGTCGAGCGCGAGCTTGCCGAGCTCGACGGCTCGCTCCGCACCCACGAGCGAGGGTTCGAGCGTCGGCACGCCGCCAACCAGCAGCGCTTCGCCCGTTTCCGGATCGGCGAGCGCCGATAGGCGTAGTCCGGTGCCTTGCGCGCGATACACGAACGCCGTTTCGAACGCGCTCAGACCCATGCTCGTCACGGCTCCGACGTGGGTGAGCAGTACGGGCGTATTCACGGCTTCACCTCTTCAACCCGGACTTTGGCGAGCTCGGGCTTGCGCGGAGCCGGCACCGCAGCTCGCCACACCAGCTCGACGGCGAGCGGCTTTTCGAGGCTCAGATTCAACGCGTCGATCAGCACCGTGTCGAGGTGCGGACGGGCAACGTAAGGCTCGCGATCGGGAACGTCGATGCCCACTTGCAGCGCGACCCGCGGCAGCAGAAAGCGGCGCGCCCCACCGCCAGGGGTCAAATTCAAAAGGCCCACCCGTTCACCGCTCACGAGTGGAACTTGCGAGACGAGCCCAGGGGAGGCGCATTGCTCGAATCGATCGTCGCGATCCGCCGGCGCGAGTGGCGCGCGGAACTCCTGCCAGGCATCGTCATAGGTACCCGTGTACTGGCGACGCGGCTGCCAATGCCGGCCGATCGCGCCAATGCCCGCCGGGGGCGGCCGAGTCCGAAACGAGGAAATCAGAGCGTCCGGATCTTCCAGACACGGTGCGATCTGGTGAGTGAGCGCTGCCGGATCGAGGCGCACGCCCCTCCCGACCGGGTTGCGCGCTTCTTCGATGAAATTCGGCGTGTCGAGGCCATCCACCCCACCCCAGGCATTCTCGTAGCGCATCTCTACCGGGCCCGCGGTGCCCGCCGCAGACAGCCCAGTGCCGTCGGTTTGCCAAACACGGAGGCCGAACACGCGCACGGTCTTGTACAGCTCGCCCACTTGCACGAAAACGTCGTAGCTCGAAACAGCAGGTCCTGGAGGCGGGTAGGCGCTGGCCAGAACCACGACATCAGTGCCAGGTTTGTACACACAATGATCCGACGGATACGCGATGCTGCTCACCTCGGGCTCGCCCCAGGGAATGTCTGCCGGCCGCAGTGGACGCTTGCGCTCTGGCGGAGCGAGCACCAGCTGATCGCTCGTCGGATCGAGCAGCTCGAAGCTGGCTTTGATCAGAATGACCAGCGCTTCGCCCTCGCGCCCTAAGAGGATCTGCGGTTCCGCCGCAAAATCCGTACGGTTGTCGATCACAGGCAGGCCCACGAAATCCTCAGTTCAGCCTCAACAGGCGGCCAATCAAGCGCATCACACCGCGGGACACGGCGCTGATTCGCGAGCCAACGAGCTCGACGTCGCCACTCGCGCGCAGGCGCAGCGCCGCACTCCCCGAACGCAACAAGAGCTCACGCGAGGCGTCGAGCTCTATCTCTTCGGCGGCGAGGCGCAACTTCGAAGGGGGTTTGTGCTGAACCACACCGACGATCAGCGGCACACCGCGGTCCGGCCACTCGCTGAGTAGCATTTGACCGTCGGCGAGCGCCTGATTCAAAAACGAGCGATCGACCTCCGCTGCCACTGCGGCGAGGAATGGTTCTCCCGAGCGCAGCGCCACCTCGAGCTGCTCGCCGTCCCAGCGCCGTCCGCGCACGAGCACCAAACGCGGGGGCGCGGGCAGCTCGTGTGCACGCGGCGACGGTAACCGGTCCGGGTCTTCGCGTGGACTGTCGACACGTTCGAGCAGCTGATCGAGCGCGTTGGGCACGTCGGTGGCCACGGTCAAGGTCGGCACCTCGGGCGGCTGCGCCGGCTCGGGAAGGACGGCTCGCGATCGCTCAGCCATCGGCCACGTTCTTCGTATGTTTGATGGTCGCCCCCGTCAACATCACGATCGGGCTTTCGACGGTGACACCGCTGCCGTCGATCACGACGCTGCTGGCGCCCACTTTGAGTGTGATTTTCGAATTCGCGGACAGCTTGTGCATCGCCCCAACGAAGCTTGCCGCGACGTCGTCGGTGATGCTGTGGTTGCCCTTGGTCTTTTCCAGCATCGCGCCGCCGACCACGTTGCCGCGCACTGCCTTCGTGGTTTCCGTGTCATCCGCCAACGAGACCACGATCAGGCCAACCGCGGTTTCAGCCTTGGCGCCTTCCACCGACTCCGAGCGATCCGCGAGCGTGGCTTCGAGATGTGCCGCGCCGACGGACTCGATGCGCCCGACCGCCACGTTGAGATTGATGGCGCCGAGCGCGCCGGTCATCTTGAGTGAGCCTACCGTTTCGGTGTGGGGGCCCGTCACTTTGTATTGGCTGTGACCGGGACCGGTCGCCGTGTCGGCTTCGGATACGCCGCCTACGTCACCGACGGCACCGCCTCGGTTGGCGGTAGACGCGCCACCGGCGCCTTCGGCCGAACTCGCCCCACCTTTACCGAATGCGGCGGCAGCAAGATCGTTGCCCTTGGCAATCGCGCTACCCACCGCTTTACCAACGACCGCCTGCACCGCGCCGGCCACGGCCACTTCACCGGAAGCTTCACCGCCGCCGGGCGCCGAGCGAGTCGCCGCGGGTGGCGCGCTGAGCGAGCTCGCCAGTGCGCCAGCACCTGGTAAGCCCGCAGCCATCGGTCCGAGCGACAAGGCCGCGGATAGGCTGCCACCTCCGGCAGCCTGCGCGGCCCCGCCGAGCGCACCGGCTTGCGCAGTGAGCGCATGGATGGGGCCGAGCGCTTGGTCAATCTTGCCTTGCACCGCGCCTTGGACCTGAGCAACGACGTTCGCCGCCTTGGCGGCAGCGATTGCCGCGACCGCGGAGGTAACCGTCGCGATCACACCCGCGAGTGGATCGCCGTTCATCTCCATCTGGTTCCCGCCGACCATGGTCGTCGCCGAACCGGTGGTGAGACCGTAGACCGCATTGACCTCGAGCTTGCGATTGCCACCGACGGTGACCGTCTGATTGGTCGTCGTGTGCGACCAGCCACTGCCGATCTCGACCTTGGAATCAGCGCCCACGCTCACGTCCGCGTTGTTGCCGACGACCACCGTTTGGTTGTTGCTGATCTTGCGATCGCGGTTGTTCGCGGCGGCGGTGTTGGTGTTGTATTGCGAGCTGATCGCAATCTCCTCGGCACCCGCCTTGTCCTCGAAGCGGATTTCGTTCGAGCCGCCGCCGCCCGGCGTGCTGTTGGTCCTGAGCGCGGTCCTGGTTCTGCCTTCAGGCAGCGCATACGGAGGCATGAACATGCCGTTGTAGAGCCGGCCCGTGACGAGCGGCCGATCCGGATCGCCCTCGAAGAACTCGACCAGGACTTCCCAACCCACGCGCGGAAGCGCCAGCGAGCCAGAGCTTTGCAGCTGTCCCACGCGCATCCAACACGATGAACGTTCGTGGGTCAGGGCCGAGCGATCCCAGTGAAAGCGCAGCCTGCAACGACCGTGTTTGTCGGTGTGGATTTCTTCCGCCTCGGAACCTTCCGGCGCCATCACCGTCGCCGTCTGCGGCCCGTAGATCAGCGGAGCTTTCGTCACGCGCGCCGGACGATAGGGCGTGCCGAGTGGGATCAAACGCGCGGTGCAGGTGAAATGGTGGTGCTGCGCCTCCTGCTCTTGGGCCTCCAGCTGCTGCTCCAAAGCGACCACGAACCACTCGGAGCTCCCTGCGTCGTCGGAGTCGATGACCAGCTTTCGCCCGACCCGAACGTGCATGGCGTCGGTCTCGATCACGCGCAGCTCGCTGCGGGCAGCGAGCTCTTCGAGCCGCAGCTGCGCCACACGAGCTCCATCCTGCGGAGTGACGTACCCGCCGGGGTAGTCGTAGAGCTCGAGATCGGTGTGCGTTTTGCCCTTCGCAGAGACCGTCAAATCCAGCGTCGGGTGCTCGAAATCGTAATCCCGAAGGGTGACTGCTCCGGGCACCACGAGCTTCGTGTCGTCCACGCCGTAGATGGCCTCGCCTGCGTCTTCCAGCCGTGAGGCGTCGCGGATCGGCAGACTGTCCGGCGAGTCGATCAGCGGTGCGGCGGCCGAACGATCGAAGAACACGACCTGCTCTTGATCCTCTCCGAGCGGCTCCACGCTGTAGCCAATGCCTTCGCTCTCCAGCAAGCGATGCACGAAGTCGAGGGCGCTCTCTTGGTATCTGACGCAGTATTCGCGCGTCGGGTAGCTGCCGTTCAGCCGCCAGACCTGTTGGCTCGGTAAGAGCCCATGAGCCTCGAGCACGGCGGAAACGATCTGCTTCACGGTCTGCTCTTGGAAGATCTCACTGCCCACGCTGCGCTCCAAGAGCCCCAGGCGCGAGCCAATCCGCAAGCGGTACACGAGCTGCAAATCCTCGGGATCGGGCGTCAAAGACGCCACGAGCTCGATGGACTCGATGATGCCGCGGAACACCCGCGGCTCCGCGCCCTGGGCGCCGAAGACGAGCTCTGCCGGCGTACCGACGACTTCGTCCATCGGCAGCGAATCATCGAGCCACACCTCGGCCTCCACGAACGGCGGGCGATTGAGCTCGTGCCGTTCGCGGAACTGGGCCACGGTTTGCGTCACGAAGAACGCGGTGCGCAGCGCTGCAGCGGCTTTGATCAGCATCTGTCGCTCAGTTATCCATGATCATGCCACCGGTCTCGATCGTATCACCGTCGAGGGTGATGGCCGCACCGGTGAGTGAGACGGAGGCGGGGGTCAAAATCAAACTGGCAGCGCCCATTTGCACGGTGATCAGCGCGTCGGCCTCGAAGGTGATATTTTCGGCCTTGGTGATCTGAAGCCCGGCGGCGACGTCGGTGTACGACGCTTTGCTGGTATCGACGCGGTCGCCTTTGACGATCGCGACGCTCGCGCCACCGACGAGGTTGCTATAGGCCGCCGCTTCCAGCCCGCGGCCCTTCTTGGCGACGATTACCTTGAGCGCGCCCGTGGTCTCGGTGCTGGCACCGCCGACGATCACCGAACGACTGCCGACGGACAGCTCGACGAGCGCGCTGCCCACGGTGTGCGTCATGCTCGCGAGCGTACTTTCGAACACCGAGCCTGCCACCAGATCGATCGAGTTACCGCCCACGGTGAGGCTGCTCGGGCCGGCAACCGTGCGCCGGTGATCGCCACCGATCGACAAGTTCCGGTTGCCACCGACGGTCATGGAATGAGAGCCGGAGTCTTCCGCCAAGAGCGCGCCGACCGAGTGGTCTTGGTTGCCGCTCACGGTCACCTTTTCGTCGGCTCCAATCGTGGAGGTCACCGCGCCAGAAACGTGGAGCGCGTGATTCGAGCCGATGGTCACCTTCTGATTGTTCTTGATCGACTCGGTCGCGTTGTTGTTGACCGAAATGCTCATGTCCTTCGAGCCGTTGAAGAACATGCCCTCGCTGCCCTTCGTGTCGCTCATGCTGAACTCGTTCGAGCTGCCACCGCCGGGCGTGGTCGCCGTCTGGAGCGCCATGGATGCCTTGTGCTCCGGCAAGGCGTAAGGTGGCGGCGTCGCGGTGTTGTACAAGCGCTGCATCACGTACGGCCGGTCCGGATCACCCTCCGAGTAAGCGACGCTGACCTCCCAGCCCACGCGCGGAATCAGCATCGCGCCGGTGAGCGGCATTTGGCTGGTACGCATCCAGCAGCTCGCGTTGTCGTCCAACGCACCCGTACGGTCCCAATGAAAGTGGGCCGTGACCCGGCCATGTGCATCGACGTGGATTTCCGAGCCGGAGGCCCCCGTGGTCATCGTCGATTGCAACCCAGCCACGCGCAACGCCACCTCTTGCGGGGCCGGGCGGTATTTCGTGCGTGCGGTGGGCACGCCTTCGAACCATGACTGCACGCTCTTTGCCTCGACCATGAGCTTCGCGCCGTCCTCGGTACGACGCACGTCGCGGCCCGCGACGTTGGAGCGAACCACGAGCAGCTCGCCGTTCAGCTTCGCCCACGGGTGATCTTCGACGTCGAAGCGCGAGCCTGGCAATAGACGCAAGGAAGTCGTCTCGCCTTCGACGGTGAGTCGATCCGCTTGCAGCGCCTCGAGCAGCTTCTGCGCGTGACGCTTGGCATCACTCTGATTTTCGACGCGCACCGAATAGTCGTAGACCTCGAAGGCATGTGCGCCCGGGTCCTCGCTCTCGGCCGAGTCATCGAACATCACGTCGGGGGTTTTGAAGTCGCGTCCGCGCACCGACACTTTGTCGGAGCAACGCGCTCGTCGCTGGGACACGTGCACGAGGCACTCTTCCTGCACGGTCACGCCGAGGTCGAGCTGAAAAGTCAGCGCCTTCTGGCCGGCGACGTCCGCGAGACCCGACGTATCGTCGCTGAAATGCAGCTTCAAGCCGTCGGCGCTGAAGCGATGCGCGTAATAGATGCCTTCCTCGGCCAGGGTGCGCGTGATGAAGGCCAGGTCCGTCTCGCGGTATTGGACGGTGTAGATGCGGTCGGGATGAGTCTCCTTGAGCACCCAATTCTGCTCCGAGTCCGCCACACCGGCTGCGACCAAAACCTCTTTCACGATCGCGTCCGGAGCCACGCCGCTATCGGGTGATTTGCGAAAGTTACGGCAGTCTTTGCGCAACTCGAGCCGAGCAAGCTTCGAAACCATGACGAGCTCGATGGTGCGCTCGTCCGCCGCTCGGCGATCGAGCGCGCTCAGCACGAAGCCGGTGAAATGGCGCTCGGTGTCGGTCCAAGATTTGATCACGAAGCTCACGTCCGCACCGACGAGCGAGCTCGCTTCCGGTAGCGGCGCGCCTTCACGCGTGACGAGGGTGGCCGACAGCCGGCTCACGCTCGATAGAGCCTCCTGCAGCGAGAACGCGAGGAGTTCGACGCTGTTGCCAGCGATCTGCAAGTCGACTTCGAACCACTGCTCCCAAGCGGCCATCGGCTCAACCCTTCGCCATGGTGCCGGAGGTCTTCTTGATCAGCGCGGCCTTGAGCACGATCTTCGAGCCTTTGAGCGTAATCGGGCCCCCCGAGAGCGAAAGTGAGCTGCCGCCAGCTTCCAGCTTACCGACGCCGCCGACGATCGAGATGAGCTTTGCTTTGACGGAGAAATCTCCAGTCGCCTTGCGCCAATGAATACCGCCGATCAGGTTCTGATGCGCAGCGCCGGTGTTGCACGCATAGGTGCCCGAGGTCACGTGCAGCTCCGCCGCCGAGAGTATTTGCGCCTTCGCGCCGCCGATCACCTCCCCGTGTGAACCGTTCACGAGGTGCATACGAACGGCTCCGACCGTGGAGCTGGACAGCGCGAGGATGTTGTCGCTGAGCGTGCTGGCGGTGGCTCGCACTTCGACCGCGCCTACGGTGCGCGTGGCGGGGCCCGTGCACGACAGCTCGATGCCGTTCGAGATGTTCATCAGATTGCCGCCGATCGTGTAGGAGCGGCTGCTCTCCTTTTCCAGGAAGTTGCCGGTGGCGTTGGTGGTGTCGTTGCCGGCGATGGTCACGCTTTGGCTCGACTTGATCTTGGCCGATAGATTCTGGCCGACGCTGAGCGTGTGGTTGCCGGAAATGGTCGTGGTCTCGTTGACCTTGACCGAGCGACTCAAATTCACGCCTACGCGGTGCTCGTCGTCGACGCCGATCTTCTCCTCCGAGTCGTTGCCGCAGGTGATGTTGAGGTCCTTTTGCGCCTTGATCCCGAACCCTTGGCTGCCTCCGGAATCACCGAAGCCGATCTCGTTCACGCCCCCGCCACCCGGCGAGGAGTGCGACTTGAGGGAGCCGGAAGCCTTGCCCGCAGGCAGCGCCATCGGCGGCCCGTTGACGCCATCGTACAAGCGGCCCAGCACGAGCGGCCGATCCGGATCCCCCTCGAGAAAGGCGACGCTCACCTCCCAGCCCACGCGCGGCAGGATCATCGCGCCGCCGAGCGGGATCTGCGAAACGCGGATCCAACAGCTCGACGTGTCGTCTTGCTGGTTCACGCGATCCCAATAGAACCGCACCTTGATCCGTCCGTATTGCTCGGTGTGAATCGCCTGATCGGACGTTTCGGCGCCGGTGACCACGGCGGTTTGGATACCGGCGATCCTCGGCCGAGGGGTGCGCCGACTCGGGGCGTAGGGCGCACCTTCCGGAATGGCGCTGAATTGCACGGCGTTCACCACCCGCTGCCCGACGTCACTGGAGAGCTCGTTGCCGCGTGAGATCATCGCGGTGACCACGAAATTGCCGTTCAACGCGTGGTCGGCGGCGTTCTCGACGGTGAACGGCGCCCCACATCGGAGCTGCATCGAGCGCGTTTCACCGCTGCACGTATCGGAGCCAGCGCGCAGCTCGGCCAGCCGCACGTTAGCCAACTCCTGACCTTCATCGCCCTTCAGAAAACCGCCCGGATACTCGTAGAACAGCGCTGGCCAGCCATCCTTCGCGGCTTGCGTGGCTTCCGGCGGCGCACCCGGCTTTTCGAAATCGAAATCGCGCAGCTGCACGTGAGTCGTCGAGAGCGAGCGCTTGCGACGAAACGTGAGCAGCGCCCCGTCAGAAGACGCGCCGCCGGTCATCAGCGACAAGATCGGCTGCTCGCCTTGGGCTCGAAACCCCTTGGGGCTATCGCACAGAATGAGGCGGTGCCCGGTTTCGTCATGCTCGAAGAAGTAAAAGATACCGACCTCTTCCAAGAGGCGATTCACGAAGTCGAGCTGTGACTCGCGGTATTGAACGATGTAAGTCTTGGGCGCGTAGTTGCGTTCGAGCTGCTTTTGCACGCGCGTGAGAAAGCCGGCTTCTTCGAACAACGTACTCACCACGTCGACCACGCTCTTTTCTTGAAAGATGCGCGAGTCACGGCGATGCGCGAGTCCCTCCAACGCGGGACCGGCCCGAACCACGAAGTACAATCGCTCGCCTTCCACGCGGCGGAACGAAACTTCTTGAACGATGCCGTCGATGATGCGCTGGACGGCTGCGCCGCGTCTCAGGAGCAGTGACACCTGAGATCCGAGACAGGCCTCGGCATCGAAGCCCGCGTCCTCGGTCGCAAATTCGACGGAGAGGCGATAGCAGCGCGACACACCCTCCGCGCATTCGTAGGAGACCGCCACCGCGTCACTCGGAAGCTTGTCGCCTGCGAGCTCGAATCGATCTTCCTCCTCCGTGATCGGCATCGGCACACAAATCTATTCGTTCGCTGGGTTCTGGTCCAGCTCATCCGATGACCCGGAATCGCTACCCCAGATCGGCCGAAGGAAGGTCGAGCGTGGGAAGGAAGCGCGAGGAAGGTAGGTGTCGGACACCGCACGCACGTACGCGCGCGGAGTGCACGGAGGCTCAAAGTTCGGTGTAGCCGCCCGGCACGACGAAGTCATCGTCACGGCCGGCGACGGTCAGCACACCCCAGCAAGCGAGCCGCGTCTTCAACGCGAACGCGAGCATGTCTTCCGCGTCGGCACGCGGGGCGAGTACCGCAAGGTTGGAGCGGTGCACCCCCCAAGCTCCCGGACCGTGCTGCAGGATGGCTTCGTGCAAATCACGACCGGCGGCCGCGGACGAATCGAGCGTCGCAACGCGCAAGCGCACCGGCCCGTTCGGCGTCTTCAGATCGAGGTAGCTGAGGTCGTTGCGAGCGCGCGTTTCGCTCAGCTCGAAGCCCGAGCCGCGCAGAAATTCGATCAGCTGCGACACTTGAAGCTCACGATAGTCCGGATGGATATCGACTCCGCTGCACGCGTCCGGGCGGAGCCGGAGCTCACCGAGCGTGAGCGTCGGCGAGCCGCGGCTCAGGTCAATCACGTCCGAATCGCGGATCTTTGCCTCCAGATTCACCGACGATTGCGCGGGCAGACGCGGAGGTTCGGATGCGCCGCAGCCCGCGACGAGCAAGCAGCAAGCGGCAATGAAGCGAGAAAGCGCGGCCATGCGTCCCGCGGAGTCTAGTGCGTGCGCGCGTTGATTCCGAATTTCCTGTCAGCCACGGGCGAGTGAGTTCGCGCTCGGCAAAGATCGCCCGGCGGCTTTTTGGCCCAGTCCCACCCGGGCCTGCTAAGTTGCACGAGTCGTGGTGAGAGCACTCGCATTCTGTTTCGGAGTTTCGCTGCTGGGGGCGTTCGGTTGTAGCGCCAGCCCCGACCCGATCGCGTTCAAAAACCGAACGTTTTACGAGACTTATGGGCAACTCAGCGCAAGTCAGCTGCAAATCCTCGAAGAGCCCTACCCGCCGCTCGATCTAGAAACAGGCGCGGGCCGTTCGTACATCGGGGTCAAGATACTCGGTGGCACGGTCCGCCTCTCGCGTCCCAAGGATTGGGTGATTCGGGCCGCGAGCCTCGAACCTCAAAAGCAATTCATCCAGTACATCTCCCCGCGCGAGGTCGTGTTTGCGGTCTACGAGCGAGTGGAATCACCGTTGGACCCCTGGCGCGTACTGATGGGGCGCTACGAAGAAGACGTGAAGAAATCGGGCGGTGAGCTGCTCGGCGGCGGCGTCCCGACGTCGACCTGGAACGCTCAAGCGCGGGCGTACGACGTTCGCCGCACGGTAGCTGCCCCTAAAACTCCGTTCGTCAATCTGAGTCGCGAGTATTTGACGCGCAGCGAACACCGCGTCGACCTGATTCAAATCGTCCATCAAGGCAAGACGATGGAACAGGTCGGCGCTGAGCTTTCGCGCGTGATCGAAACGCTGCAGTTGCTTTGAAGACGCGGATAGCGGTGTTCCTCGCCGTGCCCGCGCCCGAACCATCGGACCGCGGAGCCGCGCGCCGTCACGCACTGGTGCACGCGGGCTGCTGAGAGGCAGCCCATTCGAGGAAGGAAAGAGGGGGCGCTCGAGACCCGGCAACGCACCTCGCGGTGCGTGCATCGTTCCCGACCGAGCCGGCACGCGCGGAGTGACGCTGGGTCAGGGGCGGAAACAGGGGTTATGCGGCTTCGTTCCGCACCGCGTAGGGCTTCGCTTCCGCCAAGTTCTCGCTCAGCAATACGCGCATGCGCAGCGCTTCGCTCTCCGCGCCGAGACGGGTGGTCACGGCCAAGCTGGAGCTGCGTTCGGAACCCAAGCAAAAGCCGGTGTTCGCCCCGGATACCTCGACCTCGAGCTCGGCTTCCAAGTGGCCGCGTGAAAAGTGTTCGATCACGTTGCGCAGGAACGGGTAATGCCGCCCTCCGGGCATCAGCGATTCGCAAACCTCGTGGCTGACGGGGGCGATGTGCACGCGAAATCGACCCGATTGATCGAGCACGCTCTCGCCGATCGTCAGATCCGTCGAGAGCGTCGTGTTGTAACGCCCGAGCTGAACGCGCTGTTCGGGCGCGATCTCCACCTTGCGCACGATGAACGGCTCGACCCAAATCCGCGCGTCGGGAACGATGGGCTCGAGCGCATGACGCAAGACCAGCTCGAGGCTGCGCTGGGAGCGAACCCGCAGCGCAAGCAACGGTGCCAGCGCCAGCTGCGACAAGGGGGTCAGACCGGAGTCCGCGACGGCACCCGCGCTATCGATGCCAATGAACGAAAGCGCCCGCCGCGTGTACGGGTCGTCTCCCTCGACGCGAAAACCAGCGGCAAATCGATACTTCTTCCAGGCGCGATAAAAGAGGCTGGCCACCCGGTGGTGGAAGAGATCGTAAAAGGCGCGCAGCGCGGGCGCATCGCTCTGCTCCGCGCGCAGCACGTCTTCCAACATCGCGGACGAGAGCGGGGAGACGCTGCCCGTGAGGCCGAGAAACGCGGCGGTCAGCTCGACGGGCCCCTGATCCGAAACGCGGATCGAGCTCACGTCGCCGGAGTGAAAGATCAGACGATGATCGTGTCGAAAGCGAATCGCCTCGTTGGCAACTGGACCGAGCTCGCCGACCGGCGTTGCGTTCGGTGACAGTCGATGAAGCAAGTAGGCCGCGGGGAAGAACGAGAAGCGTGTCCCGTTTCGCCCGAGCCTCTGCCTCAGAGCATCGTCAGGTTTCCGCTGCGGGCTGGCCATTGGTAGGTCGCCTTGGTTTGGAGGGCAAAAATGCTGGTTTTGCTGAAAGAATTGAGCGAAACGTAGTGCGAGAAGACGCGCTCGAGGATGGCGCCGAACAGGAACAAGTCGCCATCACCGGCAAAGCCGCTCTCGTCCAAGTCGACGTCGATCTGCAAGCCGCGCACCGGAATGCCGCGATACAAACGCTCGGCAGGCTTCACTCGCACGTCGCGCAGCGCGGCCACGCGCAGCTCGCTGGCGCGGGCCGCCTGGCGATCCGCGATCGCGTTCAGGTTATAAACCGAGAGCACCGAGCGCAGCACGTCGACTTCCGTCAGTGAACGGAGGTTCATCGCCGAGTGCGCCGTGGCGCGCCATTGAAGCTCCTGGCCGAGCGGCGGTGCGACGTAGGTCGTGACCGCGGTCAGATTTCGAAACTTGGCGAAGGGCGGAGAGCTGGCCGTCGCGGTCGCAATTTCCCCCGCGCGCAGTCCGCTGGCCAAGCGCCCGTTGGTGGCGAGCAAATCGATCGACAAGACGTCGAGATCCGGCACGACGCCGCTATTTTCTGCGGTGCCGAGCGAAACGTAAAGGTCCGCGCCGTCACCGACCACGCTCGGCCGGAGGTGCGTCGAGTAGTAAACGCGGTTCTGCGCGCCGGTGCTGCCACCGTGAGAAAAGGCGAAGAAAGACGGGATCTCGAAGCGCTGGAACGTCCCGCTGGCGACCCCGCGGACTTCCTCGATCGAATAGACCTCGCCTTGTCCGGGGCGGAGTCCCGCGGGGCGTACCAAAAATTGCTCGCGCTCGGCCAGCACTCGAATCGGTTCAGCGGTCAGTGCGAACACGTTGACGATCGGGACGCAATGCAACTTCAGCGCGTCGGCGCGGAGCTGCTGGATGCCGGGGACCCGACGGTCGAAGCGCACCGTGACGGTCACGGACGTCGCTTCCGGAGTCAGCTCCGCGACGCGGGATAGGCCTTTGATCTCGGCGAAGCTGAACTTCGCGGGGAGCGTGTAGTACTCTTGCAGCAAGCGAAAGCCGGGGAACGAGCTCTCACCGGTCGGGAAGAGCGGCGCATCTTCGAAGCCCGGCAGAGTGATGCACGCGCTATCGAGTGACAGCTCGCTCGCAGAGCCTTCACTGGAGGCGGGCGTCGAAAGCGTAACGGCGGTAGTGTGCTGCGCCAACCAGGTGAGCAGGGTCAGACTTTCGCGGTCGTCCCCCGACAAGAAGATGCGGAGCCGTTCGGGCGCAAATTGCGCGATCGGAGCGCCCGTGGCGGAGACCAATTCGAACTTGAGCTGCGGCCCGCTGGCGACGGTCTCGAGCTTTGGATTCTGAAGGACCCATGGCACGAGCTCGCAATCGATCGCCGATCGAAAGCGACAGCGCACCCCGTCGACCGGAGTGCTGTCGAACTCGGTTCCCGCGGGCACGACGCGCGGCTCGCGCAGCGCGTTCTGGAGCGGCGTGAGCTCGAGGATGGTCGCGCTGGGCAGCGAGCGAACGAGCTGCGGAAAGAGCAGCTGCGCGATGGCGAGGATCAGCTCGGGCAGCTCGTCGTCGAGTTTTTGTCGAATGCGCCCAGTGAGGAACGCGAAGCCCTCGAGCAGCCGCTCGACGTCCGGATCGCCGCCGCGATCTGCCAACATCGGCGCGAGCGCTGGATAGGCCTGGGCGAACTCTTTACCGAGCTCTCGCAGGTAGGCAAGTTCGTCCTGGTAGTAGCGGTTGAACAACGGCCGAGTCTACCTGACGAGGATGCGCCGCGTGGGATCGATGGTGGTCTCGAACGTGACCGGCACCTTCGAGCTGCCCGAGACGAGCTGAGCGGTCAGCTCGTAGCGCAGGGTCAGATCTTCCGAAGGGATGTGCTTCACGCGGACGTTCGTCAAGCGAGGTTCGTAGGTCTGAATCGTGTGCCGGATCGAGCGCGCCATCTCCGCGATCGCATCGGGAAAGGAGTGGATCATTTCACTGACGTCCGCGATGCCGTAGTCGGGCATCGTGACCATGGTCCCGTGACGCGTCGTGCACATGGCGCGCAGGTGCTCGAGCACGCTGCGCCGGGTCTCCTCGTCGGTTGCTTGACGGCGTGCGCCTGCGGATTCCGGCTGGCGAATGCGAGCGAGGAGCGACGGGCCCGCTTTTACGGCAGCCATCGTCGCTAACCCTCGACGACGGCCGCGAGCGCGCGGCGGCGTTGTGAACTGACGAACCGCCTCACGCCCGAGCCGCCAACGGAGTTCACTGACGCCAATCGTCCACGGCCGATGTCTTGCCGGCTTTGTGCTCGACTTCGATCCGTTGATACGTGAACGAGACCTTCTCGAGCTCGTGTGTGTCGTGAGTTGCGGTGGTCTTCGCGCTCTCTGCGCTCTCGCCGCCGCCGGTCGTGTACGACACCGCGGAGACCGTGGCGTTGATCAGCTTGACCGTATAGTAGACCTGCTCCATCCCGTCGGGCGTCGTTTGCACGAACTCGAACAGAACGTCTTTCAAAACTTCGTTGCTCACGAGCGCCTGGAAGATCTGTGGAGTCGCCGCGCCCCACTCCTTCGTGATCTGGACCGCCCCGTGTTGTCGCTTGCCGCTGGCTTGGCCAGTCGCGACGTCACGCGGTGATTGGATCGAGTGGCTGTAAGACAACCCGGAGAGCTTACTCGAGTGCTTCTCGCGGATGCTCTCCCCTTTGAATGCTCCCTGTTTCGTGCCCGTGATGGTTACGTAGAACTCGTGCGCCATTGCGACCTTCCAACGTTCTGACGAGGGTTCACCCACGCGGATGCGCGAGCGAGACTCCCCACTTCGAGATTCGAGACACCCTGCAACTGGATCATAAGTTAAGCGGCATCGCCCCGCAGCACAACTATTGCTCGAAGGCTTTCGGACGGGTCGTTCGGCTCTCAGTCCGAGGTTCGACCGTACAGAAAATGAGACACGTGCTTTGGCCGAGAAGTTGGCGAATTCGGGCAGGCACGCTATCCGGATGGACGGGAACAATGTGGTCGAAGGGAGCTAAGCGAGTACGTCGGCATCTCGGAGCGCGCTCGGAGCGCCGCACCGAGCAAACGCTGTGCGCTCTTTTCTCGTTATTTGCCTCGTTTGCCCTGAGCGCCTGCGCCGAACCCGCGCAATCAGTCTCGTCCGATCCCTCGCGACGCGGCGCGCCGCTCCCCGCCTGTGTGGTCCGCTTACCTCCGCAAAAGAACCCTGCGTTCATGCGGCAGCTGACGGAAGAAGAGTATTGGAAGCTCGTTTTCCCAGGATACGACGAGCAGGCTGGCATCCTTCCCCAATCACCCCTGACCTGTACCGGACAAGGAGCCTTCAAGCATCCGGCCTTCGAGGGGAGTGAAGCAAACGCCGCGCCGCTACGGCCGCAGAGCGGTGATCTGGTTTTTGGTGGCGGCGCAAATCGGATCAAGGTGGTTTGGTTCAAGACCCACACGCGCCCGGACGGCGACGCCGTCGGCGTGCTCGCGCTCGTGCGCACCGTCGACGACTACGCAGAGATGTACGCGCTCGGCGCTTATCGCGGAAATCCAAAGCAGAGCCGCTTCGGACTCGAGCGCATGGGCTCGGAACTGTTGGTCACGGCGCTCGATGATCGCTGCACCGGGCGCGGCGTCAACGACCCCTGCGACACCACGCTCGTCACCTACTTGCCGTGGTCGGGGCAGCTCAAGGAACTGGCGCAAATTCCGCTGCAGCGCGTGCGGTTCGCGACGGGTTCGGAACCCGGCGTCTCAGGCAAGATCGAGTACACGCTCGTCACCTCGCCGTCGTTCAAGGCGCACGGCATCGAATTGCTGGAGCAAGTCGCGGCGAAGGATTCCGAAGGGCGCGAACTGCGCAAGGCCGAACACCTGCGGACGTTGTCCTGGGCCAACGATCGAATGACGGCGAGCGCTGACTCGCTTTGGGACCGGATTTTCGTGACGCACGAGGCGACCGCGTCCACGGCTCCCAGCAACTCCAACAAGCAGTGAAGCGCGCCGCGCGGTCGCTCACGCCGAGCAGCCCGGACCGCGAATCAACGCTTGTCAGAATGTAGGCCAATGTAACCCGAAGTGGCAGAGTAGGGGGAGGTAACATGCGGATCCGAACGAATTGCATGGCGCTGTTGGTCGGGGGGCTCCTCGGGGCGAGCGCCGCCGGCGTCCCCGCGGACGGAGCGTGGCCGGCGATGGCAGCGTTGATGCCCCGCCGTTCGCCACTCCAGCCCATCCCGACGCCCAATCCAGCCCCCAAAGCGGCGGTAACCGCCACGGTCGCGGCGACGACGCAGGAAGGGCATTGGGGAGCGGAATCGAGCGAACTGCGCGCGCTGCGCCGAGCCGAAGAGCAGCTGTTCGCTGACGACACGCTCGGACCGCCCGCGTCCATGCCGCAGCCACCGACTACCGAGGCATGCGAGGCGCCGCCCGCCGACGAATGGCGAGCATCGAGCCCGCTCGGAGCCGCCCCCAATCCACGCTGGCCCAACGGACTGCGAATGCCATCGCTGCCGGTGCGCCAGAACCCGCGCGTCGCCAAGTACATCCGCTATTTTTCCAACAACCCCGAGGGTCGCAAGCTGTTCACGACTTGGCTGCGGCGCAGCGGGCGCTACCGAAGCGTGATCACGCGCGCGCTCGAGCAACGTGACTTGCCGCGCGACCTGTTGTCGATCGTGTTCGTCGAGAGCGGCTTCTGGCCGACTGCGGTTTCGAGCGCTGGCGCTGTCGGGTTGTGGCAGTTCATGCCGCAAACGGCCAAGGCCTACGGGCTGAGCGTCGCGCGCGACTACGACGAACGTCAAAGCATTTTCCAAGCCACGAACGCTGCGGCCGATCACTTGTCCGATCTCTTCGCCCGCTTTCAGTCGTGGGACTTGGCGCTCGCGGCGTACAACCTCGGCTATGCCTCGCTGAGCGATCGCCTCCAGCAATACGGCGTGGATGATTTTTGGAGTTTGGCGCAGATCCCCGACGCATTACCCAAAGAGACCGAACTGTACGTGCCAAAGGTGTTGGCCGTGGCCGTCTTGGTCAACAACTTGGAGTACTTCGGTTTCGGTGATGTCGAGCTGGCAAAACCAATCGATGCCGCCGAGCTCGAGGTTCCCTCCGGAATTCGCCTGTCGTTGATCGCGCGAGCCGCCGGCACGAGTACTCGCGCGCTGCGCGAGCTCAACCCACAGATTCACGGCGATATCCTGCCCGATCGCGGTGAGCCGCTCGCGCTGTTCGTCCCCGGCAACGGCCTTTCGCGAGCACGCAGTATGCTGCCCTCGCTACTCTCGCGGCAGGAGAATCGCGAACTGGACCGAGAGGTCTCGCCCGATTTCGATTGGAGTCGCGACGAGTTCGACGCGCAGGCACTCACGCGCTTGGAACGCACCAATCCGCGTCGCCGCCGCGCTGCCGCCGAGCAACGACCGTTCTGGGAAACGATGGGCGACGACGGCAACGACCGCGACTCGGGAAATCCGCGGCGTACCCGCGATTCCGACGACGATCGCGAACGCTCGGCGGACGCCCGCAACGGGAACGATGATTCACGCCGGCGCGTGGACGGCTCGGACAACGCCGTGTCGGAGCGCCTGCTGCGCTCGAACGATCGCGATCGTCGCGAGCCCACCGGCAGCGATTCGAGCTCGCTCGGCGGACGCGCCGACGATCCGCCGCCCTCGTGGCGAATTCGCCGTGATGATCCGACGCCCCCAGCCGCAGCGCCGGCGACGGGTCCCAACGCGGAGCTGAAGGGCGACGCCGAAAAAGTTCGGAGCGCGTTGGGCCTCGACAAGCGCCCCGCGCCGGTCACCGAACGCGTCATTTCCTATCGCGTCGAGCGCGGCGACAACCTCACCGACTTGGCAACTTCGTTCAGCGTCAACCCGCGGCAGGTGGCGCGCGACAATCGACTGCGCAACCCCTCGCGCATCCTCGAGGGTCAGGTGCTCAAGTTGCGCGTGCCGGCTGCTCCGACCACTCCACGTACGCCGGTCGACAAACAACCGCCGTCCTGAACGACTGCGCCGCCAGCGTTTCCACTGGCGGCGCACCGGGCGGCCATTGCTGCGCGGCACCGTGATCGGGATGCCGCGCAGGGTCAGGCGAGACTCATTCCTTGTCGAGCTTGCCGACCAGACCGAGCGTGAAGAACGCGCCCATGTACTTGAAGTGCGGGCGCACCTTCATGTCGACCTTGTACCAGCCGGCATTACCCGGCACGTCTTCGACCGTGATTTGAGCCTGGCGCAGTGGACGCCGACCGCGTACGGCGGGCGTGACTGCATCCATGTCAGCCACGTATTGGCCGATCCAGTTGTTGAGCTCGTTTTGCAGATCGCCGCGCTCCTTCCAGGAGCCGATCTGCTCGCGCTGCAGCACTTTGAGGTAGTGCGCGATGCGGCACATGACGAACATGTACGGCAGTTGCGTGCCGAGCCTGAAATTGAGCTCGGCCTCGCGCCCCTCCGGCGACTGACCGAAGTACTTCGGCTTCTGCGTGCTGTTGGCGGAGAAGAAGCAGGCGTTGTCGGAGTCCTTACGGTACGTGAGGGAGATGAAGCCCTCCTCGCTGAGCTCGAACTCGCGGCGCTCCGAGATCATCACCTCGGTCGGCACTTTGCTCTGGGTTTCACCCATTGCTTCGTACTGGTGGAGCGGCAGATCCTCGACGGTACCACCCGCTTGCGGACCGATGATGTTGGGGCACCAACGGAACTTGGCGAAGCTGTCGGCGATGCGCGTGGCGAGCGCGTAGGTGGCGTTACCCCAGAGGTACTTTTCGTGCTGGCCGATCACGTCCTCTTCGTATTGGAACGTCTTGGCCGGCACGGTGTTGTTGCCCTGCGGTAGCCGCAACAAGAAGCGCGGCATCACCAGACCGACGTAGCGCGCGTCTTCCGACTCGCGGAAGGCTTGCCACTTGGCATATTGCGGGCCCTCGAAGATCGCCTTCAGGTCTTTCAGGTTCGGCAGGTCGAGGTAGTTGCTGCCACCCAAGAACTGCGGCCCGGCGGCAGCGAAGAACGGCGAGTGCGACATGGCCGCGACCGCTGCACAGTTCTGCAACAACGCGACGTCTTGCGGCCCAGGTCCGAACTCGTAGTTCGAGAAGATGGCGCCGTACGGCTTGCCACCGAACTGCCCGTACTCCGCCGTGTAACCGATCCGGTACAGGCCGCTCTTGGTGATCTCCGGAGCGTCCTCGAAGTCCGCGAGCAGGTCCGCCTTCGAGCAATTCAAGAGCTCGATCTTGATGTTCTCGCGAAAGTCCGTGCGATCGACGGTGAACTTGAGGCCGCGCCAAGCAGACTCGAGCTTCTGCACGTCCTTGTGGTGCAGGATTTCATCGACCTGAAGCGAGAGCTTCTTGTCGATTTCGGCGATCATGGAATCGACGAATGCCTTGTCGACCTTTTCTTGACCGCGCTGCGGCTGCAGCAGCTCCGCGATGAATGCTTGCACGCCGCGGCGAGCGACGTCGTAACCTTCATCGGAGGGAGACAGCTTGGTTTCGCTCAAGATCTCGTCGAGCAGCGAGCCGCCCTCGATCGTCGTCGTGGTGGTCCCACCTTGGACTTGTTCTTCTGCCACGTGTCAACCTCCTGCTTTCTCGGAAAGACCGAGCTCACTGAGCAACCGCGCGCGTGCGCCGTCGTCTTGGAGCAAACTTTGAATCTTGCGGCGGAACGCCGGCACGTTACCGAGCGGTCCCTTCAATGCGGTCAGCTCGTTCCTCAGATCCATGAGCTTCTTCAGCTCCGGAACTTGCTCGACCACCGAATCGGCGCCGAAATCACTGAGCTTCTTGAACTTGAGCGAAACGCTCAACTCACCCGCTTCACCGGACAACTTGTCGGGCACGGTCGCGGTCACGCTCAGATTTTGTTCGGCGAGCACTTGCTGGAAGTTGTCCTTGTCCACGTTGATGGGCTTCCGCTCCTCGAGCGGCCGTGGATCGGGTTTGCAAGTGTAGTCCCCGATGAAGAGCATCTTGAGGGGGAGCTCGACCTCGGTTTGTGCGTCCCCGACGGACGACTTGTACGTGATGTTTACGCGCTCTTGCGGCGCAACGGAGCCTTCCTTAGCCATCGCAACATACCCCTAACTTACGGTTCGTTGACACACACGGACCCGATGTAGGACCGACCGACTTTACGTTTAGTAGCACGAAATCTGCCTCTAACCGACGTCACCTCCAAGGAGTTGGTTCAACCGGCCGACAACCGCAGGGCGGCCGCCGGATCCAAGCGACACAATCGACCAAAAATCGCGGACCAGGCCGAGTCTTCCTCGGGTCCCGGCTTCGAAGTCGCTTTCCGACAGAGGAACAGGGCCGAAAGCAGGGACGCGCACAGTTCGGGCTCCCAGTCCTCCAGCTGGTGGCGGTCGGCTTCCGCCAACAGACCTTCCAAAATCGGGCGCGCCACGTCCGGCTTGCCGCCGGAGATGGCAAGCTTCGCAACGCTCAGTCTCGCGCGGAAGCGCGTGCGAGCGTCGGCGCCCCGGCTTGCCAGCTGCACGGCCAAGGTCAAGCCCTCCGCGACTTTGCCACCCACCACGAGCTCTCGCGCCTCTTCGAAGCGCTGCGCGAGTTCTTCGTCTTCGGCAGTGGCTGCGCTCGGGCCCGCGGGCGCGCCGCTCGCAGCCCATTTCTGCGTCTCTTCAGCGAGCCAAGTTTCGGTGGCGCTATCGGCGAAGGGAGTGCCGTCGGCAAACGTCAACTTCGGCAACGTGGGATTGCGAGCGACGAACGCGACGACCTCGCGCCCCAACGCTTCACGCGCGGCGGCGAATTGCACGCCCAAGCGGTCCATGGCGAGCGCGACGAAGCGGTGCAAGTCGAACCAAAACAAGAACGTGCCCGTCAGATCTTCGGCCGTCGTCAAGAGCACTAGCCACTGCTGCTCGGCAAGCTGCGCCTCGAGTCGTTTGCGGTGCTCGGCGGGAGGCGCCGGAATACGTGTCGCTTTGCCTTCGACCGGTGGAGCCGTGCGCACCGCGAGCCAAGCGCCCGTGCGCTGCAAGCGGTACGGCCAGACGTCGGCAGGATCGGCCTTGCGCAGGTGCTTCGCCGCGCTGGTGATGGTCTTGCCCACCGCGCGCAGCGCGTTGATCGCATCTTCGGCGTCAGTCACCGTTGGTGCTTCGGGCGCAGAAAAGCTCGGCGCCGCGACCGCTGCCGGCGCGGGCGCGGCGCTCACCGCTGGCGGCGGGGCCGCTGCCACGGGCGCAGCGCTCACCGCTGGCGGCGGAGGCGCAGGCGGCGCGGCCTGCGGCGCTTGGCGCAACTTTTCGCGCACGGCCGAGCGCAACCCGCCCATGCCCGGATATGCTTGACCCAGCTTATCCGAGAGCAGCGTGTCGAGCTCTCCGTACACGGTTTCGATCACCTCGAGCGCGGGGCGATCGTCGGCGGTCGGGTCGAGCGCCATCAGCTCGGTCGATGCTTGTTCGCTGAGCCACGCCACCAAGTTCGCGCGCGCGCGTGGCCGATCCGGGTACATCCCTTCCCAGAAGCTCGAGCACAGTTTGCTGGTCATCACCATGCCGCGCGCCAGGCCGAGCACGCCCGAGCGTCGCAGCTGACCGACGCTGCTCCAAACGCACAGCCTGAGATCCTTGGCCTTTTCCTGGAGCAAACGTTCGCTGCCCGCGATCACGTCGTCCCAAACCGGCGTGCCGCCGCTCAATGCCGTGAGCTTGTCGATCTCGGCTTTGACGCGCTCGAATTCGGGCTCGTACGAAGGGTCATTGCCAGCCGGCTTGGCGCCGGCGATGGGCGTCGAGAAGAGCGCCGCGTTTTCGCTGAGTTCATCGAGTAAGGCCATGGCGAAAGCTTCGTTCAACTGTGGAGAGCGTTGAGGAGATCGCTGACACGCGCGTCCGCCCGAGTCAGCACCGTAGCCACTGCGGGCGGAAGCAGAGGAAAGAACCTGGCCGCGTCGGCGGCGGCCAAGTGCGTGAGATCGCACACGTGCTCGCGCCCCGCATCGGCGTGCCAGAGCGCAGGCAACGAGCTCGCGGGCACGTCGCCGAGTTGAACGATGGCCTCGCCGCCGCCATCTTGGGACGACCAAAAAAACGTCGGCACGGTGTCTCGCCAGCCCGCCGCGTGTCGCACCACGTCAATCCAGAACGCAGCGCCACCGGCACCGGCGGCTCCGAGCGGCACCCGCACCGATAGCGGTGTCTTCGGACGCTCTTTGCCACGAAACGGCAGGATGGCTTCGTAGATGGTGTGCAAGGCTTGAATCGCGCTCGCGCGTGATTCTTCACCGAATAGTGTATCGAAGGCGGCGGTCAGCTCGGTTGCGTCGACCCACTCGGCATAGTCACGCGCATCTTGATGCAGCCCCGAGACCGGCAGCAGCGCGCCGCTAGAAATCGTGACCTCCAGTCGAGCGACCGCGCCCAGCACGTCGTCCGCGAGCACCGCGCCGGCCGCGTCCTGTAAGAGTTCGCCGAGCCACAGCGGAAGGACGTGCGGATGATTGCCGAGCCCCGCACCCGGCAACACGACGTAGGCGCTGATCGGGAAATCACGCCCGACGGAGTCCGAGCTCGCTCGCAAGGCCCCGACGACCAGATTGCCGCCCGGCGCACGGAACACGAAACCGAACACGGGCAGCTCGGTCGCCGGCAGACGCCACACGTCCGGCGTTCGCGCGGACGCCCAAGACACCCCATCTTCCAACCAATCGCGGAAGGCTTGGGTGTCCGCGTCGACTGGGCCGTAATACAAGAAGTCTGCCGCGCGTGGGGTCTTACCGAAAGCGCCCACGCGTGCGCCCCCGGCTGCGACAGAAGGGTAACCTCCAACCGACATCGTCATTTTGCGCTAGCCGTGGCGATGACGCGCGGACATTTGTAATTCCTGAACAAGAGCGATGAAAGCTTGGCCTCCGAATGTACCGGGCGAACGTCGAGCTTGAAGAAGGCGCCGGGTGAGCGCAGCTTCCACGTGGCGACCAAGGTTTGCGCGCCGTCTGGGCGGCCCCCCGCCGTTCCGGCCGTGATCTCGTTAGCCGCGTCGAGCAGGCGGAAGAAGCCGAAATCGCCCGTGCGAATGATCTCTTCGTCGAGCCCCGAAGAGCCGCGGATGTGCACCCGAGCCCCGTGCGACTGTGCGTCCTTCGCGGGCCAGCGAGCCTTCAGCCATTCCTCGGGCGTGTTCTTGTACACATGCACGACGCCATCGATCTCGAGCCGCACCTCCGCGACGTCCGGACTCACCGAGTGCAAGTTGACGTCGAACTCGACGTTCGGTGTCTCGGAGCCACCCGGGAAAACGGTGTTCGTGATCTCGTCACCGCGCTTCAAGCAATTGCTCAAGAACTCGTCCACGAAGTTGGTCGACGACTGAAAGCGTCGCTTGGGGTGGAAGGTGCCACCCGTCTTCTCCAACGTGCCTTGCAGATTCTCGGCCAAGAATCCCCAAAGCAGGCCGGTCTTGGGCTTGAAGAACGCCGTGAAATCTTCGAGCTTGGTGTCCTTCGAGGAGTTCGTGAATGGATAGAGGGGCTCGAGCGTGCGCCACTTGTCCCAGACGCTGATCTCCCACAAACCGCTGGCGGCTCCGCCAGAGTCGTTGACCACTCCGCTCCAAGCGCCGGTGATCGGGCGCATCAGGTAGGGTGACAGGAGCGGCCGCGTGAAGCCATCTTGCCCCGCCAAGAGCGCGCTGGTCGTGCGGAACGCCTCCTCGAACAACCCTGCAATCGCCTTGGGATCTTGCGGCGCTTGTGAGTCCCGCAGGTCCGTCAAGACTCCGACCAGCTTGGCGAGCAATGCTTGGTACTGCGCGAGGCCGGAAGGTGCTGCCTTGTCGGCTTTCGGATCCCCGCCCTGACCGGCGAACTCGCTCATGGGTTTGAACGCGCTCTCGACCGGAGACATCTTCCGCTCGGGCGCGGAAGGTGGCGCGCCAGCATCGGTGAAGCGCCGTTCGATCTTCTCTTTTGCGCGCTCGGCGAGCCCTTCGATCACCGTCCCGGCGGTCGTTTCCTCGCTGACGTCGAGCGCCACATTTTCATGCAAGGTGCGCAAGAGCCGCAGGTAGGGCCACTCGGGTTCGCTGAGCGCGTTCAGTTCGTCGAGCGCAGAAGCGGCATTTTCCGGCTTGGTCACGACCATGTCGGCCAAGAATTTGGTCCACGCCGCATTGAAGCGAGAGAAATACAGCTCGCGAAGCTTCGCGATTTGCTTGTCGACGCTGTCGCTCGCCTTGCCCGTCGATTCGCCCAGCACCCAACTCTCGTCGGCGAGCTTCGATTGCTGCGCGCCGAGCAGCGCCCTGATCCTCACCCAACCGGCTTGAGTGTACGCGCCGTCGACCTGCAGGCCCTCTTTCGCGCTGACGAACGGCGCGACCGAGCCGTAGAAGATGGTCTGCATGCGGATCGCCGGAATTTCGGCGTTTGCATCGCGAACCAGCACCTCGTACATGCGGTCGATTTGCGGCGCTTGCAGCAACACGCCGCGAGTTTGCGCGATCAACGAAGGCGTGGTGGTCCAAGGCAGAATCGCTTTGCGCTGGACGAACTCCAGGTAATAGCGAACGAGCGGCAACGTCGCCTCGCTGAGCGCGGGATCGTTCTGGTGAATCGCGTCCGCGAAATCCGCGGTCAAGCGCGGCGTCGCCCAGTCGATGTCGAGGTGCTCGAGACCACCGAGCATGATGTAGAGCTTGAGCTGATTGTAGTACTCGGCAAAGAGCGCGGGCGGCATCGTGCCCATGGCAACCAGCCCGCGAAGTTTGCGCTCGATCTGCGCCTTGGCCGGTTGAACGATGCCGCTGTCGACCGTGGACAAGAAGGCGTCGCGGTACGCGGGAAATAGCGTATCGCCCGCGTACATTCCCCAGCGCATGCCGAGCGGCGGCCCCTCGGACTCCCAGGCGTCGAGCTGCTTCAGCTGAGCGAGCGCCGGAGCTAGGTTCTTCACTTTCGGCAACTCGGGCTGTTGGTCCTTCCAGTTGACGGCGAAGGCGGCCTTGGCCGTACTCGTGCTGGTCTGAATCAGCGTTTGGTTCTTCGCAAACGAAACCAGCGCTGGCGCGGCCAGGATCAATCCGAAAAAGACCGCTGCGGCAGCGATCGCGATGCGCACCAGGCGCTGCCGGCGCAGCTCGGCGCTGGTCCGACCGGCCAAGTCTTGATCCGGGAAGATCACGCGCTTGAACAGATCGGTGACGAAGTAGCTCTTCGGTTGCGCTTGACCGCCGACGGCTTGCGGCCTGCGCAAGCCGAACGCGCGGGCCATCCCGCCGAGCACGCGGTCGATCGGAATGCCTTCCTGCGTGCCCGAGGTGAGGTAAAAACCGCGGAAGACCGGGTTTTCTTGGTAGGTATTGCGCTGAAAGAGCAGTGCGATGAACTGCTCCAAGTCGCCCTTCAGCGCTCGGAATTCGAGCGGGAACTGAAAGACCTTCTGACGCGCTTCGGGGTGGCGCTGGCTGCGGATCGTGCGTAGCGCCCGCGCGTGCAGGGTCGAGCTCAAGGTCTCGAATTCACGCGCGAAGGACGCACGCGGGTCCGCCGCATCCGCGAACTGAACGGGGAACGTCGCGCCGAAGATTTGATCGCGCTCGCTCTTGCGCAGGTCTTCCCAAAACTCGACGAAGCCTGCCACCAAGTCGACTTTGGTGAACACGACATAGACCGGCAGCACCATGTCCAGCCGGGTCATGATCTCGTCGATGCGCGAACGCAGCTTCTGAGCGTAAACGGCGATTTGCTCCTCGCTCGCTTCCATCAAGTCTTTGACGGAGATCGCGACCAGCAGACCGTTCAGCGGCTTTTCCGGACGAAACTTACGCAGCAGCCCGAGGAAGCCCAGCCACTCCTCGTTGTCGTCGTCTTGGGTGGCGTAGCGGCCAGCAGTATCGAGCAGGATGGCTTCGTTCGTGAACCACCAATCGCAGTTGCGCGTACCGCCGACACCCTTGAGCCCACCGCCGCTGTTCGCGTCGAGGAAAGGGAAAACCAAGCCGGAGTGACGAAGCGCGGTCGTCTTACCGGCACCAGGCGGACCGATGATCGCGTACCAGGGCAGCACGTAGAGCGCGCGAGAACCGTGGGCCTTGCCGACCTTGGTCTTTTGCAGCGCGCTGATGCCCTGCTCGATCTGGCGCTGCAGCTCCATGATCTCGGCGCGACGATCAGGCTTGGCGATCGCCGCTTGCGCCTGGCTTTGCTTGATGATTTCACGCTCGAGCGCGCGAGCGCGTGCTCCGGCGCGCACCCGCCGATACACGAGCACCCCCACCACGAGCAGCACGACGCAAATCGTCAGGCACACGCGAATCCAGATCGCGACGTCGACGCCGAGCACGGACAAGGCGAAGGAGCCCAGCCAAATCACGGCCAGCAATAGAACCGAAACTACCCAGAGCCACATCGATTCACCCTCGTCCTGACGCGCTTCGTGATGCCTGAAGGGGGACGCTGTTCACGTGCGGAAGTAGCAAGGAGACGGGAGCCGGAACCTGACCGGGCGCCGAATGGCGAATCTCCCCCGCCCCCGCCGATGCGTTCATCGAGCTCACCACCTTCAGCACGATGAATACAATCACGGACAGCCCCAAGAAGGCGACCCCCGCCAGCACGACCGGAGTCGGTCGCCGGTTGAAGCCGCGCACATTGTCGCGTTGATAACCGTGCGGGCTCAGCTCGTCGCTCGAGCGCAGTTGGCGATTGAGCACACTGCCCACGCGTTCCTCGACCGCGTCGAGATCCCCCGCTGCATGGAGCGCGTATTTGCCGCGAAATCCCAGCGCCAAACACAGGTAGTAGATTTCGAGCACGTGCGCCTGGTTGGGCCGTTGCTCGAGCGCCTGCATGCGCTGGAAAAAGCCTTCACCCGCCGTGTTCTCGTTGAAGTACGTGAGCTGGAGCGGCTGACCCATCCATTGCTGACGCCCCGACCATTGCGAGCGCAAGATCTGCTCGTCCATGAAGGCGACGATGGCATACAGCGCTTCACTGAGGTCGCCGGGCGGGATGCCCGCTTCGCTCGCGCGCGCGTTCATCGCCTCGAGTAGCCCCGTGATGCGCTGGCGCAGCACCTGGGGGGCCGGCAAGTCTTGTGCTGCCCCGAGCTGCATCGCCAGGGTCAAGCAATCGGAACAAACCCAATACATCTGCTCAAGCATCGCGCGTTCCCGTCATAGGTTTTCTGGATCGACGGCGTAGAGCACCAAGTTGAGCGCCTCGCGCGGCAACGGATGATAAAACGCGATGGTGCCGGTACCCTGGACATCAGGCCAATAATCGGCCGTTTTCTGCATGTGAAAGAACAGCATGCCGGGCTTCGCAGGCAGCGCGCCCGGCGGTCGATACTCGAGCTCGATGCGCACGCCGTTCACGGCGGAGTTGAGCAGCGCGCCGATCTGCCGCCAAGAAGCGACCTTCGCCAGCTTGGGCAGGCGATCTCGCACCTCTGCCTCGGGCATCGTCCCGGTGACCGCGAGGAAGAACTCGTAGCGCAGGACGGTCGCGTCTTCGATCTTTCCGAGATGCATGCCGTCATCGCGGCGTTCGAGCGGGATCTCGACGAAGCGCTCGGCGATGACGGTGCGCAGCAAGGACAGAGCGCGCGCGAACATCGGCTCGAACACGTCCCCCAGGTTCAAGTAATTGAACTTGGGGATCGTCGTCGGATCGCCGTCCGTGGCAAAGGTGCACAGCTTGCCGATCAGCCGCGCCAGCGTCAGGTACGCCTCCTCCGGATGCGCGGCGCCGTGATCGACGAGGTGCGAGAACGCCGGAATGCTCTCGTTCAACGCGTTCAGCAGCCAAAACTTCGCGGCATCGCTGGCTTGAAAGTCGATGCTCGCGGCCGACCGCTGGCGACGAGACGCCGCCAAGCTGCGCTGGCGCGTGGTCATCTCGCGCAACACCCGGCCGAAACCGAGCGAGAGGAAAGACGAGGCACGAATACGAAGCACGGGCGGAACGAACGTGTCGCGCAGCGCGATGCTTCCACCCGGGCCGCGGATTAGCTCTGCGATTTGCAAGGACTCGAACGCCTCGCGGCGTTCGTCGCCCAGCAACAGGCGCAAGTTCGGGCGAGCCCAGGGCACGTCCTGCTGACCGACCCCGGTGTTGCTATCCATGACCCGCGCTTGCTGACGCACGTGGCGGGCCATCGACCCGGGTCGACTTTCCAAGTCCACGTTGGCGGTCGCGTCCGACTCGTGCGGCAAGACCAGGTACACGCCGAGCGTCGCCATGTGGGGTGCGAACGCCGCTTCCAACTGTCGAGGCGGCGGAGCGTCGTCGAGTTCGGCGCCGCAGGAGATCGGCGTCCCGTCCGGAAGAATGCCCATCACCTGCGTGACTTTGAACAGCCCAGCGCTCAGCGCTCGCTCGTCGATGTCGATTTGGATCAGCCCCCAACTGTGGGGGAATATGGCTTGAAATCGCTCGTTGACGTAGTCTTCGTGATAGCGGTCCTGCGACTGAAAGTGGTGCTGGGTGAGGAACAACCCCTCGGTCCAGACTGGCTTGCGCAGCTTCACGGCATCACCTGGGGCAGGCTCGGAGGGCTGGGCGCGCTCGGGGCGTTCGGCGCACTCGGAGCGCTCGGAGCGTTGGGCGCGCTCGGCATGCTTCCCTGGGCTTTGTTCTTTACGGCGTCAGCCGCCGTCGAGGCTGCAGACGACGAGGAGGACGACTGTCCAGCCAGCGGAACGTCCGTCACGCCACCGGCCGGGAAATCACCCGCGTGTTCGATGCCGTCTTCCACCCGCGTGTCGTCGATCCAAATGAAAAACTGCGGGTTCGAAACTGGGCCCGCTGCCGCGTCACACTCGCCGCTGGTGCACGCGGGAGCTCCGCATTCACCCTTGGCTGGCGAGGGCGGATACTCGAACGACGTGAACCAGCTCCTGCCCTTCGGGCTGCGAAAGAGCGCCGCAGCGATCAGAAATTGTGCGGACTCATCGCGCTCGAATTTCAACTGCGTGCGCGTGTTCGGGTAGACCGACAGCTCGTCGACTTTCACCAAGTCGTCCTGCAGCGTGTCCTTGTCCTTCTTCCAGATGTCCTCGAAAGCGGCATTCTGAAACCGGGTGTCGGTCTTGAGCTGGTAGATGCGCACCTGAACCGGGCGCGGCTCGCCCAGCTCGGCCGGATTGATGTGCGGGGAAGCGATGATCGCCGCACTGACGACCTGAAGCGTGCACTTGCCCGCTTCTTTAGCGGGGGCCTGCGGGGTCGAACAGCCGCTGAGGCTGCTCGCTGCGAGCGCACTAGAAAAGAAGAGCGCGGTGAAGCCCGCCCAGCGTCTACCTGTCACGGCGCGGAACCTTTCACACACACGATGGCTCCGTCGTCGCCCAAGGCGAGGTCGAGGACCGAAGCGGGTCGTTCCTCGACCATGCCGCGCAAGATGGTGCTGGAAACCAAAGGCAGCACCGAGCCGCGCAAGATGTGATCGATGTTGCGCGCGCCGCTCTCGACCTCGCGGCAGCGATCGGCCACGGCGTCGATCACGGCAGGCGCGACGCGCAGGGTAATGCGGTGCGAGTCCCAGGCGCGTCGGACCACGGCGTCGAGTTTGTGGCGGGCGATTTCGCGCAGCGCCTCCGGTCGAATCGGCACGTACGGAACGACGGTCATGCGCGCCAATAAAGCCGGCTTGAAATAGGCGCTGAGCGTCGGTTTGACCAGGGCCACCAGCTGCTCGTAGTCCGGCGGTGGGCGATCGGGCATGGCCGCCTGCGTGATGAGATCGGTCGCCAAGTTGGAGGTGAGAATGATCACCGTGTTCTTGAAGTCGATGACGCGCCCTTCACCGTCCGACAGCATGCCCTTGTCGAACACCTGATAAAACAGGTTCAACACCTCTTTGTCGGCTTTCTCTACTTCGTCGAGCAACACCACCGAGTAGGGCCTATGGCGCACGGCCTCCGTCAGCACGCCGCCTTCACCAAACCCGACGTAGCCAGGCGGTGAGCCGATCAGCCGCGACACCGTGTGACGCTCTTGGAACTCGCTCATGTTGATGGTGACCATGAAGCGTTCACCGCCGAACATCAGGTCCGCCAAGCTCAGCGCCGTCTCGGTCTTGCCGACGCCGCTCGGCCCGACCAAAAGAAACACGCCGAGCGGCGTATTCGGAGGCTTCAAGCCGGAACGAGCGGAGCGCAGTTCGACCGCGATTTGCGAGAGCGCAGCGCTCTGTCCGCGTACCCGCTCGGTGAGACGCTCCTCCAAGGCGAGGATGCCCTGCACGTCGTCTGCGACCATTTTTCCGACGGGAACGCCGGTCCAATCAGCGACGACGGACGAAACGATTGCTTCGTCGACGTCGGCCGCGACCAGCCGATCGGCCGTCGGGATCGCGCTCAGCTCGGCCAGCGCGGCGCTCAGCTGCTGACGTTTGCCGGTATCCGCCTCGTCGGCTGCCGCTTCTTTGCGCAGGCTGGTGATGCGTTCGACGATCGCGCGTTGCTGAGCGAGCTTCTGCTCGTAGTCCTGCAAGCTCTTTTGCAGGTCGCTCTGACGTCCTTCCGCGGTGGTGCGCGCGTCGGCGTCCGTGGCCACACCGGCGGCTGCATCGCGCGCGAATGCTTCGAGTTCGCGACGCACGGCCTCGAGTTCGGCGCGCGTGTCCTCGACGACGGCGGGCGGCGCGTTGCGCAGCAGGTTCACGTAGGCTGCGCTGGTATCGAGCACATCGACGGCTTTGTCCGGCAGCTGGCGACCCGAGATATAACGGCTCGAGAGAGCGACCGCCGCGCGCACCGCTTCATCGCGAATCAACACGCCATGCGCAGCTTCGAAGCGACGCGAAAGGCCGCGCAGCATCAAGATCGCCGTATCTTGCGAGGGCTCCTCGACGCGAACGGGTTGGAAGCGGCGCTCGAGGGCGGCGTCCTTCTCGAAGTAGCGCTTGAACTCGGCGTAGGTCGTGGCGGCTACGGTACGCAGCTCGCCGCGGGCGAGCGCGGGCTTCAATAAGTTCGCGGCATCACCGCCGCCCTGTGGGCCACCCGCTCCGATCAAGGTGTGCGCTTCATCGATGAACAACACGATCGGTTGGGGTGAAGCTTTCACTTCGTCGATCACGTTCTTGAGCCGGTTCTCGAACTCACCGCGCACACCGGAGCCGGCTTGGAGTGAGCCGAGATCGAGCGTCAGCACGCGAACTTTCTTGAGCTGATCGGGAACCGAGCCTTCGGCAACGCGTAACGCGAGGCCTTCGACGAGCGCCGTCTTACCAACGCCGGCCTCGCCGACGATGATCGGGTTGTTCTTGCGCTTGCGAACCAGGATCTCGATCACCTGGCGGATTTCGTGCTCACGGCCGAAGATGGGATCGAGCGCGCCGCTCCTGGCGCGTTCGGTCAAATCCGTGGTGAACTTGTCGAGCGCGCCGTCACCGCGAGCGGGCATGCGCGCGGCCTGTCCCGGCGCACCTTCAGCGGCTTCGGAGGCCTGCGCTTGCTCCACGCTGTCGGCGGCGAAAGTTTCGAACTTCTGGCGGATTTCGTCACGCGGCAAGTCGCGCAGCTCGGGCAGCTCGGCCGGCGTGTAGCGCTCCGGCGTCAACAGCAAGCGCACGAAGAGATGCGCAGAACGAACATTGCTCTCGTTCCGCTCGGCCGAAGCCAACACCCAAGCGTCTTGGATCCATTCCAGCAGCAGACTGCTGAACACGGGCTTACCGGCATTGCCCTTGCGAAAAGTCCCGACTTCTCGCAGCAAGCGCGCGCGAACCACCTCTGGCGCAACCCCGAAGTGTAAGCAAATCTTGGCGACGTCGGACTGCGAGTCATCGAGCAAGCTCGCGAAAAAGTGCTCGACCGTGACTTCGTAGTGCCGTGAACTGACGCACGCGCTGGCGGCGGCCTCCAAGGCGCGCGTAGAGCTCGGGTTGAGTTTTCTAAGCAAGCTGCGCGGCTCGACTGACAACATGAGTTCTTTTCGTCCCCCCGAGTTCCGCAGGGCAGCCCGCGTTAGTCTGAGTGGTTGAGCAGAGTAACCGAACGTTCCGAATCACGCCGACGATGTGTGTCGATGTGGTGCCGGGCCATCAGCCTAGCCGACGGTGTGCGGCGTGAAAACACGTCACACCCACCCGGACGATGCGTAGGTTAGTCGGTCGACGGGTGTCCCAGGCAAGTTCGTTCCAAATTCGCCGTCGAGGCCCGGAAGGTGTACCCTCAAACGGGTGACATTGGCGGTCGGGGTCCGAGTCCAGGACTCGCAAAGCAACCAGGTGTTCGATCGCGTATTTCCGCGATTGCCGGTGCGTATTGGGCGCAACGCGCTGAATGACCTAGTGCTCGAGCACAATTTCGTTTCGCAATTTCACGCGGTGCTCGAGATTCAGGACGGACAGCTGGCCTTGCGCGACCTAGGCAGCACCAACGGCACGCTGCTCAAGGGCGGGCGGGTCCCGCCAAACCAGAGCGTCTTCCTCGCCCACCACGGCTTCGAGTTTGCGATTCTGAATCTGGTCTTTCGGGTCTACACGCCGTCGATCGAGGCGCCGGCCCCCAGCGCGCCGCAACGCCCGCTCCACGCGACCACCATGTTCCGGGAAATGTCGGGCGCGGAGGGCGAACAGCTGCGCGACCAAGCAGTGCTGCAGCGGCTCGCCCCGCGGCTGGCAGCGCTACGCGAGCCGCTCGACTCGGCCAAAAAGAGCATCGAAGCCGTGCTCAAGATGACGGACACGACGCTCGGCGAAATTCCGGCCGAGGCGCGCGCAGGCTTTGCTCGTCAAATCATCACTTTGCTCCCCTCGCTCGAATCCGAACCGCGCTTTCGGGCGATGCTCGCGGACCACGGCGTGGCCCTGCATCCGGACGCGAAGACGTCCCCGCAGGAGCTCGCGTTGCAAGCCGTTCGCGAGATGGCGATCCACTACTTGCCCAGCGTGGGCGCGCCAAACAGCGCTGAAGACGTGGCCCAGTTCATCAGCAAGTTGAACGAAACCATCAACGTCTTTCTCAAGAGCTTCGTGCCGCTGAAAGACGGACACCGCCAGTTCGAGACGGAATTCGCGCTGCGGCAGCGACAGCGCGCCCCGGGGGATCCGCAATCCGCGGTCGAAAATGCGCACGACGTCGACGAGCTGGCGCTGCGCTTGCTGGATTGGCGCGATCGCTCGTTCGAGGCGTCACGCGCGGTCGAGAGCGTGTTCGCGGACATCATGATCCACGAAGTGGCCATGCTGAACGGCGTGATGATGGGGGTCAAGTCGCTGCTGCACGAGCTCTCGCCGAGCGAGATCGAGCGCGTGGCCAACGATCCCCGGCACAAGGCCGGCTTGCTGCAGGGGCACCACAAGGCGTTGTGGAAAGTGTACGAAGGCCGGCACGGGGACCTGGCCGACGACCAGAAGCGACTCTTCTCGGTGTTGTTCGGACGCGAGTTCGGTCAAGCCTACCGCGGCTTGGCCGATGGCGAACAAAGGCGCTCCGACGGCACGATCGAGCAGGCGCAGCACTCCGTGCCGCCCGGTCCACGGGGCTCCGGCCAACGCTGAGCGCTCACGTCGGACTGCACAGCGCGCGTCGCGCATTTATTTGGCCGAAACGGGGAGCGCGGGCGAAACTCCGCGGCGGAGTGACGAGCCGAGGGCGGATGAAAAATCGATTCATACTCATCGCGATAATCAGTTTGCTTGCGATTGCTCGCGGTGCGTCGGCGCAAACGGCTCCCGATCGCAGTGACAGTTGGCGCACGGTGACGACGATCACCGCGGTGAGCGCGCTCGGGACGCAGTTATTCATGCCGCGCGTGTTCTACTCGGACCCGGAAGTGACGGTCGGCTGGAAGGGTCGTTGGCACGTATCGGTGCTCGCGCCCGTCATGACCCTCACGAGCCTCGCGCTGCTCAACGAGTACGGCTTGAAAGACAGCTTCAAGGGCTTCCGTCCCGGGTGCAGCGATGCGAACCAGGGCGGACCGGGTTGCGAAACCTACGGCATGCTCTCGACGCACTCGTTCGCCGCCTTCTCTGCGCTCGGTCAGGGAACCGCGACCTTCCTCGTCGATACCTTCAAGTGGAGCGGTGGCAGGTTCAACGTCGGGTCCTTTGCGGGCAACGTGTTTGCGCCATTGGCATTGGCGACCATCACGGGCATTGGCCGCAGCTCGGGAAATTTCGAAACCGGCGGCCAAATCGTGGCTGGCGGCGGGATTGGTTTGGCGAGCGGGCTGCTCACGGGCGCCGCTTATGCGCTCATGCAGCGGCCCGAGTGCGGTTACACCGGTTCGCTCATTTGCTGGTGAATCCCTAACCGGCGCTCCACGAAGCGCCATCCAAATCAGGGAACGTGAGCTTGCACTGCCCGGCAGGGATATCGCGCAGGGTGGCTTTGCCCGACGCTCCGACGACGCCGGTTCGAGTGTGACCGTCCGGAAGCAACACTTCGTAAGCGACGTTGCCCACCGGGTTGCCGTCCTCATCGACCAATTCGACGCTGAGGAAAGAGAGCTCTTCTTCTTCTTCTTTCGCGGCTTCCGGACCGAGCTGCGGAAATTCGCTGATCTGTCGGCGCGCGGGCGACGGCGCCGGTTGCGGCGAAATCGAGAGCAACCCAGCCCGCGAAGCAGCGAGCAGCTCCCGTTCCACGCGGTCGCAATCCCGGCTCGAAACGCAGCCCGCCCGCGCGTCGCTGATTCGACCCGCGCTCGGATACAGCGCTTGGTGAACCTCTTCGATCACCCGTGACAGCTCGGGGTCGCCGTTCCTGAAATCGAACATGAAGTTCGATAGGGCGCGGCTCGTTCGATCGGAGTCTTCTCCAACCTGTTCCGTCGTCCGCACTTGCGTAGAGCCCGTGCGCACGACGTACGTTCCACTCCAGTGTTGTACGATCCGACGTCGCCCAACCATCGAATCTAAGTACACCAGCGCGCATGTGTCGCCAAGTCGGGACCGAAGCCGGCCACTCACGGCCTTGACAGGCCTTCGGCGCTCCGCGCACTCTTACGCGAGATGTGGGATTCACGGGTCGTGTGCGCGGTATGGCTGGCAATGAGCGCGTTTTCGTGTGCCCCGGCCGAAACGCAGCCGCAGGGGGTGCAGATGAACAAGTTCATCCCCGACGACAAGATCGCGAGCGTCGAAATTTGCCGAACGACTGGAGAGCAGCTGCTGAAGAGCTTCGGCAATCCGACCGGTCAGGGTCGCGACGGCGACATGGCGACGCTCAATTGGAGCTCGGTGGCCATCGTGACCAGTCCCGATCAGGCGACGGTGGGTACGCAAATGATCGTCGCCTGGGTCGACTCCGACGGGCTCGTCGCTGGCTTCGTCGTCAACACCGCGGGCATTCCGCAAAGGCCCGCGCCATGCCGCGAGCAACGACCAGGCGCGCCCGAAGAAGAACCCGCGCCGGCGCCGGTCAAGAAACCGAGTGAAGCGTGATCGCGCTCCGCGCGGATTTCTCCCTGCGCCGCGCTGGGTCGCGCACGGAAATCCAAAACCAAGCTCGCACTGCTCGGGTGTTTGTTGATGGTCACGAATGAGCGTCCGAGGCGGCGTAGCCTTCGGCGTCCCAACCACGCAATTTCGCGATCACCGTCGTGATCAGCGCCCGCGTTTATAGCGCGATGATGACTTCACCCCGGGTTTACTCCCGCAAGTAACTCGTCACGACGATCGTGCCGTCGTTGAGCGTTTCGTAGGTGACCATGCCGTTGGCGGTCGCGGTGTAGGAGAGGTTCGGGATCGAGAGATCGTAGTTCGGATCGCAGCGTTCGAGATCGAACTTGAGCGAGCTCGCCGACGCGGAAAAAGTGCCTGCAAATTGCACTTCGGGGATATACGCGACGCCGTTTGAAACATTGAAGTAGCGCAACGCTGCTTGCACGAACCCGGCTTTGAACTCGAACGTTCGCACGTCGATGCCGACCGCCGACTGGTTGTAGAGATCGACGCGCTTCGGCGTGTAGCGACCATCGGCGATCGTGCCGCCCGAGGCGGCGGCAGGCGTGCCAGTCGCGCCGTAGACTTGCGAGGGCAAGCCCGCCAGTGGAGGAGTGGGCGCAATGCAGTCGAACGGACTCGTTTTGCAGACTCCGGCTTGGCACGCGCCGCCGGTACAATGCGTGCCGGACACGACGTCGTTCGTCTGACACACCGCGCGCTCATCACAAGTATCCTGCGCCGAGCACTCGCTGGCGCCTGAGCCGCAGTTGGCGCCCGTGTTCGGACTGTACGAATCACGCGCGCGCGAAACGTCGCAGATTTCGCAGGGATTCGCGGGATTTCGGCTGCCTTTGCCGACGCACACGGCGCCGATTCGGCAGTCCGCGCAAGTCGCGACGTCGTTGCTACCAGCCATCCCCGCGTCACCGTCGCCAGTGTCACTGCCCGCTGCGCCACCGCCCCCGTCAGTGCCGGCTGCACCTGCGGCGGCGTCAGCTCCTGCTTCGCCCGCTTCCGAACCGACCGGACCACTCCCCGCAGTGACTCCGCCCGAGCCCCCCGTGGCGCGCCCGCTCTCGCCGTTCAATCCAGCGAGACCGCCGGCTCCGCCGTTCTGCTCCGAGCTCGAAAAACGCCGCTCCGAAGAGCTGCACGCGAATGCCACCACCGCAACCAAGCAACACCACCTGACCATGGGGCGACCGTACATTCATCGCGCCGATTCGGCGAGCGGTGTTGGCGACCATGAGCAATCGAACGCGCGACCGATTCACTTTGGGACACTCGCGCGGGCCATGCTGCGCGGACCTCGCCGAAAATCAAGCGGGTTTGTAGCCGATTTGCCTCGATTCTCGTGGAGGCTCGTAGAACCCGTAGCGTCGATGCGCCGCGCGAGCGTCAGGCCGTGTTCAGGTCGAACTCGAGCGGCCGGCGCGTTTGGCAGCGACGAATTGAGCCCATGCGTCCGTATGCGCGAACGAAAACGCGCGACTCGCGCGTGGCAACGGCGGCCCGGCCAGCGCTGCCAAAAGCTCCAGTGCGTCGGCGCGCTTTTGGTCGACGCGATTGGACTCCTCAGCGAGCCAAGTTCGAAATCGCTGAGCCTCATGGCTCCATTTCGAGTCACGCGAGACGGCACTCAGCACGGTCTGGTACGTGCGCTCTGCATAGAAAAGCTGCTCCGCGAGACCGGCGCAGTGTTCTGCAAATTCGTCGCTGATGACCGTCGAGCGCGCGGCCTTTCGGAAAGTAAAACGCATGTTGACGAGCGCGTCGGAAAGCGCGCGGTATCCGTCCGATGCTGCGGCATGCACGACGGTCACTTCGTCGTCGCGCTCCAGCCAGCCATCGCGGTACAGCTCGAAGATCTTGCCGATGCCGCGCATGCCGAAAGGCTCGAGTTCGACGGCTCGTAGCGCACCCATGCTGGCAGCCCCGAGCACCGGCACTCCAGCGTGCAGCGCGAACAAGATCTCCTTGTGCCAGACTGGCTGCTGCTGATCGAAGAAACCATCGACGATCGCGATGCATTCGATGCCATCGTCGAGCGCAGTGAGCACGTCCCCCCAACCGATCGGGCCGGCGATCGATGCTTTTGGAAGATGTCGTGCGATTTCTTCCTGGCGAAGGGTCGGCCCGCAGAAGATGCGGGTCTTCATGCTCGCCCCACGTGGCTGGCGCCGCGCTCGCCCGGGACGTACCCGGGCATGTCGATGTGCCCTTCCAGACCGGGCACGATCATCCGAACCACGTGCACCGGCCAGCCCACGCGAGACAAGTCGACTCGCAGCGCTTGCGGCATACCCTGTTCGAGCAAGCGGCCCAGTACGAACTCCAGATCCTGCGTGAACGTGTCGAAGAATCGGTGCGGCGCATCGTGGAAGCTGCGCGCGGGCGCCGTGCCGATGGCAAGCTCGGCGCGGTAAGCGGCCTGTCGCTCCACACTGCGCGCGTGCCCCAAGTGCGAAGGCAGCGTGTCATCGCGCGTGCCCACGATGTTCGTGAGACGCGTTTGGGCAGCTTCGGTCAGCGCGCGCAGCAGCGCGACGTTGCGATCGAGATGTGCACCGCTGCCGTAGGCCAACGGGGTTCGCCTGAACGAATTGTCTTCACGGTCGAGGAGCCCGACCAAAAAAGTCGAAATACCCAAGTTGGTCGTGAGGTCCCAAACGGCAGTCGTCAACCCTGCGTGTTCGAATCGCTCGAGCAGGCTCCGACAAAGGGCGTCGAGGATGGTGTTTTGCTCGAGCCGGCGCGCGTCGCGCTCGGCGCGAGCCGAAAGGAAAAATAGGCTGCGCGCGTCGCGCTCGATCAGTTCCAAGAGCCCGTGAAGGGTCGCTTCTTCCAAGGTGTTGCCCGAAGCGAGCCCGTTCGAGCTGAGCGGAAAGAAACCGGTGGCCTCCGGTAACGGGAGCGTCAAATCGAGGTGAACCATTTCGAACGGCACCAGGCGATTCGTATGCGTCGTCAAGCACGAGGCTTGCGCCCACAGCAGTCGCGAGTCGTCCGTCAGGGGCCCGTTGCTGCGCGGAAAGCGCGGTAGCTTGGCGAGGTCACACACTCGACCCGCGAGCTCGCCGACGCGCGCGAGCCGAAGTGAAAGCTCTGGAGTCTCGGCGTGATCCTGCTCGATCGCTTCCATGATTGCCGATACTTTTGCGGCTTCGAGCGAAAGGCCTTTGCCTTGGGTCACGCTCAAAGAGCGCGAGTTGGGGCGGGTCACCATCACCGTTGGCACTCCGGAATAGTCCAAACCAGTAACGTCTGCGACTCTGGTGATGCCGGAACGTTTCAAGAACGGCACGACGGCCTCGAGCGTCTGTTCCGGTGAGATGGCGCGATGACAGCCATGAGTAAATTTTTTGGCGCTATCGACGACCATGGGGACGAAGCCGCATACTACTCGCGTCGAATGAGCCACGCGAGTTTCGCGAGCGTCGCGCTCACGGTGACGAAATCAACTGCTATTGCCGCCGACCATCGACGCGCCTAGTCCACTCATATGAAGTCAACGACTCTGCTCGGAGGAAACTGATGGCCGAGGAACTGCACGATCTTCTCGTTATTCCCAGCAACAAGAAGCTGTTTCGAATTCAAGCCAACGCGGAAGGTTTCGAGAATCCACAACCGCTCGGTTTTTACGACGACAACTATCGCAACGTGATGAACATCGCGCAGGCTGGCGATTCGACGGAGCCTCGTGGACCGGCGTTCTCCGTTTTGCCGAACAAACCCGACCCATCGACTTCGCAGATCTCTTGTTACCTGATCAACTCGGAGAACCTTCGCGCAGCCAATCCGTGGACGACCGCGGCGTGGAACAGCGAACCCAATCCGGGCAAGATTACCGATTTGGTCGCTGAGCCGCGCAACTTGGATGCGAAGAAGTTGGACTTCTTGGTGGCCGGACCCGACGGAAAGGTGTGGCGCGTCCAGGAAGACAAGGCGCCGACAGAGCTGCCGAGTCTAGGCGTCGAAAGCGAGATCTTCGTCCAATTGCGGAACGGCCTGGTCGCAGGCTCCGTCTACTGCGAAGCCGCAAACACCGTGTTGCCGCTGGTCAACGTCACCAGCCTGTATCCGAAGGAGAAGGTCTAGATGGCCAATGTTTTCGGCACCTGGGATTTCAAGTGGCCGCAAGGCACGAAGATTCGCATTGCGTTTCAAGAACTGACGGAGCCGGACGCGAAGGAGATGCCGTCGCTTCGCGAGCTGATCGGCACCTACGAGGATATTGCGACTCGTTGGCTACAAGGAGGAGCCAATATCGGGTTCGACTTTCTCGATACTACGCTGCCAGCTCCGGTCGAGGCCCAACAAGGGATCTTCAACCTACGTTCGCCCGCTGGCTGGACCGAGATTCCTTATGACGTGCTCGTTTCATTTGCGTCGACACCCGCCGTGATCGCCGGTGTGGCGCCGATCACCGAGATCACGGGCCAGGTTTCGGTACTGGGCAGCTACGCGCGACGCATCAACTACGGCACGCCCACCACGCTGGTTGGACCGAATCGAAAATTCATTCCCACCGGCAAGAAGCTGTACGACTACTTCAAAGACCCTATTTTTTCCGAGATCGTCCTGCATGAGTTGGGACACGTGCTCGGAATCCCTCACCAGCACCAAAACCCATTGTACAGCGGTCGTCCGGACGTCAAGAACGATTCGGACGTCAATCTCGCGCTGAACGGCATTCGCACCAAGTACTGGACGCAATTCTCACCGGAGATTGAGCAAGAGATCCGGCGCCCTTGGCCGAGTCAGCCGAAGCAGGGAAGCGACGTTCCGTTTTCGGATTGGGAGCCATTCACGCAAGGCAACCAGCGCCTCGAGAACGAGTCGGTCATGGCCCATCCCATCTGGTCGGATCTGACGACGCTCGCCAGCTATCCGTCCCTGCAACCCCTGAACGCCCCTCATCAAACACCGACCTCGTTCGACCTCGCGCTCCTCGCCGCGATGTACCTGCCCGTTTAGATGAAGCCATGTAGCTGAGCGCAGCGCGTCACCCCCTGCAGCAAAGCGTCCGCAGCCCTGGCGTCGCCGAATTCCTGCTCGCCCGTAGCTCGAAGAATCTCGGCTTCGAGCTCGGGCGGTAGGGCTTGCAAGTCCGGAGCGAGCAGCTCTGCCAGCAAGGAGCGCGCTTCGTCGAAACGTTCGAGCAAGCGCAAGGCATCCGCCCAAACGATGTTCAAGAATGCCTGAAAAGGGTGGCGGAGGGCGCCCTCACGCCAACACGTCCGAGCCTCACGAGCCGTGCGGTCGCAAGCCTTGATCTCGCCGCGCTTCCAGCTCACCCAGCTCAGGCTAGCCAACGCCGCACCGCGGTAGCCCGCCGAGTTGATGCGATCGGCCGAGATGAACGCGGCGCGCGCCGCGGCCTCGGCTGCCTCTACGTTACCGCAACGTCGGTGTGCCAAAGCCAGGTAGGTTCGCGTCTGGGCGAGCAGCGTGAGGTCGTCGACCCACAACGCGCCTCGTTCCGCCTGTTCGATGAGTTGGACCGCCTGCGCCCACCCCTCCGGCCCGCACCAAAGCAGCGGAAAGCCGGCAACCATGTGGGCGTCGGGCAAGCGATCGTGGTGTTCACTGTCACGCAACGCTCGCAGCGCGCGCGAAGCGTATTCGCAGGCTTGCTCGTTCCCGGCATAACGTGCCGCCACGAGCAGCGAGGCGCAGGCGCATTGGTAGAAGTCGCTCTGCTGCAAGCTGGTCCCGTGTTCGAGGATGACTGGTTCGAGCTCTTGGAGCAGGTCGCCGAACGGCCTTCTCGCGTAGTATTCGAGCCAGAATCGAGTCAATTGAACTTCGATCCATTCGCTCCAAAAACCAGGCAAATCTCGGTTCGAGCTGAGCTCCGTACGCGCGGCGACCAGCAGCTCCACGGCCATCGGATAGCGGTCTCGTGAACGGAGCCCGCGAGCACGCTTGCGCAACAGGCCGGCTCGTTTCAACCCGCCGAGTTCGCTCGGCGCGAGCGCCAGTGCGCGCTCGTAGTGCAACTCCGCCTCGCTGTCCCGCGCTTCGCGTTGCAGCAGATCTGCCAACTCGGCGTGCACGTCACTGACGACGAAGGAGTACGGCAATTGCGCCTCGACGGGCAAGAGTTGGAATTGTTCCAGCGCGCGCAGATACTGGGAACGAGCAGTCGATATTCGGTTTTCGCTGCGCGCTACGCGGGCCGCTTCGACGAAGCTCTGGAACGCGCGCTCGGGCGAACCCGCCAATGCATGAAGCATCGCGAGGAAGCCCGCGCCGCGCCGCGCGTCGTCGCCCCAGCCCTCACTCTCGCAGTACCGCGCGAGCTCACGTCCGAGCGCTTGCTCGTCGACCCCAGGGACGGGCTCGAGACTGCAGTGAGCAAACAAGTTGTGACTGAACCGACCCCGGGCAAAGCCGTCGTTTTCGATCACATTTGCTTGCCGTAGTTCCTCCAAAGCCTGAGCCGCCGGCAGCTCGGGGCATACCGCGCTCAGTGCGTGGGTCAGCTCCGAGACCGCGAATGTGTCGCCGAACATGGCTGCGATCCGCGCGCATTGGCGGGCCTCGGGCGAGAGCTTCGTCAGGCGGCGCCTCAACACGCCGAGCAACGACTCGACGACGTCTTGCTTGGCGGGTTCTGCGAAGACTCGTTCCGACAATGACCCGTCGGCGCTCGGCCGTGACCTCAGTTCTCGCACGCATTCGACGACGTGCAGCGGATTGCCTGCGGTCACATCGTGGAGCCACTGCTCCGCGCCGCTGGGCAGGGTCGTCACGCCCAACAGCGAAAGAGCGACTGACCGCACGTCGTCGACGGGCAGCCGCTCGAGCGTCAGCGTGGACCAAACTCGCGTGTCCAACGTGCCGACGGCGGGTGCCCCCGACTCACCGGAGCGATACGACGCGAGCAAACAGATGGGCAGAGTCGACAGCCGTGCCAGGCGCTCCGACCGTGCGAACGCCCAAGTCAGATCATCGGCCCAATGGAGGTCGTCGAGCACCACGAGTAGCGGCGCGCGCTTGGTTATCGCCCCCAATGCGTCGAAAATCGCCTCGAGCTGCCGAGCTCGTCTGAAGGCCGGCGCTGAGTCGTCCCCCGCGTCGACTCGTTCGTGCAAAAAGAGGTCGGCGAGCGGCGAGGTGACGTTGGCGGTTCGCGCTGCGCCCGCGTCTGCACAGGACGCCACCACGACCTCGAAGCGAGTTCGCTGCGCGATACCGACTATTTCATTGAGCAGGCGAGACTTTCCAATCCCCGCTTCTCCACTGACAATCACGGCCGACCCCTGGCCGGCGCGTGCCTGATTCAACCGATCCCGGAGGAACTTCAGTGACGGCTCCCTGCCCACCAAGCGTGTGCGCGGCAATGGCGTCCGACGCGAAATCCCACTCGAAGGCGCGACCAGACCGCGCAACGAACTGAGCGCGAGTTCCGCCTCACGCGCGCTGGTGCGCTGCTCCGCTTTTGGTGACAGCAATCCGAGCAGGAGCTGGCGCAGCTCGGGCTGAGGAATCAGGCGTTCGATCTCGCCAGGTGTTGCTCCTCCGGGCTGAGCGCCTGTCAGCACGTACCAGGCGACACCACCCAATGCGTACGAGTCGCGCCGCCAATCATTGGCTTCGCCTGCGCGCAACTCGGGAGCAATATAGCCCACCGTCCCAGACTCGCGACGCCCCTCGGTCAGGACTTCGCGAAGCTGGTGAGCCGAGCGATCCAGAAACGCGGCGCCGAAGTCGACGAGTACGGGTACCTCGTTCGCGCGCAGGAGAACGTTGTTCGGACTCAGATCGCCGTGGGTGATTCCTCGCTCGTGCAAGCTGGCCAAGGCAGCTGCCAGTTGTTGAAGTACGTGCAGCAAGCGCTGCAGCGAGTGTCCGTCACCGTGCTGGAGCACACCGCCGGGAATCGTGGTCGAGGCAGAGTCGCCGCTCGCGCGACGGACCGCGCGCTGCATGTGGGCCGTGTATTCGGCTAGCGAGACGCCATCGATCCACTCCATCGCCAACCAAGGGGGGCTGGCATCGAGGTCGTGAAACCTCCAGGAGACGATGCTGGGCGACAATCCAGCCAGCTCGTACAGCAAACGCGCTTCACGTCGCAGGCTGGAGGAAGCCGCCCCCGCATGATCACCGGCGATTTTGAGCGCAACCGGTTCCCCGGACTCGAGGTGCCTGGCAAAGAAGATGCGCCCGGTTCCACCGGTGGCAACCGCTCGCTCGATTCTATAAGCACCGAGACTATCACCCAGCATGGGAAGCTCCCGCGGGCGGGAAGAGGCTCACACAAACGCTTTCGCGCGCAGATACGACGATACCGGGATGTCGAGTCTCGGTCGAGACTTGATCGCTGTTACGCTTGAACGAGTTGGCTTAGAATTCGCGAATTGCATGGGTTCCTTGCTCAATCGACAGACCGGCGCGACCTGGATGCTGCGCGCCGAGCAAATCATTGGCCGAGCAAATGAATGCGCTCTCCGTTTGGACGTGGGCTACGTGTCCGGACATCACGCGGAAATCAGGTGGAGCGTCGGCCATTGGCAAATCAAGGATCTGGGTAGCCGCAACGGAACTTTCGTCAACAACGAGCGGTTGGCGACCGGCGGCTGGCGAGCGCTCGAGCACCGGGATGTGGTGTCATTTGGCGATCCCAATCTCGAGCGCTGGGAGCTCGAATCCAACGATGCTCCCCTGCCCTTGTTGCTGCCTGTCGCGGGCGGTGAACCCGTGCCAATCCCGGGAGGAATCATCGGGCTACCGGCGGAAGCGCCGGAGGCAACCATCTGGCTCGACGAACGCGGTGGCTGGTGGCTCGAGCTGGTCGAAAAACCTGCTTCGATGCTGCACCACGGCAGCATGTTTCAAGTGGGAGGCGTTCACTACCAGCTTTCGTGCGGTCCTGAATCGCCAACGACCGAGCTCCTGCACCACGGCTACGACGTGGATACGGCGCGGCTCCAGATTCGACATTCTCTCGACGAAGAGTATGTCGAAGCGTTGGCCGAAACCGACGAGACGCAGATGTCGCTCGGGGACCGTCAACATCACGTCGTGCTCTTGACGCTCGCGCGACAGCGGTTGGAGGATCGCGCCCATGGCGTCCCCGAGGGTTCGTGCGGCTGGGTCTACATCGAAGATCTGATGGAGCGTTTGAAGGTGGATCGCTCCCAGCTGAACCTGCACGTTTACCGCGTCAGACAGCAATTTTTGGCCATGGGCTTCCGGAACGCGACTGAAGTCGTGGAGCGCCGCTTGCAGACGAAGCAGGTGCGGCTCGGGTTTCGAAACCTGACCGTCACTTGCATTTAGTCGCCAGTGCCAATCACGGTGGGAACGCAGTCCGTGCGACAGAGCGTGACCCGAGCTGCGCCTCGGGCAGCGGTGCTGGAGCGACCCGCGAGAGGTAGCTCAGCAACTCGCAGCGCCCGGACACACCCAACTTGCGACTCGCCGAGGCGAGCTGATTGGCAATCGTTCGTCGGGAAGTTCGCCGGAGCTGCGCGATTTCCGCGTGGCTTCTGCCTTCGGTTCGTAGACGTACCACCATTCGTTCGGCGCGGGACAGCTTCGAGCCAATGGCCTCATCGAGGTGTTTGACCGACACCACACGCAGCCGTCGTTCGCTTTCTATCGTACTCACGCGCCCACGGTCGATGGGGGCTTGCCCGCGGTGGGCATGCAGCATGAGTGAAAGCAAGGCCGGCGCTCGCGACGCCGAGACGTTCAAGCCGAGGACGCGCAGAGTTTCAGCCAGCGTGCCTGCCACCGTCGAGGCGCTGAGTTGATAGTCGATGGCCAACCCTTTCTGCGGCTGACCAAGCAAGAGCCGTTGTAGCAAGTTCAGCTGCCTCGAGCTGAGTCTGGGCGTGTCGACGCGGGCGTCGAGGCACTCGAGGATGAGAAAGTGCCGCTCCTGAGTCGAGAAATGGTCGGCGATTGCCAATTTGCCCTCGGTGAGCGCCTGCCACAGCGGGGCTAGGTCGGCGGCTTCGACGCTCGCCGCGTCGGCCTCGATTGCTCGACTCCTCTGTCGTTCTCTCTCGATCAACGAATAGACGTATGCCATGCGCGCACTACCTCGCTCGCGACTGAGCAGCTGCAACGCGGTTCGCTCGTCGAACCGGTCGCGCCAACTCACATGGTACCGATCTAAGGGATCACCCGCGCTGTGGCAATTTCACGCGCTTGCGTCACCGTCGCAGGCGCGACCCGAATTCATATTTTTACTATGGTGACGGCGGCGATTCTGCGCCTCGCTCGGCGCGCAAACGTGCTCGCCGAGTCTGCTCACCACACCGCGCGTTACCGAAACTCGACGCCAAAGGCGATGACATCGCTCGCCGCGAAGCATGACCAATCAACCACACATCAACTCGAAAGCGCGCTGACCAACTCGACGTCGATCACGTGTCTGAGCTCCGCGACGGCGGCGGCAGCGCTTTTGAAGCGCGCGGGCTGTGAGTCGAGCGCCACTTCGATCGGCATGCCGACCGCGCGCAACCGCTCTTCTGTCTCACGGAATGCAGCTCGGACGTGGTCGTCGATCGGCTTCGATGCTGCCGCGGCGAGTTCGCTGAGCCCGCCCTTGCCCCCGCCCACGTACAGACTCTTGCTGCCAGAAATGATGGCTTCTACGACCTCGAGCGAGCTGCTGCTGAAGTAGCCTTCGACCGCGAACGGTAGCGGGCGATTTTCGCTGCGCGCGCGTTCGACGCGGCTGAACTTACCGGAGGCGATCGTCAGTGTGTCGAGCGTCTGCGAGAGCAACGTATCCACGCTCAGTTTGCCGCCTTTGGCGAAACTCGCGGCGAAAGCTTGGCCGTCGCCCAAGAGGCGCTCGATGCGTTCGGCGTAGCCGAGGATGTTGACGGAGAGCTCGAGCGCGTAAGCGCGCACGCGGTCGCCCTGGGCGTGATCCGAGAGCAGCATGGCCCGCGCATTTGCGTCTTCGAACAACAAGTACTCGAGCGTGTACAGACCTCGCGCATCGACGCCGAGCTGTTGCACTCGTCGTTCGTCGATCGGGCCTTGCTCGCCGAGCACGCCAGCGATGAGAGTCGGGCGCACGGGCCAGAACGCCGCGCGCTGAAAAGCGTCGCTACTGACGAATGGCCCAGAGCGAAAGGCGAAGGCTCGCTTCCACGCCAATATCGCGCGCTTGAATGCGCTCTGCGCCCCGCGCTGTCGTTCGAGGCTGGGCTCACCCGACAGCGCGCGGACTCGTGCCTGTAGCGTCTGGGACTCGGCGCGCACGTCGCGCGCCATGCCCAGCACCACTTCCGTCACCAGCCCAGAGAGCACCGACGCTTGGTCGCGCTTCCGGCAGCCGAAGACTGCAGGAAGCGCGCTCAGTGCGCCGAGCTCGATCAGCCGGCGTCGCGTGATCAGCGAGCGTTGCGCTCCCACGTGAATACGGCGGGGGTCGAGGCGTCTACGTGCACGCGCAGCCACTCGGTGAGCGGTTTGGTGGTGGAACCCTGCACGACCACGCGAGACAGGTTCGGCACCGTGACCGACACGCCGTGCGCCGTGCTGCCGTTCTCGAGCGGCTTGTCGGAGACGTACACGTGCGAGTCGCCTTGCAGCAGCAGCACGGGCTTGGCAAATGCTTTGGCGCGCGTGGCGATGCGTTGCAAGAGGGTGTTGAACGAGTCATCGGCCGCGCCGCCGATGAACGTGTCTGCCTGCATCGCGATCACGACGCCCGCGGCCTTTTGCTCGGCCGCGACGTTGAACAAGCGATCGATCCAGGCGACCGCTGCCGCTTCACGCGCGGTGCGCTCCGCGTCACGAGCGGCCGGGTCATCGACCTTGGTGCCGGTGGTGTCGTCTGCGTACCACTTGGGCTTGCTGTCGTTGCTCCCCACGACGTGCACGGCGCCGAAGGCGACGCCCGCGTCGAACCACAGCTGATTCTCGACGTATTTTTCGAAGCCCGCGTCTTCAGCTTGCGTCAAGACCTGCTTGAAGCCGCCGCCCAGCGCCAAGCCGGGCACGGGGAAGAATAGCTTGCGCACGGCGTCCAAGCGCTCGAGTGGATTGTAGGCGCCGTTGTTGGCGCGGTGGCAATCGGTCCACTCATTGTCGCCTGGGGTGTAGATCATCGGGATCGGCAGCGTCGAGAAGCCCGCGAAAATCTGGGCGAAGTACGAGTCGTCGCAGCGGCTGCTGCCGTCCTTGATGTCACCGAGGTGCAGCGCATAGCCAATGCGCGAGTCGGCGGCCATGGCGGCCATCAGGTTCGGGAAGTCCTCGATCTGCGCGGCGCCGTAGGGCGTGTCGCCGATCACGGCCAGGTCGATCGGGCTGAGCGACGACGACAACCAGGGCGGCGCCTCGAAGTCGACCGTCACTTCACTGCGGCCGTTGCGGATCAGCTTGAGCAGCAGCTTGGCCACGTCCAGATCGTCGATGCGCGCGGTCAGCGTCTTCTCGAGGATCCAGTTGGGGACACTGCTGGTCTTGACCTTCGAGCACTGCTCGGCAAACGCGCTGGCGTCGACCTTGACGATGCCTACCGGCAAACCGCTAATCGACAGCTTCGGCGTCGTGCCGGGCGTGAGATCGAAGCTCTTGTTGACGGTGCGGCTGCCCAGCACCGTTACCTGTAGACACGACGTGTCCGTGGGCACGCTCGACAGCAACAAGTCGATGCTGCCGACGTTTTCCGTCGAGCCGCTCTCGCTGCTGGAGTGGTCGTCCGCGGCGCCGCACGCCGTGGCCATGAAAGCTGCCGTCACGGCAGCCGAAAACAAAGACGGGAATAGTCCGCGCTGGATCATGAAGTCTCCTTGGAACTCGATTGGTTCGCGAAGTCGCCTTTGTAAGCGAAACGCGAGAAATCCGAGGTGACGTCTGCTGCAGATCTTGATGACCATCAGGAGAAACGCCGCGACAGTTTGTGTCTCCGAAAATCGGAGTCCATTCGACGCTTGGCGACCGCGCGCAGCGTGTTCACGACGGGAGATTCACCGCAACACGGCTTTTGGCAGCCCGAGCGTGTCGGCCACGCTCATCAAGCTGTGCGACAGCGACCCCGCCTGCTTGTCGTCGGTCTCGTGCCGAACGACGCTGAACAGCTTGCCAAAGGGCGTACTCAGGTGCTCCGACTTCGGCGCAAGGCTGCTCCAACCGTCGGGCGGCCGCGGAATCGCCATGCCCGGCGTGGCGTCGTATGCCTGCGCGAGCCGCGCGAAGCCGGCGAGCACCTGGGTGTCGAGCTCGCTCTTGCCACGCGCCAACAGCCAGGGCTGAAATAGCTCGTAGGCGGCCAAGCAACCCTCACGGTTGGCGCGCAAATCACGCAGCGTCGTCTGCGCGTAACGCGATTCTTCGCGGCCAGTCGCGGCGCGATCGACCTTCTCGCTCTGTTCGTTGGTCAGGTCGATCAAGCCTCGGAACGCGAAGGCGATATCGAGCTCGACCGGCTCCAGCTGGCGCTCCAGTTGCTCGATGTCCGTGACCAGCTTTGCAGCCAGCTTTTCCTTGAAATTCCGCGCCTCGGCTTCGGTGGCGGGGAAAGCAGCCGCGCGGTAACCGGGAAGGCGGCTTTCGAACGCCACCGTCTCCGCGGGGACGGAATCCGCCCAGAGCACTCGTTCGATGGCGTGAACGCCGACCACGCCTTTGTCGTCGAAAGGCTCAGGATCCCCGGCCGCACCCAGACTGGCCATGAAATCATCGTAGCGGGCATCGGTGGCAAGATCCGAGTCTGGAAACAGCGGCGCAACGGCGCCCTCCACCAACTCGTAGGCCTGGCGGGCGCGGCCCCAAGCCTCCTTCATTTGCCGGATCGCTTCTGCGTCGTCCGGCGCGCTCCAACCGCGACCCGAGGGGGTCGGCGCGGCCCGCTGCAGATCGGCCGCGGCGTCGTGAAAGTGGCGCAGCTCGCTGGCGAGCCAGACTTTCATGCTGCGCTCGACCCGCGCTTGCTGAGCTTGGTCATCGCCCTTTCCGCAACCCACCAGGGTGACAACCCAAATCTGTAACAGGACGAACCTCGACTTCATCACAAAAGCTCCACGAACTTGACCAGCGCGCTTCGCTCTTCGGGAGCTAGTGCGCGAAAGCTGGTGACGCTATCGCGCGCCTCGGAATCCGCGTCACCATGCGCCCAAATTGCGGCTTCGACGGTGTCGGCGCGGCCATCGTGCAGCAGCCGCGGCAAGAAACGCAGCCCGATCAGCGGCGCGGTGCGGAACTCTCGGGGCCCCGCGCCGTCCTCACTCACGCCGTCCGCGAGCGCGCTGCCCATGTCGTGCAGCAGGAGGTCCGTGTACACTTCCGCGTTCACACCGGAGAGTGACTTGAGTGGATAGTCGGCTGCGGTAGTGATGGACGGCACGTGACACTGTCCGCATCGAGTCGATTCGAACAACGCACGGCCGTGGCCGTCACCCGCGCGGCGTTCGGGAATTTGCAGCGAACGCAGGTAGTCGCCGAGCAGCGCCACTTGCTCCGAAGTGAAATCGATGCCGGGTTTGTCGTCATCGCGCAGTCCTTCTGGTCCTGCGGGCTCGTCGGGACGCAGCGGCGAGGTAACGCCCATATCGCCGTTCAACGCTTCGGCCGCAAAATCTTGCAGCGTGGCGAGGCGAGCCTTGATGCCGAAGCGGCCAATCCGGCCATCTTTCAAGCGATTGAGCCGGCCGCGCGCCGACCCCGGACGGCGCTGAGCGAGCTCGGCGAGCCGCTCGATATCCGCGTCCGCGATCGCTTCCAGGTAGCCACGACCGAATACAGCGGGCGGCAAGCGCGACACCACGCGCAGCGACGGATCACGCGGCGCGAGCAATGGGACCTTCGCGCCGGCGCTGGTGTACGGACGCTCGGTGGGGCCAAACGGCAGCAGCGTGGCAGCGACGGTGGTGCTCGCGTCGATCGGCACCGCCTTGGTCACGAGCCCCGGGCCGCGACCGTCGCCCGCGTGACACGCGGAGCAGGCATCGCGCACATACAGTGGTCCGAGCCCGTCGCTGTCGCGGATCGTGGCTTCGAACAGAGCGTCGCCCTGTTTGAAGCGCTCGAGTTCGGCATCACTCAGCGTGGCGAACGGTAGCCCCGGTCGGTCGACGCTGACCTTGCGCGCAGCCGACGGCTCGTCGTTTCCGCTGCCGGGCAGCAAGCTGCAGCTCGCAACTGAAAAGACGATACTGAGCTTGAGTGCTCGGCGCACCAGGCCTGGAGCCATTTCGCGGCGATGCTTGGCACAGCGGTCGACGAGGTCAATTCGGGAAGTCGCCTGCGTGCGAAAGTTCACGACGCCGTTACCGAATCAGCACAGTCGGCACTCGCCACCCGTGGCATGCACCGCTGTCGAATGTTGACGTGGTCGAGTCGTTTGCGTGGCGGACTGATGTGCGGCGCCCTCTCGCTGGCTGCGTGTTCGCTCGACACGCGCACGCTGTCGTCGGCGAGCGCGCCCGCCCCTCAGGGCACGGGCGGTCGCACGCTCGACGAATCCCCCTCGATTGCGGGTGCGAGCGCCATTGGCGCAGGCGGAGACGACTCGATCGAAGCGGGTGGCGCGGACGCCGATGCACCGTCCTCCTCCGCCACTTGCTCCGGCGGTCCACGCGAACGGCGTTGCGCCATTGCAGGCGGCTCTTTCTTGCTCGACCCGCGGGGTAATGCCACACCGGCCAGCATTGCGAGCTTCGCACTCGACGAGCTCGAGGTCACGGTCGGGCGCTTCCGCAAGTACGTGACGAGCTTCTCCGGCGCTCCTGCGGCGGACGACGGCGCGCACCCCGAAATCGCGCACAGCGGCTGGCGCAGCAGCTGGAACGCGCTCTTGCCAACGACAAAAGACGGGCTGATCGCGACCCTGCACTGCAACGCGGATTGGGAAACTTGGACGGACGACGCGCAAGATCGTGAAGACTACCCACTCACCTGCGCGAGTTACTACGTCGCCTTCGCCTTTTGCGCCTGGAGCGGCGGTCGCTTACCCACCGAGGCAGAGTGGGAGTATGCGGCCAGTGGTGGCGCGCAGCAGCGCCGCTATCCGTGGGGCAACGGTGAACCGTCGTCCGAGCTCGCTCTGTTCGACTCTGCTGCCATTGCTCCGGCCGGCGGACACCGCGCTGGCATGGCGCGTTTTGGTCAACTCGACTTGGCCGGCTCCGCTTGGGAATGGACGCTCGACTATTTCCGCGACTATCCCGAGGAGTGCGCGCAGTGCGCCGAGGTCGATAGGGGCTCGGAGCGCGTGCTGCGCGGGGGCGCGTTCTTGTATGGCGCCGACTACCTCGAACCGACCTATCGCTATCACATGGATCCCCAGCTCGCGCTGGGCGACGTGGGTTTCCGCTGCGCGTACGGGCCGTAGTCGGTAATGGCAGACAGCACGCGCGTGCGCCGGGAACTCGTAGCGCTGCCCCGCAGGCTGATTTGGTGTAGCGTCCAACCAGGAGTCGTTGGGCGAATCGGGACATCGAATGACTGGTGCAGCTGAGCCAATACTCGAAGGGATCGTCGCCGGTCGGTATCGAGTCATCAAACTGCTCGGAAGGGGCGGAATGGGCGCCGTCTACCTGGCGGAGAAGCTCGCGCTCCGAAAGCAAGTCGCGCTCAAGGTGCTGCTCGCCGAGCATGCCAGCGAGCCCTCGATCATGGCGCGCTTCGAGCGTGAGGCGATCAGCGCGGCCAGCATCAAGCACCCGAACGTCGTCGAGGTGTTCGACTTCGGACGGCTCGCTGACGGCGCTTGTTATCTCGAGATGGAGTTTTTGGAGGGCAATGATCTCCGCGAAGAGATTGCTCGCCACGGGGTTCTCGAACCGTCACGGGCGGTACAGATCGCGCTGGTGATCTGTCGGGCGCTGGCTGCGGCTCACGCGAATGGGATCGTGCATCGGGACCTGAAGCCAGAAAACGTCTTCATACAACGCGCCGTCGATGGTGAAGAGATCGTCAAAGTCGTCGACTTCGGAATCGCACAACTGAAGAGCGGCCACGGTTTGGCCGAGGGCGCGCGCGAGCGACGACTCACGCGCACCGGATCGGTGTTCGGAACGCCCGAATACATGTCGCCCGAACAAGCCAGCGGCAAGCACGTCGACTTGCGCGCCGATGTTTACGCCCTTGGGATCATCCTCTACAAGATGCTCACCGGCAGCGTGCCCTTTACGGGTGATACGCTGTGGAGCGTGCTCGGCAAACAGGTCGAGGCCCCAGTGCCGCAGCTGCGTTCGTTCTACCCGGAGCTGACCATTTCGCCAGAGCTCGAAGCGCTCGTTCTGCGGGCCTTGGAGAAGCAGCCCGAAGCGCGTTTCCCGTCGATGCTCGAGTTCGCGCAAGCCCTGAGCGCAACTCCGGAAGCTCGAGCGCGCGTCTCCCACATTTCTGTCCGCCCGAGTACGTCCGACGCGGGTGATTCGGCGGGCGTCGTCCAGCTCGAGTCGGCGGCTCCCCCGCTGACGGCAGCGCGCACCGAGGCAGCAGTCTCGTCGGCGAAGAATTCACGAGCCCTGCTTTTCGGCACTGCTGCGCTCGTAGCGCTCGCCGTCGTGCTCGCACTGTTCGCGCGCTACGAGCAGCGAACGGGGCCCAGCACGGCCGCCGCGTCCCCGTCGCCCCGACCAAGCATCGCGCCCGGAGCAGCTGAGCGGCGCGCAGTCGATATGCCGAGCGAGGCGGACTCCGCTTCGAGTACCCCACCTCTGTGCGAGTCCACGAAGGATGGCATCCGCGTGGTGAGCCCGTGTCGCCCTTGATGCATTTCGTAGCCTAGAAATCGCCCGGGACTTGGAAATTCCCGGTCAGTTCTTCGTTGCCGAAGCGCCAGCTGAACGTGCCCGAGAGCGGTGTTCCTCCGCCGCCCGTCAGCTTGAGCTTGACGTCGCGCACTGGGGTGAGCTGGTTGCCACCGAGGTCGAGGCTGGCTGCATCCACATCCTCGCTCGGCTTCTTCACGCGGAAGCCGGCCTGCACACGACGATAAGGCCGACCAGGACTGTAGCCCTCGACGAAGAACGCGATCAGCGTGTGTGGTCCAACTAGGTTGATCTTGACGTTATCGCCCTGCGGCCCGAGCCCACCGTGGACTTCATAGTCGACCAGGGAGTCCTTCGCGCCATCGATATGCCATTCACCGCTGCCGTTCGCCCGTGCGTTCTCCAACTTGCGAAATTCCGCCATCCGGCCAACTCGCGCCTGCGCGGATTCATCGGCGACCGACGCGGTGAGCGGAGCGGTCGCGCCGAACGTGACGAGCGGCCCAGTGGCACCGAGCAGAATGAACGGCGCCCAGGTGGACGGATCGGGATTCCTCGCTCGCGCCGCCAGCATCGCGCTCTGAAGCGCATCGCGTCGCCCTTGGCGTTTCGCGAGGCTGGCGTAGAAGTCCTGCATCAGGTTGACCGTCGGGTCCTTTTTCACGTCCGGATCGGTGCGGACACTCCACAAGCTGACCACGAGCGACTGAGCGCCCGCTGCGAAAAACGCGGCGCGCAATCCCCGCACGCCGTTGAGCCTCGTCGGGCCCCCGCGGCCCGTCTCGCATGCCGAGAGCACCGTGAGCTCGGTACCAGACATGTTCATCGCCGCAACTTCATAGGCGGTGAGAAACCCGTCGGTCGATGGCGACGCATTGCTGCCGAGGACCAGCGCAGAGCGCACGAGCGGATCGATGGCGGGGGTTGCGGTGGCGTCGGGAGCGACGGCGCTAGCTGGCTTGTTCTTGTCGCCTGCAATCGGAGCGAGGGCAATGCCTCGACCGGCCCCGGACTGCTGGCCACCATCGATGAACACGCCGTGTGCCGCGACGTGAAGAATCGACGGAGCGCTCAGATTCTGCAATGTCCAATCACTCGCGCTCGAGCCGTCCAGCACTCGACCCTTCGGAAGCAGCGCGGCGATGAACTGCGCCTCGCGCGAGACACCCGGTAGTGCACGAAAATCCTCCGGTTTGAGCGGCGTGCCCGAACTGGGATCCGGCTTTGGCGGATCGGCGAGCGGCGGCGACCAGGTGACGACGAGCGGTGGCGCGGGAGCCCTGGCTGCACGCGAGCCGAGCGCGTCGCGTTCAGAGCTCAGGTATGAGATCGGATAGCGATTGAGCAGCCAATCCTTGCCGTCATGGAGCGCGGCGAAGGGCACGAGCTGCAGCGCGCCGTCGGCCGCAACCCTGACTGCCGACGCCCCGGCCAGCGAGGGCTCGACCGGCGCGAAACACAAAGCGTGCAGAGCCCGCGCCAACGCTTGCTTCTTTTGGATCGACGCCGAGTCGCTCCCGAGACGGTTCAGGGCGTCGACGTAGGCGTTCACCGCGTCATCAATTGCGGTAGCCGGCCCGAGATCGACGAACGTGAGTTTTTGCGCGTCCAGCACGTAGGCTGCGTATTGCGCCGTGGCGCCTACGCCGGCCTGTGCGCCAAAACGCACGTAACTCAACAATCGCTCGCCGGGCGCAAGCGCTCTTCGCAGCGCCGGAACCACGCTGTCGATATCGTACGCTGCGTCACCACTGCGCGCGTTCTTGGAGCTCGCAGCCAAAGCGCCCTCGAGGCGCGACTCGAGCGCCGTGAGTTGCGCGAGCTGCTGTTCCTGCTCCGGGGTGGAGGAAAGCCCGTACGCCCGCTGAAATTCGAGCTGAGCGATCGCCGTGCGGCTCGCACGCCAGGCCTGGTGGGTTTTGTACACAGACGCATCAGAAGAGCCTGCCAGGCCGGCGCTGATCCGACGCTCGGTCTCGAGCCCCTTGGCTTTGCGCAGCGCGGCGGTAGCGAACCCCGTCTCGACGGCCCGCGCATGTGTGGGAGCTTTGCTCGCCACTCGTTGCGCCATATCGAGTTGGATGTCGACCGCGCTCGCCATCTGCGCGCCCGCTGCAGCGGTGCCAGCGGTGAAGATCGGACTCATGATCGCATCGGTTTGAGCGAAACTTCTACGCAAAATGTCGACCGCTTCATCCACCTTGCCCGCGGCCGCGAGCTCATCGACCTTGAAGACCGCGATTAGATCGCGCGCGATCGTTCCGTCCAATGCCGGCTTGAACGCCGCGGGTAACGCGTTGTAAACCGCGCCACCCGGCGCGTACGCGGCCATGACTCGCACGGCTTGTACCGCTTGCATGACCCAAGTGTAGAGCGCGGGATCGTCCGCCGAGCGGCCAGTGCGAGCCGCAATGCGCGCAGTAATCTCTCGCGTCGGCGCCGCAGCGTCTTTGAAGTTCTTCTTTCCGGCGGCAGCAATCGCGTCCCGCTCTTTTTCGAGCTCTCTCGTGACGTCGGCAGGCGGGCCCTGGAGCATCGCCTGGATCGGGCTGGCAGCCATGGCGGGAGCGGCAGCCTTCATCGAGGACTGCACCAGCGCCATCGAATACAGGTTTTGAATCACGGCCTGCTCCTGCGGCGTGAGCGCGCGCTTGAGCTTCGCCGCGACGCGCGCTCGAACGCCGTCGAGAACCTCCGAGCTGCGCTTGGCCTGTGTGCGAGCCGTAGTCAGCTGTGCGGCGCTCAGAATTGCTCCCTGTTCGGCGGCGACAGCGGCGCGAAACTCTGGCGTTAGCGCCGCGGCGCCGGTCGCAGGCGGCTGCGCCGACGCCGAGAGTTCGAGTGGCGGAGCAACGAGAAGAACGAAGACCGACAGCAGCTGAGCTATCTTGCGCGCAGAATTCATGGTTTACCCCACCGTGAAAGCTACATCATTTGCTGTTCGCCAGTCGACGACTTCGCGATCGATACAGCAAGAACTTACAAGCTCGATTCGCGCGAGCGTTAACCGAATCGACACATAGAACGCGAAGCTCGACCCGACGCGCGTCCGGCTGACGACCCTGGTTCGAATCTCCTCGCGAACCGTTCGCGTACGGATCGCGACCTTTCGCGAACTCGTCGCGCCTCGCAAAGAGCCGAATTTTTGGCCTACAAATGCCCCAAAATCACGATGCGGCGGGCGGCTTCGCGCGCTCGATATTCGTGGCATGTCGGTTGCTCGGGACGCTCATCGAGGTCCCATGTTCCAAAGACACTTCGATATCAATCTGCTTCATAGTCACTTTTTCAAACACTCCTGTTCGAAACATTCGAGTCGCCAAAAGGTAAACCTGGATTCACGCTCCGCGCGCGCGGCGGCGGCATGGTCGGCCGTGTTCGGGCTCGCGCTCGGGACGCTGTTCGCTCCCGACCTCGCACGCGCACAAGATGCCCCCTCACCCGAAGTCGGCAGCGGAGCGGACGCGACGTCCCCGGCCGCACACGAGGTGAATCGACCTGGGACGCCGAGCGGCGACGCGCCGCTCGACTTCTGCGCCAATCGACCCGATCCGAAGAGTCTGATCTACCAACGCCAGCGCGTTGTCGTGTTGAACGCCCTGGTGGGTTCCGGCACGGATGCGCCAGAAACCGAGGTCGATAACAATGGCGCGAAGATCGGCAGCCACCAAGTGTTTCAAGAAGTGCACGCGGGTGAACTATTCCGACCGGTAATGATGGGGCATCTGCCGCTGCCGCGTCTGTTCATGGCCTTCAGCCGACCGGCAGCGCCCTCGGCGCTATTGAGCGCGACCAAGGTCAGCATTGCCGAGGCGCAAGCGGCCGCTGGAAACGACGACTTCTTGAGCTACTCGCTCGGCTGCAGTGACTGGCTCATCGTGCCGAGCATCGAGCGCGGGGATGCCACCTGGCAAAAGGTCGAGAAGGAGAAGACAGTCGTGGTCAACGGCACGTCCACGACCGTGAAGTACCTGGCGTGGACCGTGAACGCGCGATGGATCACCAAGGCGCGACTGTTTCAGCGCGATGGGGATGGTTTCCGCTACGTGAAGACCTTCGATGCCGACCGCGGTGTGGTCGGGGGGGCCGCAGTCGATATGTCGCGCGGCGGCGGTGAAGACCAGCCGTTGCACCGCTACCTCTCGACTTGGCCGACCCCGGATTGCACCGTGGGTGCCCCCCAAGACGGACGCGCCGGCAGCGTCGGCCAGTGCACCGCGGTCGAACCCGTGCTCACGCTCGGCATTGCGCCGGCTGAACTCGCGGGCGGTTCGTGCGACAACGACGCCGTCTCGGGAGGTGCGAGTGCGATGCTCGACGTCGCGCGCTGCGCGATCACGGGTGCCGCCAGCAGCGCGGGCAAGGCGATTGCATTCGAAGAAAAACAACAATGGAGCATTCACGCGCCGCTCGGCGCGCGAGGTGCCGAGCGAGTGATCCCCGTGGGCGTGCCCGAAGGCGTGCATCGCGGTGACTACTACGTCGCCAAGAGCGTGCCTGGTGGATACGCGCGCGTGAGCCGCGTCGGTCAGGGTGGCATGGCCTCACCGTCGACCTTGAAGTTCAAGTCCGGCAATCCTCCGCTCAACACGCAAATGGAGGAATTGCCGTTGCTCGGGGTCCAGTTCGGGCTCCGTCCCGGAGTCCTGTTCTTGTTTTCGCGTGGCGACCTAGAAAGCAAATTCGCGATCGGCGGTGAAGCTACCGTTGGCTACGATCTCACTCGCTTCCTCACCTGGTCGGACGAAGTGTGGGCGCGCATCAACGTCGGCTACTTTCATGGTTCGAAAGACGAAGCGGTCGTCGACATCGACGCCGGCTTCGAAGGAATCGGCTATTTTGGCGGCGGTGTCAGCAGCATTTGGGGCATCGCGTACTCGGCGCTCATCCCATCGCTCACGCGCTTCGACTCGTTGGCCGCCAAGGACGTCACCTACTCGGGCGCGAGCTCGGGAATGCTCGCCCGTCTCGGCCTCGAGTTCGCGTTCTCACCCGATTGGAACATGGCAATCACTGGCGAAGGCCGTTATGGCTTCAACAAAGCCGATCTGAAGAACGAAAAAGAGTCGGCCGCGATCTACGACGGCGGACACTTGGCTGCCGTCGGTGGCTTCTTGTATGTCGGACACACGCTTTGATCAGCGAGGAGCGTTGGACGCTACAGCTCGAGCGCCAAGTTCTTGATCTGTAGCACCAACGCCCGATGAGAGACTTCGAGGGCGCGGGCGGCGCGATGTAAATCGCCGTCCGCTTCTTCGTACGCGCGTCTAATTTCGTTGGCCGAGAGCTGCTTTCCGAGTCGCACCCCTTTGCAGTGAGCCAGGCGCTTGTTCAGCCAGGTCGAACCGACACCCAAGAGCTTCGACGTCTCGTCGCGATTGTAGCCCGTCTCGCGCCAGGCCTCGACGATTTGCTCGTCGGTGAGCGCGTCGAGCTTGCGCGAACCGCGTTCCGGCTCGGCAGGAACCGAGCTCGGGTTCCTGGGTCGCGCTTCCGTGAGCGCGACCGGAGCATCGTAGCCGAGTGTCGTACGTACGAGTTCGTCGAGCACCAGCTCGTCTCGACCGCGATTGCCGATGACGTAGCGTTTGGCGAGGTTTCTGAGTTCGCGCACGTTGCCCGGCCAGTCATACGCGAGCAGCCACAGGCCGAGCCGCGCCGGGATCCAGGGCTGCCGATCGGTGTCTGGCGCCGAGAGCCGGTGCGCCTCACCGATCAGGCGCAGCTCACGCCGGACGAAATGCAAGAAAAGCAGCCCGATGTCCTCTTTGCGCTCGCGCAACGGCGGCACGACAATCACGTATTCGAAGCGACGAAGCAGCGGAAAGTGAAAGCGACCCAGTTCGATCGCTCGCTCCAAATTCGAGTCGGTTGCCGCGACCACACGCACATCGACGCGCGAGCGAGTGCCGCCGAGCCCCTGCACCTCACCTGACTCGATCGCGCGCAGCAGCATGGGCTGCACGTCATTGGGAGTCTGCCCGATTTCGTCCATGAATAGCGTGCCGCCGTCGGCCTGACCGAAGTAGCCGGAGCGATGCGCGCTCGCTCCAGTGTACGCGCCGCGCGAATGACCGAACAGCTCCGCGACTGCCGTGCTCGGTGGAATGGCAGCCATATTGATGGCCACGTACGGACCAGCCGAACGCTTGCTCTGACGGTGCAACGCGGCCGCGACCAGCTCTTTCCCGACTCCGCTCTCACCCCGCAAGAGCACGCTCACGTCGAGGTCCGCGACCTGAGCGATGTCGCGACGCGTGCGGCACATGGCGGCGCTCGAGCCGACCAGTTCGTGCTCTCGCTCTGCGTCGTCCGTCAGCGGTCCGAGCCACAACACGACCTGCTCACCGAGCCCGAGCACAATGCCACGCAGCAACTCTTCGCGAGTGACACTGAGAACGGTTTGAACGCGAGTCAGGCCGACCGACAGTGAACCCTGGAGTGGATCCAGCAATGTCTCTGACCCGAGGTGAGCGATCCGAATTGGCTGGCGACTGACGTGCGCGCTGGCGAGCGAGCCAACGGCCTGGCCCGTACGACTCCGAAAGACCGGCGCATTGCGGCTGATCTGCACCTCGGTGGGCTCACCGAAGTCGAATAGTGGCGAAATCTCCCCGACACGTTGCGGGTCGGGATGAAACAACACCCGCAAGCCGACGCAGGTCACGTTGCTGGGGTTGGCAGGCCGGCTGCCGCCCGTGATGGTCGAAGAATCCAATCGAGGCCGCAGTTGAAACGGAAGGGATGGCGAGCGTGACGAGGACATTACCCAATTCCCGAGTCCACGGCCATTCCCCTTCTCGAAGATGGCGGCGGCGTGACTCTGCGAAGAGTGTTTTTCTTGCTATTGACGCGCTCGGGGCGTGGCAGCACTGCAATCGTCCGATGCTCGGTTCTTCGTCGCGTCCGGGTGAATGCCTCGCGGGGCGCTATTTGCTCGTCGGCGAGCTCGGGCGCGGCGCCGCAAGCATCGTCTTCGAAGCGACCGATCTGACCACGGGGCAGCTCGTGGCTCTGAAGATGCTACGTCCGGAGGCAGCTCATCCTTCGCTCTCGCGACGGTTTTTGCGCGAGGCGCGGCTCGCGGCGTCCATCGACCACCCTTCGGTGGTGCGAATCCTGGATTCCGGGCTGGCCGACGGCGCGCCGTTCTTGGTGATGGAGCATCTTGCCGGGCGGGATCTGAGCCGGTACCTGCGCGACCGAGGCGAGCTGCCGCTGGCCCTCGCCATCGGGCTGGGTTGCGAGCTGTGCAGCGCCCTTTCGGTCGTCCACAGCGCAGGCGTGCTGCATCGTGACGTGAAGCCCGCAAACATCTTGGTGCACGAAGCGGCGCCCGGACCACGACTGAAGTTGCTCGACTTCGGTTTGGCGCGTGAGGCCGACGGGAGCGCGGACGAATTCACACTCGAGGGTGAAGTGCTCGGCTCTTTGCCATATCTCGCACCGGAGCTGCTGTTCGAAGCTGCGCGAGCGGACGCCGCGAGTGACGTCTACGCGCTCGTTTGTGTGCTGCACGATTTGCTGTTCGGCAGGCCGCCGTTCGTCGCCGAAAGCCGAGCTGCGCTCAGACAGGCCATTCGCTTCGACGAGCCGAATTTACCGCGCGTGCGCGATTCTCGTCTCCACGCCCGGCTGACGGCGATCTTCCGGCGCGGCCTTGCCAAAGATCCGCAACGACGGTTTGCGTCGGCGACCGCTCTGCGCGAAGAGCTCGAAGAGCTCGAGCTAGCCAGACCGAATCGGCTCGTCGTCAGCGAGGGCAGCTCGGGGCTGCCCGATCGCTTCCGAATCGAGCGCCGCCTGGGCGCGGGCGCGCATGGCGAGGTCTTTGCCGTTTACGACCGCGCGCGCGATCGAGACTTCGCGCTGAAGCGCTTGCGAGTCGCCAACCCCGACGCCGTCGCTCGACTCGAGCGTGAGTTCAGGGCGCTGCAGCAGGTCACGAGCCCGAATCTCGTTCGAGTCGAAGAGTTGTTCACGGAGGGTGATTCGGCTTTTTTCACGATGCAACTCGTTCACGGCCGCCGGCTCTCGGACATCGACGCCGCCGACATCGATGCGCTCGGATTGCTCGGGGATCTCGCGACTGGCCTGGGCGAGCTGCATACGCACGGGCTGGTTCATCGCGATCTCAAACCATCGAACGTTCTCGTCGAGCCCGGCGGGCGCGCCGTGATCGTCGATCTCGGCCTCGCGTTGGCGCAGGGTGAGCGCGACACCATCGCCGGCACCCCGCCGTACATGGCGCCGGAGTTGCT
>Ga0164307_10000015_pt1 | contig 68176 bp, 61 predicted proteins | sample Whisoiple_243_MG_FD_110214 | JGI IMG/M metagenome (GOLD analysis project Ga0164307, IMG submission 110214) | Soil microbial communities amended with fresh organic matter from upstate New York, USA - Whitman soil sample_243_MG | ecosystem: Environmental > Terrestrial > Soil > Unclassified >...
CAGGTCCCCTTGGGGGATCGTCTAACGGCAGGACGCAAGACTCTGACTCTTGCTATCTAGGTTCGAATCCTAGTCCCCCAGCAACGTTCACAGCGGTTTCGGGCGCCTCCCCCCGAACCCGCAACTGGCCCCGTCGTCTAGCGGTTAGGACGTCGGCCTCTCACGCCGATAACACGAGTTCGATTCTCGTCGGGGTCACCAGTAAAGAAAGCCGGATCGGTCGCCCGGCTCAGGGAGAGCAAAACGAGGCCCCCGCCACCAGCCGGTGTACGTTCAGGGGCCCGCCCGCCAGCAGCTGCGCCTAGTCCGCCAGAGGTGGGTACGAGCCTGAGCCGAGTGGGCGCAAGCCTTGCCCCTCACTCGCCGATGGCGCGGGGTGGCGGGCGCAGCTGGCCGCGGCGCTCGATGCCGACGAGCTCGCAGATCAAATCGAGGAGCGCTTCATTTTCGAACGGCTTGCCGACGAAGTGAAGTGCAGGATCGCCGATCGCGCTGATTGCGTCGCGGCACTCCGTATCGCCAGAGATGATCACGATCGGCAGCAACGGGTCGAACAAGCGCACGGCTGCTACCAGTTTGGCGCCGCTCATCTCCGGCGCGAACAAGTCACTCAGGATGAGATCGAAGCCGAGAGCGGAGATCAGGTCGAGGGCGGCCTCTGGCGTGGCCGCGGTTTCGACTTCCATCCCCACGCTGCGGAGCAGCCGCGCGAGCAGACGCAAAAGATGCGCGTCATCTTCTGCAAGCAGCACCCGCGGTGGGTCTTTACGCTGACCGACCGGAAACGTTCCCGACGAAAGAATAAAAGGTCCTGGTTCTGACGGCATCGAGCTTCCCGAAGTGAAACTAGCGAATGGCAACAACTAGTATTACCTGAACTCGACGGCCGCGCTGGCCGCAAAAATCAGTCGGATTGCTGTAGGCGCAAGTCGCTGGGTGAAGTCCTGGGTGGCAGAGTCGGTCAGTTTACTCCCACACAGTAGGATGAAACACCGCTGCTCGCGGCGGCACAGTCGTAGGTCGCGGCGTCGAGCCCCTCCGCTTGCTCGCACATCTTTTTCGCATCGAAATCGACGCATTTGCAGCCATCGGTCGCCAGATCGAAGCCGCGCTTGTAGCAGGTGCAAAACGGATTCTGGGCGGTTTTGCAGAAGCTATCCATGCAACTTCGCATCGCGGTCAACCAGTCACACGTCACGTCGTCGTCGCTGCTCGAGGCGCCGGCGTCGCCGCCGGGGTTCGACGTGCCGCAACTCTGTTGACCCGCCGGACACGTGACGCAGCTCGCGCTGCTGAGCGCGAGTCCCAAGGCAACGCACAGCAATAGTGCGGCGAAAGCTGGCTTTTGCACGCGCGGACGCTAGCGCGATTCGACGTGGGGGGGAGGCCTTTTTTCTTGCGTCTGTCGGCTGAAAGCGGCGCTTGCTAGACTCGATCCGAAGCAACGCATGAACATCGACGGCAATTCCCTACTCGCCAGTTTCGCCGTTTCGTCCGTTGGCTTGGGCTTCTTCATGTACGGGCGGAAGCAGGGGCGAGCGCCGCAGATCTTGTTCGGGGTGATCACCATGGTTTACCCGTACTTCGTCGCGAGCGCGGGCTGGATGTTGGGGATCTTCGTGGCGCTACTGGCCGCGATGTGGCTGGCTTTGCGGCTCGGTTGGTGAGTGCCTCGTGGGCGAGCTCACGGCGCGTCGGAGGCTGGCGGCGCCATGATCGCATCGCGGATCGCCGCGTTGGGCGTCGAGCCGAAAATCGCTTCACCGTGGGTGCCGCGCGCAATGCCCAGGGCACGCAATGTCGAGTCGAGTTCGGGGAATTCGACTCGATCGAGCCAGCGCCGCGCGTGCTCGGTGAAGCGCGGCGCAGCCAAGGTCTGGTCGAGGCGCGCGAGCACGCGCTCAGCCGTCCAATCCTCTTCAGAGGTCGCCGCGCAGCACTCTGCGAACGAACGCAGCGCGGCGTCGAGTGTCGGCCCAGCAGCGCGCCGCGCTTCCACGTCGGTCAGGAATGCCAGCGCGGCTCCCGCCCAATACACTCGATGAAACGAGTGGCGTTCGTGCATTTGGCTGCTTTCCTCGCGCAGCGATAACCCCTCGCCGCTCCGCCGTCCGCGCTCGAAGCCCTCGATCAAATTCTGATATGCCTTTTGCGGGCTGATCATCCCGGCGCGCGCCCGCACGACTTCGGTGTAGTACGTCGCCAAGCCTTCGAAGAGCCAGGCGTCCTCGAGCGGCAAGCGAGGCACGCCCAGGTGCAAGAACTCGTGCGTGGCGGTCCAATCGCTGTCGAGGGACGCGGCTTGGGCGTGGCGATCGAGGAAGATCACGACTGCCGGACCACCGCCGCGGAGCGCCATCCCGAAGCCGTGCCCGCGGCGATCGCCGGGCGCCAAGAGAACCAGCACGCGTGGCAGCGGAAAATGCCCAAACAGGAGGCTGCTCGCGCGGGCGCCACGGGTGAGCCAATCACGCACGGCTTCGTTGCGCGCGCCGAAGCCATCGCCCAAAATCGCGACATCGAGCTCGCCTCCTGCGACGCGCAGCGGCTCGGCTGGGCGGCGGGCAAAGGCGCCGGCCGACTTCGAAGTGAACACGCTTTCGGGCAGCGTTTCAGTAAACGGGAGCAGCGCGAATCGTCCCTCGGGCACGGTCAAACGAAGCTGCATCTGCACGCCCGCGGGGCGCGGTGATGGGATCCACAGCCACAGGTCCGGCGACAACAGCGCGTCCGCGCCCACGCGAAGCAGTTGGCTGGGATCGGCCGACTTTTCGGGTAGGTTGACGCGATAGCGCAGGCAGTCGTCCGGCCGGGTGAGCGGCAAGTCGACGCCCTCGTTCGGGCAGGAATAGCGACCCTCCGGGGTAATGATCTCGCCGCCTTCCAACCAGCGCTCGGCACCGGCGCTCGGCGCGTTGAGCCGCTCGACGCGGAACCCCGAAGGACAAACTTCGACCTGGACTCGTTTCAAATCGGGATCGACCCGTGCGTCGAAGACGATGCGCTCTGCGCCGGTCACACTGGGGACGTGTGTGCCTAGACGAGCCGGGACGTGCGTGGGCTGCTCAGGCAACGGAGTGCGCGCCGCGACTCCACTGTCCCGACCACAGCCGCACAGGAGCACCCCCCAAAAAAACAAGCACCAGCCAGGGCGGAAACGCGCGCGGCGTTCGGGGGACCTGGCTTCATCGGGCACAGGGCATCATGCTATGTCCTCTGCCGCACTTGAACCAGCATGTCTGACGCCTTCTCGCGCTTGCGCCTACCGCTCTTGCTCTGCTCCTTGGCGCTGCTCGTCGGCGGCTCCAAGCTCGATTCGATCCGCCCGCTGGAAGGGCAAATCGTGGCTTTGGTGATTCCGCTTTTCGCGGTCTTCTCCGGCGTCGGCCCGTTTGCTGACGCGCACAGCGCGCTGCGCAACTGGGTGTACGGCTTGGGCGCGCTCGTGCTGCTGTTGGCCGAATTCGGCTGCTATCGCGTCGTTTTCGAGGACACGGTGGCTCCCCTACCGCTCGCGGTCGTGCTCTTGCTCGCGCTGGGAATGGTGGCGGCGCTGGTGTTCGAGGTGTTGGGCGCGCAGCGCGGGCTCCGTTCGCGGCTCAGCGCGTGGTTCGGGCTCGCGATCGTGTTTTCACTCTACTTCCCAGCCCACGCGGTGCTGAACAATCTGTTCGGCAGCGTGTTCGCGGCGTTCTTCATCGCCTTGTTCTTGGGCGGCGGAGCCGGGCTGTGTCTCGGTGAGTTTGCGGTGCGCCGCGCGCGGGCGCGCGCCTAGCTGCTCAATTGGCGGCTGGTGTGGGCTTGAGTGCCCACGGTTGTTTGGGGCCGCCGATGCGCTCTTTGGCGAGCCAATCGAACACGATCTTGGCCCAGATTTGCCGGCCCTCCGCGCTCGGATGGATCTTGTCGCGACCGCGGGGCAAGTCATGAACCAGCGCGTTGCTATCGAGATATCGGCAAGGAGCCACGTTGTCGCGGATCACGTTGAGCAGCCCGGTGTCCGGCTTCCACAAGGGGGGCGCGATCCATACACACGGCCTGCCGCCGAGCGTGCTGACGAGGTGCTTGATTGGCTTGATGCGCTCTTCCGGTTTCGGGATTTCGATTTCGTTCGCGCCGAGCGTGATCAGCACCAAGTCTGGCTGATAGTTGGCAACAAACTTGGGCACGTCGCCCTCGTAGCTCCAATTCGGAATGTAGCTGGCGGTCTTGTATTCGAGCGTGCTTCGCACCCCCGCCTCCTTGAACAACTTGGCGAGCTCGCCGCCCAGCGCTGCGGCGAAAGAGTCACCGAGTTGCAGTACGCGCGTGCCTTTGGGGAGCGGCTCAGGGGCGGGCTCCCCCGCGCCAACCGGAGCCGGTGCAGGCAACGTCGGGTTCGACGCGGGCTCGGACTCGGGAGCCGCCGCCGGCGCGCTCGAGGTTGCGGGAGGCGCGCTCGCAGTCGTTGCGGTGGGGGCTGGCTCGGGAGCGACGGGAACGGCGGCAGGTGGTGGCGCTGCACAAGCTGCAAGCAGCACTAGGGACAACAGGTCGAGTTCCAGCCCACGCCAACGTCGCGATTTTTGCATCCGGCCCTACCGCTTACCAGGTTTCGCGCCCGATGGGTGCCTCCGAAGTAGCGGTACGGGTGGACGCGTTGCCCGAAGTTTTGGCGACAATCGGCGCTGAATTCGGGTGCTGCCACGCGCTGCACGCTCTTCGCTTCGGCTTCGAGGTCGACCGATGGCGTCTCTTCTGGCTCGCTTCGCACGCAGCCGTGGCCGGGGCGCTCCTCGTAGCCCTCGTTACAGCGCGGGGCGTTCGGCTTGGCGCAGCGCACGCCATTCCAGCTCCGAGGCGGCTTGCAATGCTGTTCGACGACGCCCGCCAAGCAGTGCGTCGCATCCGCCTTGCCGAACGGACAGCGCCCCAAATCAGGCACGAGCGCGCAACGAAAGCCGAGATGGGCGCCCTGGTCGCTCGGCTTGGCGCGGTCACGGAGACGCGTATGCATCCACTTCTCGAAGCGTCGGCTCCAGCTCCCGCCGCGATAAACCTTGGCGTAGCCGGTTTCGGGCGGCCATGGGTAGGCGGCGTACCAGTCATCCGTCCATTCCCAAACATTGCCGCTGATGTCGAACAGCCCAAACGCGCCCGCGGGATAGGTTTTGGTTGGGCAGGCATCCCCCTGCTTCCAGCAGGTGTGACCATCCGGGTTCGCCGATCCCCAGGGATATTTCAAGTATTGCTCGCCCCCTCGCGCCGCATATTCCCACTCGACCTCCGTTGGCAGCCGCGCCTTGCGCGCCGCGCAGAAGGCGTCTGCTTGCGTCCAAGTCACGCAATTGATGGGGTAGTCAGCGCGATTGCGGTGGGCCGCGTTGCAATGCGAATGCGACGCGACCGCGGGCGTGCACGCTCCGCGTGCGACGCACTCCGCATAGGCCGCGACGGTCACTTCCGTCTGATCGACGCAGAATGGCGGAAGCTCGGTGCGAAAACGCGGACTCTCGTCCTCGGAAAAGTGCTCGCTGGGCTCCGACCCCACCCAAAACGAGCCCCCGGGGAGCAGCGACATGCCCGCGGGGCATTGCAGAGTGGGCGCGGGCACGGCCTCCGCCGCACTGCCCTTCACGGGTCCAGAGGAGGCGGGCGCTGCGGAGGCCGGGACAGGCGCGGACGCGGGCACGGCACCCGAGGGCGACGGTGCTGGAGCGCTCTCGTGCCGACACGCCGTCACTGCGCTCAGGGCCAACAGCAGGGCCAGGAGCGTGTGACGATTGGGGGGCGGCGTATCGGGCGGCAGAACGACGGGCTATAGCTAGTTTGTGCGCGTGCGGCTAGCACCGCCACTTGATTCGAGATGATTGCGCGACGCGAATTTCTTCGAGCAACGGCAGCGGCTGGCGGAAGCTTGCTCGGAGCTGCCTGCCAGGGGGATGCGGTACCGAAAGGTCGCACCCCGGTCAGTTTGTGGTTCAGCTACGGCGGCACCAATCGCGAGGTGCTCGAGAGCTTGGTGCTGCGCTTCAACCGCAGCCAAACGCGCGATTTCGTGCAAGCCGTGTATCAAGGCGACTACTTCGAGGGCTTGGCCAAGTTGCGCACCGCGATCGCCGCGGGTTGCGCCCCGGTGCTGAGCCACGTGGTGGGCGAAGTCGTACCCTACTTGGCCGAGGCCGGCGTGCTCGAGCCACTCGCGGACTATCCTGGACTGCGCGACTTGGATCTCATTCCCGAGCTCGGACAAGAGCGCGCTTGGGTGCAAGGCAGCACGCGACCCCTGTGCGCCCTGCCCTTCAATCGCTCGACGCCCATCGCCTATCTGAACGGTGAGCGATTCGCGCAAGCGGGCCTCGAGCCGCCGCGTACGTGGGACGAATTGCGCACGGTGGCTGGGCGGCTCAGCGAACCAACGGCGGGGCGTTTCGGCTTTGGCTGCCCGATCAACTGGTGGTTTTGGGTCGCGCTGGTGGGTCAGGCGGGCGGCTCGATTATCGCGGAAAATGGCCGAATTTCCTTGGGAGATCAGGCGGGGGTCGACGCACTCAGGTTGTGGCAAGAGTTGGTTCGCGCTGGGCTGATGAAGCCGCCGCCCGGGCGCGACTACAACGCTTGGGAGCAGTGCAATCAGGACTTTCTGAGCGGCCGGGCCGCGATGATCTGGTCCTCGACTGCGTTCTTGAAATACCTCGAGTCGCACGCGCGCTTCAAAGTGGTGGCCGCGCCACTGCCCGCGGGAGTGAAGCGCGCCGTGCCCACTGGCGGGACTTTCTGGGTCGTGTTGCGGTCCGCGCCCAGCGCCGAAAAAGCAGCAGCTGCGCGGTTTTTGCGCTTCATGCACGAACCGGCGCAAGTGATCGAGTGGTCCACCCGCACGGGTTATATTCCGGTCACGCGCTCGGCCGTGCGAGAGCTCGAGCAGCGCGGCTACTATGCGGCGCACCCGAATGATCGCGTGGCGCTCGCGCAGCTCTCGGTCGCCGAGGCCTGGCCCTGGTCGGTCGATTTGTTCCGGATCCAGCGGGAAATCGTGCAGCCGTGTTTGGAGAGCGCCGTGATCGAGCAGCGCGACGCCAGCGCGATACTGGCCGAAGCGCGCGCTCGAGCCTTGGAGCCGACGTGAAGCCGAGCCGCCGGAGCGATCCGTATTGGATGCTGCTGCCGACGCTTTTGCTGCTGTTCGTGTTCTTCATTTTTCCGCTGGGCATGCTGGTCAAGCACAGCTTATTCAGCTGGGATCTACTCACTCCGGCGCGGTTCGTGGGTCTCGCCAACTATCGCTCGCTCGTGCGCTCGGGGGAACTGTGGCAGACCTTTGGCACCACCCTATCGATGAGCAGCGCGGTCGTGCTCGGCTCGATGAGCGCGGGACTCGCGCTCGCCTTGCTCTTGGATCGCCCGGGCCGTTGGGCTGGGTTCGTGCGCAGCGCCGTGTTCAGCGCGTACGTCGTGTCCTGGGTCAGCGTCGGACTATTGTTCTTGTGGTTGTTGGACGCGGACTCCGGCATTTTGGCCGAGATCTGGCGCGTGTTCTCGCCCTCGCGCTCGCCGCGCTGGCTCGCCGATCCCGCGCTCGCGCCCTGGGCAGTGGCCGCGGTCACGGTTTGGAAGATCACGGGCTACGCGTTGGTGATCTTTCTGTCAGGTCTCCAAGACGTCCCGCAGTCGATTCTCGAAGCCGCTGAGCTCGACGGAGCGTCGTCGATTCGGCGTTTTCGCAGTGTGACTTGGCCGCTATTACGTCCGACCACGCTGTTCGTGGCGACGACCAGCTTGATCGCGAGTTTCCAATTGTTCGACGTGGTGCGTGTGATGACCCAGGGCGGCCCGGTGCGGTCGACCACCGTGTTCGTGTACGCGATCTACGAGCAACTCTTTCTGGACCTTCGGGTCGGGCGTGCCAGCGCGGAGGCCGTGGCGTTTTTCGGCATTCTGTTGCTGCTCACGGGCGCGCAGTTTCTGCTCTTCAGAAGCGAGGAGAGCGCGTGAACCGAAAGGCTTCGGCGGTTCATGGTTTGCTGAGGCACGGGGTGCTGTGCCTGGTCGTGCTGGTCTGGCTTTTTCCCTACTTGTGGATGGGGTTGACCAGCCTCAAGCCGTTGGCCGAGATCGTCGGCTCACCGACTGCGCTGTGGCCGAGGCAGCCGACATTCGAAGCGTATCGCGAAGTCTATCGCTCCTTGCCCTTGGCGCGTTATTTCTTCAACACGAGCGTGATGGCTCTCGGCATCGCGGCCCTGCAGATCACCTTGGCGCTGCCTGCGGGCTACGCGCTCGCCAAGTTGCGTTTCAGCGGCAAGCGCTGGGCATTCGGCCTGATCGTGGCCACGCTCTTGGTTCCCGCGCAGGTGCGCTTCGTTCCGGTATTCTCTTTGCTCGCCAGCGCGGGCTTGGTCAACACCTTGAGCGGCTTGATCTTACCCTTTGGAGTGAGCGCCCTCGGCACGTTTTTGGTCCGCCAAGCGCTGCTCAGCGTGCCCGACGCGCAGATCGAGGCCGCACGCATCGACGGTGCCAGCGAGCTGTACATCGTTTACCGGTTACTCGCGCCGCTACTCAGGCCAACCTTGGTCTCGCTGTTTTTGTTCAGCTTCGTTTCGCATTGGAACGACTATTTCTGGCCTTTGGTGCTGACGACCGACGAACACGCGCGCACCTTACCGCTCGCCATCGCGCTCCTCCGCGAACAGGGCACCGGAGTGCGTTGGCACTTGGTGATGGCCGGGAATGTGATTCTGAGTTTGCCGGCGTTGGCCGTGTTTGCCGCCGCTCAGCGCCATTTACTGCGTGCGGTCACGGTGCGCGGTTTCGGGGGCTAAAGGCTGGTATTTGGGTAAGCGGGCGCGGAAAGTCGTACGGCGGCGCGTAGCTCTCGTGGCGAATCATCGAGGCCCTCTCTCCTCAACTTCGAGTCGCTGGCACTTTACCGACGGGGGGTCTCGTCGATCAAAAGATACTGTGCGCACAAAGTACCTTCTTTGCTCGGATACCCCTGCCCCGCGACCAAGCGCAGGACCAGCCTTTTTGCGGCGAAGTGCGATGAATGCTCAGCCGCGCCCGTTCCCGTTCCCGTTCCCGTTCCCGTTCCCATGCCCGTGCGAGCGCGTCGCAGTCGGCCTACACTCCGCGCAACTGGCCCTCAGTTCGTCCGACTGGATGGGGCGATATGGAGAGGATAGATTATGGAGATGGTGAGCTCGGAACCGCCTGCGCTTTTCTTTCCGGTGAGCCTAAAGGTGCCTGAAAGTACGCGGCATTTTCGGCTGCGCACGCTGCTGTTTCAATTTCTGAGGCACGCCTTTGCGGACGTCGCGATGATCGGGTCGGACCAATTCGTTTATTGGGATCCGACCAACCCGCGCGCCTGCCTAGCTCCGGACGCCTTCGTGCGCTTCGGCAATCCGAATGAGGACTTCGACTCCTGGAAAGCGTGGGAGCGAGGCGTGCCCCAAGTTGCGGTCGAGATCATCAGTGATTCGGATGCCAGCGAGGCGAGTTGGGAGGTCAAGTTCGAGCGCTATCAGCGACTCGGCGTCAGTGAGCTCGTTTGGTTCGACTACCACCAGCCTGAGCACCCGCTGCGGATCTGGGACTTCGTGGGTGATGAACTGCTCGAACGCCGGCTCCTCGAGCCCTGGGCGAAGAGCCAGCATCTCGGCGGCTTTTGGTTGCCGGTTGAAACCGCGACTGGCGACTTGTCCCTGCGCTTGAGCCGTGACGAGCGCGGGCTCCTGCTCTTCCCGACGCCGGAGGAGTATCACGCCGAGCAGCAGCGCATTGAGGCTGAAGGGCGACGAATCGCCGAGCAGGCTCTTGCGCGTGAAACGGAGGCACGCCGCTTGGAAACCGAAGCTCACCGCCTGGAAACCGAGGCTCACCGCTTGGAAACCGAGGCTCGGCGCGCCGCCGAACTGCGCGTGGCGGAGCTGGAAGCCGAGCTGCGGCGGAGGTCTTAGCGGGCTAGGCAGCGCAACGCGAGTCGCTCGATCGACGCCTTGCGCGCCGGACTGAGGCCTGGGTCGGCGCGCAACGCCTGCAGCGAGCGTGTCTTGGCGGTGCTGTCGCCCACCGCGCATGCGAGCGTGAGCCGCGTGCGCCAGGCCTCGCGAGCCACGCGCGGCAACGTGAGGTCCTTCGCCAGCGCCTGATCGAGGTACTCGGCGGCCTCGGCGAAGCGTCCTCGGCCGAACAAGTTCTTGCCGAGCAGGTAGCTGGGCAAGCCATTGCCGGGTTCCGCGTTTGCCCAAGCTGCAATCCTTGGTGCAGCGACTTCGAACGAGGCCCCGAGGATCGGATCGCCCACCAACAGGTCGACGATCGCTCGGCGTTGGAGCTCGTTTTGGGGTGAGCGCTTCACGTCCAGCGTGCGCAGTCGGTCTTCGTCGGCGACGATTTCGGACACGGCGTCGTAGGCGCGGCGCGACGCCTCGAGGTGACCTGCGCGCAGTTCGACGTCCGCCTCGGCTTCGCGCGCGCCCGCGCGTTCCAGCTTGGCGAGTTCGGGTGAAGCGGCGAGCGCGGAGTAGGCCGCGAGCGCCGCAGCCTCGTTGCCATCTTTGACTTCACAAGCGGCGAGCTCGAATTTGGCTCCGGTGTGATGCGGATCGAGGCGCAGCAACTCCGAGATAGTGCGCCGAGCGCCCGCCGTGTCACCGCTCCCGAGCTTTTGATTGGCAACGCCGTTCAGCTTGTCGACGATGCGCGGGCAGTGGCGGCCGAACAGCGACGGGCGGTCGAAGCGCACGCGGGCTTCGTCGAGCAGCGCGGGCGCGACGTTCACGCGCGTGAGGTGGGCGCGCCAGGCGGTCTCGAGTTCCGCGAAGGATTTGCCCGTGACGAGCTCGATCGGCTCGCCGCCGTACCAGCGGCGTAGCCCCGCCGCTCCGTAGTGGTCGTGGAACCAGTGCAGGAATGCGCCCGCCACGGTGTACGCGGTCGATGAGTTTTGCCCCAAAAATCCCAGGCGGAATACTGATTGCAGCGGCGGCAACAGCGACAGATCGAGCAACGTCTTGGCCCACTCGTCGAGCGTGAAGTCGTCGTTGTCGTTCGGCGAGGCAGCGACGGCCACGCCTTCGATCCGCCCGGGATCCGGGATCCAGCCGCCAAGCGGGCCTGAGACGCGAAATGGCCCCTGCCCGAAGCTGCCGGCGAGCACGTGCGCCAACTCGTGTCCGACGACCGGATGCGGATACGCCGACGCCTGCACGTAGATCTCGCGCCGCCAAGGCTTGGCGATGTACGTGCTGGACGCGCCCATCAAACGCCCTTTTTCACCCTCGTTTGCGAACAGAAAGGCGGTCACGCGCGGCGGACCCTGGATCTCGAAGTAAGCCTCGTCGGCGCTGAGCTCCGCGTCGCAGTCACGCGCAAAGAGCAGCGCGTCGCGGAGCGAGATGCCGCTCGAGTACTTCACGTCACAGCGTGCACCGTACACCTGTTGACCGAGCGCGGCTTCGATCGACGCGCGGGTACTGAAGTGGCCGAGCGCGGCACCGTTCCCGATCAATGTCACGCTGCCGAGTGCAGCCGCGAGGCTCACCCCCGCGAGCCAGTGACGGCCACGAAACCCCTGGAAATTCAGGCGCTCATCGAAGAACACGGCGGCTGAGCCCAACGCGAGCAGCGTGAGCGCGGTGCCCGCGCGATAGGTCGCCAACGTCCAAAATGCGTCGATCACCGTGTCGTAGAGCGGGCCCGAGAAGTAGCCGAAGAACGGGTCGAACGCGAACACCATCGGGCTCGTGTAGAAGCGAGCCAAGCTCACGAAAATACCGCACAGCGGACCCAAGAGCGCCCCCCAAATACAAGCCGCCCGGCGCAGGAACCCAGGTCGCACGCGGCCGGCTGCGAGTCCGACCGCCGCGCCCCACACCCCCCCGAGCAGCGCGCCGGGGAGCGGCCCCAGCAGGTAGAGTTCGACGCCCCAACTCGCGTCGCACATCCCGACGCGCAGACCGTGCATCAGCACGATCGCGAGGCCCAGCAATGCCAAGCCGAACCCCACCGAGAGCCCGCGACCGAAGGCATCGAGTGGCGCCACCCGCTCGCGTGCCAGGTGGAACGCCAAACACACCGCCGCTGTCGACGGCAGAATCAATCCGGCGGCGAGCGACGCCTCGTAGCCCGGCCCCCCGAATTGCGGGATGAAACCGTAAGCCAAGAACGAAAGCGCGCTGAACGCCGCGGCCGCCTGCACCGCGCGCGCTCGCAGCAAGGGCAAGCGCGTGGGCTCGGCCCCGGTGCGTTCGCCAAGCGCGTCGCTGAGCTCAGACACGGGGCGGGCGCATCAAGGGTGCGCGTCGCCGCCCGACTGCGGCACTTCTCGATCGTCGTCGTTATCGGAGGGCTCGGGTGCTCGCAGCACCAGCGCGAGCACTTCATCGATCCGCGACACGAAGTGCACGCGCAGATCGTTCTTGACCTCGGTCGGCACGTCCTCGAGATCGCGCTCGTTGCGCACCGGCAGCAAGATCTCGCGGATCCCGGCGCGATGCGCGGCCAGGACCTGATCTTTGACGGCGCTCACCGGCAAAATGTTCCCGCGCAGCGTGATCTCACCGGTCACGGCCACGTCCGAGCGCACCGGCGCGTCCAAGAGTAGCGACGCGACCGCTACGAACATGGCGACGCCCGCATTCGCGCCGTCACGGGCGGAGCCGCCGCGCGGCACGTGCAAGTGAAGGTCGATCGACTTCAGCCACTCCGGATCGAGCTTGAGTCGATCGGCCTTGGAGCGCACGTACGAGACCGCAGTGGCGGCGGACTCTTTCATCACCTCACGCAGGCCACCGGTGATGTGGATGTTGCCCTTGCCTGGCATGCGCGTGCACTCCACGATCAGAATGTCACCGCCGCTGCCGGAGACCGATAGGCCGATCGAGATCCCCGGCACCAGCTTGCGCTCGTTGATCTCGTTCAAGTTGCGCTCGGGGCCGAGCAGCTCGCGGACGTGCGCGGGGGTCACGCGAATGGGAGAAAAGGGCTTCCCCTCCGCCAACTTGACCGTCACGTCGCGGCACACCGCGGCGATCTCGCGCTCCAAGCCGCGCACGCCGGCCTCGCGCGTGTAGGAATCGATGATGAGCTCGATGCCTTCGCGTTCGAACTGGATCTGGTCGCTGGTGATGCCGTGGTCCCGCACCTGCTTGGGCACCAAGAATTGCTCGGCAATGCTGCGCTTTTCGCTGCGCGTATAGCCGGGCACCTCGATGATTTCCATGCGATCCCGAAGCGCATCCGGGATATTGCCCCGGTAATTGGCGGTAGCGATGAACGTCACGTCCGACAGGTCGAACGGCAAATCGATGTAGTGGTCGACGAAGGTGTCGTTCTGCGCGGGGTCCAACACTTCGAGCAAGGCGGCGGCTGGATCGCCGCGCATGTCGACGCCCATCTTGTCGATTTCGTCCAGGACCAGTACCGGATTTCTGCAGCCGGTCTTCTTGAGCGCTTGGATGATGCGCCCAGGGAGCGCGCCGACATAAGTGCGGCGGTGACCGCGGATCTCCGCTTCGTCGCGCACGCCGCCGAGAGAGATGCGGCCATAGCGCCGACCCATCGCGCGAGCGATCGATTTTCCGAGTGACGTCTTGCCCACACCGGGTGGCCCGACGAACAGCAGGATCGGTCCCTTCTTGTCGCGGCGCAGCTGGCGGATCGCCGAGTACTCGATGATGCGCTTCTTCACCCGGTCGAGGCCGAAGTGATCTTCGTCCAGGCAGCGCTTGACCTCGCGCACGTCGACCCGGTCGGGCGTGGTGCGTACCCAGGGCAGGTCCGCCAGCCACTCCACATAGGTTCGCGTGACCTGGTACTCCGCCGACTGAGGTTGCATCCCGCTCAAGCGGCCGAGTTGCTTACGGGCGGCTTTTTCCGCTTCCAGGGGCAGCTCGGCGCGGGCGATGCGCTCGCGCAGCTGCTCCACTTCGTCGTCGTCCGCAGCCTCACCCAGCTCTTCACGGATGTTGCGCATCTGCTGGCGCAGCACGTAGTCGCGCTGCGAGCGGCTCATCTCGGTATGGACCAGCGTCGAGATCTCGTCCTTGACCTTCAGCACTTCGAGCTGCCGCATGACCATACCCAAGACCAAGTCGACGCGCTCGCGCACGTCGATGGCTTCGAGGACGCGCTGGCGCACGCTGATGCTCGCTTGCTCTTCCGGGAAGTTCGAGGCGATCAGATCGGCGAGCGCGCCGGGTTCGCGCACGTTATCCAAGATGCTCGCGGTTTCTTTGGGAAGGTTCGGCATCAAGGCCAACACTTCTCGCGTGTTCTCGCGCAGCTTTTGACCCAATTGATGCAGATCGGTGGCCGGCTCGCTGGGCTCGTTGATGCGTTCGATTTCGGCCGTCATGTACGGCTCGAGACCGGTCGTGGCGTGCATTCGGAACCGACCGAGGCCGTTGAGCACGACGCTATAGTTGGACGGGCCGAGACGAATCACTTTCACGACGCGCGCCAACGTGCCGATCGCATACAGATCTTCGAACGTGGGCTCGACGGTCTCGGAGTTCTTTTGGGTGAGCACGCCGACCATGGCGCTCTCCTGGCCGAGTAGCTCTTCGACCAAGCGCACGCTGCGCGGGCGACCAACGTTGATCGGCACTACCGACATCGGGAACAACACCGAGTTCCTGAGCGGCAAGATCGCGAGCTGCTCCGGTCGACGTGGTTTAGGGGCAGGACGCATGTTTCCACAGTAATACGGATCGACCAGAGATCCAGCAACGTGTCAGTTTCACCCCTGCCACGGCCGACCAGCTGGCATCGGCGCCGGCCTGTGCGCAGCGAGGCGCCACACCTTTGTACCTAAGTCGCGAGACTCTCCCGCCTGTGGTATCCCCCGAGCATGTCGCGTTCCGCACGCCCCATTTTCGCGGGCCTCGCTTGCACCGCGCTGGCACTCAGCTCGGCGACCGTGTTGGTCGGCTGCGCGACGAGCTCGAACACGGGCAGCCCGGAGAGCGTGCTTTCGGCTTATGCGCACGCCGTGCAGCGTGGGCAGCTCGCCGAGGCTTACGCTTTGCTCAGTGATGACGCCAAAAAGACCATTCCTTTCGAACAGTTCAAGCGAATGCTTCAGGAAAACCCTGAACAGGCGCAAGAATTGATTCGGGCGCTCGACCGGCCGTCTACTGGCCCAGCCCGCATCACCGCTCGGGTGACCGGTGCGGACGGCGAGCCGCTGCTCCTGGTTTACGAGAACGGCGCGTGGCGGGTCGACGGTTCGGCGATCGACTTGTATAGCCAGGCCGCGCCCGAATCGGCGGCCCTCTCATTTGTCCGCGCAATCGAAAATAAACGCTACGATTTGCTGTTGCGCTTTGTCCCCGACAGCCAACGCGAAGGCCTCACGGAGGCCACGCTGCGCGCCGCCTGGGAGGGAGAGCAAAAGCAGGACATGGCACGGCTGATCGAGGCGCTCAAATCCGCGCTGCCGACCGCCCGCTTCGAAGTCGTGGGTGAACGCGCAACCCTCGCCTATGGAGCCGGCGGGACCATCGAACTCGTGCGCGAGCACGCCGCTTGGAAAGTCGAGGAACTGAAATGACCGCGCGTATCGCCAAGGTCGAACGCCAAACCAAGGAGACGAAGATCAGTGTCGAGGTCAACCTCGACGGTACCGGCGTCTCCAAGATTCAGACACCGCTTCCCTTTCTCTCGCACATGCTCGATCAAATCGCGCGCCACGGCTCGATCGATCTGACGGTCGTCGCCGAGGGGGACGTCGAGATCGACGGCCACCACACGACCGAGGACATCGGCATCGTGCTCGGCAAGGCCGTGCTCGATGCGCTCGGTGACCGCCATGGCATTCGCCGCTACGGCTCGGCGACCCTGCCGATGGACGAGGCACTCGTGACCGCGGCGATCGATCTGTCGGGCCGTGCGTTCTTCGTTTGGCGAGTCCCGCTGCCCAAAGCGAAGATTGGGACGTGGGACGTCGAGCTGGCTGAGGTGTTCTTCGAGGCGTTTGCCCGCACCGCGCAGGCGAATTTGCACGTCGTGCTGCACGAAGGCCAGAACCTGCACCACATCGTCGAGATTTCGTTCAAAGCTTTCGCGCGGGCTCTGCGCGCGGCAACCGAGTTCGATCCGCGGGCGCCCGGAGTGCCTTCCACCAAGGGGATGCTCGTTTGACGTCCGTAGTCATCGTTGACGTTGGCCTCGGAAATCTCCACTCGGTCGAGAAAGCCGTGGAGCTCGCGGGACGGGATCACGGAATCACTCCCGTGCGGAGCGCCAATCCGGACATCGTGCGCAGCGCGGACGCGATCGTGGTCCCGGGTCAGAGCAATTTCGACGGTTTCCTCAAAGCGCTCGGCCCCGAGCTGTTCGAGGTGTTGCTCGAACGTCTGCGCGCCGGAACGCCCTATCTCGGCATCTGTTTGGGCATGCAGATCTTGTTCGAATCGAGCGAGGAAGCGCCTGGTTTCCAAGGCCTGGGTTGGTTCAAAGGCTCGGTCAAAAAGCTGCTCGGTGCACCTGGCATCAAGATCCCACACATGGGTTGGAATGCGCTCGAGCTCCGTGCAGGAGGGCATCGTGACCTAGCGGCTGCGGGGGGTGACGGTGAACACGTGTATTTCGTGCACTCGTTCCACGCGGTGGCGCTCGAGCCCGACGTCACGAAGGCGACCGTCTCGTACGGGCCAAACTCGGTCACCGCGGCGGTCGCTCGCGATCACGTCTTGGCAACCCAGTTTCACCCGGAAAAGAGCCAAGCTGCGGGAATTCGCCTGCTCTCGAGTTTTCTGGGCTCGCTCACGACCCGCTAGAGTATCGTCCGAATATGGCGGAATTGGGTGACGAGTCGGACAAGCGGGGCGAGCACGGTGCGGCCGCGCATCGGCCGAGCTTTGCCCCGACCGCCCCACCGCGGCGGCCGAGCGTGGCCTCCACGGCCCCCGCGCCGACCTCACCGCGGCGGCAGGAGCATGACTCCGAGGCTCCGTCCTCGAAGTTCGACGGCGAAGATTTCCTGTTCCACTTGTACCGCGGCAGCGAGCTGCTCCAGGACAATTGCGTCAGCGAGGCCAAAGAAGAACTCGAGCTGGCGCTCCGCGTGCAACCGCAGGACGTCGAGGGACAGGGCTTGCTCGGGGTGGTCTATTTCCGACTCGGGCTCTACCCGCGCGCGCAAGAAATCTATCAAGACATCATTCGCGTGCGGCCGGAAGAGATCAGCCCGCGCGTGAACCTCGCGCTCTGTTATCTGAAGACCGGCCAGTCGCAAGCGGCGCGTGATTGTCTGGAAGAAGTCACGGCGCGCGTGCCGGACCACGTGCGAGCGTGGGGCTACTTGGGGCTGGTTCACGAGCGATTGGGCGATTACGAACGAGCGCGTTCGGCCTTCGAACGAGCGGGACAACCGCACCTCGTCCGCCGCATGCAACAACTGCTCGAGCAGAACGCGCAGCAGCCAGACAGCGTCCAGCCGGAGCGCGCTGAAGTGCGCGCGGCAGCGGCTGATGCCGTGCAAGAGCTCGAGACCGACGAGGCGGGATTTTCGCGCGCCTCCGAAGCCGAGTCGGGGCCTGCCTCGCGCGCGGGGCGCTGGCGTGCGATCGAACCCGGTGAAGAGGTTTCTTCGGCACGCGCACGTCGTTCGTCGCTCCCGGGCCGCTTTGGCCCCGCGGTTCCCTCGATTCCCGAGCCGGCAGAGCTGAGTCGCGCCTCGCTACTGCCGTCGGTCAGCCACGGCGCAACGCCGTCGATCCGCGTTCAGGTGGATGCGCAGGAGCCGGTCGTCTCGGCCAGCCGCCGCTCTGCGTTGATTGAGGTTTCCACGACCTGGGCGGTGCGCGGCGACGCAGTGCGTGGTTTGCTCGCCCATGGCGCCGCGTTCACCAATACCCCGCTCCTGCGCCGGATGCGCGGGCGCGACCTCGCTGAACCCTTGGGCGGACCGGGTTCGCCTTGGGTGCTCCTGAGCGGCGCCGGTCAGATCCTGGTCGGTGCGTCGCCCGAGCGCGAACTCTCGGGGCTCGAGCTGAACGGGACGTACGTGTACGTGCGCGAGAGCTGCTTGGTCGGCTACGCCGGCACCGCACAGCACGAAAATGGCCGTCTACCGAGCGGCGGTGGGGAGCCGGTGCCCATGGTCCAAATCAGCGGGCGCGGAACGGTATTGATTGAGAGCCGAAAACCCCCGCGGGTGCTCGAGGTCACCGAGAATCAGAAGCTCGCGGTGCGGGCCGACGACGTCGTGGGCTGGGTCGGTCGCTTGCTGGGCCATCCGTTGGATTTGGACGCCGCGCCGCTCAAAATGCCGGGCTTCGTTGCCTTCTCCGGCAGCGGTTCGGTGCTAGTCGATCTGGGTTGATATGGCCAAAGCTGGATTACTGTCTCGGCGTCCCAATCGCCTGCCGCTGAGCGAGCGCAAGCGCCGACGGCGCTCGCTCAGCGAGGACGCCTTCAACGTTCCCAACCTGCTGACGATGGCGCGAGTGGCGATCATCCCACTCGTGATCATGTTGATCGGTCGTGGCTCGCCCAAGGATTGTGTGTGGGCCGCTTTGGTGTACTCGGCGGCAGCGATCACCGATTTGCTCGACGGCTACCTGGCGCGACGCATGAACGTCGTCAGCGTGCTCGGCAAATTCATGGATCCGCTGGCCGACAAGCTGCTGGTCATGGCAGTGCTCGTGTACATGGTGCCGATGGGGCGGATCCCCGAATGGGCCGTCGTGTTGCTCTTGGCGCGTGAAATCTCCGTCACGAGTTTGCGCAGTATTGCGAGCAGTGAGGGCGTGGTGATCGCCGCTGGGGACGACGGCAAGAGCAAGACCGCGCTGCAGATGGTCGGCATTCTGGCGCTGATTCTCGGCTACCCCTACCACCTGACCCTGGGCCCGCTCGATCTCGGCATGGTGGACTTGGTGTATGTCGGGCGTGCCTTGGTCTACATTTCGCTCGTTTTCTCGATTTTGAGCGCGGTTTCGTATTTGCGATTGTTCTCGGCCGCGGTCGAAGCCAAAGACAAACGTCGGGCTTAGGGCCCTTTTCGCGCGCGTGACAGCCGCCGGAAGCCCTGGTAGGAAGCCCCCAGCATGCGCTTTTTCACCGCTCGTTCCGTCTCCCTGGCCGCACTCGTTCCGGCCCTGCTGCTGTTCGCTTTCGTTCCGGGCTGCGCGAAGCAAAGCGAAGGCGAACGCTGCGGCGACGATAACTTCGGTGCGGACAGCTCGGACTGTGACGACGGATTGATTTGCAAGACCATCGGAGCCTCCAACTACCGTTGCTGTTACCCTGACACGCGTTTCACTGATTCGCGCTGTGAGGCTCCGATGTCCGTGGGCACCGCGGGCGGCGCGAACGGAGGTTCCGCGAACGGCGACGCAGGCTCTGGTGACGGCAGTGAAGCCGGTGGGGGCGGCTGAGGTGCCATCGGGGTCGGCGCTCGCGGCTTTGGGCCAGGAGGCCTTGCTGCTCGCGGTGGCAGTGTCGCTCCCCGTCGTCGCGATTGCAGCTCTCGTCGGACTTCTGGTCGCCGTGCTGCAAGCCGCAACCCAAGTACAGGATGCGACGCTCGGACACCTGCCACGGCTCTTGGTGGTGGCCGTCGTATTGGCCCTGATGGCCCCGTGGATGGGCTCGGAAATCGCTGGTTTCGCGCTGCGCGCGTTTCACGGCGGCTGAAGACGTGAACGCGCTGTCGCCCAGCGATCTGGCGCGCGTCCCGCACGGACAGCGCGTGTGTATCGCCGGTCGGGTCAGCAGCGTCGATGCCACCGGGTGTGAGCTCTCGGATGCGTTCACGCGCGTGCGGGTCGAGCACCCGGGGGGCTGGTCACTCGGCGAACTGGTGATTTTAGAAGGCGTGTTCGACGGACGCGGGATCAGTGATGCGCTGGTGATCGAGCGCGCCGCCTGCCCCGAGCCACGCGGCGACGGAGATCTCGCGCGCTTTGCCTGGCGCGGCGTGGGCCGCAACTTACGAGCTCGAGCCCGCGCTCTCGACGCGGTGCGCGACTACTTTGCGCTCGAACATTTCTTGGAGGTGGAAACCCCCGTGCGCGTTCCGGCGCCAGGGGTCGATCTGCACCTCGACGCGATCCCGGCGCACGGTGGGTATTTGATCACGTCGCCCGAGCTGCACATGAAACGCTTGTTGGCAGCCGGCTTTCCCCGCATTTTCCAGGTGGCGCGCGCGAGTCGCTTGGACGAGCTCGGACAGCTGCACGAGCCGGAGTTCACGATGCTCGAGTGGTACCGAGCATTCGCCGGTCTGCCGCAATTGATCGCTGACACCGAGCAAGTGCTGCGACGCGTGGCAGAGCGCGTCTCGGGTGAGGCGCGGCTCGTCGGTCCGACTGGGCAGCGCTATGAACTCGCGCTGCCGTTTCAGCGGATCACCGTGCGCGAGGCGTTCCGCGAGTTCGCAGGCATCGCCGACGCGGTGGATTTGGCACACACCGACGAGGCGCGTTACTTCGAACTGTACGTCAATTGGGTGGAGCCGGGCCTCGCACGCGAGCCGGCGCCTTTGTTTCTCTGGAAGTACCCGGCCAATCAAGCGTCGCTCGCGCGCTTGTCGGCGGAAGATCCGAGCGTCGCCGAGCGTTTCGAGTTGTACGTGGGCGGCGTCGAGCTGTGCAACGGCTTCGACGAACTCACCGATCCAGTAGAACAACGCCGGCGTTTCGAGCAAGACACCGCGCGGCGCGCGGACGAAGGTCGAACGACGTATCCGGTCGACGAGCGGTTCTTGGCGGGTTTGACCAGCGGCATGCCTCGCGCGGGCGGCAACGCGCTCGGGTTCGATCGCTTGTTGATGCTGGCCACGGGCGCCCGCGAACTCGGCGACGTCATCGCCTTCCCTACCCGCGTTTCGTGACCAGGAGCGTCAGTCGAAGCGGATGATCGAGAGGCAGGGCGCTGGCGCGAGGCGCTCACGCCCACCGAGCGAACCGAGCTCAATCACGAACGCATAAGCGATCACGCATGCACCTTGGCGATCGACCAACTCGCCCGCAGCCGCCGCGGTGCTGCCCGTTGCCAGCAGATCATCGACCACCACCACGTGCGCGCCCTCACGCAGGGCGTCGCGATGCATTTCCAGCTCGCTCTCTCCATATTCGAGCGAGTAGCTCACCTTGTCCGTGCCACGAGGGAGCTTGCCGGGGCGACGCACCGGGACGAAGCTCGTGTTGAGGCGCGCGGCGAGCGCGCCTCCGAAGATGAAGCCGCGCGACTCGACCCCGACCACCGCGTCCACCTGTTCACCCACGAAGCGGTGCGCAATCGTGTCGAGCACGATGTGAAAACCGCGCGGGTCCGCCAAGAGCGGCGTGATGTCACGAAACAGCACCCCTCGTTGCGGAAAATCCGGCACTTCACGGATCAGGCCCCGCACGTAAGCCAGGGAATCGAACGTCGGTGGATCGTCGATGCGTGACGGTTTGTCCGAAGGCAATTCGGCCGCCTTCTTGAGCTCGACGCCGCGGGGAGTCGGCTGGGATCGAGCTGGGACTGGCTTGTTCGGCTTTGCGAACGTGCCCTTTCTAACCGCCATGCCCGTATCGTAGACGCCCGGGCGAAAACTCACAAATGTTAGTCGGGCGGGGGGCTGCTTGGTCGCGGCACGATCAGCTCACGGGCGGCGAGCGGAAGGCGGCCCAGAGCTGCTCGTTCACACCACGTCAGCGACCAAACGTGCGACAAACTCGTCATTCTCACGCGCCCAGAGGTCGAGCGAGAGCGCGGTCAAACTGGCGACCCCTGCGTCGAAGGCCTCGGTGTCCGAGCCGGGAAGAGCTTCACTCTCGGCGCTCGGGCCACCCAACCACAAGTATTCGCGGCCGCGCGGGTCGCGCCGAAAGTCGACCTCGTCGTGGTAGATGCGCCGGCCCAAGCGCGTCGAGCGCAACGCAGTGTAGCCTTTTGGAACGTTCAGGTTGAGGAGCAAGGGCGAAGTGACCGGGCGCAGCAACAACGCTTGCACGACGCGACGCGCGAGATCAGCCGCGCGATCCATGTCCGCGTCGAACGGGGTCGACACGGCGAGCGCTGGGATCCCTTTCAGCGCGGCCTCGCGAGCCGCGGCTACCGTGCCGCTATAGAAGACATCGTCACCCAAGTTCACTCCGTGATTCACCCCAGACACGACCGCGTCGGGCCAGCGCGGCAGGATCCGGGTTTTGCCATGCAGCGCGACGTACACGCAGTCGGCAGGCGTGCCATCGATCGAAAAGATCCCCAGCCCGGGCTCGAACACGCGCAGCGGTCGGTGCACGCTCAGCGCGTGGCTGGTTGCGCTCTGCTCGATCTCCGGAGCGCACACCACCACCTCCGAGAATTCACTCAGCGCGCGCCCCATGGCGTTGATCCCTTGGGAGCGGTAGCCGTCGTCGTTGCTGAGAAGGATCAGAGGGCGCACCATGGGACCTGACGCTAGCACTAGACAAACGTGAGTTGCGCTGATTGCGAAGGCCCGGCGCGCCGCCCAGGTCGCGGCAAAGTCCTCTGAATTTGCGGGCGTGGACGCTGCGCTGCCTGGTAGAGTAGCCTTCTTTCAGTGTCGGGCGACCCTACTGACGAGCAAATCGTCGAGCAGATCCGGGCGATGGTGGAGGCCGAGCTGCAGCGCCGCGGAGCGCCGGGCAAGCCGCGGCTCGAGGGACAATTCCTGATCGTCGGCAAAGGGGCCACAGAGGCGCGGGCGGATCTCAGGGGCTCGGTGCAACAGTGGGATAGCCTGCCCGATGATCTGCGTGAACGGCGCGTTCAGCAGATCGCGCAACTCCTGAGCGACGGAGCTCGGCGCGCCCCTGTCGCGGCGGCGCCACCGGGGCGAGCGCGTTCCAACGCGCTGGGCCTACTCTCGCTGCTGCGTCGTGTACTGGCAGTCGTGCTGCCGGTTTCGTTGCTGGCGGGCGCGCTCGCTCTCGCTTACCGATATTTGACTCCTCACCAAGAATCGCCGTTCGCGACGCTTGCTCGTTGGCTCAACCAGGGGCCCAGCACCACGGCAAGCGCCGGCACTGCGGCCAGCGCGAGTCTGCCGACCTACAACGCAACCAACATCGAGCACGAGCGCGCGGTGATCGCGAGCGCGGCCTGCTCCAAGTCGCGCTCGCGCGTGGCCCGGGGCGCGAGCGTCGGCCCGGCAGACGTGGAAGGTTGGCAGGTCGAGCTCGTCTTGCTGCGCCGGGGGCCAAAGCTGGACTTGAGCCAGAGCCCCGCACTTTCGTCGTTCGTGCAGCGCAGCGGCGGTTCGAGCGCAGGCAAGCTCGTCTGGGCGAAGGCGAGCGCGCTGGTCGCTGAAGATCGCTTCGATGCCCAGGTCGAGCTCCGCGTTCTCCCCCCTTTGGGGGAAAAGAGCGTGAGCGGCGTCAGTCTGGTCTTCTCCGGGCCGTACGTCGTTCCGTATTTCACGGAAGACCAACGCGCGGATTACTTCTTGTTGGCTGACGCCCTCGCCGCTGCGCTGGGCGCCACGGATGGCGCATTGTTCGCGCATTGCGCCGATAGCGAAGCGCACCACGTCGGCTCGTGGTTTCTTGGAGCGAGTCCGGGAGCCGCCGTTGGCTCGCTGATCTACTTCATGGAGAGCTATTCGGATCTCCCGGTGCTGAAGCCCGAGGTGGTCGGCAGCGGTAATGACCCGGCGCACCGTGGTCAAGCGTTCGACGTGATCAGCCGGGCTGCGGGTTCACTCAGTCGGACTTCGGTAGCTACCCTCGTGGGTGGTGAGCTGGGCATGATTTCCGGCTCGCCGAATCGCCCCGCGCGCCTCACCTTCCCTTTTCGCGACGGAAACCGAGCGTCACGCGCGGGTTTGGCGGCCGCGCGGGCGCTCGGTTTGGCTAGCTCGCGCTAGCTGGCATTGCCGGCGAGCAGTGCTTTGAGCTCGCCGCTCTCGTTCAAGCTGGTCACGATGTCGCAGCCGCCGACCAGCTGACCGTCGACATACAGCTGCGGGAAGGTCGGCCAATTCGAATATTCCTTGAGCCCGCTGCGCAGGTCGGCATCCGCGAGGATGTTCACGTCCCGAAAATCTGCCCCGTTCTGCTTGAGCAGGCCGATCACCTGCGCCGAGAACCCGCACTGCGGGAAATTCTTGTTGCCCTTCATGAAGAGCACGATTCGGTGGCTGGCGATCGTATTCTTGATGCGCTCACGCAAGACTTCGTCCATCTGATTCTCCGCTAATTTTGGCCCAGGCTTCGGGCGTATAGGTCTTGAGTGCCAGCGCGTGGATCGGGCCGTTCATGGCGGTGCCGAGCGCGCTGTACACGAGTTGATGTTGTTCGATCAGCGATTTGCCGCTGAAGGCGCTGGATACGATGCGCGCCTGGTAGTGATCCTGGGTGCCCGTCAGATCCACGAGCTCGAGCTCGGCATCGCTAAAGCGCGCTTTGAGCAGACGTTCGACTTCAGCGGGCTCGATCATTCGAGGCGCTTTTGTGACGCAGGCACTCCTCCTTGTCAACCGGCGCGCAAGATAACACGTCGGAATTATGTGTGATTTCTGTGTTCAGTCTTTGGGCGGAAGCGGTGTGGTCAGTTTGAGCTCGCGAATCGAGTCGCGAAAGCGAACTTCGAGCTCGGAGGCACGCATGTTCAATTCCACGAGCTTCTTCGTGATCTGGTCGAGCTTGCCGGTCACGTCGGCGAGCCGCGCCGTGAGCTTGGCGCGCAGATCGCCGGCTTGCTTGTTCTTCTCGATGGCCTCCAGACTGAGCCGCGTCTCCCGGGCAGACTTTTCGAGCTCGGCCTGACTCTGAGTGAGCGCGGTTCGTTCGTCGCTGACCTTCTTCAGCGCGTCGCGCCCGGCCCAGGCCGAGCTCAGCGCGGCGGAGAGTGCGCGATCGGCACGCGCATCAGCGAGGTAGGCTTTGACCGCCTCGTCCGCGACGGGCGATAGCCAATCCGTGCGCGCCTGAGTCGGTTGGCGCTCCTCCACGGTGAGCTCGGCGCGAGCCGCTGCTTGCACGACGATCGGCACGAGCGCGTTGCCCGTGCCGAGGTTGTCTTCGGTACCGGCGGGTGGCTTGTAGAGGCGTGCGGCCGCGAGACGCGGGTGGCGCACCAGCAACTTGGCGCTCTCTTCGCTCCCGTTTTTGATCTTGTACAGGGTGCGCGTCACGCTATCGCGCTCGACCACCAGCTCCCCGGCCTCGATCTGAAACAGGCGCGCGCCGAGCTCGACATTCCGGCGCTCGCTCTCCACCGCTAGACTTCGCTCGAGTGCGAACGGCACCGTGGCAGTCGCTTGCGGTGGCAACGGCTCCAGCATGCCCTGCCCGAGAAAGGCGCCCTTCTCGAAGACCGCGATCGGGCCACGCTCGAGCAGGCCCTTCGTGGCGTTGGTGAAACGCGCGACGCGAAACGGGTGCGAGTTCGAGTCCGGCACGCCTGCGTCGGGCGAGAACAGGAACACGGCTTCACCCGGGACGCTTTGATTAATCAATAGCACCATCGTGGCGCTCGCGTCGGGCACGGTGACACGTGTCGGCAATTGATAGCGCGTCGTGCCAGAGTCGACCGCGACTGCGGCGAGCGCGCTCATTCGACGCGGTGCGCGCACCATGCCCCTCACCCAGTCATTCGCCGCTGGACGCTGCGCGACCGACTCGTCCTTGTCGTACTTGGAGTCAGCGAGCTCTGCTTCTGCCTCCTCCATGGGCTCGGCCGAGGGGCGCGGTTTGGCAGCTTTTTTGGGCCTTGGCGCGGCGGCACCGGCGGACGCGCTCGTTCGCCCCGCGGGTGCGCTCGCTTGCACCGCCGGCGGCGGAGGGGGCGCGGCAGGGGCGTCCGTCGGACCGACGCGGTTCACGGCTCCGCCCGCCCGTTCGTTGAGTGAAGTCACTCCTTCGGGCACGGCCGCGATCACCTCACCCGAATCAGTCACGACCGGGCGCAAGGGCGTCACCGGGTCACCGAGCGTGGATTCGAAGGCCAAGGGGGCGCCCGCCACCAACGCCAACTCCACATCCTTCCAGTCTTCACCCGAGAGATTTTCGACGATGCCCCAGGCTTGCAGATCAGCGCCGCCCTTTTGCACCACGATCCGATACGAAGGCCGCCAGACCGGCGTCGATGCCACGTAGCCAACCGCTAGATCGTGCTGCTTGCCGTCGAGCCTCAGCGTCACGTCGCGCATCTTGTCGCGCCCATTCTTGCTGGGATCTTGGGCATGCTGGGGATTATCCCAGGCCTCGAGCATGCGCATGAATTGCGGGTCTGGCGCCTCGGGGTCGTCGTCCGACACGTCGAGCGGGAACGAAGCCGCCTGCACCGAACTACCGCCGCGCTCGACGATGGCGAGCGTCGCCAAGAAATCCCCAACCATGCGCTGTCGCATGCGAAACTGCACCGATTCCCCTTCGACTTCGCCCGAGCGCTCGAAGTACCCGACCCCGTTGCGGTACACGACTACCTTTCGGATCGGTAACCCGTCGACGCGCAAATCCGGCCCGCGCGCGCAACCCGCGGTCAGCCCCGTGAGTGCACCAAATGCCAAGGGAGCCAGGGACGCAGCCCAAGACCTCGCAGAAGCAGAGCGCCCGGACAAACCTGGAAAGTCGAACCACACCATTCGCATCAGTCCTCCGAACCTTCCTCTATACACCACTCTCGAACGGCGCATCCGGGCCCGCGAAGCAGGAGGGCGCTCGCCTCGGCATTCCTGGTATTTCGCCGCAAAGGAACTGTTTCTCCGATTCGTCGCGGAGCACGGCCAGCGCGCGAAGAAAGGTACTTTGTTTGCACAGTATCTTTCGCTCGACGAGAACGCTCATCGGTCATGGGCCGCGAATGCCCCCGCGAATCGAAGCTGAGGCGAGAGCGATTCGACGATTCGCCACGAGAGCTACGCGCCGCCATGCGGCTTTCCGCGCCCGCTGACCCAAACGCCAGCGAGCAATATTGCTTGGTGCCTAAAAAGCGTCGTCAGCGTCGCCCAGTTCGACGACGTGGGCGACGACCGCGGTGTTCCCACCGACGACTCCCAGCGGATTCCACGGGGGATTGACGCTGCCGACCTTGGCGCTGTTGTCGAGCACGACGTAGTACTGGCCCGGCGGCAGCGGGATTTTCTGATGCTGTTCGCTGCCCGGCACGAGCGGAAACTGCATCACTGGCGCTTCCGGCGGCGGTGACAGGGCCGCTCCGAGTTGAAGGCCACGTCGCCAGAGGTCACCGGTGCCCCGGCGCAACACCAAGACATCGAGCGTCGGGCCGGTCAGGCGAAAGCGACAGAATAGGGCTTGGCCGTTCTCGGCGACTTCGAACGGGCCAATCATATCGATCTGCTCCGAACGCACTTCGGTCGTGTCGTTGACGAACGCGTAGCGGCTACCCGATGGCAGATTGAATGGCTTGGGTGGCCGCATCGGCGGCTGAAGCTGACCGAGCGCAAACTCATCACCACTGTCCGCGTGGATGACCGTGAAGCCGCTGGCGATCTGGCTCTGCGCGATCTGCGAGCCGAAGGTGGTGGCCATGTAGCCGGCGGGCCCTTGAGCTGCCCAATTGACCAACTTATTTTCGATCGTACCGATCTTGAATTCCGGGCCGAACGGGACACTTCTGGGTTTGGCCCAAACGTAGATGGAATCCTCGGCCATGTAGAAGTCCATGCCGTACTCGACGCTGGTTGCCACCGAGAAGCCCACGCGCCCGGCGATCGGGGTCCAAGCCGAGCCGGTACCGGCAAAGCTGAGGGTCACCGCTTGCGTCTGATCGTTGACCTGATAGTTGCACTGCTCGGGGTACAGGCGACCGACCGTGTTCCCGCTGGGCACGAGCTTCAGCGGAACCCCACGCTTCAACATTTCAGGGCACATGCGCTGCGCGCCGAAGTTGGAAAACAGCCACCAGCGCAGACCAGGGCTTGCGTTGACTGCGCTTCGTACGCACGGGCAGCCGACGCCGAGGACCAGCACCAGGAACAGGCCGAGCAGGCGAAGTCGCAGCGGTGGGATCGTGTACTTCATGCGCCGTTCCGAGCTTAGTCCAAGGCTGCGGCGGCGCCTATCACGCAGGCCCGGCTGCAGATGTAGGCGCCGCAGCCGACGCAGCCAGCGCGCGGCGCACGACCGCTGAAAGCGCGTCGATTAGCCCCGGCGCGGTGTTCAACGCGGGCACTCGTTCGAGGCCGAGGCCGAGCGTGTCGGCCCACGCGCGCGCTTCGATATCGAGGTCGTAGAGTGTTTCCACGTGATCAGCCAAGAAGCCGAACGGCGAGAGGATGATTTGTCGGACCCCGGCCTGGACCAGGCGTTCGAAGGTTTGACGCACACCGGGGCCGAGCCATTCACCGCCATCGGCGCCCTGACTCTGGTAGGCCAGCTCGCAAGGTCGACCGAGCCGCTCTGCCACGGCTCGAGCACTGGCTTCGACCTCGGCTTGATAGCGGTCGCCAGCGCGGATCGCCGCGCGCGGCAAGCTGTGCGCGGTGAGTATCACCGCGCTGTCACGCGAATCGATGCGCAGCGCCGCGTGCAGCGCCGCACAGTGCGCCTCGATGAAAGCGGGCTCCGTGCCCCACGGCTCGCAAACCACGAGTTCGGGCGTCGCCTCCGAAAGCTCGTCGCGCACGCTTTCGAGCGATCGCCGCGCGGCGGCGGCGTAGACCTCCACGCTGAAGGGAGCGAGCGGAACCAACACCAAGCGCGTGAGGCCGCGGCGGGCAGCCTCGCGAAACGCTTGTTCGACGCTGGGCTCCCACAGTCGCATCCCGAGCAACACCGGGAGCCCAGTCTGGGCCTCGAGCGCGTGGCCCTGCTCTTCGGTCACGCGTAGCAGCGGCGAGCCACCAATCGCTTCATAGCGGCGGTGCAGCTCTTCGACCAAGCCGGGCGGCGCGGGACGACCATGGCGAATGCGCGCGACGAACGCGGGCAGATCGGCAAGATCTGCCACCGTCCCGTGGGCGACTAAGAGGATTCCGGTGCGCGGCGGCTGGCGGCTCATGAGCGAGCCGCAGCTTACGGCATTATTTGCTCGGGTACACGCACGCACTCACGTCGCCCACCGTGGGCGAGAACTTCACCGAGTCGTCGTAGTAGCTCTGCGTGAAGTCAGTGCCCCAGCATTCGACGGCAGAAACCATGGGGACGCTGCTCGGCAAATCTCCGCCCGTGAAGTCGATATCCGCGCGGCCGGCACCGGTGGCGTTCCAACGGCTGTCGATGACGACATCTTCGAGCAGGGTGTCTTTGGTGTCGGCGATGTCGACGTGGGCGTCGACGTGAATGCTGCCGGTGTGATCGACCAGCGCCAGCGATTCGACGGTGTACTCGGCCTCGCCTTCGGGATCGACCTTGGCGGTGATGGAACGCGGCAGGAAGTCCGGGTTCTGGTCGAAGTCGTGCGGCAGTTCGTAGTCGATGTGGACGGTGCCAGAGTCGTTCGGATGCGCGAAAGGATCTAGGGACTTGGCGACGTCTAAGTCGATCGTGAACCCGCCCTGACCGTGCAAAGCGTGCGGCTTGCCATAGCCGTGGCCGGTCAGTACAGCGCGAAAGTCCGCGTCGTTGGCGGAAGCCTTCGGTCGACCGTCGAGCGTGTAGTCGTACTCGTCGTCGGCGATACGCGTGATGCGAAAGCGATAGCTCGCCGGCTCGAGCTCGTCCGTGTAAGGACCCCACGTCGCTGAGTCTTTGCTGATCGCGCTCGGGGGCACGTGAAGAATCGTCCAAACTCCCGCGAGCACACCGGCCGTGACTTGATTCACACCCCGGCGCATTTCACGCGTAAAGCCGTACCATTTGGCGTATTGCGTCGCAGGCGTGGTGCCCAAAGTGCGCCGCGTCGGCCCCACCGCCGCCGTCGAACTCGCTGAGCTCGAGTCGGGCCCCGAGAGCGCCACTGACTGCTCTTCTGGAACCGCTTCGCGGAATGCATCGGCATCGTCGTCCTTCTTGTCCAAAGCGCAGCCGGACGTGAGCGCCGAGAAGCAGATCACGAACGAGCAGCATGCGTTCCAAGCGCGGGTCTTTGCATACATTGTGGGCGGGTCTCCTGTGCGGGTTGCTCGCGAGCCTTACAAGGTTCGGGCCAACCCGAGAATGTTCCGCGATTTGCAGGGATCTCCGCAAGTCGCATCGGACAGCGTTGCGTGCCGACTACAGCGCGCGCGTGAACGCTCGTTCTCGCTCGAGCGCTGGATTCGTCGCCGCCCGCGCCGTGCACACAATGGCCGTGCGCTGCGCACACCGCTTCCCGACTTGTGTACTTCTGTACAGAAATACCGTGGGTTGGTTGGGCATTGTCCGTTACACTTTGAAGTTCTCAGCAATGCGCGGCCGTCCCAATCCAGTCGAAGCTCTTGCCACGCTGGTTCGTTTGCACGACGAGACCGAGCGGCGAGCGAATTTTCGACAAGCCATCACCGCACTCGGTCAAAGCAGCGGCGCTTCCGGGCCACCGCCGCTCGACGGCGTGGCTCCGGAAGTACTCAGCCGCGTCATGGGGATCGCGCTCGACAGCGGGTTGGTCGACGATTTGGACTGGATTGCGCCCGGACCCGCGGCCGTTGCGCTGTATGAAATCACGGCTGCGTTGCCGCAAGGCAAGCCGCGTCGCGAGCTCGGTCGACGGGTGTTCGCGCGCGTCTATGATGGCACCGCCGGCACATTTGCTGCGGTCGCGGCGCGCATGGCCCTCAGCTCGGGAAGGCCGCTGGAGGCTGCGCAGATCCGCGCGCGCATCAGTCTACTGTTCGATTTACCGGTGGGCTCGTCGGTGAACCCGGACGCGCTCGCGCTGATCCTGGTCACGCGTCGTGAGCTTCGGGAACGCTGGCTCGATCGCGCGCGCAGCGGCACGCTGCCTGCGCGCCGGCTGGCCGCCAAATTGATCGAGCACGCCGCCCGTGAAGCCGTCGTGCGCGCACAACAAGGCGATCCGTATCCGAAAGATCTGCTGCTCGCAGAGCCAGTGCGGGGCATTTTTCAAGCCTTGCTCGCCGATCGGGAGCCGCTGGTCTGGCGACACGCGGCCGTCGCGCGCGGCCTGTTGGCCGCCGTCGACGGCGGCCTGCGTGAAGAGATCGACAGCGCGCTCGACCCGAACTTGAGCCCGACCGAATGGCGCCGCGCTGCGGTGTCACTCGTCGGGACACTCCCCTCCGATCCCGACGGAGCTTCACGAGCCTGCAAGCGCCTGATCGAAGGCCCGCTGGTGCAGCACGATCCCGGTATCGTGGCCACGCTCGTGATGGGATTGCCGCGCGCGATCGAAGCCGAACCGGACGCCGCCGAGGCCGTGCTCGACGCGATTGCGGCGACCCGCCGCCCGGACGTGGCCGAGGCCGTCGCGACGCTGCTCAGCGACCTGACCAGCCCAACCTTTGGCGAAGACGCGGCCAAGACCTTACGCAAGACGCTGGCCTCGCGCGCCCAAGCGCAAGGCTCGGTGTTGCGCGGTGTCGCTGAGCGCACGATTCGCATTTTGGATCGCGAGCAGGACGAAGAGACCGAGTTGGTCGGTGCAGTTCGCCGGGCGCTCACGGCTTACGAAACGCGCGGCGCGCGCGCCGCGCACGAGCTCGCGCTCTCGGCGTTGGCGGCAGGCCACCGGGCGATGGATTTCATCGGCTCGCACGATCCGCACGATTTGCAGGTTTTGCCGTACGTGGTCGGCGCGCTCGCGGATCTCGATCTGGGCGTCCTCGAGACCCCGCGCCTTTCGGAGTTGTTGCTGCTCGGCCGCCGTCCGGGCGACAATGACGCGAGCGCGCCGGAGATCGACCGCCTCTACGATCGGCTGGGCAGCTGGGTGCTCGAGGCCGAATCGAGCGTGGAGCAAGCCGAGCACTCGAACGGCGCGGCGCTGGGGGAGCAACGCCGCCTCAAAGCGCTGCTACACTTGGTCGACCTCGAGGGTGCGCGCGGTGAAGACGACGCTGGGGTGCGCGGCCGCGTGCTGCGCGCGGTGCAAGTCATGCTGCGCCGTTTGGCCAGCCACCCCGATGCGATGGTGCATCGCATCGCGTGCGCGACGCTCGCCCGCAGTTTCGATTCGGCGGTGCGCGAAGGCGTGGCCGAGCCCAGCGACTTGCTGCTCTCCGTCGCGCATTTCCTGTCCGAACCGCAGAGCTTCGAATCGATCGCGGAAGCCTCGACCAACCCGGAAGTGCGCGCCGTGCTCGAAGCCTACGTGGCCTTCCTGAATCCCTATGCCGAACACGCCGATGCAGCGGACGGCAGCGTTCGCCCCTCCCCCATCGACGATACCGCGCGCGTCGCTGCACGAGTGCTTCGCTTGAGTAGAGGCCTCGGAGCAGGCGGATCCTATCGCGGCGAAGCGCTGCGTCGGGTCGTGCAGCGTTTGGGGCGTGCTCTCGAGTTCGTCGCGCGCGCCCGCGGACAGACCGAGCTGATCGAAAATTCCGGCGGTGACAGCGACGTCCTGAGCGAGCTCGCGCACGCGCTCGATGATCTGCGGAAGCTCCTGTCCGGTGCTTTGCGCCGCGTCGTGGCAGAAGATCCGATGGCGATCGCGGTGATCGCCGATGTGCCGCCGCTGGCTGGCCTGGTCGAGCGCACGGTGCGTTCGGGGGTTCCACCCAATGCACAACAATTGACGCTGGCGATCAACGAGCTCGTGGCCGATCTGCCGGGCGCCATCGCCAGCGCGGTCTCGGGCGTCCTCGATCGCATCGCCACTTTGCCGGTCGAGGTCCCGAGCGACGTCTTCGCGGTGCCGCTCGAAACGCGCCGTACGGCCTTGCCGGATTGGCTGCTTCCGCAAAAGACCATCGGCGCGTTCTACGTCGTGCGCGCACTCGGTGGTGGTGGCGCAAGCTCGGTGTTCGTCGCGCGGCGCATCGAGGAACGAAAGAACACCAAAGCCCAAGGCTTCGCGCTCAAAGTGCCCGCTTACGACCCGACCACCGCACGCAGCTTGTCGGAGCAAGAGTTCTTGCAGCTGTTTCGCGAAGAGGCGGGCGCGCTGCTGTCGTTGCCGCAGCACGTCAATTTGGCTCGATTCGTGACCTTCGATCTGGCTGCGCGCCCCAAGCCGATCTTGGTCATGGAGCTGATCGGGGGCTTGGGATTGGATCGAATGCTGCGCAGCCGCTCACTCAGCAGTGACAAGGCTTTCAAAATCTTGGACGGCATCTTGGCCGGCGTCGAAGCGATGCACGGCGCAAGCGTCGGGCACCTGGACTTGAAACCCTCGAACGTGATTTTGCGTGAGGGGGATGTCCCGGTGCTGGTGGATTTCGGGCTCAGCGGCCGCAAGTTGCGTCCCGGCTGCGGCACGCTCGACTATTGTTCGCCCGAGGTCTTGGGCACGGCGCCGCCCGATTACGTGCCGTCACCCTTGCCGGCCGACATCTACGCATTCGCCTGCATGGCGTACGAGACACTCACTGGCGAACTCTTGTTCGAAGCCGAGGACGAGACGGCAATTCTGTCGTTGCACGTGATGCACGACGGCTGGCCGGACCGGCTCGCGCGCTTCGCCCAAATTCCGGAATATCGGGATCTGGCGATGGTGCTCGCGGCCTGCTTGCGGCAAGATCCGCGCAAGCGGCCTACTGCCCGCCAAGCGCGCTCCGCGCTCGCCAAAGCTTCCAAGCACCTGCACGATCGTCCGTGGCCACTCTCTCTGGATCGCCCCCGCGCCGAGCTATCGGCATAAACCGAGTTCGGGCGCGGATCGGCGCGCTCTCCGCCATGGCCGTCGCGTTTGCAGCGCTTGGGTGCCGCGCGCGGAGTGCTTCACCCGTGTACATCGTGGCCGGCCCTGACGCGAATGAGCACGTCGAATTTCGACCGCTTTCGAGCTACGCGGAGTACTTGGTGCTGCCCGGGGAGCGGCGTGAATTGAAGATCACGCTCGCGAGCTACAAAGTATCCTGTGATTCGTTCGTCGCGCCCAGCGAGCGCGACTCGAGCGCGACGGTCACCGTGATTGTTCCGGGGCCGAGCGATCTGACCCCGGGCAGCTATGCCTGGGCGGGCGCTGCGGCTCACGGCGGGACCGACCAACAGCCGGAGAGGGCCTACGCGCTGCCGACGATCCGACTCGGGCACCGCGGCTTGACTCTGCCTGCCGGCGGCGAAATCCGGCTCGAAAGCGTGGCGACCACGCAAGACGGCCGCGTGCGGGGCTTGCTCGATTTCGAGTTCCCCGGTGACGGCGAACATGTAGCAACCAGCCTCAAAGGCAGCTTCGAGGCGAAACTCTGTCGCGTGAGGTTGTAGGCGGGCCTCGCCGGTTATATGGGAGGGGCGTGAACGCTTCCCCTTCGTTGCTGCGCGCGGTTCGCGGTCTTGGTTATGTCAGTTTGTTGTTGGCGCTGTTCGAGGCCTGTAGCGGCAACGACACGAGCTCTCCGACACCACCCCCCGGTCCGGCGCACGTCGAGATCACCCAACTCTCTCTCGGGCACGGCTTCTACAGCGAAGACGACGAAGCGTCTCAGGTTTTGGCTTGCGACAACACCATCGGAATCAACGTGGTGACGAACAATTGGACTCTGTACCCGCCGGGGCGGTGCGCCGGTGCGTTGCAGTGTGGACAGTTGCGTGTGAGTTTGCTCGATGCCGTATCACCCGAGCCGGTGCTGACGATCATGGCTGCCGGGAACGGCGTGGCGCTAAACGTTCTCGCCGCGAATCCTCCGCTCCCGCGCGATGACACGCGCCACAGCTACACAGTCAGGGTCGAACTCGTCGATGATTCAGGTAAGCCCTACGTCGAGGTCGACGGCGGCGATGGAACCGGGCTGAAGCGTTTCGACATGGAGATCCCGAGCGCGACCGGTTGCCCCAGCTCCGGAAGCGGAGGCAGCGGCGGCAATCAAGGAATGGGCGGCAAAGCAGGCACGGGCGGCGACAACTCGGTCGCGGGCATGTCAGGCGCGGGCGGGGATCAGGCAGGTGCCGAGGCAGGAAATGCCGGCGAGGCAGGAAATGCCGGCGGGTCTTTGGGCAGCGCGGGCTCGAGCGGCGGCTCTTCGGGCACCGCGGGGTCCACGGGGGGCGATCAGGCGATCGGCGGATCTTCGGGCAGCGCGGGCTCGACCGCTGGCTCGCCTACCGGCGGCGCGCCGCAACCGTAACGCCTCGAGTCAGGCGTGCACGAATACGACGGTGCCTTTCAGCGGCAACAAGCGTCCGTGCCAACCGCGGGGCACCTCGGGCTCCGTGAAGAAGAACAATCGGCGCGCGTCCTCGGGTGCCAAATTGATGCAGCCGTGACTCTTCGGCACCCCGAAGCGATCGTGCCAGTACGCGCCGTGTAGCGCATAGCCGTCTTCGAAATACTGCACGTACGGCACGTCTCGAAGCTCGAACTCCTCCCCGACTTCGTCCGAGGCCATGGTCGTCGATAGGTGCTTCGTGTGGATGCGAAAGATACCGCGCTTGGTGGCGGTCGTATGTTCCGGATCACCCAAGCCGGCCTCGCCGCTCGAGATCAACGTGGCAAAGACCGGCTTTTCACCGTCGTAGGCCACCAAGGTTTGCTTCGTGACATTGATATCCAACCAGCGTTCGCCGTTCTTACCCCACGCGGGCATGCGCTTGGCCGCGTCGATGCGAGAAGCGTCTTGGTCACTCAGCCACTTTCCTCCTTCGACCTCGAAATGGAGCCGACCGCGGAAGAACTGCTGTTTGCCCGTGAGGTGCACCGCCGCGCGATACTCAGCGGCCTCAGCCTCGCGGAATTTGCGCGCTCGTTTGTCGTACTCCCAATACTTCGCGTCGGGCGAGCGCACGAACGCGAACGGTAGCTGGATCTCCTTGCCAATCTCGACGCCGTGAAAGCTCGAACCTTGAATCGGGCGCAGCCGATCGATGGGGACCAACGTCAGATCGCTCGTGACTCCGTAACGTCGACCCGCCGCGAGGAAAGTCTCCAGCAACGAATAGCCGACCTTCGGCTTCATGCGTTCGACGACCACTGGTTCCGTCGGCTTTCGCGCGGCGATTTCCAGGTATGGGGGCAGCGGGTCGCTGCTCTGCGCTGCCCAGGCCTGCGCCGCCGCCAAGCCGGTCGTTCCACCCGCCAGCCACACCTGCGGTGCGTAGCGCGCGCCAACTTCACCGTCCGCGGCGAGCCAAGCGCTCATCCGTTCCCCGAGATCGGGCTCCGATTGCGCCAGCTCAGCTGCGCTCGGCACACGACTATAGATCGGTCCTGGCTTGCGAACCGTGCCGTAGATGTATGGCAGACGTCGGGCGAGGTCGGGTCGCGTCCCTTGAGTGGCAATCACCGCTGGGTCACGCGGATCAGTGGTCGCCGTTGGCCCGACGCACACGAAGCCTTCCGGCTCGATGCGAAACCAACCGCCAGGACAACCGTCGTACCCAGCTGGCTTGGCGCTCGTGGGAGACGAAGCTCCCGCGCGGAGGTAGCCGAGCTTCGGCGCGGACGCGGACGGCGTCGCGAACACCCACGCGCGCAGCCCCTTGGCGAATAGCCGCGGTTCGCCGGACGCCGCGGGTGGCACCGGTACGTCGTGCAGCACCCCATCGAGGGAAACGCTGGGCGTCGAGACCCGCGGGCTGGGCGGGACCGAGGCGAGCGGCGCGGTTCCCGATGCGACCACCGGCGCAGCATTCTCTACGACGGCCAGTGCGGGCGTGCTTCCGTCCGGGTCCCGGTGACAGCCGGCGGCCATCGTCAGCGCGATCAAGATCCGTCTACGCATCACTTGCAGCGAAATCGCACGGAGCGCGCTCTTTCGGCTACAAATCGGCGAAACTGGCTCGATCGGCGGGCAAAAAAAGGGCAGCAGCCCGGGCGGAGGGGGGGGACACCTCGGGCTGCTGCCGAGGGATTGTTACTGCATGTCCCGTACCGTTCTCTGCTCACCGAATTTCAATCACTTAGAGTGCATGCCTCAGCAGGCATATTGCAAGTTTGAAATTTGCCTTACGAAATAGAAATGCGGCGGGTCGGCAAGCGGCATTCGTGTCGCGGCAGCGAAATCCTCGCCCAATCGGGGTTGGTTTCTCTACTGTGCGAGCCTCGAAAGCCGGCCGCGAACCCGGCGCACGGAGCCTCAGCAGTGTTTCGACCATCCTCGTTCTTTCGTCGTTTCTCGTTTGCCAGCCGTACTGTTTCCGCAAACGTCGCCCGACGTGCCTGCTCGCTCTTCATCATGGGCGGCTTGGCAGCGGCGGCGTGCAAGTCTGATCCGGAGCCGGCAGCGGCATCCCCGGCTGCGTCGGCGAGCGCAGTCAAAGTCTCGCCTCAGGCCAGCGCCAGTGCGCCAATCGCAGCTCCGAGCACACCCGCGGTGGAGGAGGCGCATGCACCGCGAAACGTGCTGCTCTTGACGATCGATAGCCTCCGCGCCGACATGCCGTGGGCAGGTTACCCACGAGCCATCGCGCCCAATCTGACCAAGCTTTCGGAACAGAGCGCGGTGTACACGAACGCTTACGCCCTCTCGAGCTACACCGCGAAGAGCGTTGCTGGGTTTCTCACCAGCCGCTACCCGTCGACCTTGTATCGAACCGGTTATTTCTTCGCGACCTATCCCAAGTCCGATCTATTTTTGGCTGAAGTCTTGAAGCGCCACGGTGTGCCGACCACGGCCTGGCACGGGCACGCCTATTTTCGCAGCGCAGGGTTCGAGCAGGGTTTCGACACGTGGCAACTCGTGCCGGGCATCGAATTCAACGCCGAGACCGATGAATCGATCACCAGTCAAGCCATGACCGAACTCGGGATGAAGCTGCTGAGGAAGCCGGAAAACACCGGGAAGCAGTTCTTCGCCTGGGCGCACTACATGGACCCGCACGATCAATACAACAAGCACCCCGAGGCATCGCCCGAGTTCGGCAACAAGAACCGCGATCGCTACGACAACGAGGTCTTCTATACCGATCTCTGGCTAGGAAAGCTTCTGACTTGGGCTCGCGAGCAACAGTGGTGGAAAGACACGGTGCTCATCGTCAGCGCGGATCACGGTGAAGCCTTTGGTGAACACGGTTCCTACAAACATGCATTCGAGATTTGGGAAGTGCTGACTCACGTCCCGCTGATGATCTCGGGCCCCGGGATCAAACCGCGCCGCATCGACGAACGCCGCTCTCACCTCGATCTCGCGCCGACCATCTTGGACTTGATGGGGTTTCCACCTGAATCGGAGTTCATGGGCAAGAGCATGCTGCCCGAGCTCCACGGCGCGGCGCCCGACAATCGCGAGCCGATCTTGAGCGAGCTGACCGAGGATTCGCACAATCCATTGCGACGCGGGTTCATCCTCGGGGATTACAAACTGGTAGTATTCGATGGCCGTAAATATCAGCTCTACAACTTGAGCAAAGATCCGGGCGAATCGACCGATCTGGCAGATGTCGAGCCGGCCAAGCTCGCCGAGATCAAGCGCGCCTATAACAAGCTGTACGAATCGTTGCCCATGGTCGAGCCGTTCGGCGGAGCAACGCTCAAGGGCGGCGCGTCCGCGCGAGGACCAAGCGGTCCGTCGAGCGCGAACAAGTAACCCTCAGCCAGACGGTTTCGGCGGAGGCGGTTTCGGGGCCGGCGCCGGGGCCTTTGCCGCCGGCGGCTTCTTGCCGGGCGCCACGGGCGCGGCGCTCGGCGCACTCGGTGGTTTGCTCGAGGCGTCGGGTTTGCTCGGTGGCGGAGCTTCCCGGCACTTCTGCGCGCACGCTTCCGAAACCTTCTTGCATTCCTCGACGCAGGCGACGACTTGGTCGCACGCCAGATCGCAATCGGTCTCAGCCGTTTGGCAGCGCGTGTCGCACTCCTGGACCCCGAGTGGGCGAGAGCTGCCGACGCTCGCCTGACCGAACAAAGGCATCGCGACGAGCCAAAGCCCGCCGCACAACCCAAACCAACGGAGCGCGCGCGGCATACCGGAAGGTACAACGGCCAGCACGGTCCTCGGTGAAGAGCCCTCGGAAAAGTGCTGTAGCTTCAGTTACTTGACGAGCGAGACCGAGTCTTGGTCGACTTGCTCGGCGGCGCTCGCGATGACGCGCGCGAACCAACGGCCATATTCAGTCTTGGCCAGGTACTCATTGCCCTTTTCCCCGGGCACTTTGTAGAGCTCCAAGCTCCCGAGCGGCTTCGAGCCGGCGAAGTAGTCGACATGGACGACCAAGCTGTCGGGTCCGGGCGCGGCGCTGGGCTTCTCCACCCAATCCTGAACGTGCAAGCGCGCCAGCTTGGACATCCAGTTGCCCGCCGTTTCGTCCAGTTTGGTGGGCGTGGCGCTATCGGCCCAGCCGTCCTTCTTGTCCGGCACTCGCGAGAGATCGCGCGACTTTCCGCCCTTGCTCACCTTGATCCGCGTGGCCTCCTCCGGCTTGAACGGTTGTAGGTCGCGCTCGGGCAAACGCGAATCAGCGAAGGTCAGGTTCTGAACGATGTCGCCGGAGATCGCGAACACGTCGCCATTTTGCGATTTGGCGTAGCGCTCCGAGCCGCCGGGCGTCGCGCCACCGATCACCAGCGATTGCGGTTTGCCGCCTACGGTGAGCTTCAGCGTGCCTTCGGGCTTGTCGAAGCCGAACTCTTCCGCGCGCGTGCCCTCGATCTTGCCGACGGCGCGCAGAGCGCGCAGCGGTGCCAAGCTCTTCAGTAGATCATCGGCCGCTTTGACGCCGACGAAGCGCGTCGTGACGTGTTTGGGCGGCGGCGCGGGCTCGTTCGCGGGTGCACCTCCGGCACCGTGAGGGTTCGGTGGGGTCGCGGGTTCGTCCTTCTCGACGGTGCCGACGTACCAGCGGCCGAGCGCGTCCTTCCTGGGCTCGAGGCGCACCTTGCGAGTGCTCGATTCGAAACTGAGCGCGCTCACCGAATCTGGGCTCCCCGCCCACACCTCGACCTGCGTCGACGGTTTGCTCACCTGCGCGTCTTCGTCGCGAGTCCACACGCCGACGGCGAGCACGGCTGCGACGCCGAGCATACCCAGATGTAGAACTTGGTCCTTCAAGAGCGTCATCGCTTGGCTCCTCCAGCGCGGCGCGAGCGACGGCTGATCACGACGCCCGCTGCCAGAACCAGGCACGGCGCGCCGAAGATGGTGGCGTAGAACCAGCTCAAATCTTGTTGCTTCGTGGACTCGATGCGCACGTCTTCTTCACTCGTTTCGGCGCCGGCGAAGCTCGCCTCGCCTACCAGCCAACGTACTGCGTCGGCCATGAACACTTGGTTGCCGGCGACGTTGCTCATCACCAGGTCGCCGAAGGCGTCGCTGTCAGCCACCACGAACGCGCGCATCTCCTTGCTCTCGGGCTTCTTGTCGCCGGGCTTCTTGTCTGTGTCGGCGGGCGGCGTCGGGGCGGACGCCGCGATCGGTCGCGAAACCGCTGCGGCCAGGTTGAACGTGCCGGTCTTCTCGTTGTCTTTGTCTTGGGTGTAGTTCTTGTTGCGGTCGGGGAAGCTGCCGGTCGGCGCGCGCACGGCAAAGTCGATCTTGGCCGTGGCGTTGCTACCGCGATCCAAACTACCGGTGCCGAAGAGCACGACGGCAGCCGCGGACGGGTTGCGGCTCAAGGTCGACACCGACGCATGCGACGAGAACGTATTGCTGATCAACCGCACGCGATCGGCGTTGTTGAACGAGAGTCGCACGTGCGCCCGATCGTTGGCGAGGACGGTTGGCGTGTAAGTGAGTTGTGCGATGTTGGCGAGCGCCGCGGCCCAAGCGGGCGCGACCTCGGGGGGCTCCGCTGCGTTCGGATTCTCGACCGCGGGCGCCTTTTTGCTTCCGGCACTCGCAGCGGGCGCGGCCGTCGCGCTGCTCGCAGGAGCGGGGGCAGCCTCCGGAAGCGCGGCGTGAGGGGCGGTGATCTGAGCCGTATTCGCCTCGGGCTCGAGCGCGATGAACAGATGACCACCGCGATCCGCGTAACGTTGGAGCGCGCCGATCTCCTCGTTGGCGAAGGGCTCACTCGGTCCCAAAACCAGGACCACGTCCGCATCGTCCGGAACGTCACTGCCCAAACCTTGGGCGAGGCCCAAATCCTTGAGCGTCAGATTTTGCTTCTGCAGCAAGGCGCGCGCAATACTGGCCGAGCGCTGTGGATCGTCCTTGCCTTTGCTGGCGTCATTCAGCTCGCCGTGACCGACGGTCAGGTACGCGGTTAGCCTTGCCCGCGCCAACTTGAGCAGTTGTTCTTTGACGTCTTTATCCAGCGTCTTCAGTTTGAGCCGTGCCGCCTCGATGTCCGTGCCCACGTTCACGGTATAGTTTACCGAGCCGCGCGAAAAGACGATCACACCGTCTTGCGTGGCGCGCAGCTCTTTGGCGAGCTTGGGTGAAAGGAGCCGGTCGATGACCTGCACCTGCAACTTGGGCATCCCGGTCGCGAGCTCACGCAAGTAGCTCGAGACCTCGTTCCGAACCTCGTTCACGTCGGGGAAGAACGCCACCACTCTGACCGGCTCGGCAAGGCTGGCCGCGATCTTGCGCGTGGACTCACTGGGCCGCGAGGTCTTGAAGTACGAGTAGTCTACCTTCCACGGCACGCCGCCCGCCGCGTACACCAACAGCGAGGCGTAGGCGGCCGCCAGGGCGAGCGTCAGTCCGGCGCTGGCCGCCGCCCGCACGCGCCGGCTTTCGGGTCGCTCGGCGCGGCGCATCGGCCAAAGCGCGGTCTCCGCGAACAGCATCGGGAGCAAGCTGATCGCAACCAGCGCGATCCACACTACGCGCAATCCGCCGAGGATGTGCTCCTTCTTGGTCACGGCCATGCTGCCGAGGCCGAGTTTGTCGACGCCGGCATCCGTGGTCGCGAAGTAGACTGCAAGCGCCAGGACGCCCGTCAACGACAAGACAGCGAGCACCGTCTCGATCGATTTGCGCTCGCCGCCTGTCTTGAAGCGCGGAGAAAAGCGCACGCCGGTCGCCGCGATCACACACAGCACTCCAAGCGCCGTGGCGGCACCGCTGCCCTTCTCCAATCCAGAGAGCACTCGTTCGCCGAGAAACACCAGGCCCATGCCCGCCGCGTACAGCGGGAAGACCCAGCCCGGGGCGGCGCGGCCGACGCCCGACTTGTCGGTGGCTTCGTTCAGCGCCATCGGCGGGCCTCCAAGACTTTGGTGGCAGAGAGCAAGAAGAAGTACGTGACCATCAGGTAATACGCGACGCGATCGAACGAGAGCGTGCCGACCATGAACGGGCGATAGTTTTCGTGGTGTAACGCGAGTCCCGAAAAGAAGGTGTTGAACGGCGGGTCCACGGCGCGGGCCACGACCCAGAGCAAGATCATCGAGGCCACCACCGCCGCGCCGATGATCACGGCCACCACCTGCGAACGAGCCAGAGACGAGGCAAACAGCCCGATCGCCGTGACCGCGGCGCCGAGCAGGATCATGCCCAAGTAACCGACCAAGATGTGCCCGACGCTGACCTTGCCGCGGATGTAAACCATCAGTGGCATGTACGCCGTCAGCAGGTTCATCAACGTCAGCACGCCGAAGGCAGAAATGAATTTACCGATCACGATGTCGCGATCACGGATGGGCGCGGTATTGAGCAGCGTGATCGTGCCGGACTGTCGCTCTTCAGCCAGCAGTCGCATCGACAACAAGAGCCCTGCGACCATCGTCGCCGCCGACGAATCATAGAAGAATTGCGCGAGCAGCTGCGCCGACAGGCGCTTCGGATCCACGCTCGCGAAGTAGAACAAGATGCCGTCCACGAGCAGCGCCGCGGCGATGATCGCCGAGCCCAAGGGCGAGCGTAGGTAGGCGTACAGCTCGCGTCGCGCGATGACCAGGGCGCGCATCAGGAGACCTCCTTGCTCGCTGCCGGCGGTTGACTGGCCCCGAGCTCGGCCTCCGAGTGCTTCTTCTTGCGACGCTTACGGGCGGCTTGATCTCCACCCTCCTCGAGCAACTCCAAGAACATGCTTTCGAGCTCTTTTTCGCGCGAAAGCTCCAAAATCCCAACGCCGGCCGTGATCAGGCCCTTGCCGACTTGTTCACGCACGTCGCTGGTGACCGCGACGCGCAGGGTCGCGATTCCCTCGCCGGCCTCGGCCGGCTCGAGCACCTCGACTTCGCGCACGCCGTCGATGCCGGATAGCGCGGCTCGCGCTTTGTCCGCGGTGGACTCGGCCGAGGCGCCGGCGCTACGCAAGGTGAGCGCGATGTGCATGCCTTGCTTGAGCGTCGCGCTGAGCTCGGTCTCGGTACCGGACCAAGCGATGCGGCCGTCTTTGATCACCAAAATGCGATCGCAGGTCTCGCTGATCTCGGTCAAAATGTGGCTCGAGACGACCACCGTGTGCGCGCCGCGTAGCCCGCGGACCAGATCGCGCATTTCCATGATCTGCACTGGATCCAAGCCCGAGATCGGTTCGTCCAACACGACCAGCTCTGGACCGTGAACGATTGCTTGCGCAATGCCTACGCGCTGCTTGAAGCCGTGGGACAAGGAGCCGATCAATTGGTTTCCGACCTCACCGATTTCGGTCAGCTCTTCGACGTCCGCCACTCGCTTCTTGACCTGCGCAACTGGCACATTGCGCAGACGCGCGGCGTAAGCGAGGTACTCGCGGACGGTCATGTCGTCATACAGCGGCGGCCGATCGGGCAGGTAACCGACCTTGGCGCGCACCTCATCCGGTCGCTCCACGACATCGATGCCGGCCACGCGCACGCTGCCGCTGGTGGGCAACAAATCACAGGCCAAAACCCGTAGAGTGGTGGTCTTCCCTGCGCCGTTGAGGCCGAGCAGACCGACCACTTCCCCTTGCCCAATACGCGTGGAAAGCGGACCTAGCGCTCGACGATCGCCGTAGTACTTGTAAAGTTCCTGGATCTCGATCACGTGAATCCCGAAGATGCTGGCGGCGGCCCCTCCGGCCGAAACCGTGGACCCGCCGTTACCACACTCTGCCGCCGCCTGGGACCCCGGAGCGTCGCAAGTTATTCCCCAATTCGCCAAAGTGCCGACAGAACTCGAATCGCAGCCCCTCAGTGAAGCGCATGGCGCGGACGGCGCGCGCTTGCATCACCCCATCTCGAACGCCGTGGAGGCTCACTATTCGGCCACCGAGCTGGCGGAGCGCGTCCGGGCGGCAGGCCAGCAGCTGGGCTTCGTGCGTGTGGGATTTGCAGCGGTCGATCCACTCGAGCTCGGCGCAGAGCGGCTGTCAGCGTGGCTCGACGCTGGGCGGCACGCGGAGATGGACTACCTCGTCGACGGGCCACGTCACGATCCGCGCCAGCTACTCGTGGAGGCGAAAACCCTGATCGCGGTCGCGCTCGCGTATCCGGCGAGCGCCGATCTGGTGCCCCTTCGCTCCAGCGAAGATGGTCCACCACTCATCGGGATCATTGCGCGCTACGCCCGCGGTGAAGACTACCACGACGTGATGCGCAAGAAGCTGCGCCGCTTGGCGGACGCGGTGGCAAACCTGCTCGGGCGCCCGGTGCTCGCGCGGCACTGCGTGGATACCGCTCCGCTGCTCGAACGCGCCGCAGCAGAACGCGCCGGGCTCGGTTTCCCCGCGAAATCGACGATGACGATCATCCCCGGCGTGGGCAGCTACGTGATGCTGGCCGAGCTCTTGGTCGACGCGGAGATCGCCGCGGACGCGCCGATGGCGCCGCGCTGCGGCGCGTGCCGTCTGTGCCTCGATGCGTGCCCCACGGGTGCCATCGTGGACGCGCACGTGGTCGACGCGCGGCGTTGTATTTCGTACCTGACGATCGAGTCGAGCGGGCCAATTCCGCGGGATTTGCGGCCGTTGATCGGCGCGCGCGTGTTTGGCTGCGATGTCTGCCAAGACGTCTGTCCGTTCAACGCGAGCGCGGAAGGAAAGCCTTCTGCGCCGGAGCTCGCGCCGCGCGCGAACTTGGCCGCTCCGGATTTGATTGGGCTCTTGGAGCTCGGTTCGGCGCGCTATCGTCAATTGGTCAAGCAGACCGCGCTGCGCCGCACGCATCGCGCTCAGCTTGCGCGCAACGCGGCAGTCGCGCTCGGAAACAGCAAAGACGTGCGCGCGGTGATCCCGCTCGCACGCGCAGTCGCTGCGCACACGAGCGGCCTGGTGCGCGGTCACGCCGCGTGGGCGCTCGCTGAAATCGGCGCCGAGGCGCGCGAGCACGCGCTGCAAGTCTTGACCTGCGCAGCCGAACACGACGCCGATCCGTTCGTCCGCGAAGAAGCCGCGCTGGCGTTGGCGCGGCTGAATGCTCAATGATTGCCGCTTTCGGCCGCAGCTTCTGCCGCGGCGCGCGCGCGTTGCTCTCGGGTGTCGCGCACGTCGAAATCGTCGCTGGAACGCGGGAAAGTCGGTCCGTGGTAGAGCTTTCGGAGTAGCTCGAGCGTGAGCTTGGGGTTCGCCTCCGCCAGATTTTCCTGGTCGGGATCGGACGAGCCCAGATCGTACAGCTCCGGCAAGGCGGCTTCGAACGAGAGCACGAGCTTCCAATCACGCACCGGGTCGACCAGGCCGATGCGCACGAGCACGTCTTTCGACGCTGCAGTGAGCAGCAGCGGTAGCCGGCGCGGTGGATGATTGGGTAGCAAATAGCCGAGCAGGTCTTCGCCCTGATAGCCGTGCAGGTCGGGATTTTCGAGCATGAACCGCGACACGGTGGGCGCCACGTCGATCAGCGAGACTCGTTCGTCGATCCGGCGCGAGCCGAGCCCAGGAGCGCGCATGAGCAATGGAACGCGGACCAGTTGATCCCACAGAAACACCGAGTGCACCCAAAAGCCATCGCGGCCCAGCGACTCCCCGTGGTCGGAGACGAACAGGACGACGGTGTTCTCCATCATCTTTCGCTTCTCGAGCTCTTTGATCAAACGCCCGAACTCCGCGTCGATTCCGGCTGCAATCGCGCGATAGCGCCAGCTTTGATCGCTGTCTTCGCGAGCGATGTGGTGCTTTTCGGCCAATTGTTCGACGTAGGGCGTGTCGAGCTCGTGCCAGTTGTGCTGATCGAAGTTGAACAGCCAGAGCAAGAAAGGCTTGGCAGTGTGGGTCCGCGCGCCCAAAAACTCGATCGCTCGATCGACGATCGGCCGCGCGGTGCTCTGTTGAGCGCCGTAGCCCCAGACTTGCATGTCTTTCGGGTAGTCCTCGACGTCGGTCGTGCGATCGAAATGAAACTCCGGGCGAAGCTTGCCGATGAACTCGCGCGCTGACTTCGCGATCACGAGCTGTCGGTCGTAGCCCGCTTTGCTGGCCACACGCAGCAGGTCGTTGTCGGGGGTGAATGAGACGTCGTAGTTGCCCCCGGTGAGCGCTGGCAGAGAACGCAGCGTGTCGGAGCCGGCAGCGTAAGCGCTGCGAAAGTCGAGCGACGTTTCGGCGAAGCGCGCCAGGTTCGGCATGACCTGGGGATCCCGCGCGACGTCGCTGCGCAGCGTGTCGACGTAATAGACGATCACGTTGTAGCCACGCTTGGGTCCGCGCAGCGCCTGCAGCTGGGCCGCAACCTCCGGCTCTTCTTCGAGTGGTTGCGACCATTGTGGCGCGACCTTCGGCGCGCCGAGCGGAAAGCGCTCTCGCACGCGGTTGACGCGCGACATGTGCAGTCCGGGCCAATGCAGCGGGGCCTTGAGGAACTGTTCGGCGACCTGTTCGCGGCGCAAGACGCGGCCCACGTACGCTTCCTCCAGCCAGACGTGACGCAGCCAGTCGTCGATGCGTAGGCGGATCCGCGAAAGAACGATGAACGCGCACAACCAAAGCAAGCCGAGCGCGCCCAGTCCGCGCACGATCGCGTCGGCGCGCGCGCTGCGCACCGTCAGGGCGTGCAAGCCAAGCGCGAAGGCTGCACCCAAGAGCAACGCCGAGGCCAGCTCCAAGATGGTGTGGATGCGCGAGTAGAGCGCGACGTATTGCGTCAGATCGAGCCACACCACGAGTGCGCCCGATGCCGCGAACAGCGTCACTATCAACCAAAAAGGAAGCCAGCGTTTGGCGGTCAAGAGCCGCAAGGCGACGAGCAAGGCGGCTGCCCCGAGCGCAGTCACCGAGCCCGCGCCCAGCATGAACACGAGCGGCCCCACGCGGCCCAGCAGCGTGCGTGCAACGTGTTCGCCGCTGAAGGTATAGATGGCCGTGCTCATGCTGGCCAGCGCGCCAACCGCACCGAACGCGGCCGCGCGCAGCCAGAGGGCGCGGCGCTGGCTGCGCAGCGGGCGTCGGCCAAGCAGGCGCCACTCGAGCCAGACCAAGCCGCTTGCCAATAGACCGAGCAGGGCGCCAACCATGGCGTACAGCCCGAGCGCTCCGAGCACGTGATGGGTGACCGAGAAGTAGGCCCAGCCCGAGCGCACGCAGGCGTCGGCGGCGACCATGCACCACGTGGCAAAAACGCCCGCGCTCACCAGACGAGCCAGTAAACCCAGGAAATTCAAGGGGCTATTGCCCGGTGACGGGGAGAGCTCAGCGGCCAGAGTGCGTACGTCCGAGGGGTGGGCGCGCTCGCTGAGGAGCGCCGGGCGTCCAGCGTGCAGCATATTCAGACGGGCCGCCGTTGTCACGGCAACGGAAACGTTTTAGGCCGTCAAGCTCGTCGAAATGCTCGAGCCTCAATCGCCACTATCTCGAATTGTTACAGCGCCGGGGGCGTCGTCGAGCGGGATGTCTGCCAAGCAACTGGCGATGATCGTGCTGTTTGGCACGTTGAGCATGCTGTTTGGGGCGAGCGTGGTCGGGTATCTGATCACCCGCTCACAGAACGACGTGTGGAAGACCGCGAGCATGCCGGGGTTACCCCTCGGCCTCGTGGCGAGCAGCGTTTTGCTCGCCGCACTGAGTGTCTCGATGCACGTGGCCTTGCGCGCGGTGCGTCAGAACCGGTTCGAAGCGCTGCAACGAGCGCTCACCATCGCGCTCCTTTTGGGGCTCGCGTTCGTGGTCGGCCAAGCCGAAAATTGGCGTTCGATGTATGCGGCCGCGATCGCGACGGACGCGCGGACCCTGTACGCCTTCACATTTTACATGCTGACCGGTCTGCACGCGGTGCACGTGATCGGCGGCTTCGTCCCGCTGCTGATCGTGCTCGGCAAAGCGAAGCGGCGCGAATACTCGAGCTCCAATCATGAAGGCGTGAAGCTGTGCCTCCAATATTGGGACTACCTGGGCGTGATCTGGTCGATCTTGCTTGGCGTGTTGTATTTTGCGACCTAACCGGCCGACGCCATGAAGAGTTATTACTGGGATTTCTTCGGCCCACGTGCCCAAGGCACGGCGCAGCACTTCTTGATTCACTTACGTGAGTTCTTGCAGAAGCACGAATGCCCAGAGATGCCGAGCGGGTTGCGCTCGGAAGGCGCGGGCCATCACGCGGTCTTCTGCTCCCCGCCGGTCGAGTTCCAAGCTGCCATCGAGCGCAGCCTGCGTCCGCGGCGCTCCACTGACGACTGACGTCTCAGTCAGGGCGAAAGGCGCTCCACCTTCCAACCGCTGGAGCTCGCTTGGTACGAGTAGCGATCGTGCAAGCGCGCATCCTGGCCAAGCCAAAACTCGACTCGTTCGGGGATGAGTCGATAGCCGCCCCAATGAGGCGGACGTGGGACGGGTTGATCCCGAAAACGCACCTCAGCGGCGGCGATGCGCGCTTCCAAGACCTCACGGGACGCAATCACCTGGCTTTGCTCGGACGCCCACGCACCGATCTGGCTGGTACGGGCGCGTGCCGCAAAATAGCGATCCGACCACTCCGCCGGCATGCGCTCGACGCTACCCTCGATGCGCACTTGGCGGTTCAGGCTCGGCCAAAAAAAGACTAGCGCTGCACGCGGATTCAGCTCGAGCTCACGACCTTTGGCGCTGCCGTAGTTGGTGACGAAGCAGATCGCTCCGTCGCTCAACCCTTTGTACAGCACCGTGCGCGCGGAAGGGCGGCCGTCCGGGCTCGCGGTGGCGAGGGTCATGGCATCCGCGAAGCGCGGGTCGAGCGCGTGCGCTTCGGCAAACCAACGTTCGAACACGGTCAGCGGGGCGGGTCCCAGAGTTTCTTGGCTCACGGCGCTACCACTTAGCGCGAAATCCGACCGGCGTACTGGGGAAGAAATGCGGTCTTCGCGCGTAAGCTCGGTATCATCTGCTCCGGCTTTTTCTACGAGGGAATTTGTTCATGCAAAATACGGCGATGAAGCGATCTGCGGTGCTGGTGGCAGGCGCATTGAGCCTGGCGGGCGCATTTTTTGCGGGGGCCGCCTACGCGGCGGATCCCAAGCTCGACGAGGCAACCGACCTGATCACCAAGGCCGTCGCTGCGCTGAAAGCGGCCCAAAATCCGGACCCGAAGAAGGAATTTGGCGGGCATCGCATGGCGGCGGTGGAGCTTTTGATGCGAGCCCAAGGGGAAATCATCAAGGCCAAACAGTTTGCCGACGCGCCGCCCCCCAAAGACCCGACGCCCAAGGACCCGAAGGACCCGACGCCGAAAGATCCCAAGCCGCCCACGCCGAAAGATCCCAAGCCGCCCACGCCGAAGGACCCCAAGCAACCCACGCCGAAGGGCTGAGCGCGCGACGAAGAAATCGGCTTCCACTGGGCTGGGGAGCCGATTTTGACGCCTTGAACCCATCGGTTGCGGAGCCGGGGATCTCCGCTATATGACTGCGCGATGCGAGTTTTGGTCACCGGCGGTGCAGGGTTCATCGGGAGTCACGTGGTCGAGGGAGCACTCGCCGAGGGGCATGAAGTTGCCGTGCTCGACGATTTGAGCTCGGGCAAACGCAGCAATTTGCCAGCAGGCGTGCCGCTCTTCCACGTCGATCTGCGCAATCGCAGCGCCGTCCGTGAGGCACTGTCCAGTTTCAAACCGGAACTCGTGAGTCATCAGGCCGCGCAGATCAGCGTCGCGGTGAGCGTGCGCGAGCCGTATCTCGATGGCGAAGTGAACATCCTCGGCGGCATCAATCTGCTCGACGCCTGCGCCGCGTTGAAGGTGAAGCGGGTGGTGTTCGCCAGCACCGGCGGCGCAATCTACGGTGAGGTGCCCAGCGGCGAGCTTGCCAATGAAGGAACGCGTCCCGCACCGATCAGCCCATATGCCATCCACAAACTGGCCTTCGAACAGTTGCTGGATGTGTATCGCACGCACCACGGTCTAGACAGCATCGTCTTGCGCTACGCCAACGTTTATGGCCCGCGCCAAGATCCGCATGGTGAAGCCGGCGTGGTGGCGATTTTCTTCGACTCCGTGCTCGCGGGCAAGACGCTGCGCGTGAACGGCATGCGCGCCGAAGGCGACTCTGGCTGCCTCCGCGACTACGTGTACGTGGGCGACGTGGCGCGCGCGAATTTGGCCGCGCTCGGCGGGCGCTTGCCCGAGCGCGTCATGAACGTGTGCACCGGCATCGAGGTGTCCACCCTGGACTTGGCCCGCGAGATTTCGGGGGTTGCGGGCGCCGAGCTACGCACCGTATTCGCGTCGCCGCGCGCGGGTGACATCGGACGTTCGGTGCTCGACCCGAAGCGCTTCAACAGTGCCCTCGGCACGCCCGTGCCGCTCAGCGAAGGCTTACGACACACCTTCGCATGGTACCGTTCTCCGCAGTGAGCCGCCGCCCGTTCGCATTCGTGGCGCTGCTGCTCGCGGCATGCGCGGTACCGCCACAACGCACGCAGACGCCAAGCGCAGCACCCGGCGTGGTCACTCACGGCTCGGAGCCTGCAGCGCATGGCGATGGGTCTGCGAGCGCCGTGCCCGAGACCGCGCTCGATGATTCTGGCGAGAGCGAACACGAGGGCGACGACGAGCGGCTCGACGATGGCGAAATCGCCGAGCCTGCACCGGGCGCGCCAGTCCCCCACCCGCTCGATGGCTGGTCGGAGGAGCGCATCGAACACGCCGTCACGACCGATCTTCCGTCGCTGGGCTCGATGTCGGTCGGCACACCGAATGCGGGGGGCCTCGTCAACGGCGTGCAGGCCGTGGCCTCACCCCTGTACTCGTTGGTCAGCCCTGGCTCCTCATGGGGAACACAAGAGACGATCGACTACTTGAACACGGCGGTGCAAGCCGTTCACGATCAGTTCCCGGACACGCCCCCGCTGGCGCTCGGAGACATCGGTGCGCGACGCGGTGGCCCGCTGCGGCCCCACATCAGTCACCAAGCCGGCCGCGATTTGGACATCAGCTTTTACTATCGAGACGGGACGCATTGGTACGCACGCGGCACGCGTGACAATCTCGACTTTCCGCGGTTATGGGCGTTCGTCCGCGCGTTGATCGAAAAGACGGACATCGATTTGATTTTGCTCGATCATGGCCTGCAGGAGCCGCTCAAGGAATACGCGCTGTCGCTCGGTGAAGACCCGGAGTGGCTGTCGCAGATCTTCCAAGGCAAGGGCGCGCTACGGGCCATCATTCGTCATGCGCCCGGACACGCCACCCATCTGCATTTGCGCTTCTGGAACCCGCTCGCGCAAGAAACCGCGCGCCGCTGCTACGCCTCCCTCGCCCGGCATCAATTGGTCCGCGCTCCGGTTCAATACACCACGCACAAGGTCAAAAAGAACGAGACCCTGGCGATGATCGCCAAGAAATACGGCAGCACCGTGCGCGCGATCCGCGACGCCAACGGGCTGCGTTCGAACTTGATTCACGAGCAAGCCGTGTATCGGATCCCGCTCAGCGGCAGCGGCGTTCGCATCCCGCACACCGAGCGCGTGCGGATCCCTGCGCGCCGCCCGCCGCCTGCCCGCCGTGACGCGAACGCGGCAGCCAAGTCTGTTTCAACGAGCGAACAAGAATAGGCAGCCGGCGCTGTCCTGCAGCTCGCAGGCGAGTCCGCGTTCGGCCGCCCTCTCGGCCCAGTCGAGCGAGCCCGGCAAGAGCGGCTCAATCGGCTTCACGCGCACTTGCACCCCGCTGCCCGGCTGCTGATTGATGGCCTCGCACAAATTGTTCGCGACCTCGCTCATCGCGCCTAGGATGTCGTCGCTGGGTGTGGGCTGTGTGCGCTGCGCTTCGAGCTCGTGCTCCGGCAGCGACATGAGCGCGCCACCGAGCGCGATGGCCGCGGCGCGATCGGCGACGATCGCGCCGACGTCGTGGCCCTCTTCATCGATCAAGCGCGAAACCCAGCACGCGCCCAGCTTGCTCGGTGAGAATACGACTGGGCGCTTTTCTCGCACGCTGGCTTGATCGCCAATCAGCGCGTGTAAACTCTCGTTGATTGCCGCCACCGAAGGCAAGCGCAGGCCCGATTGAGCCACGGACGGCTCCCCGGAAACTCGCGTAGCGGTCGCCGCGAGCGGCGTCGCAGCGGTGGCGAACGGCGCGCCGTGTGGCACGTCCGAACCAGCGGCATTCGCGAAGGACGGCGTCGGCGGGATCGAGAGCACGTCGCGTCCGCGATTGGCCGCATTCCACTGCGACTCCAAGCGCTGCACGCGTTCGCGCAACCGCTCGTGCGAGGCACGGAGCACGAGGAGTTCGGCGCGTAGCTCGGCCACTTCACTGGCGTGGCTGCTGCCCGGCGGCATCGTGCTCGGACGATGCGCGTCTCGGCGTGGGGCGAGCTCGCCCGGAACCCAATCCCCATCGACCGCGTCGAAGGCGCGCTCCTCGTCGGAACGAGCTGCGCGCATGAGCTGTGATGCCGCAGCGGCCAGCGAGGGACTCTCCCCGGAGCGCTTCAAATGTTGAAGCACGGCGTCTGCGCCTTCCAGCCGCTGCACGCGCGGCTGAAACACGTTGCGGTCGACGGGCACGAGCTTGACGAGCTCCAGCACCCAGGTTCCGCGGCGGCACAGCAGCCGCGCGGGGGTCGCAGTGGTGAGTAGGTCGCCAGCGATGGACATCCATCACGGGCAACGGCCGCGTTCGCACGAACTTTAGCGAAAACGGCTTGGGGCTTAGCGCTTGGCCCCTTCCAGCTTGTGCTCCATCAGAGCGTAAAGCACGGCTTGCGCGGTATACAGGCGATTTTCCGCCTGATCGAAAATCACCGAGCGCGGCCCATCCGCCACTTCTGCCGAGACTTCCTCGCCGCGGTGTGCGGGTAAGCAATGCATCAAGATCGCGTCGGGCTTGGCGGTCGCGAACGTTCGTTCCTGAATCTGATACGGGCTGAGCGCCTGCTGACGGGCGGCTTTTTGGTCATCGGAATCGCCCATGGAGAGCCAGACGTCCGTGTACAGCGCGTCGGCGTCGTTGGCCGCTTCAGCGGGATCTTCGGTGGTCACGATCTCGCTACCGCTCTTCTTGGCTACGTTGCGCGCCGCGTCCACGAATGCGGCCGGGATCTGATAGCCCTTGGGCGCGGCAATCGCGAAGTTGGTGCCCATCAATGCGCAGGCCTCCATCAGGCTGACCGCGACATTGTTGCCGTCGCCGATGTAGGCGATCTTGCACTTGTCGAGTGGGCCGCGCTGCTCCGCCAAGGTCATCAGGTCCGCCAAGCTCTGGCAGGGGTGATGGCCGTCCGTGAGCGCATTGATCACCGGGATGGAAGCGGCAGCCGCGAAGCGCTCGACGTCCTCGTCTTTGAACGTGCGAATCACGAATGCGCGTACGAAACGACTCAGCACGCGCGCCGTGTCCTCGATCGTCTCGCCGCGGCCGAGCTGCACATCATTCGGCCCCAAGCTGATCGCCTGGCCGCCCAAGCGACCAACCGCAGTTTCGAAGGACACGCGCGTGCGCGTCGAGGGTTTGCTGAAGTACAAGGCCACCGAGTCGTTCTGCAACGCCGTGCAACGCTGATAGGGCTTGGCTTTGAACTTCACCGCACGGGCCAGCAAGTACTTGAAGTCGGCCCGACTGAGGTCGGACGTCTTGAGAAGGTCCTTCATGGGAGCTACCGGTCCGGGGTTATAATCCGTCGCTTGAGCCATGTCTTTGTTTTTCATACGGATTGGAGCGATTGCGCGGCGCGGGCGCGAGCACTTCCATGGCTGGTGACGGCGCGTCGGGTGAGCTGCTAGCTTGCGCCCCCATGGCGAACCCCACCGCGACCCTTTCCACCTCGCTCGGCGACGTGGAAATCGAAATCTTCAGTGACAAGATGCCCCTCACGGCAGCGAACTTCATCAAGCTGTCAAAGTCAGGCTTCTACGACGGGCTGCACTTTCATCGGGTGATCAACGGTTTCATGATCCAATTCGGCTGTCCCCACAGCAAGGATCCCAAGAGCCCCCGCGCCGGCACCGGCAACGGACCCGAGGGCACGATCAAGGACGAACATCCCGCGGACGCCAAGATCTCCAACGAGCCGGGGACGTTGTCGATGGCGAACACCGGCCGCCCTGACAGCGGCAGCTGCCAGTTCTTCATCAACACCGTGCACAACTCCTATCTGGATTGGTTTACGCCCGGCGCTTCCAAGCACCCCGTGTTCGCAAAAGTCATCAAGGGGATGGACGTCGTAAAGAAGATCGAAACCACGCCCACGGCCGCTGGTGATCGCCCGGTGACGCCGGTGCAAATGGTGAAAGTGACAGTTCACGACTGAATCCTTTCGGAGACCGTCCCTGGCTCCGCCGTCGGCGCCAGGGTTGCTCTTCGGCTACGGCGCAAGCCAAAAAGACCGCAACATTGGGGCGGACAAGCGCGTCAAGCCGCCGACACAATCGCGCACAATCGCGACTATTTGGCCGTTGGAACGGCGGTCACGCTCGGTAATCCCCTGCCGTTGGCCGAAAAAGATCGCCCTGAACCCTTGAGCCGGGGGCCAAAGTCTGTAAATCTTTGATGATCTGATGTGACTACCGCGTCGCTCGCCTCTTCCCCACGCTCCGTAGCGGGGGAAATTTCCCAAGGCCACGTGCTTGGGAGATACGAACTACTGCTGCCGCTCGCGACGGGTGGGATGGCGATGGTGTGGGCGGCGCGCGTGAAAGGCACGCGCGGCTTTCAAAAGATCGTCGCAGTCAAGACGATGCTCTCCAAGCTGAGCGAAGACGCTCAGTTCGAGCAAATGTTCTTGGACGAGGCCCAGCTCGCCTCGCAGATCCGGCACCCGAACGTGGTGGAGATCTCCGACCTCGGTGAGCAGGAGGGCGTGCTCTACCTGGCGATGGAGTGGATCGACGGCGTTCCGCTCAATCAATTGATGAAGTCGGCGAAAGCTGCCGGTGGCGTCCCCTTGCCGATCGCGGTCCGCATCGTAATGAACGCGTGCGCGGGCCTGCACGCCGCTCACGAGCTGCGCGACTCCAAGGGGAACCTGATCGGGCTGGTGCACCGCGACGTTTCACCTCAAAACATCTTGGTCACCTACGACGGCGTGTCCAAGGTGGTCGACTTCGGCGTCGCCAAAGCCACCGCGATGGGCGGCAGCGGAACGGTCGCGGGCCAACTCAAGGGCAAGGTCAGCTACATGGCGCCCGAACAGGTGCGCGGTGAAGCGATCGATCGACGCGTCGACGTCTTCGCCCTGGGCATCGTGCTCTACTCGCTCACCACCGGAAAACACCCATTCCGGCGCGAAAGCGAGGCCGCCACGATGTACACCATCGCCTCGGACGAAGCGGTGGTGCCGCCGAGCAAGTTTTTGCCGAACTACCCGCCGAGCCTCGAGTCCGTATTGCTCAAGTCCTTGGCCAAGGACGCAAAGAACCGCTACTCCACGGCGAGCGAGTTCCAACGAGCGCTATACTTGTGCCTGCCTCCCGCGGAGCGCGCGAACACGGACGAAGACGTCGGCGCGTTCATCCGTCAATTGTTCGGCAATCGTCGTGAAGAGAGCCGCGCCGCGCTGGCCGAGGCGCTCGCGCAAGCCGACCGAAAAGGCCCGCGCTCGCACCCGGACATCAGTCCCAGTCCCCTCACTCAATCGCAACGACGTTCGCTGTCGGACATCGGAGTGAGCGCGGCCGCGTTGAACGACGAGAGCAAGACTTTCGGCATTCTCGGCTCCCAACAGCAAGCGTCGGCGGAGCCTGAGCCTGCCCCTGCCCCTCCGCGAAAGCGCGCGCTGCTCGTAGGCTCGCTGGTGGCGGCGCTGGCGTTGGCTGCCATCGCGATTGTCGTGCTCTCGCTGTCGACGACCACTGAAGTCGCGAAGCCCACCCCCTCGATCGAAAGCAAAAAGCCCGCGACGACGCCAACCGCGGTCAGCACGACTGAGACCGCACCAACGGGGCTGCCTACGCCTTCAATCGACAGCGCGGGCAGCACAACACCCACGCCCGACCCAAGCGCCTCGAGCCGCGCGCCGGTACTGGTGGTGCCGCGCGCTTCGGCGGCACCCAAGGCGGTCCCGCCCGTCGTGCAGACGCCCACCGCCACGCCCACCGTCAAGCCCAAGCCGCCCAAGTGGCGTGAAGATCCGGGCTTCTGAGGCAGTCCTCGTCGCTAGAAGCGACCGGCCAGGGACGCGCCTGCCAGGCTGTTTGGTGCGCTCGGAACGAGCGTCATGCCCGCGCTCGCCGGCGCGTGCTTGCGCTGGAGCAGTAACATCGTCACCGACGTACCCACGCAGGCCACGCCGACCCCGAGCGCCACCTGCGAGGTGACGTTGTAGAGCTTGAGATTCGAGTAGTCACCCGCCGCTGAGCTCGGGCAAGCGTCGCGGTTCGGCCCGCATTGCGCCTCGAGATCGTGCAGCGTGCTCTGGCGCAGCGCGAACAGCACACCCGAGCCGATCAAGCTGGCGATGCCGACGCCTCCGATCACGTATGGAACCAAACGCGGGTTCCCTTTGTCGACCGGGGTGCTCGTGCTGGTGTCGACCGCCGGTCGCGCCTCTTGCGGTTCCGGAGAGAGCGTGATGTCGACCGTCTTCTGCTCGTTCTCGAGGATGGTCACGGTTTGGCTGAACGGCAGCGCGCCCGGTGCTTTGGCCGAAATCGCGTGCGGCCCTGGATCGAGGGGCACTGGGACGCCCACCGAGCTTGCGCCTAGCGCGACGCCATCGAGCTGAATCTCGGCCGCTTCGGCGCCAGCGCCGCGCTGGATCACTAGTTTGGGGATGCTCGCCTGAAGTCGGGATACGGCGGTGTTGACCTCGGCCTTGAAGTCTTCGCCCACGCTGTCTGCGTCGGCATACGCGAGTTGGTAGCCACCGAGAGCGGTGACCAACCGGCCGAGTTTTTCTTCACACGAGGCGATGTGAAAGCGCACTTGCGGGGTCATGCGCACTTGGCCGACATCGCGAAACTGCTCGAGCGCGGTGCTGTAGTTGCCCGCTTGCTCGAGCTCGATGGCGCGTTGGAATTGGGCGCGCGCCCGAGACAGCTCTTTCTTGTCCTGCGCCGAGGCCGTGCGCGCGGATAGCCCAACCGACAGCGCTGGCAACATCAACAGCGAGCCTCGCAAGCAGGCGGTGAGCAGTTGCCGACGAACGACGAACGAGCCGAATTGCGCCAACATACGGCCTTTCATCATACAGCCAGCGGGCCTTGCGATCGAGCCTTGTGCGCGCCCTCGGCTTCTTTCGCGGCTGTGCAGTCAATTTCGCTCGAAATTCGAGCAATATTCGCAGATCTGCCTACAGCGCCTTACGCGCAGCGGCGGTCGGTGCCATGTTCCGCAGCGCTTGGCAGACGATCGAAGAATCCGCAAAGTTCCAGAGGGCCGCATCGGGCGCCTGGCACGCTTGGCAGGCTTGGGCGCACGGACCAGCGCCAGCCTGCTATTTTCGAAAACAGGCGAAAACGCAGCCGAGTTGGCCGCCGAGGTGCTCGGCACGATGCGTGGCGTGGCGGCCAAGGTGGGGCAAATGGCAAGCTACGTCGACGGCATCGTGCCCGAAGCGCAGCGTGACGCGTACGAGGCCGCGCTTCGCAAGTTGCGCGACCAAGCGCCCACCTCGACCAGCGCAGAGATCCGCGCGCTCGTCGAACTCGAACTGGGCGCCGCGATCGCCGAGCTATTCAGCGATTGGCAGGATGAACCGATCGCCAGCGCGTCGATCGGCCAGGTGCACCGCGCGCGCCTTTTGGACGGTCGCGCCGTGGCCGTGAAGGTGCAGCATCCGGGCATCGCCAAAGCCGTCGAGAGCGATCTCGAAAACGCGGGCATGCTCGAGTCGCTGGCTGCCACTTTGGTCGGCAAGGGCGCTAACTCACGCGGGTTACTAAACGAGATCAAGACCCGCTTTCGTGAAGAGCTCGATTACCGATTGGAAGCACGGCGGCAGCGCGAATTCGCCCAACTTTTTCGCGGGGATCCGCAGATCTTCGTGCCCGCGGTGATCGCCGATCGGTCGAGCTCGCGCGTGCTCACCAGCGAGTTCGTGGATGGCGTCGACTTGGACGCTGCCGCGGCGCAGAGTGAGGCAGAACGGCGGGCTTATGCCGAGGCGCTGTGGCGCTTCGTTTTCAAGGGCAACCTCGTGGGCGGCATGTTCAACGCCGATCCGCATCCAGGAAACTACGTCTTCCAAACCGACGGGCGCATCGCGTTCCTCGACTTTGGCTGTGTGCAACCGATCCACGACGGTCGCCTCGGACCTGCGCGAGCGCTGCACCGAGCCGCTGCCGAGCGTGACGAGCGTGGCTTCGCAGAGCAGGTTCGAGTGATCATGGAAACACGCGGTGGACTGTACGAGGACATGGCCATCGCCTATTCGCGGCGCTGCTTCGAGCCCCTGTTTTCGTCGCCGTTCCGAGTCACCCGCGAGTTCGTGCGCAATTTGGTGCTGGGGATCGGCGAAATGAAGCAAGTCATGTTCAAGAAAGGTGGCAATTTCGTGCCGCTGCCCGAGGGCATGGTGTTCATGAATCGCCTCCAATTCGGCTTCTACTCCGTGCTTGCCCGGCTCGACGTGGCGGTTGATTACGCCGCGGTCGAGCGGGCGTTCATGGCCGGGGTCACGCCCGAGGCGAACGACGGATAGCGCGCGCCGCCGCCACTGTGCCAGCGCGAGACAGCACGCGCGTCCTCGGCGAAAGTTCGCTCGCGGTTGGAACCGGTTCCCCGCAACAACCGGTTGCGCCAGGGCGGACGCCGATGCCACAATACGGAACTAGTTCCATACCCTGCCCTTGCTAGGACCTCCGCTACAATGAAGTACGGTTACTTCGACGACCAGACCCGCGAGTACGTGATCACCAACCCGCGCACGCCGGTCAAATGGATCAATTACGTTGGCACGCTCGGCTTCGGTGGCTTCGTCGACCACACGGGCGGGCTCCTAGTGTGCAAGGGTGACCCCGCGCTGAACCGCATCACCAAGTACATCCCTCAGCTGCCCGGGTCGCAATTCAAGGGGCACACGCTCTATCTGCGCAAGCGCTCCAGCAAAGGCACGCACATCTTCTCGCCGCTGTTCGTCCCCACGCTCGATGCGTACGACCGCTTCGAGTGCCGCGTCGGGCTCGGCTACAGCCACTTCAGCACGGAGTTCCACGGCATCAAGAGCGAGATCCGTGTGTTCGTCCCCACGGGCGAGCCGATCTTGGTGCAAGAAGTCAGCGTCACCAACCTGAGCGCAGAACCGGTCGAGCTCGATGCCGTGCCGCTGCTCGAGTACACGCACTTCGACGCGCTCAAGCAATTCACGAACGCGGACTGGGTGCCGCAAACGATGATGAGCGAGGCGCACGACGACGGTGAGGGGCGCAAGATCCTCGCGCAGTTCGCGTTCATGAATCGCGATCAGCGCCAGACCTATTTCACCGCCAACGTGAAGGTCAGCTCCTTCGAGACGGATCGCCGCGTCTTCTTGGGCGACAACGAATACGGCTCGTTCCAGCGCCCGTTGAGCCTCGAAAAGCCCGAACTCTCGAACAGCCAGGCACTGCGCGGCGACAACATCGCCGCGCTGATGTTGCCCCTCGGCACGCTCGCCCCGGGCGAAACCAAGCGCTTCATCACCTTGCTGACCCAGCAAGAAGGCACGCGCACCGAGAGCCTAGCGAGCGCCCGCGCCCTATTCGAAAAGTATCGCAGCCACGAGGCCGTCGCCTCCGCGCTCGCGAGCATGAGCGTGGACTGGAACAAGTACCTCGCCCGCGTGCAGGTGAATACGCCGGACGCGAGCATGAACAGCATGCTCAACGTGCACAACCCGCGGCAGTGCTACATGACCAAGAATTGGTCGCGTGATCTGTCGCTGTATCAGCTCGGCTTCGGCGGCCGCGGCATCGGCTTCCGCGACAGCTCCCAAGACGTCATGGGCGTGATGAGCGCCATGCCCGAAGAGGCGCGCGAGCTGATCGAAAAGCTGCTGAGCGTGATGAAGAGCAACGGCTCGGCGATGCATCAGTTCTACGCCTCGACCATGGTCGCCAACGAGGGCGACTCGCGAGAATACGAGGATCGCCCGAAGTTCTACGGTGACGATCATTTGTGGATCGTGTTCGCCGTCTGCGCTTACCTGAAAGAAACGGGGAATTTGCGCTTCCTCGAGCGCGTGCTCCCCTACTACGAGAAGGACAAACACGGCGCTCCGCGCGAGCAAGGCACGGTGCTGAATCACCTCGAACGCGCGCTCGAGTTCACCAAGACCAACGTCGGTCGCCACGGTCTCCCCCTGCTCGGCTTTGCTGACTGGAACGACACGGTCAACCTGAAGACCGGCGCCGAGTCGTTGTTCGTCGCCAACCAGTACGGCAAAGCTCTATTGGACATGATCGAGCTGTGCGAGTTCCGCGGCGATCACGCACAAGCGGACCGCTACCGCGCCGACTACGAACACATGCGCGGCTTGGTCAACGAATACGCCTGGGACGGCGAGTGGTACGTGCGCTACTTCGATCATGACGGTTCCCCCGTCGGCTCGAAGAAGAACGCCCAGGGCCAAATCTGGACCAACGGCCAGAGCTGGCCGGTGATCTCCGGCTTTGCGCCGCGCGAGCGCGCCGAGCGCGCGCTCGACTCCGTGAATCGTCTGCTCAACACGCCGAACGGCATCAAACTCAGCGGCCCGGGCTATGACGGCTTCGATCCCGCCAAAGGCGGCGTGACCACCTATCCGCCAGGAGCCAAAGAAAACGGCGGCATCTTCCTGCACGCGAACCCCTGGGTCATGATCGCCGAAACCCTGGTCGGCAACGGCGATCGCGCGTTCGAGTACTACAACCAGATCAACCCCGCGGCGAAGAACGACGTGATCGACACCTACGAGTGCGAGCCGTACGTTTACGCCCAAAACATCTTGGGCAACGAACACCCGCTGTTCGGCCTCGCGCGGAACAGCTGGCTCTCCGGCACCGCTTCGTGGACCTATCAAGCGGGGGTCAAGCACATCTTGGGCATCATGCCGAGCTACGGTGGGCTCGAGATCAACCCCTGCATCCCCAAGGCCTGGGACGGCTTCAAGGTATTCCGCCAATTCCGCGGCGCTGAGTACTCAATCGAAGTCACGAACCCCGACCACGTCTCTAAGGGCGTGCGCAAACTGGTGGTTGATGGCGTCGCGATTGCCGGCAACGTGATCCCCGCCTTCGACGACCATCAACTGCACACCGTGCAAGTCACGCTCGGCGCCGTCGCCGCCGTGGGTGAAGAAGCCGCGCAGTAGCGCCAGCGAGTTCCCCGCGTGGCCAAACCGCGGGGAACTCCCCAGTTCGGCACGCGCGCTCGCCGATGGCTGAAATCGAAGGACGGACAACGCGGTCGCCCGACCGCCGCGCGTTCGTCACCCTTTAGTCGTATACGCCAGCAGTGCCGCACAATCGTGGAGGGCGCGGGCTGCTGACGGACAGACAAAGTCCGCCCGCCGACGCGCCGTCGAGCGTCGAATCGTAGTAGAGAGAGCGACGACATGACCTGCCGGCGAGAGCAGCACCGTTGAGGCTCTTTCTCAAGACCCTCACGGCGATGACCGTGGCGGCGTCGCCCTGGATCGCCGCGCGTCTCGGCTGGAGCGCGCTGAGTGAAGAGAGTCGGAAGATCGCTTTCTCGGTCTTCGGCGTGCTGATTCTGGCACTCTGGGACTTCGTAGATTTCTACATTCCGCGCGAGCACCTCAGGCGCTTCGGCAAAGACTATTGCGACAAACTCGCCAAGACCTTGCGTGAGCGCCCCCCGCCCTTCCCCAAGATGGGTGAGGATATCCGCCTCAACGTGCTGTACTTGCGCGGCTTTTGGCTCTGGTCGTGGTTCAAATGGGTCGCAAACTACGGCTACACGGATAGCGCCACCATCGCCCCCGATCTGCACATGTGGCTTGCCGCCTGGCAAGGCGTCGCGGGCGTGGCCGTCGCGTCACGCAAACCGCAGTGGGCCACCTTGTGGGCGGACAAGCCGCCTTCGCATACGTTCGCTCAACGTTGGACTTTCCAAAACAAGTTCAGGTTGTGGGGACCACAATTGGACCGCACCGCAGAGGTTCGCGCAGTGCTCAGTATCCCATTGGTTCGGCGCTTGGGTGGTTCACACAACCCACGAGGCAAGGTCGTCGGCGTCATGAACCTCGACGCGATCACCGAAGCCGGCGCGGCCTGGCTCGCCGATCCGCACAAACGCGATGAATTGCTGAAATTTCTAGCCGATCATGGCGGTTTGCTTGCGTTTCTCGACTGAAGCCCTACCCTTGTTGCAGTCGAGGTCTAGATGAACAACGCAAAGAAGCCCGCGTTCGAGCCGCGCATCGTCGAGCTTGATTACGAGCCGCGCTTGGCCGTCGACGTTGCGTTCGATCCACCTCCGCCTCCGAGCGTGCAGCCTGACGGCGCTCACGAAAGCACCGCCCGCTCGTCCTTGAGCACTCGCTGACCGCGAGCCGAGCGCAAGATCCGCAGTGTCTGACCTCGGTGAAGAACTCGATTGCCTGACTTGCTCGGCATGTTGTCGCGGCCACGCTGGCGTGATCCCCGTGAGCGCTGAAGATCTCGTGCGCTTTCGCCGCGCCGGCCGTGCGGATTTGGCCGAGCAGATCGTGCCCGGGCACTTTGGGGACGAAGCGATGAAAACGCGCGCGGACGGCGCCTGCGTGCACCTGGGTCGTCCTGGGTTACCCCACCATTGTTCGATTTACGACGTGCGCCCGAACATCTGCGGTGAGTTCGAGCGCGGCAGTTGGCAGTGCCATGAAGCGCGTCGCTACTCCACACGCGCCGCGGCCGCCGTCGGTTAAAGCTTCGAGAGCGGCTGCGGCAGCGCGCGCTCAGCCGCTGGGAACCCCAAGAAGTCCAGAAACTCCGACGCACCATGCAGTCGTCGGCCGAGAAGCGAACGGTGACGCTGAGCTCGATTCCAACGGCTCACCTGCGCCAAATAGCTGCGATGCTCAGCCCAACGTCGCTCGTCGGCCAGACGCAGCGCGTGAGGATCGGTGTCGCCATCACGCGCGTAATCGCACTCGGTGCCTCCCAGCAATCGCAAGCGACGAATTCCCCCGCGCCGGCCGAAACTCGCGGAGAACGGATACAGCCGGCAATTGCCCGGCCGCGCCGCATACGCCGTACATCGCTCGTCCGAGCCAAGGAGTACGCACGCGCCTTCGCGCTGCGCGAGCACCATCAAAGCGTGTCCCGCGTCGTGATCGAGCACCACGAGGCTCCCCGGCTCGCCGATCAAATCGACCTCGTGCGTCGGTAGCCAGGCCACGAACCGAGCGGCAGCACGCCCGGTCGCGTCGGCCAGGCGCCGCACATCTGCGTGAGTGAGCGGAACCCGCAAGTCACGGCAACAATTGCCGCAACCCGTGCAGCGAAATCGCAGATGACCGAGGCCGCTCGCCATGGCGAGGAGCCTGCCTCAGTTCGGCAGCAGGTGCATCCCCGGTCAAAAAAGCACAAAAACACCGACAAACCGCCTAGTTGCGGCGCCCCCCTTTCTTGCTGAGAATGCAAAGCATGCTTTCCGCCGAGGCTCGGGGACCGGCCTACCGTATCGTCAGCGAACGGCTGGTGATTCGTTGTTGGGAGCCTCGCGACGCCGCGTCGCTCAAGCTCGCCGTGGACGGTAGTCTTCAGCACCTGCGCCCGTGGGTCCCGTGGGCCGCAAGCGAACCGACGCCTATCGATCAAAAGGTGGCCTGGCTGCGGAAATGCCGCGGCGAGTTCGATCTCGGCCTCGACTACACGTACGGCGTGTTCTCCCAAGACGAGTCAGAGGTGATCGGCGGGGCCGGCTTACACCTGCGGCAAGGCTTGAACGTGCGCGAAATCGGCTACTGGGTCGCGAGCGCCCACTGCCGGAAAGGCTACGCGACCGAGGTCACGCGCGCGCTGGTCCGAGTCGGCTTCGAAGTCGACGCCGCTAGCCGCATCGAGCTCCGAGTCTGGACTGAAAATCGACACAGCCGAAAGATCCCTGAGGCCTTAGGCTTCGTCAGTGAAGGCACCCTACGCGGCCTCGTCCGCAACGCAGAGGGTCGCCCCTGCGACGTCCAAGTCTTCTCCCTCCTGCGCGACGACTACGAATGCGGCGCCCTCCCCAACCACCCCCTCCGCGCCCTCGACATCGCGGGCCACGACTTGCTCTAGATCCAAAGCCTCTTTTTTTCGCGAAATCGGCCTCACGCCCCCGCCTCCCGGCCCCTCGGCGCAAATCGTCTATTTTGTTCAGTTCAGGGTTGTCGAACCCGAACTCACGGATTATGTTCCGCCGCCCTAAACGTCCCCATCGTCTAGCCCGGCCCAGGACACGGCCCTTTCAAGGCTGTAACAGGGGTTCGAATCCCCTTGGGGACGCCCAGAAACACCGCTGATTGTTGATTCGCTGGCCACCCTTGGCTCCCCTCACCGGGTTGACCAAGGCAGGGCACTCCCAGAGCCGCACTCGCCGGCGTTATGAGCTCAGGGAGAGCGTCAACCAGCGGGAGCGGCCTAGCGTTGCGCTTACGCTGACCGCAAGTCGTTGAGTCGGATCGAGAGCGCTTCGAAGGGCTCGCATTGCACGTCGACGTCGCCGCGCCACACGCCAGCGAGGCGATAGCCGGGGCCATCGAGGCGCAAGACCTCCAGGGTTTGCAGCAGCGGGTCAACGAGCCAAACGTGGCCGACCTTCTCCCCGGCGCAAGTGGGCACCTTCACCGCGCGGTCGGTCGACGCCCTGGAGGGCGACAGAACTTCGCAAACCCAATCGGGCGCGAGTTCGAACGCACTACCGGAGGGCAGGCTCGGCATGCGTTCGCGGCGCCAGCCGCCAATATCCGGAACGAGCACACCAGGTGAAGCTCGGGCTCATTCAAAATGATCCAGCCGCCGGGGCCACCTCGCCCAAGGTGAAACGGCGCATACAACTCGCCTGAAGGCTGAAAGCGGACGCCCACTGCGGTCGTCGCACCGGGCGGGACGGCTTAGAGCCCCGCACGCGTCGCTATGGCAGTTGTGCGCGATCCGAAAGAGTGCTCTTGTCCGCTCAAATGCGCTCGATGGTCAGGGCTATGTTGGGGGTTGGAAGCCTGGTGGTAGTTCAGGTGGCGGGCATCGCGGGCGCGTCCGCTGCGGAACCTAAGGTGGACGGGTTCGACGTGGTGGGCAATGTCGGGTACGGCACCGCCACCGATAACTACACCGCCGCGGGACTCAAGGGCGACCCGTTCGGCTTCATGCTCGGGGTCGACGCCGGCTACACCTTTCGCTTCGGGCTGCGTCTTGGGGTCATCTACACGCACGGCTTCGGCCGTGATTCCGAGGGGACACGGACCGGCATGGGAGGCACCGAGTCTCCAATGCAAACCCATCACCGGAGCGACATGATGGGCGCCACGGTGGGCTACGATTGGCTCCTCGATCCGATCCGCCTGCGTGCCTCGCTCGACGGGGGAGTGAGCTTCTTCATTAGGACCACGGACTCCGGGGACCTGCCAACGGGAGTCACACTCCTGGCTGCTCCTGGCTTCGCTGCTCTTTGGCAGCTCGGCCCGCTCGAGCTCGGCCCGGGCTTGAAGTGCTACTTTCTAAGTAGCGGCCCGGGCTTCAGCGGCTCGTTGATGGCCGGCGCGCGCATCTAATCGCGCTGGAGCGATGACAGCCGGGGGGTCTAGCTCAGAAAAGTATTACCGGTCGACCGCGAAGGCCACCCGCGTCGAGTGCGCGTTGTGCGTCCGCGACCTGCTCGGGCGTGTATTCACCGGCGACGCGCAGCTTGATCTGCCCAGCCGCGACCATGTCGCGAAGTAGTTCGAGCCATTCCGTGCGCTCGAACACCTCGTACACGAACACCGGCTTGATCTCGATTCCCCTCTCGGCGGGCTTGCTTCCCCAGCCGCGAACAGGAATGTACACCCCACCGTCACGGAGGGCAGCAAAGGACCTCTCTCCCAGGACTGCCGTATCGAGCAGTGCGTCGACACCAGCGGGTAGCTCCCGCCGGATCGCCTCAGCGAAGGCCGGTCCGCGCTCCACCACGAGATCCGCACCGTAGCTCCTGACCAGCCCGGCCTCCGCCGGCTTTGCGTCGGCGATGACCTTCAGCCCCTGCCTTTTGGCTACTGCGATCGCGTAGTGAGCGAGAAGCCCAGCGCCGCCGCTCAGCGCTAAACTCTGCCCCTTGTCCAACGCGGCAAGTTCCAACGCGCGGAGCGCAGTCAGTCCGTTCATCGGCAGCGTGGAAGCCTCCGCCAAAGAGACACCCTCTGGTATCGGAACGACGGAGGCGGCGGGCGCGACCACATAGCGCGCCTGCGCGCCGCCTTCGGGACGCCGCGGCACGACCACCAGCATCACCTTCTCGCCCAGATGCAGGCGCGATACGCCCGGCCCCACGGATTCGATGATGCCCGCGGCCTCCACCCCCGGCACCGTGAGCGATGCCCGATCGATAGGCCGGCTCGAGTCCGAGCGGAGAAGAATGTCGGTTGGATTGACCGCCGCCGCCTTTACTTCGACGCGGACCTCGTTGACCGCGGGGGCGCGGACCTCCCGTTCCACGACTTGGATCACCTCGGGGCCGCCTCTGCCGTTGTATGTGACGGCCTTGCCGAAGAGCGGCTCATGCGTCGGCTGTTTTTTTGTCATGGGAAAGAGCGTAGGTCTCGCGCCCGGCGCAGCAAGTACGCTCATAAATCATCTATACTCACACAATGGGAACTATTAGGCGAAACAAGCCAGATGCTGCCACGAGCAGACGGACTGCGCAGAAGACTCGCGGCGACTCCAGCCACACGCTTTGCACCATCGAGACGACCGCCGGACTGATCGGTGGCCGATGGAAGGCAGTGGTGATCTTTCACCTGCTCTCAGGAACCCGTCGCTTCGGAGAGCTGCGTCGCCTTCTACCGAACGCGACGGCTCGGATGTTGACTCTTCAGCTCAGGGAGCTCGAGGCGGACGGATTGCTGCGGCGTAAGGTCTTTGCAGAGGTCCCGCCGCGCGTCGAATATACGTTGACCCCACAAGGTGCAAGCCTTGGCCCCATCGTTACCGCCATGGGCGCCTGGGGAAAAGCGTACGAACGTCGGTCAGCGATTGCGGCGACTACGAGAGAATCTCCTCAGGCTTCGGAGGCGCCGCGCCAGCGACGAACGCGCACATACAAAGTGTCGTCCTGACGACCGGCTACTCTGGACGTCCGGCAGATCACACCGGTGGGTCGCGAGGGACAAAGAGCCCTGATTGATCTCACGGCGTGCAGGAGCCACCCACGTGTACATCGACGCAGTAGAGTGCATCAGCGCAGGTGCGAGCAGAGCAATCATCACCGGCTGCCGCGTAGTGCGTGCACTTGCCGGCGGAGCAGTAGAGGCCGATGGCACACGGACTACACTGTGTGGAATCCTTCATCCCGGCGCACTGCGCGCTGGCCGGGGTTAGGCAATCCTCACCCTCATTGGGCGAGGCGACGCACACCCCAACGCGATCGCTTTGTAACTCGCAATGCAATCCGGGCGCGCAAAATCGGGCGTTCGCGTCGAAGTCGCATGGCTGGCCAACACCAGCCGGAGCGATGCAGTACGTCTCTCCAAAATTCAGGCTGTTGTCGTACTTGCAGCGCCCACCATTGTAGCAAGGGCGCTCACCGCCGTCGCCTGTACACACTTGCCCGTACTGAGTCACACTGACGCAGGTTCGGTATTCCGGCACATTGGCGCAGCCACTTTGCTGATGGCTGTGCTGCGCGCACCCCGTCCCATCCGGGCAGACATAAGGATAGTCACAAGACACGCAGGGAAACTGCGGGGCTTCTTTGCAGCGCATGGTGGCGTAGTCGCAATACAGCTGATCCGCAATGACTCCCTTGTAGCCGCACCGCTGTCTGGGCGAGCACTGTTGTCCAAGGGCTGCCGACATGGTGCAAGCGCCGTTCGCGGCGCAATACTCGTACGCGTGACAGTCGGAATCCGACTTGCATGCGGCGCCTTTTGCGATGCAGCGCTTTTCGAGCTGCCCGCCGGTGCACGTCTGAGTGAGCGCGCAATCGGACCCAACGTTGCATACGCCTCCGCCCGATCCCCCGCCCGATCCTCCTCCGCCCGATCCTCCTCCGCCCGATCCTCCTCCGCCCGATCCTCCTCCGCCCG